>Ga0213868_10001727_pt1 | contig 21115 bp, 38 predicted proteins | sample PICome_9_FD_160087 | JGI IMG/M metagenome (GOLD analysis project Ga0213868, IMG submission 160087) | Coastal seawater microbial communities near Pivers Island, North Carolina, United States - PICO127 | ecosystem: Environmental > Aquatic > Marine > Coastal | place: USA: North Carolina...
TTGGTATACAAAGCTAACTTAAAGGTATCACCGCCTGAATTTAAAAAGTTGTGCCCACCTTCAAGAAGCTCTTTTTTAAAAGAGGTACACATAAAGTTTCCGCTGAAAGCCATTTTAAAGTCTCCTTATAAGTTCAGCAAGTTTCGGATGCCCTGCATCTATAAGGGCGTTATACACAGTTGTACGATCACTGCGAATAGCTTCACGCATGTAATAAGCAACAATGCGCTCCATTTGTGATTTATAAGCGTTTGCCTGTTCTCTAATCGCAGGGTGTGTTGAATCAGATACACTTATCAGTTTACTCACACAGTCTTTTGATACTTCTTCGGCATTAAACCCACGATTATGAGTGGTTTTTACACTCACAAGGCTCTTATGTTGTGGAACGTCTACATCTATTTTAAACATTATTGTTTCGGCCTTATTATTTTACCCGTGCGGTATTCATCCGTAACCTCTTTTGATTCCCCCAACATCTTAATGCCAATTAAAGATTCTTGAAAACGTTGATTGTACATCGCCATTACATCCGGATCACCTTTCATATAAACATATGATTCGACCAAGCAGCCATAAAGCAACGATAATTCAGCATTTTCACTTAGCCATGTTGTGCTGCTCTCCGTTAAACTAGAATCTGTAATACTAAGGGGCCTATAATAATAATGAAGCTCCGCTAAATAGGCCAGATCCGGCGTCGGACCTAAAATAAAGTAATCTAAATCAAACTGAGCGTAGTATTTGGGAAGGCCCGTTGTTGAGGCGTCCGGCGTATATGATTGTACAAAAGAAGGATCTTTAAATTCCACAAAAACTTTGTCGTCATCTGTGCCCGCTAAACTTAAAGAAAACGGAGCTAAAAAATCAGAAGGCGCAGGTAAATATTTGTTAGAAATGGTGGTTGTTGCCGTCACATTTTTACGAAACAAACTTAATTGAACATTTTTTAAGATCCGTTCTTCCGCAGACCGGATGAAAAGAGGGAGATTAGTCACAAAAGACGTCTCATCGTTTTCCGTGTAATCTTGTATCGCCTGCTTTAACTGCGAATATGTAAAACTCATGTCGTCACCACCGTAACAGTGCCCACCTGACCAAACCCGGTGGGTGGGCGTAAATTAGGGCCCTCAACCGTCCGAATACCAACATAAACGGACATAGTAGCCTTTATATCAGGGCGAGCATCACGTAAAGCTTGTGCATCAATAACCTTTCTAAAAGGCCCCAATTGAGGTTGCTTGGGTTCCCACTCGTCCTTTCCAACAAGGGCTCCCGTCCACTCTTTACGCATGTCTTTATATCGGTAACGAAAACCAGACCGATCTGAAATAGCGTATGAGTGTTTTCCTGAAGCAAATTTTGCCATTAGCCCGTCCTAAAGTATTGGTACTGCGGAACCACATTAAACGAGGCCCGATCCCGATCTTCGGTCATCGCACGTTCAAACTCTTCTTCGTAAACCGCCTTTAAAAGTTGAATGCGTTGAGGAGCCCGCTTCATTGCAATGTAATACGCAAGACCCGCAGCAAGACAGGGGTAAAAGCGAAACGGCATATCCATTGTATTTGTTTGAGCATCCGCATCATCCATACGCGTTAAAGCATCATAGATAATTGTGTCCGTACTATTGTCAGGGATAGGCCACAACTTTAAATTTGAAGAAATTTGACGGTCCAAGAAAAACTGCGAAGGCCTACCTTGAGTTGTTTTGTTAGGGATAGATAAAAAAGTATCCCGACTAACCCGTTCTAAGGCATAGTCCGTATTACTGCGCCGCACGACCACAGAAAGTACGTCAATAATGTCTGTGCCTAAGTCGTATTCGCCGTCGGCTTGAGTAAGCGTAACGGTGCGCTGCTTAATTGTCCACTGATTAAGACCGCGGTTAGCCCATTCTGCAAGCATTAGATTTAAAGAACGCTTTGCGGTTCGCAAGTCATATCCTGTGCGAACCTCCAAACCGCAACGCTCAAAGGCTTCTTCAACGTATTCGGCTACGTCAAGCTCAAAATCTTTGCTTCCAGATACAGCCATTTTACTTCTTCTTACCATTCCGCCTTTGCGCATCTTCTTAACCATGCCGCCGCCGCGCATCTTCTTAACCATTCCCCCGCCGCGCATCTTCTTAACCATGCCGCCAGCCCGCATTTTTTTCTTAGGACGCATTGCCATTTTTAAGTCTCCTATACAGTTGATGTCTGTGTTCAAATAGTTCCTTGGCGTTGTAATCTTCTTCGTAAGGCTTATAATAGCCTCTTTTTGCAAGTTTGTCTGCGCTTTCTTGCAACTTACTTAACCGTTGTACAAATATCATAGCATATTCTTGATCTATAACCGGTTCAAAAGTTTCAGAGGGTTCCGCAACAAAATCATTTGGTTCATCATCCGGATGAAAACCCATTAACCAAACATCTCTATCAATGAACATCCCGTCAGCAATGCACCCATTGAGAATATGCAAATATTCGTGAAAGTTTTCTGGATCTTGCTCATAGTTAATATCCACAATTATGTTAAGATCAAAGTTATCGTCAAACTGAGAAATGGACGTATACAAAACCTGAAAGCTAGGTTCGTACTTGAACATTATTGATACTTTATGGTCAGCCCAAGCCTTTTGCGCGTAAGGGCACGGGGGCAATCCCCCAAAGAAAGAACTATTTGTTTCTAAAACGTCCTTAGACCACTGAAGTATTTCGTGAACAATTCCTTGTTCAAGCTTAGGTTCAAAAAACTCGACTCGCATCACGTACTCACTGACCCCGACGTAAACTTACGTCGGTTGGAAAGCACCTTTCCGCACCCCCTTGCAACTACTTTGCCGTTTTTCGGACGCGGGGTTTTTCTTTTGGCTTTTTGGTGCGAGATTTCGCCGCCGTATCTGGCGTTTTGGACTTCCGCGGCTTTTGTGTTTTTAACGACGGTTTTGCCTTTTGCGCCTTCACGCTTTTTCTTTGCAGCGGTGGATCTTCTTTCGCTTTTGGAAAGGGATCTTGCTTTCGACGCAGGAAGACAACGGTCAGGATTCTTCGTATCTTTAGACGTACCGCATTCCCCAGCGATTTCACCGCTTGAGTTAATCCTAACCCAATTCTGATCACGCCATTCTTTAAGCTCGCCCATTTAAGCTTTTCCCTTAGACTTCTTAGCATAATTTGGATCCTTACAATATTTAGATGCAGCCATATTTGCGTATGCAGACGGATATGTATCAAACGTGCGCTGCGCCCAAGCCTTACCTTTTGGACAGATCTTACTTCCTTTGCTTTTTGATGAAGCCTCCCCACCTTTTCGAAAGTAGGTTAAACCCTTGGGGGTTTTATTCTGCTTTGTACGCTTGGACATTGCCGCCATAGGCTTTCTCCATCTCTAATTTTATGTATTCAATCTGAGTCGCAATTACTTCGGTGCGCTTGTCTACAGATATTAGAGTTTCCGTTGTCCAACTCGCCCACGCGTAGGATACCGCTCCAATAAGACCTAAACTTGTAGACAAACCAATAACCAGTAACGGACGTTCTAACATTTCCAACGCTTCCTAGCTTGCCGTAAACGACTATTTGGATCTTTAGCCGCTTTAGGGAACTTTTTCATTTGACCCGCAGAACGGGCGCAGAAAGATTTACGTCTTTTTGCATCCTTGCTGCCTTTTTTTACTTTTCCCGTTACCGCTGTTTTTAACTTGGAACCGGGGTTTTTCTTCCTATACTCTTTTACGCCAGCTTCTGTCATTCCCGCCCCTTTTTTCGTAGGGCGGAAATTCTTTTTATTGCGCTTAGGCATCTTGTCGTCGCGCTTAGAAGCCATACTCAGCCCTAACTATAGAATATAGTTAATGCCGTGACATTAGTTGCAGCACTCACATGAATGTCCGACGTAAACAAAACCCCTTCATCCGGAATGTTTACCGAATGAGTTTCAGATTGTGAGAAGTCCAGATCAACCACCGTTGCACCGCCGTTTCCGTCAGTTAAAGTAAGTCTTCCCGCACCCGCAGCGGTTAAGACTTGAACCTGACGGAGCCGCGCACGGCCTGTGGAAGCCGCTCCAGCCCCCGTAAGCCGTTTAGCCCTTACGTCTGAATTGGCCATTCAAGCCTCCTTTAACCAAGGTTATTATTCTGAGAATACAGAATAGTAACACGAACCTCTCCCGCATTTGTTGCGGCAGAGTTTGTTACGGTCAAACGAATATCTGCCGTTCCGGTATCTTCCCACGCCAATGCGGCCCCCGCTTGCGTAGTAGGGTATTTACGGCCCGCAGAAGTTCCGATAGCAAAAGTGTTAAGAATAGAGGTTGCGCCACCTACGGTATCTCCAACACTCAGATTGGTAGCTCCGCTTGCCGCAGTGATAACATCAATCACACAATCAATAATTTGAGAGTTTGCAGGAATAACAACGTTAGTTGTGTCCGCAGCAATAGCACCGTTTGATAAATCCGCCGCAAAAGTTTGAGACATGACTACTTGGCCAACGTTTGCAACGTCGCTTCCAAGTGTTGTGCCTGTGGTATTTTTTATGGTCCCGGCTTTAATCGGGCCTGAGAAAGTAGTAGTACCCATGTCGATCTCCTGTCTGGGTTAGTCAAACACACCGTGTGTTTGTCAGGGATAAACAAATCATACAGTAATTTTTAAAAAAAGAAAGGGGCAACCGAAGTTGCCCCTAAGTCGAGAGTGAGGAGAATAATGAAGTATCCTCCCCCCTTATAACACACTTTACGCGCCGGGTGTACCAAAAACACAGCGCCAGTCAGAAACACCGAAGCTGTAACGCTCACGGGCCTTGAAACGCATGTTTCCTGTGTCAAAGTCACCTTCCATCGCAGTCTTGATGGCCGAACGGTTAAAGTATTTGAAACCGTTTGGAGCATCAGTTTTGATGAAGAATGCGTCAGTGTCTGTAAGGAAGTGGTTTACAGAAGCACCTTCTGGCAACATTCCCATGCTGCGCATCGCATTGGTATCATTGTCGGCAGTGCCGGGACGTAGATTTGAATTAAGCACACGTTCCGCAATAAACTGAAGTTCTTTTGGAATAATCAGTTTCATGCCGCGTACAGCAATTTTTAATCCACGCTCATCAGTAAATCCAGCAATATCAATCAACATTTGCTCTAATGACGTTTCATTTAAATCCGCCGCTGTTGCAAGAACGTTGTTCTGATTTCCAGACAATGATGGGTGTGCCGCAGAACACAGAGCCGCACCGTCACCAATCGCATTGGCACCTGTGTTGAACGCATTGTTCAAGATAGAAGCCGCTTTGATTTGCTTTGTCTGCGCCATAGAGCGAGCCAGAGCTTTTGTGTAACGAGATGCGAGACGATCATACAGATTGTCTTCAATTGCTTCTTCCGTAATCGAAAACGCAAGAGCAATTGTCTCATGTGTGTAACGCGCAGTGTATGTTTCCTGTGCATCATCAAAGTTGATGGCAGAACCTTCAGCTTTAATAGGTGCCGTGGAAAAACCACCAAGCATTACTTCCTCTTCGAATGCGCGATCCGAAGACTCTTCTTCAAAGATTTCGGCATGTTCGTTTTCATAACGATCATACTCAAGTCCGAACAAGGCGTTAAGGCCGGGTTCCAACTCTTTCGCTAATTGTGCGCGAGAGATAGCCATATTTCAGCCCTCCTTAAATGCCAGTTGACAATGACGTCGTTTGCGAAGCAGAAGCCGCAACAGGCGCATTGTGGTGGAAGTTAAAGCGAACAACATAGTTCACACCAGCCGCATCGTAGTCCAAGTTGGCTTCATCGCCCGTAAGGCCGACAACGCGCATGAACAATGTAGCTGTGTTCGCTACTGTGGAGATATCAAGCTCCCCAGTAGAACGACCGTTTGTGGTTGAACCCGAAGTTGCTGTAGCCAAAGAACAATTTGAAAAAATGTGCGATAGCGCGGTTGCACGATCAGTAGACGTAGTGTCTGCCGCAACCATAAACAATTGATTTGGGTTATCCGCCACAAAGGCTTTTACGGGATGGTTCGTATCAACGCTTGCGTTGTTTGAACCGGGCCAATAGTTCGAGAAAACTGGTTTCTTTGATGAACTATCAACATACTCTACGCCCATTAGGACTCCAAGAGCCGGAACTGTACCACCATTGGCATTGCCAACAATATCTATTACTCCAGCCGCCAGTGGTATTACTGGCGAATACTGGAAAATAGCATTCGTATTGTTTGATGCAATCTCATACTGAGTTACACCAGTGGTATTAGATCCTGCGCCATTAAGCCCGATAGGACGAAGACCAAAGGCAGTGTCTTGATTTGCCATTTGTTTTTCCTCTTATCAGAGCGACCCTAACTATCTGCGAGGGCCACCGAAGGTTACACGAGATTGACGATCTGGTTTAGAAATCGTCATGGTTGAATGTTGGTTTTGAGCCATCAACTCAGAATCAATCGCTTCTACTTGATCCGCATTACGTGCTTGGTAGTACGCATTGCGCTCTTCTGCGGTTTCATCTGGTATACGAGCCAAAACTAAACCACCTACGCCAAAAACACCTTCATATTTACCTGTATCTAGTACCGGGGCCTCAAAATCAGGATATTCGTCTTTACGGACCAATTCCCAACCCTCGCGCATTTTTGCGCTAATGTTTTTAGTATCATCAAAACCACGCGTTTCTGCGCGAATCCAACGATGCCGAAAACCATCCGGTGCAGGCGGTGCATCTAACATAGAGGGGGGCGCCCACGGGCGTCTTTGTGCCGTTTTCTCCCTAACTTGGTTAGCGCGAGCAGTTCGCTTGATTGTTCCTGTATTTTCTTCAGACATCTTGCTTACTCCTTCACGTATTTCGCATATTCTTCTAGCGGCACACCCAATTTCTTCGCAATTGCGACTTGGCTAGGGGTGAGTCTAACCTTTCTCCCACTGCTGCGCCCAGAATTTGACCTTGATACACCAGCAACCGTCTGAGCGGGCCGTTTGGTAGTGGTTTTAGCATTACCTCCAAAGGTGTCGGAAATGCGTCGATCAAGCTCAGTATAGTATTCATCGCTCGTCGGGTCAAACCCTTCGTTCTCAACAAGCTTCTTATGTATCCCAAAAGCCGCAAAGGTTCTGGCCTCGTCTTGGCCAAACCAATCGTTTCGTTGCGCCCATTCTTCCGCTTTTCGATCGGGCCTACGAACTTCTGGTTGAGGAGCGGAATACTGTTGCGGCTGCGCAATTTGTTGTTCTTTTGCCTTTCGTTGCCCCTCTTGAGCAATTTTCGCCTGTTGAGCCCGTTCTGCTTGAGAATTAAGGGTCATCATGCGCTTATTAGCCTCAACCGCTGCCGCAGTATCGCCAATCTCCATCGCACGAGCTAACTCTTTTTCCGCCTGCTGCATCTGGGTTTCAACACGAGCGCTAAACTCAGAGACATAGTTGTCGTCTAACGTACTAAAACGTTCTTTTAATTGACTTGCTTCCGCCTGAACCTGTTTAGCATAATGAATAGCTTCCTGTTCTCGACGCTCCGCTTCACGCATCTTTTTAGTAAGACGATCTATGCGCTTTTGAGTGGCGTTTTCAGACTTTTGAAATTGATCTTCAAACGAGTCTTGCGTCTCAACCGAAGATTCCTCGGTTTGGGGAGCTTCAACCTCTACCTCAGTATCAGTATCGGTATCCATCTCAAGCTCAAGTTGTTGTTCTGGTTCTGCCATAAATGTCTCCTAGTAATGCAAAACGTCTTCTGGCTCGTCAATACAAGCCAAAATCTCATCATCGTTTAAAATTCTCACCTCACCACCGTCAATATTGAAGCGAGAACCCGAATATCGTGCAAACATCACCCAATCCTTCTCGTGGCACCAAGGCCCTGAAGGGAACTTTTCAGAATCTTTGTAAGCTAAAGGGCCTACTTTAAGAACATAGCCAACTTGCGTGGAAACCTGTTGCTGTTCGACAACCGTATCCGGCATGTAAAGACCTTTTTCCGTCTTCCCTTTACCGCGATAAGGCAAAACCAATATCCGCCAACCAGTGGGATTAGGCATTTTTTCTAGGAGAGATCCACCAAGGTTTTCAGGATTTAAAACTTTGGGGGCTTCATATGCATCTGAAAGTGTAGCTACCGCTTCCCCAACAGATGCTAAATTAATCTTTGTGTCAGTCAATGCTGCGCTCCTGTTTATCTAGCAGGCCCTTGAGTTCCTGTTCCACGTGATTCAGGGCTTCCATGTTGCCCATAAGCTCACGATATTGCTCCATTGACTTAACGTTGCCGTACTGCATGAGTTCAACAACGCCTTGTCTACGCTCTTTTATAATGCGAAAAACCGCTTCCGCAATGTAAATCTCGTCCAATTCCTAAAAACTCCCACAAACTCTACCTATTTATAAGAATAATCAGAGAGATATGCAAGAAAAAAGGATTAACCTATTCGTTCAAAATGTGGGCCGTCGATGAAAGGCCTGCGCCCTTGTGACCTGCGAAGATCAATATAGGCGTTCATTGCCTCTTCCATCGTGCCTTCCCATTTACGGATATCCATAGGATACGGCATGTCGGGTGTTCCCCACGCTGCACCCCAACATATAGGGACGTTAAGCTGTGTCGCCGCCTCTTTGATAGCATCTGCAAGATCATCGTAGACAGACAGTTCCCAACTCGCCCTGCCATTTATGTAGGCCATAATATCGAAAGCCTTGCCATCAAGGTGCTTAGATTTCATAGTCTGGCTTGCGCCTTTGGCTACAAGTTCTTTTTGCTGCTCGATGGTTCTCATACCCTGAACCACACCGAAATCAGTCTTAGTCAAAGTTATTGCCATCTTAACGACGGCCTGTAACCCGTCATCAATGCCCTCAAGCCTGTCAAGGCTACGTCTACTTAACTTAAACTCGCTCATGTTACTTCCTCTTAAAAAAGGCTTGCGCCCCGCGCACACCGAAACTGGCTGAAATTGCAATTCCAAGGCTGTAAAAATACCAGTCCGGCGCTTTGGAAAGCTGCTCGAATCCACGGTCAACCCACCCTTCTGCACCGGGGATAAACGCTAAAATCAAGGGAATAGACAGGACAATTACGAACCATTCGTCTTTCCAGCTTGATTTAGCTCCCTCTGCCATGATGCGTTCCCAGTCGGCAACGCTTGTCTCTTTTGACAAAAGTATCTGCGCTTTCGCCTTGGCCTCTGTGAGCTTCAACTCCGCAGCGGCGGCGTTCTTAGCGGCTTTGCCTTGTAGCCATGATCCAGCTAAATCGGCTATCGGTCCTAGTGCGGATGTAAAAATGCTCATTTCTCAGATCCTAACCACACGGCAAAAGCGCCCGTAAGCGCACCAGAGCAGATTGATATCATCGCAGATTGCTGCGTTGACAAGTCATCAAGACTCATTCCCCACTCCAAAACGCGGATGTACATGATGGTCATAACCAACATCATAAGACGCGGCATGATCTTCCAAGCAAGTATTTTTTCCATGTCAAACCTCTATGTTTAACTTCGTTCCCTGCGGCCTATCCGCATTAGTCTTGCGCCCAAACCTATCATAACTTTCCTGTAAGTCCAATCTTTGCTTCTGGAGCCCCTCTAAGTGGCTGTGATTAGCCCTGTGCTCTTTTTCCACCCTCTGCTCCGCCAGATGCGTTTCTATGCGCTCACGCGACTGCGTTTGCTGGTGTATGTCCGACTGAACATTAAACGGCGCGTTGCCCACGCCCGAAACACCATCCGCCATTTACCACCACCCCGCGCCTAAACCAGTCAGCCAAGTGCCGCCGCCAATGATTGCCGCCAGCATTGCCAATAATAATATCAACAGTAGTGTTTCAAAGAATGCCGCTTTGCGCTCCTGCTGGCGATAAAGCGTTTCCTCGCGCTCTTTTTTTATCTTGCGGCGAAGCTCCACCATCTCGCGCCATGTGCCATAGCCAAAGCGATTGTTCAGCATTTGCTGCAAGTCTTTTTCTTGCTCGGCCAGCTTCTTTTGGTGGATAATAATCTGCAAAGCTTCTTGCTCTACAGACCCAGAGGAAAAAAGCTTAGTGAAGATTGGTGGGTTTTTGCGTTGCTGTTCTGCGCGGCCAAGATCAGCCGCAAAACCATACCACTTACCAAGCTGACCAGCCACATCTTCTAGCTCACGGCCCGCGTAAACCATCTTACGGATAAGATTAAATGCCTGTGTAGCCCCCGCAATGGCGGTTAACGGATCAATCATACCCTCTCACCCACCTTAGCAAAAGGCGGACAACGAAAGTCATACGGAATCCGTACTATCCGCGGATAATGATAGTAAAAATAAGAAACTTCTCTAGGACAACGATACACACATGCCTTATGGAGACTCCCACCGCTCATTCCTACTAAAACAGCAGTTAGAGCGCACAGCATTAGGCATTAGTGAAACGTGAGCCGCGTAACGCGGCACCCATGCCACGCTTCTTACCCGTTGTTACCTTGGCTTTAGCCGTATTAGGCGTAGCTACATCCTCCATCTGACAATAAGGGATTTTTCCTTGACCCTTAATATCAGCATATCTCTGCGGTTTAGGTGCCGCACCCGGTGTATTCGTCACAATCTTTACACTTGCCATTATCTTCTCCTTTTACCAGAGCCGCCGTCGTTAGCTCGCAAAAACTCTTTTACAGTAGATTGATACAACGGCATAGATACTTCGCCACCCTGACTTAACAAGGCACGAATTACTTTACCGTCTTTGTCCCGCAATATAGGGCCCTTTTGCTGAACTTTAGCTTTTGCCGGGGGCGGTCCAAACTTATCCCGAAGTATCTTATCATAATATACCGGATTATCCTTGATAATTTTACGGTTTTTTATTTTTTGTTGTCCGGTTAATCGTTTTTTGGGGGTACGTATGGGATCTTTCGCTTTTTGTTTAGCCATTACTGACCCCTTTGCTTCATAATTTCACGCTGCATCGCACTGTCAATACGCGCCTGCGTCATAGCCTCTTGGCTCGCAAGCCGCTTATTAAACTGCTCTGAGCGCATCTGTTGATTCTGCGCATCAAGCTGCAATTTCGCCTGATCCAATTGCGCATCCGCCTGCTCTGCCTGAGACTTGATCTGCAACTCCTGCTCCTTCAGTTTTACTAAAGGATCCGGCTGTCCCGCTCCAGAAATCTGCGCACTTAGCTGCTTCGATTGCTGCAAACCCTGCGCCACGCCCTGCGCAACCAACGCTTGATACTGCATCTCTTGCTGCTCCGCAGGCATCGGACCCGCTTGCTGCAACTGCATCATCGCCTGCTCTTCCGCCTGCAACTTCACATGCTCCATAACATGCTTCTGCATCGCCATCGCAACAGGAGGCATCGCTCCAACCGCCGGACTCGTGCCAAAAACCAAATGCGCCATAATATGAGACTGATGATCTTGACCCTGAAACGCAACCAAAGGTGCCATGTCCAAAGCATTAATGTTCTCAGAAGCAGGGTCCAAGGGCCGCGGCTCCTCATCAGGAACCTTCTTCATTAAACGATCAACATCCGTAACACCAATCGCCTCATACATATCACGATATACCTCGTGCATGTTATGCAACTCAGGAGCCGCCGACGCCAACTGCATCTTAGTCTGTGCCAAAGCTATCCGCTGCGCCTGACTAAACGTATTCGGATTACTGACCGGAACAATGTCAATACGATCATCAAAATCAGACGCCATTACCGACTGATCACCGCCCTCAACCGTATAAGGATACTCCTGCGGTAAAAACTCACTCATTACCCGCGAAAGCAACTTAAACTCAATTCGCATCGCATAATGCAACCGCTTGTGAACAGCGCTCATTACCCGCGAACCCTGCTCTAACATAGCCAACGTTGTACCAACCGCAGCTTGCTGATTACCATCACCAACCTTCATGTCAGTAATAGTCGCAAACCTCTGACCCGCCTGAACCACAAAACCCAACAACTGGAACAAAGTCTGGTCCGGACCCTTAAATGGCAGCGGCATCAGGCTGTCACGAATAGCCCCTCCCGGTGCGTCCACATCTCTGAACTCACCCGGCTGCAACGGATCCTCATCGTCCCTGATCCGTAGTCCGCGGGCCTTGAAACCCGCTGGGAGATTGGACAACGTACCAGCGTCGATCAACTGTCGCAGCGCCGCCGTGGCAGTTCGTGACAAACCGCCAATCGTATGGATCAACCCCAACCCATAAAAACCAAAGCCCGGTAAAAACTTGTAATGTACAAAATATTGTACCTTACGCTTTAACTCATCGTCCTCCCGATAATTACGCCGAATGGACAAAATCTTCCCATTATCTTGCGAAATCGTCACAATATAAGGAATCTTAATACCCGTAGGCTCCCCCTCGTCATCCTCATCCTCAAACCCCTCAAGGTCCAAATCAGCGTGGAACTCTATTAAAGTACAGTCGTAATCAATACTTCCGGGCTCAAATCCCGTAATACGATCTAACTCATCCTGTACCTCACCCGAATCAGTTTGTTGCGGTATAATCGGTATGTCACGATACACCCCAGCTATCTGCTGCTTGCGTAAATCATTCAAATTCATCCGAATAACATGCGCAATATTCGAACACGTGTCTAAATCAGAAGTCTCATAAGGAACAACCAACTGCTCCGCAGGAACAAACTTACTTACCGCACGGCCCATTACCTCATCGTAATAAACCTTCTTAAACGTACTCCCCGCTAACGGTAAATAAAACAACATCTGATCCATGTCAGGCGTGTAATCATCCATCACATTCGTAATGTAATAATTCATAAACCCACGAACACGAGACGCCTGTTCCTGCTTCTCACGAGTCTCATCACCCATAATAGCCGTCCGAACAGGCCCCGAAGAAGGTAATAACTCATTAAACGCCTGCGCCTGAAACTGCGTCGCAGCCTCGGCCAATAACGGATGCGTCACCCCAGAAGCCCCACGAAACGGCTGCGTCCGCTCCTGATAGTTAAAGCCCAAAAGCTCTAAACCCTCAGTATACGCATCCTCCCACTCCTGACGACTGGCCTTGTTCGCGTCAAACTCCCCCATCAACTCAGAAGCAATCGCACCTAACTCACGATCATCCATAACATCCGCCAAGTTCTCATCAAACCCAACATCCGCCATGTCCTCAGAAGGATCAAAATCTACAAGAACACTACCGTCATCCTCCTCAACAATCTCAATCTCCTCACCGCTATCAAGCATCAAAGGAGTCTCTTGGGAATCCGGTATCTCTAATTCTAACTCAGCACTCAGATCCGCCTCGTCCAACTGAGAGGGAACATTCGTGTCCATCAAACCGCCAATAGGTGCCCGCGCCATCCAACTCTCCTAGTAATACGCCCTAACCATAGCAGACTTTTCTACATCTTGCCAATCATCTGTTGGTAACTGAATAAAGTTCCCCTGACGATACCGCATTAACGCCTGCGTCATGCTATCTACCAAATCGTCATACTCCCCCTCCGGAAACGCCGCAACCTCCTCAATTAACTCCTCCGCCCAACTTTTATCAGGGGCCCAAACCATACCTGCCTCAAACAACGGAGTCACCGCATATACACGACTTACCTTGTCATTACCCTTACTAGGCGTGAAATTAACAACAGGAATACCCGTCTGCCGCATCTCATGCGTCAATGGCAATCCACTCGCCTTCGCCTCAATAATCACCGTGTCAGGATCCCAATACTCATACTCCTCAAACGCCAAAGCCTTTAACTCCGGAAAATCATACCGACCCTTCTTCGCATCCAACAATATCAAATTAGGCGGACCCCCCTCCTCCGGATAAAATACACCCCATGTCGTTATCGCACTAAAATCAGACCGCTCACGCTTCGTAAACGCAGTATCATAACTCTGGATCACATACTGCAATTGAGGAATGTTATCCCCCTCCCAAACACGCCACCACTCCCGCGGTATAATCGCATTCTCCTCACCAGTCGGCTTCTGCTGATACTGCGCATTCCACTTACTAGGCGGAATAGATGCCTTAACCGCCGTTAAATCCTCCAAACTCCAATACTCAGGCCAACACGGCTTACCATCATCAAATATCGCAGGTAACTCAACAACCTCCCACTGATCCGCCAACGGATCCTTAGCCATAGCCCGCAATAACTGACCCGTCATATCCTTCTCAGACCAACGAGTCTGAACCAAAACTATACTACCTCCCGGCTGTAAACGCTGACGAGGGCCCCCAGTATACCAATCCCAAGCATCATCAAAACCACTGTTACTCATAGCCGTCTGCTCAGAATGTGGATCATCAATAATTACCAAATCACCACCACGACCCGCCAAGTTACTACCAACACCAACAGCATAATACATCCCGCCACGGCTCGTGTCCCACCGACCAGAAGCCTTACTATCCGCAGCCAACTTCACATCAGGAAAAATCTCCTTGTACTCATCACTGTCCAAAAGATTCTTCGTCTTCCGACCAAAACCAACAGCCAACTCAGTCGTGTGCGTCGCCTGAATAATCTTCATCCGCGGATTCTGGCCCATCATCCAAGCAGGAAACAAAAAAGACGCAAACTCACTCTTCGTGTGCCGCGGAGCCATGTTAATAATCAAGCGCTTTAGATCGCCGCTCGCGACCCGCTGAAGCTTCTCAGCTATAATTCTATGGTGCCTACCAGATATAAACTCTGGCCACATAGCATGTACAAAATGTAGGAAATTATTTTGCGCTAACTCGTTCTTCTCCAATTGCGCTAAACGCAACTGCAACTTTAACATTTTATCTTCGACTGAACCTACGGTTGCATTCATCGGGGGCCCCTATGCGATTTTATGTAACTTAACGCAAACCAAATGTATTTTCTACATGATTATTTGTCAAAAACATGGCCCATGCACCCGTGGCGCAAACCCCTGTGCGCGGCGCGAAAACCGCGGAATCTGGCGCGAAAACTGCGCAATTTGACCCGATAGCCGGGGGCCCCTGCCACGAAAAAAGAGCCGCGAACCGTGACGAACTGGCCACGGTCCGGACCGGCCACCCACGCGCCACGCGCCACGGCCATACGTTTAAGAACGATAGAGGGCGGGCGGCGGGCGCAAGTTTTAAAGACAAATAAAAAAGGCCCGCCAGAAAGAACTGGCGAGCCAATGAGCGCAACCATGGCGCAGTTTTATGTGTGAGCGTAACCGTCCGGTTCAATCCCTATAACCATATCATTAGCTTTAATGATTAGGCTATCTGGCCAGCCGATTTCCGGTTGCGCCGTCTCCAGATATATGTGCAGGGGCATTTTGATATCATGGATTGCGTGTATGCGCTTTATTGCGTCGCGTTGTTGCTCAGTCATCATTTACACCGTTATTTTAACTTCAGCATATTTTACTATATCTTGCACGACGTCTCGAATTTCATCTTGATAGCTATCAAAATCAACTTCGGGCGTTGGCAAGGCGTCCGCGATATCGTCGGTATAATTTGCAATATCGAAATGCGTTTCCAGAAAATCATCTGCTCTATCGCCTAACCAATCATCCAGAGCGGGTTCCAACAAATCAAAAAGACCGCCGCGCAATTGCTCTTTAAGTTTTTGAGCATCGTAAAGCGCTTGTGTTAGGCGCTCGTTCTCTTCTTTCAGCTGCGCCACGGTTTGTTCTGCCACATTGGCGGCGCTCGTCCAGACGGGGTTATTTGCGTTTTCACTATTCATTTTATTGCCTCATAAAAAAGGGGCGGGATTGCCCCGCCCTCATATAAAACTATCTAAAACTTTATGTAAAGATATAAAAGTTTATGCGGCAATGCGTTGCCAGTCGCGGGTTGATAAATTCAAAAGCTTGCCGCCGCGCTGTTGCCACGTGTCGACATCATCCGGATCACATTTATTTGCAACCGCCGTAACCGCATTAACTAGCGTTGCGCGTGTCAATGGCTTGCCGTGCTCATAACCGCTTTGCCCAATGGTTGCCATTAAACCATTTAAAACGTCAGTGTTTTCTTTTTTCGTCAGTTTTAAAACCGTTCCGACGCGTTCCGGAATTTCCGAAAACTCACCTTCAATGATGTCACCATGCGCGGCATTCATTTGATCTAAAACTTTATCGAACGTGTCGCGGCTCGCATATGCGCCCGTTAAATCGCGCAGTTTTAATTCAAGCGCCAAATTGTCCGCGTTTTTCGCCTCATTAGAAAGCAAACCATAATCTTCGCTATCACGCGCGCTTGTAATATGGCTAGAGCGGTTGCGGTTTTCGGTTTGCATCCCGTTCAAACAAGCAAGCGTCCAAATTGTTTGATAAACGGTAACCGCGCCCGCGCCAACTTCGCTATTTGACAAGCCAATACCATTGGCCATTTTATCCCCGACGGCGGCAAGGCCTTGCTGCACTAAACTTTTTAAACGCAAGTTTAAGCGCTTGTCAGTGACGTTAGCATTTACAACTTGCCATTGCGCTTCACTTTCCATCAATTGCGGCAAGCTTGCTTCCAACAAATTTAAATTGTCGAAAGTTTTAAACTTATCCGAAACAAAAGCACGGGCCTGCCCGCGTGTCTCTTCAACTTCTAAATATGTCCGGATCATGCGATTTAACGGTTCTTTTTGCCAACGCGCATTGATCAAGGCGTCATATTCCTGCGGATAACTGGCCTGCAACCGCCGCGCCGTTCTGGTGTCAATTTCCGCCGCCGCCGCTATTTGGCCGTGCGCGTGGTCATTAACGTCTAAAATGCGCGTTGGCTCGCCGCCGTTTTGTTCGATAATGATTTGCGGGTTGCCGTCCGCGTCCGTCGTCTTTTGTAACTCCGCTGTGCTTGTTACAAAATCGCCTTGCTTGTCATGTTGTTCTTTTACTTTCGCCATTAACGCGTATAGATCGCCTTTTTGATTTTCGATTTGCATTTTGTATTTCCCCATAAAAAAGCGGGCAGGAATAGCCCGCCCGCTGATTGTCTTATATTTTCCCATATTATGCAAGGTAAAACTTTTTAAAAGTTTATTTGCCAATATCCCCCGCAACATGGTGCCGAATAACTGAACGCGGCGGCAGGCCAGAAACAAAGCGCTTTAGTTTTTCCCCGTCAGTTTCTAATTGCTCGCCTTGCGCGGTATCTTCCCACCATATGCGGCAGTTACCTTGCGCAGCATAACAACCGCCTTGCGCCGTATTATCCGCCGCCCTGCGTTTATTTGGACCATGCGCAGTAAACCCGATAATAAATTTACGGTTTAACATAGCGCAAAACGGCTCGCCGTCTCCACATTGAGCGCAAGATATGTCGCGGTATTCTGCGGGGCATCTCACAACGGTGCGTTTTTCGTTGGGGACATCATCCCGCGCATATTCAATTTCTAATTCAAACGAAAACCATTTTTTTCCCTGCCATTGCGCTTCACTGACAACGGTTACCGTAGGAACCGCGCCCGCAGCAATTGCGGCGTCTTGTAAATTGTCCGCGGAGTAATTGACAACGGTTTTACCTTTGGGGTGATCTATCCCGCGTTTTTGTTTGCGAAACCAATCAACCCAATCAAAATGCGTATAAGTGAACGCAACCCCTTTACGCGGTACAGCGTCAAGCAATGCGTCAAAATATTGCCAATCAATTTCTTTTGCGCCCTTGCCGCTATCGTTTAAAGCGCATGACGGCGGGCACGTTCCAAATTTATCCCCGTTGCCCGCTCTATAGGTAACGGCTATTCCTTTAGTTTTTTTTGCGCGTGATGTCTCTACAGTTCTAAGCATTGTCTTACCCCATATAAGATTTATCCCATATCTATAACAAAAGAAAACCCGCCATGCAAGCGGGTTTAACTTTTATTATTTTCTGCGACGGCGGGGCTTATTTGCGCGGCGGCTTAACTCATCAAAATCTGAACCATATAACAAGCGGCCAATCCAATTAAGCAAAAACATCGGACCATCTCGCTTTTTCTTCGGCTTCATATTCTGCTTGGCTTTCCGCTTCAGTTTCTTTTGTCATTTTATAACATTCCACGCATAAATCCCAATTTACATCGGGCCAATAAAAACCAGTAACGCCCACGCCGCAACCTACACAATGTTCACTATGCAATCCCATTACACCGCCTCCCGTTTAGGCAACGGGTCAACCGCAGCATTGTTATACTTTGAAGCGGCCAACCAGTTTAATTGGGCACGGTTCAAAGCGCTAAACGCTTGCTCTAAAGCCTCGCAAACAATTTTCTGATGACCTACAGGCTCGCTGCGCGGCACCTTATCCCAAAAACTATCTAAATCCGGATCAGTCATTAGCCTGTCAAAAGCATGTATTTTTTCCATACACATCTGAATGTCTTCGAACATGTACCTGTTTATGTCTTTATAATTCATATTACCTCACTTTCTGGTGATAAGAGAATATGCGATTAAATAGGACATATCAAGTCGAAAACCTCATCCCATAGGAATTTCTTTTCGTGCGCTAACCGCGGCTCAGTTTTTAAACCGTCCGCCTTTAGGTCCATTGCTTGATCCGCATGATATAAAAATAGAAATGGGGCACTGTCGGGCTTGTTCTGTTTTTTAATCAAGGTCCAACAAGATGAATGCTTATGACGGACATGCCATGCAACTTGATGCGGGCTCAGGTTAACAGCGTTAGCCTTACAAAACTTTAATTCAACAAAGTGAAACTTTCCGCGCTCATCACAAATGAGAAGGTCAGGAATGCCTTGGCTTGCCCAGTTCTCAATCCGCGTGAGAATCAGCGTCCGTTTCGATCTCTTCGTAGCTGCCTTCAATTGCTGATACAGGCCCGCTTCCATCTTCGTCTGGGGTAATGTCAATTGCGCCATATGTTTGCTTCAATTCATCCAAAGCTTTTTGAACGTCTTCGCGGCTCATGCTATCAATGCTGCCGTGACGGATTTCAGACTTACTGACGTAGATATCGCCTTGCGCCTGACCCCGCCTATATTCAGCCTGCACTGCGGCACTGTACGCGCCGTTTTCAAGGGCTAGATCACGAATGCGCTGTAAGTCTCGCACGTGTCTTTGATAAGTGATGCCAAACTTCTCATCTAGCTCGTCACGATATTTTTTAATCGCGGCGCAAACGTGTGGACTGATATGGGGGTTTGTCATCTGAGACGCACGAACAGGAGCAGACTTTTTTGTATAGCCCGCTCGTTCTGCGGCTTCTGACATTGTGATGGTTCCATCGTTGGAAACCAGTTCTTTCACAAACTTCTCTTGCATACGGGTCAGAGGCGATTGCTCATGCAATCTCTTGCGGCCTCTCAATTCATCCGGATTTTGTTTAGTCCAACGCTTTCCGGTGGGTTTTTTCTTAACCCGTAACACCAAACCCTTCGGAATTGGGGGTGTTTTTGCCATTTTTAGCCTCGTTTATTTTGCTATAATTGTGTCATAACAAGGCTGAACTACTAAATCTAGCGTAAGAGTTTATAAGACATTCTAAGAAGGTATATAAGGTAACACCTTGAAAACAGAGGTGTTACCCAAAAAAGTTACCGAAAAACCCTTTCTTATTATATACATAGATACAAAGGTAACACCGTAACACCGGTAACACCCTTAAACGCAAAATTTATTTTTTTTATTTTTCTGGCTATATATATAGAAAGAGTTACTCAACGCTTTTGATATCGTCGATAACGTATAAGTCTTTGAACATGTCGTAGACTTGGTTGCTGCTATAGGCTTTCATATAAAAGCCCTTGCGTTTATCCAATTCAACATAGAACGTTTTCATTGGCCCTCTTCCCTCTCCACAGTGATTTCAAACTCATAAGTATCTTCCCCGCCGATACCGTGTTCTGGACCCCAGATGCGATCTTCTGCAACGATGCGCCGTGCTTCGTGTTCTGTGTCGGCTTCTTCGTAGAACACGTTTCTTTGCTCAACTACCACCCGCCATTTTTTCTGAGGCCATTGGGGTGCTTCTTCGGGATGATCTGTAATATCGTTGTAATTCATTCTAGTCTCCTCATAAAGAAGCCCAGTATGGGATATTATGGGAGTAACGTCAAGACAATAAAAAAGCCCGCGATTTGCGGGCTTAATTGTTATGCGTCAAGTCCTATACTTGAGTATAGTATTATCTTTTTAGCGAGGTCTGCGAGCCGCGGATCGTCGGCAGCGGTTGACCAGTCGATATCGTCTGGTTTTGGTTTAGATTTGAACATTGGTTTGCCTGAGTTCGTTGACGCAGTTGTCTAGTTCTTCGCGGGCGGAGAAGAGTTGTACGTCCAGATCTTTTGGCGCGTGTCTCGTGTACCGCAGGTCTTGCAGGTTATCTACTTGACGTTTCAGCCAACGCAGGTGCGCTGACTGAAACAGGGAAAGGTTTTCGTCACCCATTTTTTTTGGGCCTTCCTCTCTTTTTTTTGACGACCGGAATTGGTTTTTCCTCGTTCCACGTTGCGATGCTATCTACGCCTACATTGTAGATGCATTGGTGGAGAAAGTCTTTTAATAATATGTCGGGGTTGTTAGATTTTTGGATGTCTTCTAGTTGTTTGATAACATAGAAGGCGCAGATTTTATATTTGTGGCTCATCACCTGTCCTTATCATTAATTTCTTGGAGTTGCGTTTGGATGGCATAGAGTGCCGTTTCGCGGATCGTGAGGCGTAGTCTGTCATCGTTGGAGAGTTCTTCCCGTTTTTCGACGGTTTGTGATCTTAGTTGGCCGTTATTGGCGGTCCGTCGGATGCGTCTTGTGAACGTTTTGAGGCTGTCCACTTTTTCGCTATCATCGAGGCGTTTGTACCCTTCGCCTCTGACGTTTTCGAAGACGACGCTTTCGTCTCTTTCGAGATATTTTCTGGCTGCGAGGATTGTTGGGCGCAGTTCATTTATAGTTTTGCCAAAGTGGGTTTGGATTGTGTCGTAGCTTAGGTGTCCGTTTGCATTACGGAACAAGTCGCACATATCCAAAGTTATTTTTGAACGTTTGAACATTTGTTTTTCCTAGTTAAGTTTCAGTTCGTTGCGTTGAATTGCGGAGAGGAGCGCTGCCGAAAGGCGTGTAGAGTTGCGGAGCGCTGCGCATTGGAGCGACGCGAAGTAACAAACAAATCGTTGAGTTGAATTGAGGCGCGGTGAGCGGCGGGGAGCCGTGGTGCCCTGTGAGAAGCCGAGCCGCGTGGAGAGGCGTTGTAACAAACAAATCGTTGCGTTGAGGTGCGATGC
>Ga0213868_10001728_pt1 | contig 21110 bp, 18 predicted proteins | sample PICome_9_FD_160087 | JGI IMG/M metagenome (GOLD analysis project Ga0213868, IMG submission 160087) | Coastal seawater microbial communities near Pivers Island, North Carolina, United States - PICO127 | ecosystem: Environmental > Aquatic > Marine > Coastal | place: USA: North Carolina...
TCGCCGGTCGTGTGCGTGGCACCTGGCGTCGTCTTGGCATCCAGAACGCCTACGATCAGGGTAGGATCGAGGCTCTCGCGCCACGGTCCTTTGAGGAAACCCTGCCCATTGAGGAGATCGAAGCCATGGAGAAGGGGGACAAGCCCAGCCAGGTGAGTGGTGAACGTTTGCCAGTGCTTGAGGCGGACGAGGTGGAGATTGCCCGAGTGATCTGCTGGGCTTTGGGCAAGGTGCCTGTGATTGCGGTCTACGCCCGTCCACTAGCAGAGAGTTCAGGTTACAGCCTTCGGCTAGTCAGTGAGTTCTCTACCAAGATCTATGATTACCCGGCAACGATTCCCGGCCCGCTTAGTCTTGGAGAGTTGATCGACCTCTTCGACCACGCGCACTTCGGAGATGTGAAAGATCCTGGCGTGTTACTACGGTATCTCAAGGCCCAAACTCATCTTGGGGACGAGCACAGCTGCGGAATCATCTGGTTCACTGCCATACGTTGCCTGAAGGCAGGCCTGCAGATGGCCCGGCTTCCCAAAGGCATTCAGGTGGTGTCGGCCTTCTATCCGAATCTTGGTCTCAGCTATCGCCTCGCCTTCACGGCATGGGTGCAGGATTACCAAGAAGCAGTCAGAGCCAGGCGCTCCCAGGATTCCTCCTCTGAACGCCACGGTTCAAACTAACAGACCGTCACTCAAGAGCGGATCGCTGCCGCTCCTTCCCAATAACGCCCTGTCTTCCAGGCCGCACGTTCACGTGCCCTCACGGATACCTATTTATTTCAATCTATTCTTTCTAGTCTCCTTCCAACTACTTGCTCTTCCATGACTGTTCCTGACATCCTCACACTTGTTGCCAATCCTGAAGCCCTTGAAACGCTTGATGCCGAATCCCTGAAACACCACTTTGTCGTCCTCAATGGGCACTATGCCGGTTCCCAGGATCCTGCGCTCGTTCCCATCCTCCTGGAACTCTATGGTCGCTGGGCCGAGCAGAGCGAGCCATCCCAGCGCCTCCCCGTGCTTGCCGACACCATCGGTCTTGCCGAGGAGGAGTGGGGGGCTCCGTTTCTCGCGCTCATGCCCTTCATCGCCGCCGAAACAGATCACCAGGTCATCTCCTCTGCGGCCCTGGGTTTGGCATCCGTTGCCCCCGGCGAGTGCGACTCCGACAAAGGGACCTACGCAGGGGCATCCTGGGTTGCCGACCTCCTCATGGCCAAGCAGCGTCTTGATGAAACCGATGGCTCGGTCCTCGCTGGGCTCTTGCTCCTGGGCGACCGACGGGTTCTTGAACTTGCCAAGGCCATCTGGCAACGCCTGCCCTCCGAGGGTCGGTTACGCGCTGCCCAAGCGAGGTCAGGCTTTGCTTATCGTCCGCATCTTGAGTTCCTCCTTTGGGCCCTGGAAGACGAAACCGACGCTTCAGTCTTCGGAGCCCTGGCCGCGGCGGTCCTCAACCTCGCCAACTTGCACGATGCCGTTGTGGAGATCGACCGCCACCTTCCCGTCTGGGACGCGCCCGATCCTGATGAGCCCATCCAACTGCTTTCCCGGCACACCCTGCGGGAAACGGGAGAGGCCCTGCGTTCGCAATTGGAAGCTCTCATCGTGGACGAGCCCGGAGAAGAGAAAGTCCTGCCCAAGGCCTTTGCTCCGTTGTTGGGAATTGATGAGGATGAAGCAGGCGCCATCCCTAGCAAAGACAGTTCACTGCTCAAAGCCACTCCTGAAGAACGAGCGCGTCGATTTGCCGAAGGAAAGCACCAGGCAGATTGGAAAGGCGAACGCTTTACCGACACGGAGGCCTTCTGGCACCGCGAGAAGGCGCTCTGTCAATTGGCGCTCATGATGCAAATGCAAGACATTCGATCCGCTCAGAACGCGGAAGGCTCGTCCGATAGTGACTCTGACATTGATCCGGATGCTGAAGACTCGGGTCAAACCTTTCCAAAGGCCTTTCCCTTCTATCGGGAATCGGCTGAGCTAGGGCTCCCTGGAGACCATCGCCAATACTGGTTGGGGCTCGCCACTCTGGCAGGCTACCATTTCGCGCGAAGCACCGCCTTCGACCGGAGCCATCCAGCGATCCAAGAAGAGCTTTCCGGGGCCGCCACCTACACGACGAGCCTCATCAGCTTCATCGAGGATCGGAAGCCCAGTGTGGGCATGCTAGGCTTGTTCTACCAGGCGCTGCACCAAACACTGGGTCTCGACATCACCCTGTGTGATGATCCCGCGTTGCTCTTTGGCGTGGCGGACCGTGCCCTGTGGCTCGGTGCAGGCGTGGCCATGGCCAACGAAGAGAGGTCCAGTGCCTGGATGAAACAAGCTTCCCGGAGCGTCACCCTGGCAGAATCTATCCTGGTCACCTCACTCTTGGACGCTGACGCCGCAGAGACCACCGGCCAACTCATGATCCCCAGTTTGCTCAAGCTTTGCCTGCGGAGATACGATGAAGGCACGGCAGAAGCAGAGGCCATCGGCAGCTACTTCGAGCAGACGCTTGCGGAAGGCGGGCTGGATCAGGACGAGCCACCCGAACGCTGGTTCGCGGATGCCTTTGCCTTTGCCAGAGCCCTGGTGAAAGAGCACCCAGAGACCGGCCGCGCCATCCTGGTATCGGTCGGCCCAGAGGCGGTCGCCGAGTCCCGTGAAGTATACGGGGAAGCCCGCGGAGCACCGGGTACCCAGGTTACCGAAGCCGTCGCTCTTCAAGCAGCACAGAACTACGTGGAAACGGAGTTAGGCTACCACGGCGTTCCCTCGATCCGCCTCTGGAATCTCGACCGCATTCTCAACGGGGTGGACCTGGTCATCTGGGCGGTCTTGTTGGAAGCGTTTCCCGATCTCTAAACCCATTCATAACATAACAACGACAACTCATGCAACCTATCATCAACCTGACGGGGCGTGCGGTTACCATTGGCCGCCGCATTCTTCTTCCCAAGTGCCCGCGCGACCTCTTCCCGCAACTCGTGCGCCACCCGCTCGGCCGCAGCTTCTTATCCTTCGCGAGGCGCTACTGCGCCGCGGAAGAGAATGGCTACAGCTGGGTAACCGACGGCTCCAGCAATCTCGAGGAGTTCACCGTCCAGCTACCCGGCATCATGATCCGGCGCCCTGTCAGTGGCTCTGTTCTCCCGAAGGGCTTTACCGAGACCAGAGAGGCATGAGCACACCGCACTCCAAAGCATCCATGCTCGAATACTCCGAGATCCCGGAAGAGTTGAAACCTATCAACCACCGGCACATCCATGCGATCGACAAGCTCTATCGTATGCACGCCGGCGCCTCTACCCACCTCACCGCCCTGCACGACGGTGTGTTCGAACTGGAAACCCGCATCGATCATCGCAAGCGAAACATCTCGAACGAGCGATTCGCGGAGAACATCGCCCGCAGCTGGCACCGCAACGCGGAACTGAGGGCCTGCCTTGAGTGCAGAATCCGCTTCTACCAGTCCGCGGGGCCCTCTGGGTTCACGATCCCAACGAAGAGAGTGAAGGGGAAGGGGCCTGAAACCCTCGCTCAAGTCGTTCTCCCCCTCTTCAAACAGATGGCCGAAGCCCAGAAACTTCCGGCCCCATTGATTGCCGAGTATTCAATATCCCTCGTCCCCAAGGGGGCTCTATCTCAAAATCCGAACAGCCATGAACATTGACTCCACACCCATGAAGCCCGCTTACTACCACACCTTCTTCCAGGTCTTCCCCGAAGAACTGCCGTCGTCCTTCTGCATCGTCACGGCCTGGAATCCCGACGGGCAATCCGACCTCCCGGGACGCAACCAGCAGCGCGATCAGGCCCTCGCGGAACGTCTCGATGAACTCTCTCTCCCCCGTGTGCGCATCACCGGGATGTCGCCTGACGAATCCCACGCCGAGCCCGGCTGGGCGATCGCCTGTTCCCTCGATCGCGGACTCGAACTCGGGCGCGAGTTCAAGCAGGAGGGGATCTACCAAGTCATCGAGGGCGAGCTTCTCCTCGCCAACGGCGCAACCGGTGAGGCGACCTCCCTCGGTCCCTTCGCCCCTCGCGTCCGCGACCCCCGCAAGCGCCGACTCTTCACCGTCCACGTCGGCGCACCGGAGCCGCGAGCTCGCTTTTCACCCACTGAAACTCTTGAGATCCGCTTGCGCGCCGCGAAGCGCTTCGCGTCATTCACCATCACGGAGACGGAAGGCTGTTACCGCAACCAAACCGAAGACGTCCTCCTCATCTCGTTTGCCACCGAACAGTACGACGAAGTCCTCGATCTCGCCAAGGACCTCCTCGTCCTCCTCCGTCTGGACGGCATCGGCGTCTCTCACCACGGGATCTACCAGCGCGTCACGGCCTGGAGCGAGCCAGAGTTCCTGCTGAAGGCTTTCGGGCTCGCGGTGGCCCCGCAGGGATCCCCCCACTGATGTCCGCCCCTCACTCTATCCTGAACACCAATCCAGCTCATTGCCCCTCCATGTCCGAACCAACCAGCGCCTCCCCAACCCCATATTAATCCCATGAACAACAACCTTACCGAGATCGCCTACATCCTCGATCGCTCTGGATCGATGCAGCCCATGGTCGAGCCCGCCATCGCCGGCTTCAACCAGTTCCTCCGCGAACAGACCGAAGCACCGGACTGCGCCCGCCTCACCCTTGTCCTTTTCGACAATGAGTATCTCGTTCCTTGTGACGGCCTCCCCATCGAGGAAGTCGTGGAACTCGACGCCACCACCTACGTGCCGCGCGGCAGCACCGCCCTCCTCGATGCCATCGGCCGCACTATCATCGAGCTTGGCAAAAAGCTGGCGGCCACCCCGGAAGAGCAACGCCCCGGACAGGTCATCGTCGCCATCTTCACCGACGGTTTCGAGAACGCCTCCCGCGAGTTCGACGTCCACAAGATCAACGATCTGATCACACAACAGAGAAATGACTACAACTGGCAGTTCCTTTTCCTCGCCGCCAACGAGGATGCCATCGCCACGGCCGCCCAGTTGGGAATCGACCGTCGATCCTCAAGCGCTGTCCCGTATTCCAGGGCTGGCATCCGCTCCACCTCCTCCAGCCTCTCGCGCAAAATGAGGGCAATGCGTCACCACGCCTCGACCGGCGAGAAACTCGCCGACCTCGATGCCCCCATGCAGGATATCGTCGAGGATGAATCGAAGGACGGCGACCAGTAGTTTTCCAATCCACCGGCTCTCGCATTCACAGAGTAACTAGATGACGCCCCAGCCCATTCTACACATCCCTCACAGCAGCCAAGCGATCCCGCCTGACTTGCGGGATGCGTTAGCACTCTCCGACTCTGAGTTGCAATTTGAGCTGTTGCAAATGACCGACCACTTCACAGATGAACTGTTTCCGCCGACCTTGGGTGTCCCGCTAGTGTTCCCGGTCTCGCGATTGATCGTGGATGTCGAGCGGTTTGAAGATGATGCCGCCGAGCCCATGGCCGCAGTAGGCATGGGCGTCTGCTACACCCGAACCCACGACGGACGGGTTCAGCGCGAGCCCCCAGCAAGGAGGCTCGCGCTGAACTTGTGGAGCGCTACTATCATGCCCACAATCGAGCCCTGACCGAGCTGGTCGATCAGCAGTTGGAGCAGCACGGCCACGCTCTCATCATCGATTGCCACAGCTTCCCTTCGAAGCCGTTGCCTTATCAAGGTCTGGGTGAAGGCCACCGCACGATCCCAGAGATCTGTATCGGCACGGATGCCTTCCACACACCAAACGATCTGCGAGACCGCCTTCTGGTGGGCTTCGCTGAACAAGGATTCATGGTTGGCCTCAACTACCCGTTCGCAGGAGCGCTCACGCCTCTGAAGCACTATCAGAGCGATGAACGTGTGACTGCGATCATGATCGAGATTCGTCGCGATCTCTACATGGAAGAAGGGACAGGAGAACGTCTCTACAGATTTCAATTTGTTCGTCAGAGTCTCACGAGAATACTAGATTACGCTGGAACTAACCAACCTATATAATGACAGATGAGAAAAGCCTAGCGGGCCTCCTTACACCTGAAGGAAACGAGGCTACCGAACGTTGTCCGATTTGCGGCAGACTAAACTCTGCGGGCGCCTGTGACCATTGCAATCATTTCTATGGGGCATATTGGGATGGCGACATCATATTGAGTGATCGTTTCAGCGATTTTGAAAAAGTATGGGATGAATATCTGAGCCTCCTTTCACACCTTGGTTCCCTCCATGATGATCCAGTGCAAGTGTGCAAGAATCTCGTAGAAGAGCGCGGACTGAGAGGCGAGATTCTCCAGCTTGATCCCGATGAGCATTCTGCCGATTCGGCGCTTGTCGACCTGGTGGATTTTACCTACGGGCCCTACGAAGAATCCGACGGCATGGCCGGGGGAGGAGGATATTTGCTCTACTTAGAAGATTTTTCGCCTTACACTTCTCTTCTTGCGCAATGTAAGGATGCCATCGCAGCATGTCAGCAAGCTCTACTTACTTGATTTCGTGTTGAGAAAATTATTGTGTAAGTTTTGGAGTTGATAGCCGTAGGCACTTAAGTGGTTCCCAAGATTCGTGATTGCTAGTAGCATTTCTGCTCATGGTATGTAGACGTCTATCCCAGGAGTTGCCTAATGAACGCCGATCAGCGGGTTTTCGCCTTACGACTCCAACTCGTTCGCCATCACCATTTGCGACTTGTCTAACACCTGCTCACCATTCCAGCGGTAGGCGACCAACGGGCCATCAATTCCCGCGCTGAAGTCCAGGCATCCGATGTGTTCTCCAAGGGGACACTTGGGGAAAGAAGGTGGCAGCCAATAGTGGCCAAAGAACACAGGAACCGTGTCGGTGTAATTCGGAATGCATTCAAGCCACGAAGATTCGACCTTTGTGGTGCAAGGGGCGCTGCCAGGTGGCATGGCGATGTCTTCGAAGGTCATCGCATGATCGCTGTGATTGGCCAACTGCCACCAACGGCTTCGTATTCGTGTTCTCTCGACGCTCTGTTTGTCTTGGAAAGACACCCCGTGAGGAAGGTCCACTTCTGGCCCTTTCAGAATCGTTTCGACGGCGTTGTATTCCGGAGTTCCCTTGATCGCGCAGGCCTCCAAGAAGGTGGTCTCGGTGAGACAGCCTCCTGAAAGGAGAGCCATGCTCGTTTCGTCCCAGCAGGCATGAACGGCGCGGACTCCGCCTAGGTCGAGCCACATGGGCAGTTTCTTGAACCATCCTAACCAGTTTCGCCATTCCGATTCTAATCCATCGAACTGTGATAGGGTGGCGGAGTGATGCCCCCGATTCTTCGAACCGTGATGACGAAGATACTTGGATTCGTGACCCCTGGGTGAAGGGGTAGCCCACGCGATGGCATTGAACTCGTGGTTTCCCATGATGGCGAAGGCATCGCCATCCTCGACCATGGCTCGTACTGTTTGCAGCGTTTCGCGTATCTTCGGCCCTCGATCGATATAGTCGCCCAGGAAGACCACTTGCCTTCCATCGGGATGACGGAAACCATGCGTGCCATGGCTGTTGTAGCCAAGCTGTCCAAGCAGTCCGGTCAGCTTGTCGTACTGCCCGTGGATGTCGGCGATAAAATCGAAGGTTTCCTTAATGAAACATAAGTAGTCCAGAGAACGATCCGAAACTAATGCAGTATGCGAGAGTTACTTAACTGCATAGTTAAGTGCAATCAGCCCATTTGCTTCGCAATCTCGGCGATGCGTATTACTTGTGCGTCATGTATGACGCACTCTTTGAAGGTTCTGGCTTCTCACTCGACCGCTTGCGCTCTCTCTGCCAAATCGAGAAAGCGGGCGGCATCACGCGTGCCGCCTCTTTGGTAGGACCTGGAAACCCCACAGCGAAACAAGCCCAATTCAGCCGTCAGATCAAAGACCTTGAGAGCTTCTTCAAGGTCGAGATCCTGGACCGCAATGTGCAGCCCTATCGACTCACAGACGAAGGGAAACGCTTGGCCAAGATTGCGCATCAGGCGCTGGGGACGTTAAACGATTTCACACTCAGCTGTGGTAGCCAGCCCGTGAGGCTGACCATGGCAGCAGGTGAGAGCCTGATTCAGTGGATTCTCATGCCTCTGTTAAAGGACTTCCGTAAGAAGCTCCCCATGGCATCGATCGCCTTTCTGAATCGTCGTTCCAAAGAGATCGCCGAAGGACTGATCAACGGGGATATCGATTTGGGTCTCATGCGCCAATCAGCGTTAACAAAGCAGCTAAAGTGCCAGGCGCTGGAATCTGTAGGATATAGGCTCTATGTGCCAAAGAGTCTGAGGAGAAAGGGCCTCGGCGAAACGGTGGGCGTGGAAGAGCTGCAAGAGTTGCCGCTCGCTGTCATCGAAGGGGGAGGGGAGTTCCGCACGGCGCTCGACGGGCTGGCGAGTCAGGCGAGTCAGGCGAGTATCTCTCACTTGTATGATTTGGAATGCAGCTCAGCGACTCAGGTTGCCTATGCCGTCACCTCGATGGGCTACGCGGGGATCTTACCCGAGTTCGCGGCACCAGTCCTCGGCAAAGGCAAGGTGACCGCGCACAAGATTAAAGGGTTCAACCTGAAGCGCACCCTCACCATCGCTTGGAATCCTCGCCGTGCGGAATCGTTGCCGACCATCAAGAGAGCGGTGGAAACGTTGAAGGCACTGGTCGATTCCAATCGCGGTTGAACCAATCAACCGGGGGATCCGGGCCGCGCGTACGAAGAAGCTCGCGCCTCACCTCGTGGCACCTGGCACCAATGAACAATATGTTGGAAGGTATGACAGTAGACGAACAAGAATGGCACGACGTAGGAAGTGCTTTCTCAGACAGAGGCCCGGGAATGTCTCAAGGGTGGAATGTGTCTCTCTCAAAGTGTGAAGACGAAACCTTTCAAGCGAAGAAGTGGACGTAGAAACGCTTCGGGAGTTTCAAATGCAGGATCGACTCGCATTCCAAGCGCGATCAGAAAGATCACGCCTTTCTGGACGTTTTCAGGCAGCCCTAACTCATTGGCGTCCTGTTGCCATACCTGTAACATCGGCGTGGTTTTCTGCGGGGGAGAGGAGTCCATTCTTAAATCGTTTTGAGTTTGAAGGGTGAGAACTGGATGAGGGGAAGGTTTTTGGAGCTTGCTATGAAGAGACGTCGAGCGCCGAGAGCGATTTGTTGGGTGTTTGTTGTAGACAGCGGTAAGCTTGAGGTGCTTTAGATATCAGGCAATGAAGGGTGTGTTTGCGAGGGTGCCGCTGATGTCCACTGCTGTCATGCGCAAGAAGTTGCTTTGAGTTGCTGGGAGGCTTTTGGCGTAAGGATGATTGAGTGCAGTTAAGAATGCCAGTTGACGATGTTCTAGGTTAAGATACCCCTTGTGGTCTCCTTCGGAGAGTCCACGAATTTCCCTCTATCTCAAAGAAATGTCCGTCATAAAATCCTTACTTTGTTTCGTTATTGCGCTCTTGATTTTTGGTCCAAACCAAAGTGTGGCGGAAGTCAGTCAGGCGAATGCGCAAGTGGTGAAGACCTCGATCAAAGAGGGAATGGTTGATTTATCAGTTCGTCTTGCCCTCCCATCCGATTGGAAACAGGAGGCTTATGTCTCAAAGAAAACGTTTCAAGCCTTTGGGCCGCCGGGGGGGCCAGATTTCGGGACGACGAGACACCGTTTAACATGGAATAACGACGGTAGTTTTGAGTGGTTCCAGTACGACTTTATCTTGGTTGGATCTTACGAAGCCAAAGGTGATCATACGATCGAAGCAAAGCTCTTCGATGAGCAAGTGATCATTGGAGTTTTTGATCCGCTCTCAAAAGTGCTGCTATTTGATGGTCTGGAATATGTGGCGGAGTTTCCTGTTCCAGAGGTGAATGTCGAAGTGTCTAACAATTTAACTGATTGGAGTGAGGTCGAAGAATTGGAAGAAGTCTCCCAGGATTATAGCCTGGGACATGCTCTCTCAGTCAGATTTAAGCGGGGCAACGTCGGTGCTGAATATTACCGGATGAGAATCAATACAGGGGCTTTTGTGCCAGTAATAATCACCAATGACCTGCCGGAAACATTTCAACGTGATTCGTTTACCCTTCAAAATGCGTCGCTGGAGGGGTGCTTACTTACAGTTGATGTTAGTTATGGCGGAGGCTGCAAAGCGCATGAATTCGAGCTCTTTATGAGCCCGTCTGCCTTCGGTGAGTCGTTCCCAGTCCAGGCAAATCTGTGGATCAAGCACAACGGCAATGGAGATAGTTGCCGTGCGCAGGTTTCAGACAAACTCAAGTTTGATATCACTGCGGTGGTTGAGCAGCTTCGCCAACATTCCGGGAAGGATGGGGAGATGATTCTGAATGTGTATGGTTATTTTTCTGATGAGCCGGGACTGGTGAAGACGGTGAGGTATTCGCCTTAAACTGCGAGGCTATGATTTGTCGTCCGTGGTCCCGGAGTTGTTGAACGGCCAGGGGCCTTCGCAGTGGTGAAACCCGAGGCAACCTGAAGTTCGTGTGGGAGACTTGGTGTCGTTTTTTCCTTGCGTGCCAGTTAGCCGTGCGCGGCGATAACCAACACAAAGAGGTAAGTGATCAGGTGGCGTTGTCTCATCATCTAACTAGCACGGTCTCCATGGCGGCCAATCGAAAGGATGGGCAATGTCTACTAGTGTTGACGTGACGAGATCCGAAGGCGAAACTTTTCACTTGAATTGAATGGTGGGAAAAGAGATTCCTCCTATTTTGGGCGTGGTTGCTGCTTAAAGTCCGCAACAATCGAGTACGTATTCACGAGTGCGATCCGCTGATGGTGTCTTGAAAAGTCCAAAGCGGTGCCGGTCAGAGCACCCCAGAGTAGGACTTTGAGTGTATCTTCACTTGTGGCTCTGAGAGCGTGCTGCTTTGAATTCTTGGGAGACGGGTTGGTCTTGGGCGAAGGTTTCGATCAGGGTTTGGGCGTCGGGGTGCTTTGTTTTACCCAGGGCGGCAAGGTAGCGGCGTTTTTCTGTGAGGGATCGGATGGCTGGTTTTAGGGTCTTCAGGGTGTTGATGCGCTCTTGAATATTGCTGGATTTCTCGAGTAGCGTTAGGATGGTGCTCACTGCGGCAGACTTTAGGTTGGGGGTGTCGACGAGTGGTCTGAGGCTTTCGATCGGTTTGGTGCTTGGCCAGGCGGCGAGTAGATTGATGGTTTCGGGGCTGTCTAGAGAGAAGTTTTTGAGTGTGGGCTCGTAGCCTAAGGTGATGAGGATTCGAAGCCAGGAGCGGCGTGATTCTGAGGAGGTGGCGGCGGTGGTTTCTGCTAGAAGGAGTTTGCCCACCTTATCTATGGGGGCTTTGCGAGAGGCCGCGACGAGCGCTCGGAAGGCGACTTTCTGGGTATTGTCGGTGGTTGCTTTGTAGAGGGTGATGAGCCGCGGGACCTCGCTGAATCCGACGATGGGGCGGAGCGCTTCGAGTGCGGCGAGTTGAACGGAGGAGTCCGTTGAACTGGTTGCCTTCATGAGCACGGGAAGACTGGTGGGGGATTGGCGTTGGCCGAGAACGTTGATAATGGGAACACTTTCTTGGCTCGTGGAGGTTTCCTGAAGGCGGTCTTCTAGCAGACCGTTTATCCTGGCAGAGGTACTTGCGACCAGCGTCTTATCGATCGCGGGGTCTCCTACATGGGGGAGTAGGGGTTCCAGGCCATCGAGTTTGCTGAGAGTCTCGATGTAGGGCGCGCGGGAGTCGCCTTCGCTTTGCTCGAAGGCTTTGCCGAGCAGGGGGATGGTTTGCTCGTTGGAGCAGTGGCCCAGGGCATGGATGAGGCGTTCGGTTAGAGGAGGCTTTGCGGTTTGTAAGACACGATGCAGGACCTGGGCCAGTTCTGGGCTGGGTCGCTCTCTGATGGCTAACATGGCTGCTGTGATGGCGGCGGGCTCTTCCTGGCGCAGTAGATTCTCCAGATAGGTGGGCGCGATGGGTTCTTCGCTGAGCAATTGCTTCAGGTGAGCCCCTGTGTGGTAGGTTTGAGAAACGTTGCTTGCGAGGATGGCTTGATGGAGGCGTTTGTCTGACATTTGTAAGGCGACGGCGGCCGCGAGGTCACGCCGGCCTTGAGCGGTGTGTTTGAGTTGGGTGGCGACGGGGGCGCTAAAGCCCATGCGGCCCAAGGCGTGTAGCGCCGTGGACACGAGGACTTCGTCTTCTTCGCTTAGGAAGGCGGCTAGTTGCGGCTCTGCTTCAGTCGCGTTCATGGCGGCGAGGGATTGGATCACGCCGAGGCGGGCGTTGCCTTCGGTCAGCTCCAGGGCGGCGAGCATGGCTTGGCGTGCTTCTTTTGATCCGAGGCGCTCGAGCGCAGTGCGGGCGTAGACGTTTAAGGTTTGGTCGACCAAGAGCTTGGCGAGGGCGGAAACACATTCGTTAGTTCCGCTTTCACCGAGGCGTTGGCAGGCACGGGCTTTCTGTTCGAGAGAGGCGTCTTTCTCAGTAAGTGTGGCGAGGTCGTCAGCGACAGCTAGCTGAGGTAGCAGTAGTAGAAGTATGAGGAAGTGGCGCATGGTGTTAGACATGGAGGGACCAGGGGGCTCGGGTGGCGCGATGAATGCGGCGGTTGGCTTCGGGATCGTTGACGAATTGTTCCTTGGCGGGATCAAAGGTGAGTTTGCGCCCGAGCTCCCAGGAGAGTTCTGCGGCGAAGCAGGCAATGTGAGAGCGACGCATAATGTGTTGGTGACAGGTGGGCTTGGCGCGGCGCCTGACGCAGTCAAAGAAGTTGCGGCCGTGGCCTTTGGCGCTTGTGCCCGGCTTGGCAAACTGACGGCTCATGGTCTTGGCGACGTTGCCAGTGAGGACGATTTCGCCATTATCGCCTGTTTCTACGGTGCCCTCGTCTCCTTCGAATCGGACTGGGCAGGTCCCGGTAGAAGTGGTGTAGTGAGGGTCACGATTTCCGAAGGGTTCCGGAAGGAAGTCGCAAATGAGCTTCACGCCATTTTCATACATCGCGGTGATGCCTGTCTCGTCTGCTTCGTAGGTTAGGGGGACGGTATCATCGGAACCGTTTGCCCACTGACAAAGATCTAGAGTGTGGGCACCCCAGTCGGGAAAATTAGCCGCGCCCTCGAAGTCGTAATGCCCACGCCAGCGACCAGCAACATACTTATTGTTGTAGGGGCGCCATGGGCTTGGGCCTAACCAGCGATCCCAATCGACTTCTTCGATATCTGGCTCTGGTTCTGTCGGTAGCCAGTCATAGGTTCTGCTGGGGGTGTAGACGGATGCGTGGAGGGTGTGGAGTTGGCCAAGTTTTCCGGTTAGAGCGAGTTGTGCGGCGTAGTGGAAGTTGGCCAAGCTGCGGCGCTGGGTGCCAGCTTGGAAGATCCTGCCATAGCGATCGGCGGCATCGGACAGGGCTTGGACTTCGCCGATGGTCATGCCGCAGGGTTTCTCGCTGTAGACGTCTTTGCCTGCCTTCATGGCGAGGATCGATGCCAGTGCGTGCCAATGATCTCCGGTGGCTACGAGGACAGCATCAATGTCAGGTCGTTCATAGACCTCAAACATGTCGCGGACCATTTGGCAGTCCCTATTTCCGTAGTGGGTATTGACCTGCTGTTTGACGGCTTCTCTTCGTGTGCGTTGCACATCACAGATGGTGACGAACTGAACGTCCTTCTCTGGCAGCATGACGCTGAGGTCATAGCGCCCGCGTGGACCAATGCCGACGCCTGCCAGGGTGATGCGATTGCTCGGAGCGACGTGGCCATCACGGCCGAGGGCTTTCGCTGGAACAAAGTTAGGCAGCGCGACAGCGCCCGCTGCCGCGAGGCTGCGCTGAAGGAACAGACGCCGAGAAGCGTTTGGCGTCTCCTGGGTAGATAAACATCGGGCTATCATATGGAAGCCCGATGCTGAGGAATCCATAGAGGATCGTCGATCCTCCAGATGGAGTAATAGTGCCTTTTGTTTGGTTGCCAACGCGTCGTGTCCGGAAAGTTGATTGCGGCGTAAATTGCTGACCTCCACTCGATTGTGGAATCGAAAGGGATGGGATTTCAAGCTGGATTCCTTCGATTTGGGACTGGAAGAATCCGAAATGGACGTGTTCAGGCTGAGACTAGCAGCTCTGGTAGGCTGGATGAACCAACAACAGTAGCATATGATCGACTACTTTGCAGGAGGAGATTTGAGTTCCTAAGCATTAAACCTGAGCTCGCTTTGGCAGGTGAAGGGGAGCTGGAATGTCGCGAGTAGTTAGGCGGATTGCTTCGCTACTCCTACCGGGATGCGCCATGATTGCTGGGCGGATTGAATTTCCGGACACTATAGGATACTACTATACTACCGGGAGGCAGCATGAAGGTAGAACGATTTGAGTTTCCGGACAGTAAGAGATGCGGTGCGTTACGCAGGAGGCGCTCGCGCTCTCTCAGGGCGTCCACTACCAGGGAGATACGGTATTGTTTCAGGTTAGCGAACGCCACCGTGAATCAGTTTAGTGCTCCTGCTAGAAGTGCCTTTAGCGAAATCCGACTGTTCGATGAGACAGACAGAATAACCACGCGCTGCGGCATCGACTGCTGCCCCTAGGCCAGTCGCTCCTCCTCCGACGAAGACGATATCGAAGGTCTCCGACTGAGCCCGTGAGAGAAATTCAACATGATTCATGGTGCGGTTGTCATGCGCGCAACCTATCTAACATTAATATAGTTTCTCAACCAGGATCTTGAGTTCAGCCCGGCGCGTGGTCACGACAGAATCGTAGACGTCCCGGTGCAAGCCAATCGCATCCTCAGCCTTATCCGAAGGCGCGTCCCCCACGATCACGTGCGCAGACCGCAGCCCGCCTAGCCACCAGCGCGAGTCCGAGATATAAAGTAAGTCTCCTAACGATGCCCCCAAACGCTTGCGGACGCCCTCACTCAGCGTGACCACCGGGAGCCGTCCTTCGCCGCGCCTCTCGGATGGCGTTTCCTTCACCACAAATGGCAGTGCCTTGCTGCGAACGCTACCATGCTCGGTCCCAGGCGAGCCTTTATACCGTCGCAAGGCATCGCTCACCGTTCCCCACACCAAGCCGCGTTGTCGCTCTTTGGACTCCGGCTTGGTGAACAAGGTGACCATGACACCGATCCCAAGACAAACGGTGATTCCATAGAACGCGCGCATGAATTTGTAGACCTTCATCCCCGAGGCCTCGCTGCCGTCTTCCCCCAGTGGGATGGGAACGCCGTGCGCGAAGGGCGTGATGACATGCGGGAAAACGATCGACAAGGCCATCGCCAAAAGTCCTCCGATCAAGGTCATCAATGCCGCCTTCGCGGTGAACCTCCTCCAGAAGACGGAGAGCAATAACGTGACGACGAGTGGTGGCGTCACCGAGGCGGTGAAGGCACCGTGCGCAGCGTAAATCGAGTCGAAACCCATGAATACCGGCACGAGGATAACACCGATGAGCGCGACACCAACGGACGCGACGCGGGCGACGCGGAGCATCTGTGCGTCGGTCGCCTCCGGCCGCAGATGGCGCTTGTAGACATCGTTAACCGTCAGTGCCGCGACGGCGGTGATCAGTGTGTCAACGGTGGACATCAGCGCTGCAGTGAGTGCGGCCAGGACCAGTCCGAACACTCCAGGTCGGGATAGCAAATCAGTGGCGATATAAAACGCCTGGTCGGATTTGATCCCCTCGGGAAGATCCCCGTGGTTCACTAGCGCGGCAGCGACCCAGCCCCCAGCAGCTACGACCACAGCGGCGACCGACATCAAACCGACGACCGTCACCAGCGCCGCCTTTCGCGACTCGCGCAACGAGCGCGCCGCGAGGAAACGCATGATGATCCCCTGGTTCAGGAAATATAGCATCGCCGTGTTCGCGATGCCGTCCTGCCAAAATATCCCCACGCTAGGGAACTTTGGATCCTCGTTGAAATTGGCAAAAGCCTGGCGGTGGCCCCTGGGTAAGTTGTCCCAGAAGACGCCGAAACCGCCGACGTAATCGACCCCCAAGAATAATATAACGCAGCCCGTGACAAGTAACATCACCCCTTGAAGAAGATCGGTCATGATAACGCTAGTTTGCCCCCCCGCAGTGACATACGTCATCGAGATCAATGCGATGAGCAGCGCCGAAACCGGGATCGGCCAGCCGAGCAAAGCGTTAAGCACTTTGCCCATTGTGAATAGGTTTACTCCCACATAGCCCACGAGATAGATGAGGATACAGACTGTCGCGGCAAAGCGAACCTTTGCATTGAAACGCCGCTCAAAGTACTCCGGAACGGTGGTGACCCTCGAGAAATAGAGGATAGGTAGCCATCCGAACGCTAGCAGCGGAAACCAAATCCAGTCGTTCATGTACGTCTGGCTGCTCGACAGCCCGTACTTGAAACCCATGTTCGAATACTTAACGAAACTGTAAGATCCCACCGTCGTCGCGACCAGGCTGAACGAAATCAGCCACCAACTAAACCGCTGGCCTCCGAAGAAGAAATCTTTCGTCGTCTGTTTCTTACGACCAAACCAGGTGCCGACGAGCAGGATCATGACGAAGTAGCCGACCATGATCCCGTAGTCTAGCGCGGTGCCACGCATCTCCCCCTCCTTCTTGTCCAAGATGTGATCAGCGCCTCCGGTGTAAGGCTGCGCTGGTGTCTCGTTCATCGGGGCATACTGGAGCCACCCTTGTATTGATGCGAAATATCCGATCACCCCACAACACGCGATCAACCGAACGAGCCCTCGCCCTCGCAAGCCAACAAAACCCTGTCGTGCGGCAAAGAGCAATCCAATCAGAAAGATCGCACCACCGATCACGTAGGAGTAAACAAAGGGATCATTCATAGTTGGTCAGAAATCATAAAACTAGTATTCGCAAAAGGGGTTCTCGCCCACAGCTCAAGCCCGAGAAGCCGCGATAGCCTCCCCAAACTCGGCCAGTCCCGGAACAATGAGATCCGGCTTAGGCGCCTCAGGATCGTCCTCTCCATGACGATCACCCGTCAAGACTTTCACACCGAAAGCCCCGGCCCTGCGAGCCAGTTCAATGTCGGTATACAAACGATCCCCAACCACGGCCACTTGTTCCCCGACCAGCCCGTGACGTTCGAGCACGGGCGCTAGTATACGTGGGTCCGGTTTGCCGACCACCACCTCCGGCTCGCATCCCGTAGACGCGGTGATGCACGCACAGACTGCGCCACAATCGACCAGAACTGTCGGCCTATCCGTGGGACAAAACGTGTCTGGGTGAGTAGCGACGAAACGTTTCCCTTTCCCAATCCAGAAACACGCACGACAAAGATCATCGTAAAGCAAAGCAGTATCAAACCCAACCACCACCAGCCCGGGTTCGGTCTCACCCGTCGCAATCTGGAAACCCGCCCCAGCTAAAGCAGCTTTCAGGGCAGGAGTGCCGATCACATAAATGCTGCCGATCTTAGAGCCGAGTTTCGCCAGGTAAGTGATCGTAGCATCCGCGGATGTCACGATCTGCTCGAGCACCACCTCGATCCCGAATCGCGCCAGGCGGGCGACGTATTCTTCGCGGGCATGCGAACAGTTATTGGTGACGAACGTGTAGCCAATCGCGAGATGATCGAGCAGCTTGAGGAAGGGCCGCGTCGTGTCGAAAAGCTGGCCGCCCCGGTAGATGGTGCCGTCCATATCGAGCGCGACATGCCGGAGTTCACGCAACTTATCGCGAGAGCTTGAGAGAGTCATGGTAGCAAGGAGTCAGGTCTTGGTGTTGGTCAATTAGCTGTCCGGTTACTCTCAACCTGACGCCTATGAGTAACTACTTTGGCTCTAACATCTTTCGTTGAATTCGGTAGAAGCCAGTGTTGGCAACGCGAGTGGTGGGATCCGTGAACGACATTTCGCCGTTTGCTTGTGCAGCGAGGTCAGTAGCCAACGCCGTCCATTCACCGCTGGCAAGGTCTTTTGTGTACTGGACGGTGTAAAAGTGTCCTTCGATGGCATTCCAGCGGAGTGTTAGACTTTCAGCTGTGTTCTCAATTGAGACGATGCGGAAGTCGGCGTCCCCATCATCATTGAGACCGAGGATCGGCGTGCCACTAGCAAGTTCCGTGATCTCAGCCGGAGAAAGCACGCGCTTCCAAATGGCGGTGTCATCCACTCCGCCTGAGAAGAAGTTGGCCTCTTCGTCCCCTTGGCGACCAACTCCAGCGGTTTGTCCGGCGCGAACGGTGCCACTAACGCCGCCGATGGTTCGCATGAGTTCACCATTCTTATAAATGCGTGCTTCTTGATTCGGTCCATCGTAGACGCCGGTGATGTGGATCCACTCGCTGGTCGAGAGATCGGCTTCTGGAATGCCAGGGCGCGCGGCACCAGTAGCCGTGACTTTGAATCGCAATTCCGCATTACTTCTATCCAAGTAGAAGATATAGGCGTCGTTCGACGAATCGTAGATCGCGGCGAAGCCGCTTTCGAGTTCTGAAGGAAGTTGATCAAGCTTCACCCACATGGCGAGTGTGAGGGTGTCGCCTGAGATGTCCAGGGCTGGCGCATTTGGAACCACTAAGTAGTCATGAACTCCATCGACTTTGAGGGCGCTGCCAGTTGGTGCTGCCGCACCGAGGAGCCAAGCGTTCGTTGGGTCTGCTGCAGTAAGTGTGAGGGGATTGATTCCCACGGCATCGGTCACGATCATGCTGGTGGGATCTGTCATTCCGTCATCCAGCGGCCAATAAGCGACCAGACCAACTCCGAGGCCAGAGTCCACGATGAGCGGTGCGCTAGCAGCGCCGAGCGGATTGCAGCCAAAGGCTACTTCTTCGCCATCATTGACGCCGTCTTCATCCGTATCCGTGTTCGTCGGTTCTGTTGCTGCGAGGAGTTCGTCACCGTTCGTTAAGCCATCGCCGTCAGAATCTCCGGCGGCGTCCTGATTGAGATTTCCGAAGAACTCCATCTCCCAGGAGTCGAGTAAGCCGTCGCCATCGGTATCGAGATTAATCGTAGCGGGGCCTTCGATGAGCTTGAGAATCTGTGGCAACGTGAGAGCGATATCCCAAATGCCGAGATCATCAATGGCTCCGGAGAAGTAGCTGGCGTCTTCATCACCATTGCGGCCAATGCCAGCGATCTGATCTTGCCGCACGGTTCCGGTGGGGTTGTTATGCGTGTCCATCAATTGACCGTTGAGATAAATGCGAGACTCTTGCGCAGCGCCATCGTAGACGCCCGTCAGATGTAGCCACTCCCCTTTAGTGAGTTCTGCTTCTGGAATGCCAGGTCGCTCAGCACCGCCGCTTGCCGTGACTTTGAAACGCAGCTCAGCATTGCCGCGATCAAGGTAGAGCACGTAGGCATCGTTTCTTGAGTCGAAGATCCCGCCAAAGCCTGTGCCCATCTCGGAAGGGAGTTCGTTGAGCTTGACCCAAGCGGAAACCGTGACGGCTTCCGTGCTCAGATTGAGACTTGGAGTGTTCGGGACAGGCACGTAAGTTTCTGTGCCCGCGATGGTTAGGCTACCGTCGTTCTTGGCCTCATCGCCGACCAGCCAGACCGCGCCCGGATCGGGTGACACGAGGCTAAGGTTGTTGCGCCCCAGAACATCACTGATCGTTGTCGTGTCAGGCGAAGCTATTCCATCATTAAAGGTCCAGAAGGAAATGAGACCTCCCAGCAAATCGAGTTGGGCGAGCCTTGGCGCGATTTCTGCATTTAGAGGATCACCGCTATCTTGCAACTCGTAGGCATCGCTATGGCCGTCACTGTCACTATCCTACAGAAGCGGATTGGTGCTGTAGAGATTCACTTCATCGCCATCGCTGAGACCGTCGGCATCGCTATCGGCACGCAACGGATTGGTGGGTTCGGCGCGATTGATTTCCTCGGCATCGGTTAAGCTGTCTGCATCGGTGTCGGCTACGAGCGGGTTGGTACCGTGCGAGTTCACTTCCGCCGCATCTGTAAGAGAATCAGCGTCGGTGTCAGGCAATGTGGGATTGGTGTCGGCGATGAATTCTTCTTCGTTCGTCAGTGTATCGCCATCAGTATCTTCACCGCCTGCAGCCGTGGTGAGATCGTCAAAGTAGCGCAATTCCCATTCATCAAGGAGACGGTCGCTGTCAGAGTCCCCACCGAGTACGATGGCTCCGCCGCCATCGGTGATGAAATCCGCCGCATTCGGATCGAGGGCCTCCCAAGCCGTGAAGTCGTAGGTCCCATCGGGAAACGCTGTTTCTGCGATGACCAGCGATTGGAAGATAAGAAACTGATCCAGTACAACCCGGGAACCGGCTCCAGTCAGTGTGAGAGTTGATTGAGGATTGTAAGCATTGTAGTCGATATCGATCGTGCTGCGGACCATGTGTAGATTGCCATTGCCAAGCGAGCCCGCCGTTTTGGCATTGAGCGAAATGTGATCGAATACGAAGTCGCCTGTGAACTGATTGCCTGCTCCGGCGAGAACAAAGGGACGAGGCTCGGCCACGTCATCGGGTGCATCGATGGTCAACTGAGCTGTGCCGTTGAGCGTGGATGCTAGAGTGAAGACGCCACCGTCCGTGGGCATCATGATGATCGAGTCCGCGATCACATTCACCGAACCTGCGAGAGTGATCGGTGTTGAACCTTCCTGCACAAGCTGGCCGCCATTGAGGACGAGTTCAGGAATGGTGATGACGCCATTGCCTGCTTGAGAAATGAGAAGCTGGGTATTAGAGAGTCGCCTGGGAAGGCCGTTTCACCCTCTGCCATTAGGATCAGTGTATCTGCACCTCTACCAGGGACGACGTAGTGCTTGCCAGCCACCGGCGCGGCTCCATCTGACCAGAGCGTTGGTTCCAGCCAGCTTTCGCCAGATTGTGCGGATCGTGTGAGGAGTACCGTGGTGTCCGCAGGGGCGCCTGCCATCGCTTTGGGATCCGTGCCGACTGCCAGTTCTTCAGCATCTGAGAAGCCATCTATATCCGTATCCGCTTTGGTTGCATCGGTGAGATAGACGTTCACCTCTTCGACATCAGTGAGGCCATCGCCATCAGTGTCAGGCGATGCGGGATTTGTACTTTCGGCGACCTCTTTGTCATCGGTGAGCCCATCGCCATCCGTGTCTCCTTTGAGAGGATCGGACAGGTGCGTCGTCACTTCTGCGCCGTCTGATAGACCATCACCATCGCTATCTGCCGACGAGGGAATCGTCCCCACCGCAT
>Ga0213868_10001729_pt1 | contig 21079 bp, 16 predicted proteins | sample PICome_9_FD_160087 | JGI IMG/M metagenome (GOLD analysis project Ga0213868, IMG submission 160087) | Coastal seawater microbial communities near Pivers Island, North Carolina, United States - PICO127 | ecosystem: Environmental > Aquatic > Marine > Coastal | place: USA: North Carolina...
TTTGCTTTTCTGCATGGGTTTCATTCAGTTTGTGGTATTACGTATAGCGTTTTGTTTCCTTGATAGTGGGTATTGTGCAGTGTGCAGCGGGCAGCGGGCTCGTGACAACGAAGAAGACGCTTTTCAATGACCCATACTCAAAATGACCCGTCGTGAACACTGAACACTTCAATAGATGTTGCACACAGTAGTTTGAAAAGCTAAGGATTTCGAAAGTTTCCATCTCAAACTATCTCCTCCTTAGATATAAATGATTAAGAAAATGATAACAATGAAATAGTAGTATGCAAGTACGTTTAGTGCGTTTGTATAGAATTCTTTATTCTCTCGATTTTTTGATAAAAAAAGAAGACCGAAATCATATCTAAGTAAGTAAATATACATCTTAAAACACGATTATGATTCAAGAGCTCAATAATAATGAATCATTCACAGACTTTCACTTATTCATTGCTGGTCTTCATCCTTTATCACATTTCCTGAATCCGATTGGTCAACTGAACCAGCCCCATACAGTATCCGACTTCTGTATTGCCAGCTGTAAAATTGCTGCTCATGAAGAAAATTACGGAAAGCTTGAGATCGCAATTCATTCCTAAATGTTTCATTATCACATAGTAGGTCTAGAAAGTGAAGACAATGTGGATATGTTATATACTTTGCGTATTCTGGTTGTTTCCAATATCTCAAATAGCGAAGATAATCGATAAACACAGGGTCTGAAAAGTAGTTTTGAGAGAGGTAATGAAGATAAGCAGGAGATGCAAGAGATTGTATAAATTCTAGTTCGAGCTCAAATCTGTTTTCTGGAAGAGAATCTATGGATGCGCTTCCTTCGTTGGATGCCATGATCTGTCTTTCTCGTTGTTTTCAAGTGAATTGTCTATGGACTGACTCGTTCTAATCGTCCAAAACAAACAGAGTTTTACAAACTAGTAGTGATATAAGCTCTGATCCTCTCACTAACAATATATATTGTGCTTTTTCAGTGTCTCTTATTTCTTTGCAATCAACACACCATTTACGGCACATTGATGTGAGATGTGAGGCGACGAAGAACCAAATTTACCCAACTACTATGCGAAGGAGGATACTAACATGGCCATTTGACCAGTATTTAAAATAATAAACACGAAACCACGACCCACGACACACAAAAATACAACTGATATTCATTCCTTGGTGTCATATGCGTAATGGAAGTAAAGAAGCAAAAAACATCAGATGACGTGCACATAAACAAAATTGTGATTGTGGAATCGTTTGTAAATAATGATCCGGGCTCATCGATTGCAGAAGTATTCAATGATCCGGCGTTGGAGGCCGCATTTGCCCAAGAACTTCCAGAACCAAAAGAGGCATTGCCAGTAGCCCCTCTGAATCCACCTCCACAGCAACATAACAACCATCATAGCGATTTGAATGATCACAACTTACTACGAGCAGCGTTGGAAGTATTGGTCGAACCATCGTTACCAGCTCGAGAGATAAACATTCAGATACCGAGGATTGACCATCAATCCAACCATCAGTTTCAACAAGGACAAAATGATCATCCACACATCTTTTCAGAGCAGCAGTGTCAACAAGAACAACTACATCCACAACAACAACAGCCACAGCCACAACGACAACCACAACAACTACAGAATATGTACTATTCGACGCACAACAATCACTCAGATCCTTCTGTAGCACTGAATATTTCAAATCTGAATGGTCCAACTGCAAATGTAGCACATCCGGCAGTCACAAGAGATCAAGTGTATCTTCCACCTCAAATCATACAGCAAACGGAGAACAAAAACTCCTCGACTCAATTATTCAAACGCCCCACATTTGTAAATGCAAAGCAATACGATCGAATTCTAAAAAGGCGAGAGGCCAGGAGTAGATTGGAGAACTACTTTGCAAAAGCCCGAAAGAACATTCCAGGGAAGAAGAGAACGGGTGAAGGCGCTGGATTCGTACATATGAGTCGCCACAAGCATGCCATGAAAAGACCGAGAGGTCCAAAAGGTAGGTTTTTGACAAAAGAAGAACTTGTTGAATATTATAAAACACATCCGGAAGAGAATCCAAATTAATGAGAATAAGAATGATTTTTGTATATCATTTATTAGTACATTGTAGATAGGTGAAATGCATGAATGCAAGTCCTCAAGAGTGAAAAGAGTTGTTACTTAGGGTTAGGGTTAGTTAGTACGTAAGTATGGTCCTTTTTGGCGCGAACTAAGTTCCGAACCACTTGGACACTTTTCACGGAAGAGCCGACGCTACGCTCTCTTTTCTCTTTCCAGTGTACAACTTGTATCCTCACCAGAATACTTTTTGTTTCAGAACGAAAACAGAATTAGAACGAAATGACTAGCTCGTCATCAAAGATATTCTCTATACTCTCCCGCGGAAATGTATTGTTAAAATGTCACATGAATTCATCGCTGCGTGGGTCATCTGCGGCTCTTTACTCCAATAGGACGTCTCTATTTCCTGGTTTCGCTCAACGGTGGGCCTCCACTTATCCTCGGCACGAGCTTGTCGGAATGCCTTCTCTATCGCCTACTATGGAGGCAGGTACTATTGCATCGTGGAATCTGAAAGAAGGTGATTCGTTTGGTGCTGGAGATGGTAAGAACGTCAAGATCTTGTCTGTATTACAATACTACCTTGGCATTTTCTGTACGTTTTGTGCTCAACTGATATAATTTCTGTTTTTATAGTTCTCTGTGAAATCGAAACGGACAAAGCGACTGTATCATTCGAGGCACAAGATGACGGAGTCATTGCAAAAATTCTTGCAGACGCTGGAGCAGCAGAAATCAAGTGTGGTATTCCGATCTTAATCACTGTGGAAGATGAATCTGATGTTGATGCATTCAAGGATTACGTTGTTGACAACACAGCAACAGCTGCTGAGATGAATACTGCCCCCTCGTCATCGCCTACGCCTGAAGCATCTGCACCAGTAGCTCCCCCTGTCCCTACTCCTTCAGCTCCCATTGCAAATGCAACACCCTCACCTGCTTCTTCTTCTCCTGATGGTAGGATTTTAGCATCGCCACTTGCATGGACTGTCGCCAAAGAGAAAGGTTTAGACCTTCATTCTATTGCAATTGTAGGAACTGGTCCAGGTGGGCGTATTATTGCCGATGACGTAAGAGAATATATACCAGTGGCAGCATCCATCGTTCCACCAGCTGCTGATTCTCAGCCTGTAGCTGCCACAGCTGTATCTGCACCAAATGCAGCTCCAATTGTACATGCTGATTATACGGACTATCCTTTGAGTTCTGAATCGATCGCAGCGGCGAATCTTCTTTCCCATTCAAAGCAGACGGTCCCCCACTATTACCTCACGGTAGATGTGACTCTAGACGCCCTTATCAAACTTCGTTCAAGTCTTAACTCTTCGCTTGATGAAGATTCTCAACTATCCCTCAATGATCTTCTCATAAAAGCTTCTGCTGTCGCAATGAAGGCATGTCCTGCTGCAAATGCATCTTGGATGGGAGATAAGGTACGAATGTACAAATCAGTAGATATTAATGTTGTCATGGGAAGTGGAGATAGTCTGTATGCCCCACTTGTTCAAGGGGCCGATTCGAGAGGTCTAAAATCTATTTCAGAAGAGTTGTCATCGAACCTGAAGAGCATTGAAGAGGGAAATTTGAAAGGAGACAATTTTTCATCTGTTGGAACTGTGACTTTTATGAATATGGGAATGTACGGAATCAAGAGTTGTGCTCCGATCATTCGAGCTCCTCAGGCTGTAGCTTTAGCATTGGGGGCAGCAGAAAATAGAATCGTTCCAAAGGAAGGTGGAGAAGGCGATGACATTTATGACACTAGTGTAGCTTTAACGGCGACACTTAGCTGTGATCACAGAGTCGTAGATGGTGCCGTTGGTGCTCAGTTTTTAAGTGCATTCAAGGCTGCAGTTGAAAAGCCAGAAACCCTGCTGTTGTAGTCTTTTAGAATTAAAAAATAATTGATTCAAAAATGTATTTACATTATTGCAATTTGCGGATAGCAGAAAGAATATGATGAAGAATCAGCAATGGCGAAAAGTACTTATAAAATTTACGCACGCGACGGAAGCGTAAGAACTTCGGCTCCAATGTCAGTAATTGCAACCATATGCTCAAATTGAGCAGCTCGGCCGCCATCACGAGTAACCACAGTCCATCCATCACTTTGCCATTCAGCACAGTCTGATCTCCCTTCTGTAATCATCGGTTCAATCGTGAAGACCATACCCTCTTCAAGTATAAATGCATCATTATTACGATAGTGCTTTACAAATGGCGGACAATGGAAATCCCGACCAATACCATGCCCACGATACTTTTCGACAGAGGCATAACCATACGCGTCTGTAACAGCATGTATAGCATTTCCAACTTCTGTTAGACATGACCCAGGTTGACATGTCTCTATAGCGGTATCGAGTGCTTCTTTTGCAGCCCTTATCAGCCTTCGTCCAGTGATGAACAATAACTCTTGCGAATCGTTATCAAATTTTTCTCTTTTTCCTCCTTCGTCTCCAATCAAGACAGTGCCACAGTTGTCACCGTGGTATCCTTCAAGGAAACAAGACACATCGAAGCTAGCGACGTCCCCATCTTTAAGTTCCCGATCATCAGGAATACCATGACAAATAACCTCATTGACTGATGAACATACGCTTTTAGGGAAACCAGCGTAGTTCAAAGGAGATGGATATGCACCCGCTGCAACAATTGCATCGTGTACTATATCGTCAATATCATTTGCGGTCATTCCAGCCTTTGCACTATTCATCGAAATATCCAAAACATCTCTTGCTAGTCTCGCGCTTTTCCGCAGTGCTTTGATTCCCGCTTCATCTTGAATGACAACGTGATGAGGAGCGGGAAGGACACGTCCTCTCCATGCATATGGTGGTCTAGGTATATGGACTGGGACAGGCTTCAGATGTCCAGTAGATGCATTTGGAAATGGTCGAATAGGAGTGACTAGAGTTCGAACGCAATGAGGCACAGTCTGAGGACTGTGTTGATAGTTGTATTGTTCGTCAAAAGATTTTGCATTATCGAGAGCACGTTCAAATAGTTCGTCCATGACTTGGGAATGATGTGTTGATTTAAACCTGACTAAGCGATGGCACGGTCGGAAACGATTAAAATTGTGGACATTCCTTGATAAAGACTTCATCATTGCATTTCTTAACTTATATAGCATTTATTAAGACGACATTTAATGGAACATTTCATAAGTATTTTGTGGTTGGCTGTTGGCTGTCAGTCGGTTGTTGGGAAGTAAACTAATGGGAATGTTAGTATAGCAATTCGAGTCACAAAACACAAAACTATTTTAATAAATGAAGACTCTCCTTTAGTAATAAAAGCTCTTCAAGTGATTCAGGATTCTCTCCAAGGAGCAATTACATAATATTTCCTGTAATTCCATTCTCTCGCGATGTATTTGGGGAACACATGTATTCTTAAGCAACCAGCTTCAAAGTTGTAGAATATTTTTGAATAAAATTCTGACCTAACATTTCTCTCACGGACACACCGTCAACTTCCAAAAATGGCTCGTATCTCTTCCAGCTTTCATTACTATTTGTATAAATTTTCTTTCGAACTTGATCACTAGAAAATGTGTTCACAGCATACTCAAGCCTATGAAATTGAAGAACCCTATCTTCCCATTCAAGGCCAGTCGCGGCAATGATTGACTTCGAAAGCGTTTCGGGATCGTTCACTATGTCCTCATATCGAATATGAGTGATACGCCCAGGAAGCACAGTATCCCAATGATCAATGAACGATATATACTTGTTGTACATGTGTACAATAGATTCAAGATTACATGTGTGATCAAGAGACCCAGGAGGAAATTCATGATGAAAGGCAGACCAAAGAGTTGCCATGGGGTCTCTTGAAATGTGTAAAATAAGCGCATTTGGAAACAGCATATGGATAAAGCCCACGTTTACATAGTTCGTCAACATCTTGTCAACAAATTTCTTTGGTGTTGTTTCTGAAGAACCGTGTAGTCTTGATTCCCATCGAGAACGAGTAAGATTCTCGACTTCATCGGCATTTTGTTGAATAACTTGTTTCAGAATATCAGGAGATTGAGTCATACTTGCCTGAACTATAGAATTTCTAATACGATCAAGCCTTCCATTGAAAATTGAATCTTCACCATTTCCAGCAACAGCAGAATGTGCATCAAGAATCCTCTCAAGAAGTGTCGATCCAGACCTAGGAAATCCGATGATAAAGATGAGGCTTGAGGAATCGCTCCCCATATTCTCTGGAAAGAAAGTTTTCGAAAAGATTTGCTTTGTAAGATGAAGTTGCTGCTGTTCGACAGCTGCATTATAAGGTTCCACGAATTTCATCTTTAGCTTGTAGGCTTCATTTAAATGGAAAAAAGCTTGTTCTGCATATTTTGTAACACCATCATGGAATAAAAATAACGATTGATGCATTTTTTTCAATGCTTCCGCTAGGGGTTTACTTAGACCAGATTTATTACTCATATATTCATACTTTGGAATTAATTCTTTGACTCTTCCTGTGAAATTGAGCCACTCATCTTTACTAGCCTTTAAGGCCTTCAGAGCTTTTGCCGTACCAGTAAAAGCATCAGGATATGCTCCATATGTATCCAAATCCAGCACTTTCTGATAATCATCCCTGCTTTGATCGTAATTTCCAAGAACAAACGCGGTCATTCCACGTTGTGTCAAAGCATCAATATATGTAGGTTCAATAGCCACTACATGGTTTGCTGCACGAAAAGAGTCCTCAAACATTCCAGCCATGTAATACTGCTTTGAAAGGTCAGAGTACAAAGACAGAAGTAATCCTTGATTCGATTTATTTGCATGGGGCAAAATCATCTCTTCATTCAAAGACTCCGGTTTGGTGCCAGAAGAGGTTTTATAGATATCTTGTCCATTTTTTATCATCTCTGATCTTGCATCCTCCACCAATGCAATCGCTTTCAAGTGCATATCAATCGTTTCCTGGATAACACTACCTCCATCATGAATAATGAACGTTCTCTGTCCAAGAGCCTGTGCCAACTCAATGGCAGAAAATATATCGTCTGGATTATTTCGAAACTCGGCTCTCAGTTTGTCAATCTCAACATCAAATGCATGCCGTTCCTCATTAGCTTTAGTAGTAGCTTTCTTTTTTCTTGGATCTTCACTTTGGGTAGGTTTATTGGAAGGCGTATCGATGATCACTTTTTGCACACGTTGCCTTGATTGTGCATAAGATGCGTCGTTGTCCGTTGGAAACGATGACTGTGGCAATATGTTAACATCGGTAAGAGAAAGAAGGAGTAGCAATAGTATAGGGCATATGCCCCAGAACAGAAAAGACCTGACTATGGATGGTTTCGAGGAAGACATGTTCATATACGCAGGAGCACTTTGATCATGAAGTTGTAATCTGTTGCTTTTTGCTGCCGTTCGTTGAACCAACCCTTTGTTGTACCTCTTGTTACCGTGACTACTAAAAGGGCATCTCCACCGGTTAGCCGCCCGGCTATTTTCGCGGCTATTTTCGCCCGGCTATTTTCAAGCGCCCTGATTGGCTGAAATAGATCTAAAAATGAGAAAAATGCTATGAAGAAATACTATGAAGAAAAGACCAGCGTAATGTAAGGTTAATGAAGTAAGACGTTTATATTGATCATTTTATCTATACCACCCATTTCCTATGTGGCGTACGTTTCTCAGTCATGTAATCATTCACATCTCACAATGACCATGTATTTCCTCTTTTCGCATGAATTGTATCCATTTGCAATCGCCAACAAATTTGTGAACTATGAGGTTAATCAAAAATGATTCTTACCACTTCCTTAGATGGTATGTACTTTCTAGTCTTTACACCTGCCATAGAGAACATAATTCGACTTGCTCGGCATGAATCAGTGTCATGATACTGCGTTTTATGAGTACAGTCGTGATGATTAGTTGGAGAATGAGAGACAACCAAACAGGAGAGACAACCAAACAGCGCATCAATGACTAACTTACAACATCACTGAGATAAACAACCTCTTTGATTCCGGATTGCACGATGATCTTTGCGCATTCATTGCATGGGAACAATGCAACATAGATGGTGGCACCTTTCACATCCTTACTTCCCTTGTTCAGCACCGCATTAACCTCTATGAAAACAAATCTTGTCAAATTCGAATCAAATATGACTTCCTTATTGGTAATTAGATATTGAAACTTACCTGCGTGTGTTACGAATGCGTACTTTTTATGTAGCTCCGAGGCACCACTTCGGGCCCAAGGAAGATGCTCATCACTACAACCTCTTGGAAATCCGTTATATCCAATAGCAATAATACATTTATTTTCATCAACAATGACTGCCCCAACTTGCGTATTTGGATCTTTAGATCTTCTTGCGCTTAGATATGCCACACAGGTAAAGTAGTCATCCCATGAAAGGTAATCGCTTCGTTTCGAGATTATAGGACTGTTCACGTCGTACGATGCTTCCGTCTGAAGCAAATCACGATATTTTTCTCTCTCTTTCTTAGTTTTCTCTGAATCGTCAACTTCAGTTCTGTTAGACCCGTAAATGGAAAAGTCTAATGGGTCAACTTTTGTATTATCATTGTACTGTCGGAGCTTGACTCCCGCCATTCCAAACATAATTCGGCTAGCACGCGATGAATCATCGTTCCTTTGATTTCTGAAATATACTATTTCACTGATTCCAGATTGAATTATAAGTTTAGCACACTCATTACATGGCAGTTCAGGTACATACATCGTAGATCCTTTTACATCTGTACTACTTTTATTTAGGATAGCGTTTACTTCTGCATGACATGTGTAGGGATGATGCGTATGAAGGATATTATGTGTGTCCGTGCTTGATGCCCAAGGAAGACAATCATCGCTACAGTTGCGCGGAAATCCGTTGTATCCAATTCCTATAATTCTTTTATCTTCATCAACAATACATGCACCAGACTGAGTGAGCGGATGTTTGGATCTTTGAGCACTTAAATAAGCGATCGCCATAAAGTAAGACTCCCAGGATAGGTAGTCCTCTCTACGCTTTATATTAGTAGGACTATCGATGTCATAATTGGCCTCTTTTAACAATAAAGCTTTTACATCATGTCTGTCTGAGCATGGGACCGAACATGGTTTATCAAATGGTGTCGCATCACTACAAAGTGATGGACCCAATTCATTTAGCACTGGTACTTCACACTTTGGAGGAGATTGGAAATTCTCACCAGTTTTTTCTGCTTTGGCTCTCTTCGTAAGGCGATCTTGATTTTCTTCGAGAGTGCTTTTGAGGTTTGGCATTGTGGCTGATGGTATCCTGCTCTCCCCGGCAATAGTGGTCAAACTTTGTATTGATATGGATAAAACGAGTATTGTACCAGTCAAGCGATTGATCAATCTTCTGTTCATCAATGTTAATCCCAATCCGGGAATAAGTATAACTAGCTAGACTGCTTTGGTCTTAATTGTTATCAGATATTAGTGTTACGGGTGAGTAAATGAGCAAGATATGTTTTGAAGATTGAAGGATTGAAGGTACGAGAGGTAAAACCCGTCATTAATCCTGCAAAAGACCCCACCTGTGTATTTTCTATCGAATGATACACCTAAAATGATCAAAACTTTTGCAATACAACTTTATCATCATTTGGATCTCCAGTGACATTAGATCTTGCTTTGTCCATTTTGTTTCCTAGCCATATGCCTATTCTTGTTTCGGATACGGTAAGCTTTCTCCAGCATAAACCCATCGTGAACCAGCACCGAAATTAAGTTCACTCACAAGTACATCTACTCGTATATTCTGACCCGGAAATCCCTCAGTACCGAATGGATCAAGAAAAGATTTCGATAATTCCAATAATCCTTTGAAAAATACTGTCAACAATCCCGTAAGAATGATCGATAGGCTGCCGACTTGTGGATACAATGCAAAAGGAGAAAGAATTACCAATGAGTCAATAAGAACTTGCAAGAGATGAACATACGCTACTGGCATCCTACCCGCTGCATAATCTCCAATATTAAAGTACTCTGCTCTCAGAGCACAAATTTGGCGTAGCAGATTTTCCTCGAGGCCATAATCACCACTCAATGCTCCAGACTTGAATCCATTCATAGCATGCAAACCAACCCATTCAAGTAGAATATATGTATATTGACTAGGTGGAAGCGCAGATCCAACTAATGCAGTCTTCTCAGTTGGCGTTAATTCGCCAGCTTGAACTAATTTTTCTAAGCCTTCTTCAGATAAAAGCATGGGTCCGATTGTGTTTTCTTCCCATTGATCAGCAGGGATATTCAATGTTTTTCCGTCTTCGTCTGTGCTGTAACCTAAATCACTTATTCCATTTGATCCAGTTGGTGTTGCAGCCCAAAAGAATGTATGACTGAGACGAATCAGCCTTGGATACGAGCAATGATTCATTTACGTCGTTCACGTAAGTAGTGTGCATTTTAAAAAACCTGTAAGATTTTCAAATCAAGTAGAAAAGACTTACCTGGAACATAAGTTTACTAGTGTAGCAGCTTCTGGACTATACCCACTTGTGACACCATTCTCTATATTTCTGTTTACCTCTACATTAGAATCGCATCCATATTCAGTGCAAGTTCCTCTGGATGCCCCCACAGTAATGAGAAGACAAATGTCATTAATTCGTCCTTGTATTGCTCTCGTGCAAAAGTACACACTTTTCCAATGTCTATAAGTTTCTTGAGTAAAAAACGAAAGAATGAAGGTGGAGAGAGTCAACTGATATTCCCATAATTTATTTATGCCCTGGAGTTCACGGATTAAGGGCTCATCAACAGGTGGCACCGAAAAAATTGACCAAGAGGATGTTGCGAAGTGGTGTACAGCAACATCTAACCCTGTTGCAAGAAGCATAGCAAAAAGTATTTGTGACCAAATCATTGGTAAGACTGTACCATCCCATTTTTTCCACAACCAACTAGCTGACGGTTCATATTCGCATATGATGGGTCTGTTGGCTTCATCTGACATGGCCCAGTTTGTCAATCTTTCAAATTCGCCTTTTTTCCATCCGGGAAGTGATGGATTGCCCCTGTAAACCTTACGCATAGATGATGCATCATTTCTCAATACATCTTCTGTGTTCATTTCACTTTTAGAGTCTTGTATATCAGTTGGGTCTAATCCGAAAGGTGATGCTGAGAGGCTAAAGATTCGATGAGCCTCAAGGCTCGTTCCTAAAGTAAATGATGACGCTTGCTCATTTGTTATACTAAATATGAAATAAATGAATACTGCGAGACGAATTGACTTCATCATTCAAGTCAAGACATGAGTTCAATAAATAATTGGTTCTTTTGAAAAAATCACACACGAATTTTTTGACGGTTTTGAAAATAAGGAAAATGTGCCAAGGTAGGAAATGACAAACCTGAAAAAGGATCAACAAGTATCTCAAGAGTATCTACCACGTCGAAACAAATGTGTTACTTATTCCCCCCTAAATAAGTTTTTAATAAAGATCTGAAAGGGTTTTAGTACTTTACAGAGAGTTCAGTATCTTGACTGAGCTATGAAATAACTTCAGTAAGCGAGGATTGATTCGTACGCCAGTCCCTAATTGGTCCTTTTTTCTTCTTAGAAATATCTAATGATCGATATCCCAAAGCTTTCTCACTTAGTATTCATCTTTAACTTCCAACAAGAATGTTGTTGATAGGGATGTGAATCAACTTGACAAAAAATCCAATGAACCCCATGATAGAGAAGCCGACTCCTACAGCGTATGCGATTTGAACAAACTCCTTGCGATCGGGCTTGGTGCACTTCTTGACCAAATGCATTGAGTCCTTTGCAAACTGTCTAAGGGGGTCGATAATTTGCTCTTTAATACCTTCTTTATCAGACATTTTCTATTCTAATCAAATGAATGATGCAATTGGTCAGAGAACAAAACAACGAACAAAATATGTACCAAGTCTCAAAGATTCCAGCGAATTCAAAACGTAAATCTTTGCAAATACATATGCAATTCAATTTTGGACTGCATCATACAAGTCATAAAAGCAAAATAAAGATTCTAGCGAAACACAATTCAAAATTACCGCCACCATTCATAAGGCTGGCGTCCATTTCGAGCAAATCTGAAATTCTTCGCCATATCAATCACATAACAAGCTGTCTTTTGAACTTGAGTCTAATCCATAATAACAGCTGTGACGGTATTATTACTTACATGATGGTTTGGGTGAGTGTGTTTCTGTTTAATGGAAGGTTGGTGCGTTGTGCGTTCCACGAGCCACAAGAGTCCACCGATGGCGATTTTCGAGCTTTCGCGCATTTTTCGGTTCTTTCGCTCAGACCAACCAACCAACCAAACACCAAAAACGCTTCGAACCAAAACCCAACATTCAACATTCAACCTCTCTTGCTGCCAAAGAGGAACGTAGCATTTGTTTGATTTCATTCTCAAACTACCTTTCATTTCACTCCGTTTTTTTTTCTTTGAAGGAGCAGCAGTCTATTTTTCCATATCATCTTTAATCGTCTCAAAATTGTGATATGGAGGAAGAAAAGGCACAGAAATTAGTCGATACTCTATCTAAACTACGCAAATCAGCTGGACTTGGAGTTTCTACTCATTTTAACTTTGGGGGTGCTTCTGAACTAATTCAATTTAAAAAAGATAAAGATGGAAATTTGTACAGACATGATGGCCTTCCTGTAAACGGCTTGTATTCAGGTTTTGTAAGAGAAGGAACTTACAATCCCGAAACATCTACCCAGTTAAAATATGGAGATGGGAGGAAAATAAAGCGAAGTTTTGATGATATTGATGATAAGAGTGATGATTCTAACAAAAGTAAGAAATCAAAAGAAAATGAAAGTAAGAAAAGCAAAAAGTCAAAAGAAGAGAGAAAAGCTGAAAAGAAAGCGGCGAAACTAGAAGCAAAAAAGGCTGCCAAGAAAGCAGAAAAGCTAGAGCTGAAGAAAAAACAAAAGTTAGAAGCAAAACTATTGGAAAAGCAGGCATCTATAGGGTCCATACCTGAGTCAAATGGCACTGCTAAAACAGATGAAGAAGATTCAACAACGAATGTCTCTAAGAAATCGAAATTGAAGAAAGATAAGAAGAAAGATAAGAAGAATACCAAAGTAGAGAACAAAGCAAAAACACCAATAGAAAGCAAGAAATTGAATGATGATTCCGTTGAAATAAGAAATGACAAGAAGAAGGAGAAAGAAAAAAAATCAAAGAAGGAGAAAAAATCTAAATTATGATGGAGTTGAGTAAAAATATGAAACTCTTCATCATTAGCTGCTATTTAGTCAGTAACGTTCTAATCCTCGTTCTTAAACCTTCATCAGACATGGCGTCACGACGGTCTCTGATCGCTCTTTCCAAGTCGAAAATGACAAATGACCGAGTCGAATAGGTTATGAGTGCGTTTAGTTCTCGTGCCTTTTCCGCCTCAAATCCCTTACGTCGTTTTGACGTCACTTTCCCAAGATTTGTGGGAATTTGCATCTCAACCATTTATTTGCGGCTTGGATCCAAGGAACTTACGAGTAGCACATATTGCACCAATGAAGATTGGATCAGCAGCAATCACCGCGTTTACTGCTATTGCAGCAGTCACATTCTCCGATGCATTTCAGCCCACTTCTTTCACTAGATCTGTTGTCTTGCGTGATGTAAGCACTGCCAGGGTCGCTCCCTTGAAAGTGGCTACTTCTGATGAAGCAATTAAGAGTGACACAGCATCAGTCGAAACTCCTGCTTACATGGATAAACCATTCAAAAAGGTAATGGCTGCTAATAGATCCGAGATTGCTGTGCGTATCATGAGAGCTAGTACTGAGCTAAACATGGCGACTGTCGCCATCTATGGTTTCGAGGATCGATACTCGCAACACAGGTGGGGAGCGGATCAGTCTTTCATGCTAGAGAAAGAGGAATCAGCAACTCCTATTTCTGCGTATCTTGACATTCCTCAAATTATTAAGATTGCAAAGGAAGCAGGTGTAGAGGCAATCCATCCTGGATATGGTTTCCTCAGTGAAAACCCTGATTTTGCTGAAGCTTGTGCAAATGCTGGTATTACATTCGTAGGTCCAACTGTCGAAAACTTGAACACATTCAGTGATAAGACTAGCGCTCGTACCGCAGCAATTAAAGCAGGTGTTCCAGTTGTACCTGGGAGTGCTAACTCTCTTACCAGTGCAGATGAAGTAGAGGCATTTGTCGAGGAGTATGGACTTCCTGTAATTCTTAAGGCTGCCATGGGAGGGGGAGGTAAAGGAATGCGTGTAATTAGGAAGAAAGAAGATATCAAACCTATGTTCCAATCTGCTTCTTCCGAGGCATTAGCTGCATTTGGAGATGGAAGTGTTTTTGTTGAGAAGTTCATCGGACGCCCTCGCCATATTGAAGTTCAGATTATTGGAGATGGAACAGGAAATGTCGTCCATTTATACGAGCGTGACTGCAGTGTTCAACGAAGACATCAGAAAGTCATTGAAATGGCTCCTGCGTGGTCTCTTCCCGATGAGTTGCGGGCACAGCTTCATAAATACGCTATGGACTTGACATCAGCCGCTAAATATAAGAATGCAGGAACTGTTGAATTTTTGGTTGATACCTCTGACATGAAAGCTTATTTTATCGAGGTTAATCCACGCATTCAAGTCGAACACACTGTAACAGAAGAAGTAACTGGAATCGATGTTGTAAAAGCACAACTGCGTATCGCTGCTGGAGCTACCCTAGAGGAGGCAGGGCTTATTCAAGAGAATATCTCCTGTCGTGGAGTTGCCATCCAAGCCCGTGTAACAACAGAAAATCCTGAGAAAGATTTTGCTCCTGACACTGGTATGTTTACGTTTTAATTTGTCGAATATCATGTCTCTATAAATTGCTAACTTATTTGTTTGTAGGTACAATTTCTGTCTACCGTCATTCTGCTGGATGTGGAATTCGCATGGATGGAATTGGTTACTCTGGCATGACCGTGACCCCTTACTATGACTCTATGCTTTGTAAATATACTGTACGAGGATCAACCTTTCCGGAAGCTCTTGCTAGAATGAAGCGCACTCTTCAGGAATGCCGTATTCGAGGAGTCAAGACCAATATTCCTTTCATCTTGAATGTTATGACTCATCCAATCTTTGAAAGCGGTGTCGTCACCACTTCTTTTATCGATGATCATCCCGAGCTCAAGAAAATCAGTAGTTCTGAGTGGAACTTTGCAAGTGCTAGTCAAAATTCCCAAAAGAGAGTCGGAACTACTGAACGAGCAGTTCGTTATCTTGCTAATCTTGCTGTCAATGGTCACCCTGATGAACTTGGAGCCGACGCAAGCAAGCTCTGCAAGAACCACAATGATCTTGCTAGATTTATTCTTCCCAAAGAGAATCAAATTGTTGCTCCTGAATCCGGAACTCGTCAGATTCTATTGGCAAAGGGACCTGAGGGATATGCAAAGTACGTCCGTGAGAATAAGGGTCTCATGGTTACGGACACCACATGGCGTGATGCTCATCAATCTCTTTTAGCTACTCGCGTTCGTACAAATGACCTTCTTCGCGCTGCCCCCTACACAAATTCAGTGCTCTCCAATGCTTTCTCGCTCGAAATGTGGGGAGGTGCTACTTTTGACGTTGCAATGCGCTTCCTTCACGAATGTCCTTGGGATAGACTTGAGAAGCTTCGTCAGGCTGTCCCGAATGTTCCTTTCCAAATGCTGCTGCGCGGAGCCAATGCAGTTGGATATACCAATTATCCCGATAATGTCGTGTACAAATTTTGCAAACAGGCCCATGAAAGTGGTGTAGATGTTTTCCGTGTTTTCGACTCCCTAAATTACCTTGACAATTTAAAGCTTGGAGTCGATGCAGCCGGTGCCGCAGGTGGTTTTGTAGAGGGAGCCATGTCCTACACAGGAGATGTTGCTGATCCAACGAAGGGCAAATATAATCTTGATTATTATTTGGAACTAGCCCGTAACTTGGTAGACATGGGTGTGCATTCCCTTGCTATCAAGGATATGGCTGGACTGTTGACTCCTCGTGCGTCTACTATGCTTGTTTCAGCACTCCGCGAGGCCCATCCTGATATTCCGATTCACGTTCATACCCATGACACTGCAGGATCGGGAGTTGCAAGTATGATTGCTGCCGCTCAGGCTGGAGCCGATGTCGTAGATGCAGCCATTGATGGAATGTCTGGACTGACCTCTCAACCATCCTTAGGGGCTCTTGTTGCAAATATGAAGGGAACCGACTTGGACACTGGTATCAGCTCTACTGACATTGGACCTTTGAACACGTACTGGGAAAGTGTGCGCCAGCTTTATGCTCCCTTTGAGAGTGGTCAGCTTTCTGGATCCAGTGACGTTTATCAACACGAAATTCCTGGTGGGCAGTATACGAACCTCCTCTACCAATCTCGCCAGCTTGGGCTAACCGAGAAATGGCCACAAATCAAGAAGAAATATGCTGAAGCTAACATGATTCTTGGCGATATTCCCAAGGTAACACCATCGTCAAAGGTTGTTGGAGATCTTGCTCAATTCATGGTATCTCAGGATCTTGACGCTATCAAGGTTGTAGAACAAGCTGAGACTCTTGGATTTCCTCAAAGTGTGATCCAGTACCTGCGAGGTGAAATCGGTATTCCTCCTGGTGGCTTCCCCGAACCTCTACGTTCCAAGGTTTTGAAGGCCAATGGCCTTGAACCACTCGAAGGAAGACCAGGCGCTTCTCTTAAAGATTATAACTTTGAGGAAGCTGAAAGTCAGTTGAAGAACAAGTATGGAGCAAAGAACATTAACTTTAAGGATGTTCTTTCTCATGCACTTTATCCTCAAGTATTCATCGACTGGAAAGCTTTTGAATCAGTATATGGTGAAGTTGGAAACCTTCCCACGCATATTTTCTTGAATCCTATGAAGCAAGGTGATGAGATTGAACTTGAACAAGGACCAGGACGTTCTTTCTTGATCAAGTGTGTATCTTACGGTGATGTGAAAGAGGACGGAACAAGAGTGGTAACTTTTGAAGTGAATGGTGAACGTTGGTTCATGCCCGTTACTGATAATAGTGTTGTATCTGAATCGAGGAGAGAGAAAGCAGGTGCACCAGGCACGGTTGGAAGTCCCATGCCCGGTGTCATCGTGGGCCTTAAAGTCAAGATCGGTGACGTGGTTCAAGAAGGAGAAGCAGTTGCATCATTGTCGGCGATGAAGATGGAAAGTAACATCCCCGCAACGGCAAGTGGTACGATTACTCGTATACTTGTGAATGTTGGAGACAAAGTTGAGGGCGACGATTTGATCATGACTATCGAGAGCGAGTAAATCCAGCTCATTTTTCTTCTCTTGGCTTTCGAGGTACATGTTTTTGAATCATGCAATGCATCACTGAATCAATCAGGCCGTAACATATTTTAAACGTATCTATGACTACTTTTCACTCTTTATCATTTTTACAAAGTTTTTAGCCCCATGTCGATTTGGGTGTGTGACTTTGGTCTGAGAAAACCAAGAACCAGCAACCAGCAATACCGGCAATAGCTCACAGCTCATAGTCTCATAGAGAATAGAGAGTACAAGAAGAAAGTTCAAACAAGTCATCAGTTACCGTTGCATATTCATGACATGAATACCAATAATGATCCTCTGGCAGCAGCCATTAGTGCTGCTAAAGCTCTGCCGAAACGGAAGAGTCCAACACTTTCCAACTCATATGATAAACAATCCACTCCTTTCTTGCAATCTCATCCCGACCTTTGTTCATTTTGTCAATCTAACCCCGCTGTAGTTTCGATAAAAAAGAAAATTACAACTGAGATGAATTCATATTGTTTATTGCACTATTACACAACACGGGCATGTCGTTCTGATCCATCGAAAACTGTGGTTTTAAATGAAGAAGAAATGAAACAACAACTGCCCAATATTCAAGAGTTATTCTCGGAAGCCTTTATGGATCTTCAAAAAGATATAGCGACTGAATCAGGTAAATCGCTTAGTCGAATGATGAAGTGCGCAAATGATCCATTATCTATTTTGACAGATAACGCTGCAAGAAGTAAAAAGAAAAAGATGAAGGTGGTAGGAAATCACGATGATGGTGGATTCTTAAACCACGTACAACAGAAAGAGATCGATTTGATAGAGAAACAAAAGAAACGGATACAAGTGAACGAAATTTTCGCTAGTAAATCTGAATTAAGTTCGAATATCAATTCTGAAATGGGTAAAGAAGCCAACCCATATAAACGTCGAAAGTGTTCGACCAAGAGCTCGTGGCATTTGGTTCTTGATCCAAATAGAAAGTCGGAAATGGAAATTAATGATAGAATAGACGGGAACTTTGTCAGTACCATATGTTCCTGTGGAAGCAACAATGTAACAACGTTGGAGAATATTTCGTCTAGAGTGAATGATGTATCCAAGGCAGATATATGGGGATACAAAAGGGATCAAGATGAAGTGTCTTCCAAATATCAGTGCAAAAGTTGTGACAAGATTTGGAATGAAATAGAATAGGATGTTGTAATAATTGTGATGTAATAAATAATCTTTATTGCAATTGAATGATTTTCAGTCTCTCCAGTTTTCAGACGTGTCCAGATATTGATATTCTCGAGCCACTTTATTCCATACCATGCCTTCCTTAGGTGCCTTATCGTGCTGAATCTTCTCAAGAGATTTTCGTAACTCTTCTTCCTCTGCCTCCTTTCTTGCAGCCTCTTCGGCTTCCAGTCGTTGTTTCTCTTGCTGCTCCCTAGTAGCATCTCGCAGAGCCTTTGCATCTCCATGAACGACTTGCAACTGCAACAGTTTCTCTTCCAAAGCATCACATAATTTCAACTCATCCATATCAGCATTCAATCCCCCTTTGAGCCAAACTAGGTACCTCTTGAGCTTGTTTTCCATTTCATGCTTTGTATTTGCTATATTCCACAATGATGCTTTATTTTGTTTTAGATTTGATTTCATTGAATTGACAGTTGTATGTAAACGAATAAGCTCATCTCCCACTTCCACAATATCTTTGCCTTCATCACTAATGATATCTGAAGTTTCAATGGATGATATATTACTTTGGATGGCATTGTACTGATCATCTATTTCACAAAGTTGAGAAATTAATTCCACAAAGTTGGAGGTTGATAGTGTATTTTTACTCTTCTTCTGTGCAAGTTTGCGCTTTTTCGGTGATTTAGATTTCTCAGCTTCTCTACGTCGTTTATTCGATCCAAATGTGGAATTAGACGATGCTGCAGCAATCGCAAAATTGGAAACATCCAATAGACTCTGTCCAGAGGATGCACCAAAGATGGATTCTGTCGTTTGCATGCCATCGTCATTGTCATCTGAGTTTTCAAACATGTCATTGTCCGATTCATCCGCTACAGGTGTGCTCTGAGTTAGTGTTTTCGTGGAAGGTGATGGTGCTGCTCTGGAAGAAGCCGATGATACATGGGAAGCGGAAGGCTTCGTTGCACTCTTACTACTAATACTACTCCCATGATGACGGAATGTTTCTAATCCAGCCAAAATTTCTCCAACATATCGAGTACTGAATACAGCTCGATCTCCCCATATTTTTGCAGTTCTCCGAACCTTTTCAATTAGGGCAGGATCCCGCTCGCATATAAACTTCAACGAATTTCCAAGCACAGGCCCAAATGCTTCTAGAAATTTATTCCCCCGATTTCTTTTAGAAGTTTGTAATACTTCATTGGCAACATACAATAACGGAAGTAATTGTGCGTTCTGTGCAGATTGGAGAATATTGCGCCATTCGGACACAGCGGTTTGAGGTCCTGATGGCTTGTCATAAAAGGAAATCATCGCGGCAGCGCTGGATTGAATCGTGGCAGCCGCCATATCTATGGATGCGAGCTTCCGCCGAAGATTTGTGGCGTCTGACATTGTTTGAGATCCACCTATCAAGTAGTTTACTGTTAGGAATGTATGGTTCTACCTAAGCAAGCGGTAGTTCGTAGTTCTTCTCTTACTACCTACTTCCTACTTAGTTTATTGGAGTTTTATTGATCAGCTGAGGGCTGAGGGCTGGAGGACATGATTTCGCGGATTTTTACCAGCAGCGCTCAAAGCTCAAAACAAGATACAAGATACAAACCTACTCTCTACTCTTGGTACAAAACTCATACATCAACTACAGAAATGGACGATGGACGATTACACAAAGAATCTTTTATCCAAAATATATGTAGCATGTCACACATTAGCTATATCTACAGAAGCAAGATGGACTGCATTTGTGCTGTTTCATCGCTGTTTAAACGTACATTCTAAATCGAGTAGCAACACATCCACATGTCATTCCAATCCAGGTGACAACAGAAAACAACGACTTGCTAATTTAGCATCAGCATCTGTCTTCCTTGCTTGTAAACTATCCAACGAAACACGTCGAATAAGAGATGTGATCAATGTCCATCAAATGCTTAGTTTTGATGATACTGCTGATACAACGGTAATACATCTTCAAGATCAACCTCCATTATTAGATGAAACATATTGGGAGACCAAGGCACATGTTGTAAAACATGAACAAGACTTGTTAAGGATCATTGGATTTAATGTAACCATAGAATTTCCACATCGTATAGTAGTTGCTATATGGGAAGAACTTGTTCAAGGACAATTTGTACAATGCTCAAAGGAAACATCATACTCTATCATTCAATCTTGTTGGAAGTATTTGAATGATGTCATGTTTTCCAGTATCTGTACTACATCATTAAGGGCATCTGCTCTTGGATGTGCTTTACTTTCTCTAGCATTGGAGGAACATGGTTTGAATGATACAGAAAACCTGGAAGGTTTGAATTGGTATGAATGGGTAGATGTGACTCGACACGAATTCCATCATGCGGTGAATGTAGTATCCAAGACAAAGACGTAGGAACATTCTATTTTCTGTACTATACTATACTTTTAATGTCATCTGTAGACTATATATTTACCTCCAATCCTTGTTTTCTTGACCATTTGAATAGTACCCTCGATGTC
>Ga0213868_10001731_pt1 | contig 21073 bp, 18 predicted proteins | sample PICome_9_FD_160087 | JGI IMG/M metagenome (GOLD analysis project Ga0213868, IMG submission 160087) | Coastal seawater microbial communities near Pivers Island, North Carolina, United States - PICO127 | ecosystem: Environmental > Aquatic > Marine > Coastal | place: USA: North Carolina...
GATGGAGAAGGTTTTTTCCGCGAAAGTGAACCGACAGGGATAAAAGATGACACAAAAAAGAACTACTACGAGCACGACTACTAAGTAGACGACAAGAAAATTGGTGAAAAGCGAAATGATCAAATACTTATTTCATGAATTATCATCACCCGATGCAGCGAAAAGCAAACCCAAAGTTACAGCTGCATCATGAGTTCGTTGAGAGGCTTCGTAAGGTTCAGAGCCTTCTTTTTTTCGTGAACTGAAAAGCATCTCACAATAATTTATCATGGACTGACTCTGTAAAAAGCTATCAAATACATCTCCCTTGTTATTAGTTTCGTCATCTAGGCATAAATGTATTACTAATTCAAGACGACGGCACAATTCTTCCTCCAATTCGGCTAAATTTCCCTTTTCTTTCCCCAGAACATTAACAAAAGCATCACCATTCGTTTGCACCATTACTGTTAAAGCATTACTTACAGACCAGTTTTGTTCAGCAAGTTGTTGTAATGTTTGAATCATTGGAGAAAAATGAAGTAAAATGCGTTCCAATTCATTCTGAACCGTTTGTAGTACTTTCTGTGGTATTAATATTCCATGTACGTGTAAAATTGAATGCATCGGATAAAGAAATGCATTTTGAGATTGCTCAATATTCTTAGCTATATGCTCGCATGTTTTCGTTTTTTGAATGGATTGTAAACTCATCTCTAGTAAGGCGTCCATTTCATAAGCAATTCTTGTAATACCCAGAAATAGATTTGCCTCAACACTCGAGAGTAACCTGTTATTGTCTGCAGTACGACGCAGTATACAATCTAAAGGAACTGCGAGAAAGGACTCCATAAACCCAATGCCATTGGTTGATTCTAAATCCAGTTGTGATCCAGGCAAGGAATGTTCGTCATATTCATCGACGGAGCCACAGCGGACCCGTTTTGCTTCATGTTCATTATCATGCGAGCCATCATTATCATCAGATTTAGGACTCGACTCCTCCATTTCTATATCTTCCTTCTGTCCATCGCCTAAAAATGAGGTATGCACAATATGATTAGTATTTAAATCATCTGTTGCTTCATTTATCGATACCTCCTCTGTGTTAAGATCCACTTTTTCAGGTGACTTGTTTTCGTTCACATGATTGTTATCCATGCCATCGGGACTCTTATTTGGTTCAATTTCCTTTTCCTTTTCATAATCCTTTCCAATTTCAGCATCGGCAACTTCTGTACTTTCGACAACAGTGAAATCCACATTGACTGTTGCTTCTAAGTTATGATTGGATACCTCTGGGTATGATTCCTTCTCTATCTCAGCCATGATTCTTAAAAAATGAAACAATTCGTCCTGGCTTGCGTTTGGGGACCAATCAGACTCTTAGACTAGATAGTGTGCAGTTCCAGACCGAAAGTATTGTATCTATCTCCTTACTATTTATCAAATGCTAAGATGCTTGAGATTGGATATAGGAAGGAGGTAGATAGATACTCGGTACTCGGTAGACGAGATGTTGAAATCTTGACCAGAGAAAAATAATGAGAGACACTAAATAGGGATAATCAGTATTAGAGTAAAAAAGATACAAGGACAATCAAATTGCTAATTTACTTCCTGTTTAAGACAGTCTTAACCTTATCAACGTGACCTTTAATCAGCATTCTCAAACTCTTTGGAACAAGATTCACGTAGAGAGTGGCAATAGGATTTCTCCAGGGAAAACCAATGCCCGCTTTATCTTTTGGAATTTGATTTCTAGCATCATATGTGATGACATTTCCTACTTCATCGAGCAAAACAAGGTGTGGAATACCCTTGACCTTGTATTTTGCAGCTAATTCTTGTCCTCTCGCACCTAAGGCTAATTCTGGTGGAAGTGCTAACCAGTTCATATGAGTAAAATATTGACCAAATGAGTTTACGTCTCTACAACGAGAAACCCAAACAATCTCAAACTGATTCTCTCTGCCTCTCCTTGAGTTCATTTTGTTGTAAAAGTTCACCAACTCAGGTGTAAATTGACGACAAGGCCCGCACCAATCCGCCGAAAAATACAAACCAATTACTTTCTTCTTAGATAGAACATCATTAGTGTAGTGTTCCACAATTTGCGCATGCGTCTCATCCACCATCTTTAGAGATAAAAGTTTAGTTCCAAGAATGTCAATAAATGGCCCACTTTGTTTTGGCTCTTCTTGTGGAGCAGGATCTGCTGTCTTCGTAGAAGGTTCATCTTTTGTTTCATCAAGATCCACAATTTCTTCTTCGCCAGTCGTCTCTTCAACAACCTTGTCTTCCGTCTGGACCGCAGCTTCTTGGGCGGAGATGAAGGTTATTTGTCCGACGAGAGAAATGATGAGGACTATAAGACAGTGAATCCTAAATATGTTCATAATTACACTACTTCAGGAGATGAAAAAAGAAAGATTGTACTCTGTACAATGTGTTCTAGAGAGATGCCTTCCTACTTTCTACTTGTACTCTTTCACTACTTTTCAAAACTCATCACTCCAGGTGGAGCAGGTACTCCCCGTCCGACACGGTTTAATTTTTCAAAAAAGGCAATTGTAGCACCTAACTACTCGAAGCATTCTGTAACTGATTTAGTTGCATCTGGATGTCATTCACTGATGGCGTATCACCCTTCACATTGACTACTGCAAAATCCATGTTCAATGCACTATCGGTTTCACAAATTTGAGCAGTTATTTCAGCAAGGGTACTTCTTAAAGTATCCCCTAGTAACGTATCACCAACTTCCATTTGAACTCCTCGAGTATCTGAATCTTTATCAAGTTGAAATAAAGTTCCAAGGTAATAATTATTATCGTATGGACCACCAAACAGTTGGCCTGGACGAATAATGGTATAGTTACAATTCGTCAGATCGCGGAAAGCTTCTTCACCCACAGCCTTTGCATCCAAAACTCCACACGCATTCAAAATTGGAAAAGGCATAGTAGTTCTCCTTTGTACACCTATAGAGCTCAATAGAATCGCACGTTTCTGTGGAACTTTGCAAGCAGCGTTCCATGCAGAAAGTATCAACTGATTACCCTTCGCATCGACGTTATTGGGAGTATTCAATTTCATGGAATCAAGACGAGAAATGGCAGCCTTTACATCAAATTTTGATTCAATTAATGCACTGATTACATCTGATGTGATTTCTTTGTCTTCATTTCTTGACCATGCTTTGGTTGGAAATGCTCTATTTTTACAAATATTTTGAAATCATTGTTAGCTATTGAGAGTATTGAGAAAGAATGAATTCTTCCTAAGATTTTCCTAACCATAACTTACGTTGTCCCCGTACAGACGACAATAGCATTTGCATTTTCTAAAGCAGGTTTCAATGATTCAGGGCATACACCAGATGACATTGTATCTAATTCATTTAAAAGATCTGCTTCAAATAACTTGATTTGTTCACGTCCCTCGAAGAAACTTGATACGGTGGATGCATCTCTAACAATACCATTCACCTTATACGTATCAGAAAGCCTCAATGCTACAAGTTTACCCACATTCCCACTAGCACCAACAACAGTGATGGTATCCCCAGGTTTCAATGCTTTACTGCTACTACCTTCTTTTATCCCTGGTGATGTGTTGTTGTCTTTATCCCAGGGCATACGAAAACTAGGCATTTGAAAGGCAAATCCATGGACAACAACTAGATATGAGAGCGCAATAGCGAGTTTAAGAAAGGATAACATTTGAATTGAGAGGGATTGATTTTGAAATAGAACTCAGTGAGATAGTTGTGAGGAAGAAGGAAGATGAAGAAAAGAAAACAAGGGTTGAAGTGCGAAATATCCGACAGAGTTATCTTGGCCACTAAAAACGAATTTCCTTTTACTCATTACCTTGTATCAGCACACAAAGTCACGCATCTCCTAAGTAATTCCTATTCATATCTCTTAGCTCTTAGGCGATCAACACACAAAACTGTTGATCATAGTAAACAAACACCATTCCATGAAAAGGACTCGGGAAGAAGCGGATGCACGTATGTCGTCACATTGTGAAAGTTCTGCCTTGAAGACCATTCTGGGAAACAGCGACTCTTCGATAGATGATTTTTTCAAGTCGGTTTACCAGGAAAATCCAAAACTGTACCGTGCCCAAACAATCCATGGCTCTAATTTCTGTCCCATATTGAAAAATGTTCTCCTGATGGGTTTCGATGGAATAGCGAACATGCTTGAAGAATCTCGATGCTTTCTCGGGGAAGATTTAGAGGAAAACATCAATACACCATTGTTCTTTCAGAATCAGACCATTTTACATCCTCCTGAAATACATTCGCTGTATCACAACAGTCCGTTCGCTGCATACTTAGACTCGTGCAGTATTGTCAACAATCATGCGGATTTATTATCTCCTCCACTTGCAGCGTTGAGTTTAAACCTGCAGCATTCCTTCCCACACGTATACATAAATACATACCTTACTCCACCTAAAGCTGCAGCAGTGATGGCTCACGCTGACGATAGAGATGTGTTTGTCATTCAAATTGAAGGGAAAAAGCATTGGAAAGTCTATGACTCTCCTATCCTCTTCCCTTATACAAATGAACAGGTTGGTAAAAATGGTTTGCCCGTACCAAAAGAGATCTTGGAAGCAGAACCATTGATTGATGTCATTCTACATCCTGGGGATGTACTATATATGCCAAGAGGGTATGTTCATGAAGCAGAAACTGGAACTGATGCTCCATCTTTTCATGCTACAGTAGCCATCGCTACTCATGATTGGTCACTGTCCCGTACTATTTCAAGCATGGTTGCAAAAGAATTGGATTCGAATGTAGAGTTCAGAAAAGCCGTTCCTCCGAATGTAGGAACATCGAATCACGTCTGCGAGCAAGATCGAAAAATGTTAGAGGACATGGTTGCCAATGCAAAATCAATCATTGAGAAATGTATAAATGTAGAAACAATCTCGGCTCAATTGCGTGAAAAGTATGATAGACACAATAATATGATGAAAGAGAAACGATTGTCACTCAGTTCGAAGGACACAATATTGCACGAAGTGCCATTGATAGATGGTTGTATAACAACAGGGCCCTACGCTGCAAGATTCATACGATTAGCATCAGTCGTACGGGCAAGTACGACAAAAGAACGCGCTAGCGTTCCACCCCCCATGTCTGGTCAACCACCAGGTCTTAGAGTTCGAGATGATTCATGGGATGCACTCATGACCATTCTTAACTGGGTGAAAACTTATACATTTGAAGATTGCAGAGTATCAGATTTACGAAAGATTTGGAAAGAATCAAACTTCCAAGGAGACGTTTCAAACATTTGTGATTTTACTCTATTAAGTTTTGTCAAGACTTGTGTCTCGTTGGGAGCGATAGCCATGGCTCTTCCTTGAATGTGGTACGTATGTAATCTACGAGTACTAGTCCTAATAGTTACGACAGCAGTTGTCAATCAATTCAATAGGAATTCATCCTTACTTAAATCAACACTATCTGGTAATGATTTTGATATTTCAGTAAATGTACCAGTTCCTGGCAAACCCACTTTTTGCCCAAGCCAACCTGGTCCAAATAACAGGTTGCAACTCATAAAGAATACGATGAGGCCTGCTAGTATGTATGTGAAAAGATTGATGCCCAAAATCTATACTCCATTGATAACAGTAGTTGAGTTAGCTTTCAAATGATATCATCTTCCATATGGATGTATCATATATATATAACACTGGACTTACATCTTTCATAATGTCCCACTCACTAGGTTGACCTTCTTCAATCATTCGCAAAGTCTCTTCTGATATCTCTTCACCTTCATCATCGTAAGAGAAGATGTCATCCTTTAGGTTTAGATGTTGTACTTTAAAGATTGATTTAAAGTTCGATGGATCATAATTCCCAAGTCGATAGTGTTTTATAGTACCATGTTCAATTCGAGGAGCAAACGATTCGACGCCGAGTTGAAGGCTTGCGAAAGCAAAACATATTATCCAATACTTTTGTACCAAAAGATGCATTTCTAAACGATACTTGATTGATTGATTGATTCAATGAAGGAATGGATAAAGGGAATAGAGTCAGAGGAGTTGATCGTTGATGGGTTCGTGATTTTTGAAACTTGCGATAAAGTTAGTCTAAGTAACACTTTGCACGTCGTTGGACTTTGGACTACTTACTTCGCTATTATTCATTCATATCTACATACATTTCAATTCATATGACAGTTGTAATCGTAAATGAAGAACAATTATTCATATTCACTGAGTCGATCAGTTCATCACAATTCGAACCAATCGAAAAGGAGTTTGCCCACCCTCTTTGTGATCTTCTCCGTGTTACTAACTATCGTAGGTTTGTCCAACATTTATCTATTTCATCGCTTTTACGATCCATACGATGACTATGAACAAAGTTATGCTCCTCCTTTCAACTCAAAGAATATGATGGATAAAGTGGTTTTAAATCCTATGGATTTGCTCGAGAAAATATCAGCAACAAATCAACCACATTCCTTCCAAGAGGAAGGTTTGAATCCAACCGATATCATTCCATCATCATCATCATCATCATCATCATCATCGTCGTCACCCATCTTGACTGCATATCTTTACAGTGATGGAGCACAAATGCAAAGCCCTAAATTTATAAAATCAGTGCGTTTTCCAGACAACACACAGACATTTACTCCAGAAGAAACTCAAGCATTCACTAGTTTTCCAGCCATCGATACATATCCAGAAGAAGATCCATATCTACCATGGATACATGATGTATTCGTCGCACCAGATGGTGAACAAGTTCATATATTAGCTCAAAATCGAAGAAGGTGTCATACAGGCAAAGGAAATGAAAATGAAATGCTGCGTCAAGAACCACAGATTGCTTTACTTCAACCCATTTGGTTACAAGAAAAAATTACATCTGATAAAAGTCGTAGATATTATCTTTCAAATCAGGACGATGCATCTGTAACCGAAACTAGATTTATATGTAATTTCAAATTATGGAATCGACATGAAGGGACATTTGTTGATACGTTGGAGGGGACCACATTCAGTAGGTATCCATATAATTATGAATACATCGCCTGGAGAAAAAAGATGAAGGGTATGTTTGCAAAAGAAGGGAAGGATATGACTCAGTTCTGGTTATCAAGCTTGGAATTTATGTGTCCAATTCCTGATGAATTTAAAGTATTCTTGAACGATTCAACCTTTGCAAAGACAGGTATGGATGTATATTTAGACATTGGTACCATCCGAACTCCAACGAGACAACCAGGGGAATGGTTCTTTCACAGCAACATGACTGGTCGAACACATGATACGTATTTTGATATCTATTCCAGTTGGGGTGCTAATATCATAATCGCTGATATCAAGGGCACAACAAGATGGGAAAATATTCTAGTCAAACCTAATCAAAGAAATAATGACTCTCCTCTCGATATGAAAGACAGTAACCAAGAAAAGCCATATACACTTGTAGCCTGCACATGGACCAGTGCTGCACACAATAGACGTGGAGATGCAGTCACCTTAAGTGATGGTAGACAACGCCTTCAAGAGTGGATCGCATTCAATTTACTGGTTGGGTTTGATCATGTTGTAGTGTATGACAACACATATGCTAATACTGAAAATGTGGGTAATTCAACGATTGGTCATACGAGTCCATTGAAGGATATCACTGATCAGTTTGGTTCAAAAGTAACGTATGTGAATTGGCCACCCAAAATTTGCAACAATAATAGGCCAGCCCATGCTGATCCTGGAGAAAGAAGCTCACAGTATGCCGCAGAAGCGTCATGCAGGGCAAGATTTGGTCCTTTAACTGAATGGATGGCATTCTTGGACCCTGACGAATATTTGGTTCCAATGGGCACTCATTCTGATTGGAGAGATATACTGCGAGAAGTCGATCATAAAGAAAAAAAGGCCATTATAAAATTTCGTTCAACAAGAGCTCGACCAAGACCATATTTAATGGAGGAAACGTTTGACAAAAAATATGGATGTCCATCTCCTGAAGAAGTTGCTTTGAAGAAACCAGGTAGGGGTTCTTGTCTTACGAGAAAAAAGACAGAGACATTCTTGAAGACATATAATTGTGACTACATTAAATCTCCCAAACCAGATAGATTCCAAAGAGCAATGGTAAGTTGAGTCCGCGTAAAATCTTTTTGATCGAATTCGATTCACATTTCTAATCCTACAACGACACGTGAAATTGTACAGAAACAACTCTATCGTCCAGACTTTGTATTGAACCACTTTGTCCACTATTCCACTGTTACAAAGGACATCGTAGGGAAAGGAACGCTGACGGAGGGAAAAGAACGGTTTTCTGACGAAATCAACGAAGGAGTGCTCATTCATGCTAAGACATTAGTACCTAACGAAGCTATGGGAAGAGTTGCTCGTTGTGCATACAAAATGACCATGTGTTCAGTAGGATATGAATGCCCAGATGATTTACCCTTTAGCGACTCTACACACCAAGACGGATTCCTTCACGGAGAAAACAAATATTGTAATTGTTGGGTCAACCGCAAAGTTGAAAATGTATGGGTGCCAAAATTAGAACATGCCCTTGATGATCTTCCACCTTTTTGATATTGAAGTGCCTTTAGGCCATAAATATAAATCTTGAATACAAAAAGAGTATGAATGTCCATCTCCCGAAGGAGTTGCTTTGTTGTCTGACGCGAAAAAGAAAGAGATTACATTAAATCGCCCAAACCTTACAGATTCCAAAACGAAATAGAAGACTTCAATTTCAATTGTTAAACGATATTATCAGAACCAAGCCCGCTCTTCTTTCCAGTCTTTGATTTTCTAATTTTCTTCAAAACTGAGATTTCTTTGTGAATTTGCGTCTGTGTTGGATAGAACATATTGCTGAAGACTTTTAGGGACAGATCAGCTACCGTGGCTGCAATAGTGGCTAAAATAATAACAATCCAAACGATAGTTCGGTAATGCAGTGTGTGAGAGGTAGCACCAACAAACGGAGAAAACATTGATCCAGCTCCTGCTATCTTCCCAATTTGTTCATACGAGTACAAGAACACAAAATTGAATCCTATTGACAGGAAAATAATTCCGTGCCAAGTGTAAGCAGCACGACTCCAAAATCCACCGTCGGGATGATTTTTTCTACATGTTATAGCGGGTTCATTTCCATGTATAATACTTCCAGATTCAAGTAATACCTTTAACGCAAGCATCCAATTCAGTACCATGAAAACTGTAGTGCCAAAAACTTTGAGGTCGCCACCATCTCCATCCCCTGGCTGATCTTTTGGAGTGTAGACCATAAGACCATTAGGGGCAGATGTGATTGATCCTCCGTCAGTAATACCAGCACGGCACAAGTAGAAAATAATATTCACATGAATAAATATGAGTGCTACCCATCGAAGAGTTGTTCTCATGCACATGTGTTCATTATTTGGACCGGCCGCATAGAGATGTGGGTGACTCTTGACGTATTCCTTATCTAAATCACGGTCAAACATTCCAAAAAGCAGAATGGGTATACCGCAAACAAAATTAAACGATGATAGAACCCACATGTCAAAGAGAGGCGTACCGCTGTAAAAAGTGAATTGAGAGTAGACAATAAGCACACCAGCAAGGACAGCATTTTTATAGAAAGAGAATAGAACGACCTTGCTCAATCTCATAAAGTCCCATCGTCCATGAACCAGAAGCAAATTTTCTAAGAAGCGGAATTGAGCAATTGCAAAATCGGAAGAATTCACTGCCTGTTGTCCTTCAAGACCTGAAATTCCAACCCCGACGTGCGCTTCTTGAATCATGCCCACATCATTTGCTCCATCTCCAATTGCGAGAGTTACAGGCGTAGGAGAAACGAATTGTTTCACAAGCTTAACGAGCAACGCCTTTTGTTTCGGACTGACTCTGCAGGCGATCACCGATTCACAATTACTTGCGACTGCGAAAAGCATTTCCTCCAATAAGTCGTCACCGAGGAAGTGGGCAAGTGCACTACCTTCTATCACAAGAGCCCTGGTGATATTTGGATCAATTCCTGGACTTCTTTCCTCTTCTGTGCCTTGGGGCAAAAGTTGAAAGTTAGAATAGTATTCTTGCTTCTTAAGTTTGGTAAGATGTTTCACAAGATGACCCTTTCGAACATCTCTATCGATAGCAAACATTTTCTCTAAAATTGTCCGTTTTCTCTTGCTGAAAATCTTCTGCGCGTGTTTCGAATCTCCGGGTAAGAAACTTTCAAGGGAAAGCGCGTCTACGTCAATAACAGGCGAATTCGTTTTAGAGGCAACATTGTCAGCCGTTACAGAAGCTAGAGTCAAACTACGAAGTAAAGACTCGGTCAAAATACCGGCCATGGCATCTAATGATGCTCTAGCAGATATAGCTCTAGTAAATACTGTAGGCAAACAAGATGCCCCGCCATCAAAATCATTACTATCCTCGGAAATTATAGACCCGCGTCTCATCCTCAACTCTTCCTTGCCCTCTTCTGAATTTAAATAATCCTGAATGATTTCCTCTGCGAGATGACGGACTCTCTTTTCTTTATTTTTTTTCATTTTTTCGATATGTGCTGCTTCATGAATTTTAGCTATTTCTACCTCACACTTCTGTTTTGATATCAAACCACACAAAGACCTAATATATTTAAAATAGAAGAGACGAACTGATCTCGATACAGATCGCAGTAGCTTTCCCACTAAAAAAATGAAGGTGCCGATGGCGCGGATGAGTTTCTTCAGTAATGATACATTATTAGGTTTCTCGAAAGCAGCATACTGGTATTGATTAAGCTTTCCAATTTTCACTAAACGCATAAATTCCATCGCAACTAGAGCCTTCACTCGTCTGTCGTTTGCTTCAGCTACTTCAGTCACATGCATGTTGGGATTGAGTACTCGCGTGGAATATCCAATTTCAATTGCAGTTTCTCTCTTATCTCCGGTAAGAACCCATAATTTTATCTAAACATTGTAAATAATTCATGTGAGTCAGCAAAAGAAAATGTTCAGAAGAAGAATAATCTTAACAAAACTTACGCCTGCCCTTCCAATACTATGAATTGTATCAGGAACGCCATCTTGTAGTTTATCTTCAATAGCAGTAGCACCGACAATGTGGATATTTCTTTCAATCGCTTTCGCTGCTGCTGTGAGGAGTTTATTCCGATCTGTAATAGCCGTTGATGCCTTATGATACGTAACCATCCAGTCTTCCAATTCTTTTTCAGAAAGAATACGCACACCAAGAACCAAAGTTCGCAAACCTTCAGATGCAAAAGTTCCTAGATGAGATTGGAGACTCAGTAAAGTAGAACTCTCCATATCGTTTCCATCATCTTCACTTATTGATTGCATCAATCCTTCTGGTGAAGCTAAAATACTAGAACCGCCTTCACAAATATTTGGATCCAGCATTGACGAGTCAGCGCCTTTGCAAAAGAGCATAGGAATAGATCCAAGATGAGGTGGAGATCGAACAACAACTGACATGCGTTTTCGGTCGGAGTCAAACTTATTAACTGCTAATAAAGCCCAAGTCTCGTGTTTCGTTGACCTTCTTTCAGAAGTGATCGTCTTTTCAGCTTTGCTGATTGCTTGCTGGATTGCACTCATCTTGTTATCAATAACAGGAGCAGACTATAATGTAATATGATGACAATGGTTAGAGAATATAGAGAATACCATAGCCTGTCAGAGATAGTGATTTTCTTACCGTTTCATTAGCAAGATCTTTAGAGGACAACCGACCACTCGATAATAGTTTCGATATATGGCTTAGCGAGAGAAGAGATTGTGACGAACAAGAAATTTTCACTCCATCAGAGTTACGAGCAATAACTTGAAAGTCGTACTCAATGCTTGCAGCGGAAACCAGAGCACCTTCATCGGGACTTTCTGCCTGGTAGGCATAGCCATATGGCGAACCATCTTCACTTTTTAATTTTTCCATCCCGGAAATCAGGTTGCTAGTCTTTCTGCTCTCTGTGCTGTGTTCGCTATCGCGCGGTAAATCTCGACTTCCGAAACTCATGATAGACGAAGTATCGCTATTATCCTTAGCACCCTCAACCAGCACACCTAACCCGGGTGGTCTTTTGCCAGCGGATTCCGCAGTATTGGTCCTGCTCCTATTTTTATGCTTTCCATTTGACTCTTCTGTGTTAGTCCTACTTCTATTCCACATTTTGCTGATGCTGAATCCTGCAGAAGACACCGAGTCATCTCCATCTTTGACTAGAGTAGATGTATCTATCTCCTTTTCAACTACTACGGTATGGCAAATGCTCATAACACGGAGGAACATTTCAGCGTTGAACGTCAAGAAACCATTACCTTGCGCTATCGATACACCAGAATCTAATAATTGACCGTCTTGTGCAACTTCATTGGACATTTTTTTTGCCTTGCCACTTTTCAATGATATGCTTCCTATTAAAAGACGCTTCAACGGATGAAAAGGTTCATTAGATACATTTTCAATATCTTCTTCGGTTCCGCCTGGAGCTTTCTTTTCGATTGGCGGGCCAAAAATCATTCCGTCTACTGAGCAACGCTTAAATTTCATTATATTTTGTGTCAGGGTTCCAGTTTTATCTGAAAATATATATTTGACCTGCCCCAAGTCAGAAACAATTGTAGACCTCGCAACTGCAGGAGTGTCAGTTTCCTTATGATACATCTCTCTGTCCCATCCGATTAATAACATCATGAAAAGAGTAATCATTTCCACGGTAACGTACAAACTTAAAGGGACAAAATTGTTCAGGAGTGTAATATATGTCAGTATAAACTCATAAAACGGAGGATGACCGATCAATTTTGGCGCCTCTAATTCAGGATGGTACGGCCATTTTGTGCCATTTTCACCATATCCCGCATACCACAGCTGATCAAACTTCGTTTTGTGCGCATAATAACCAAATCCGCTCATCATCAGGACACATATAAGCATTACAAATAAAATAAGTAACACAGTTCGATTCATCAATTCGTCCAATCTCGAAAATTTACTTGGTGTCTGAATAGAATTTTTTGCAAGCTTCGTGTCGTCGCCAGTAAAGCAAGCTACACCAAGAGCCCACTCAGTATTCCTTAATACTGCCCCCCTCAGCAAGATATTTTCTGCCCCAAGTGGAATATCTATTGAAGGACTCGATGGATGTGCAGATGGTACTGTCATTTTTCCAGAAAATGTATTTACAGATGCATTTGGTAGCTCACTTGTCAAAGCAGTGACAAAGTGTGTGTTTTCGTTGATTTCGATATCTTCCTCTAGATTCCTTGCTGATTTAGGACTTATCATATCCAACAGTTGTTTCCTTGGAGGTCCTTTCGATTGAGGAGGTGATTCAGTAGAAGTATTCATGGGGTTATACAATGATGATACACCATGTGGATATCCCAAGAGGCTGAACCTCGTTATTCTACGAACAGCTTTTTCAATGGACTCAAATTTCGGATGGCTGTACATTTCGCCACCATTTTTGAAGTTTGGGGTCATAGAACTCGCCAGAACATCGATTGGCAATTGAGGACAATTTCGCAATTTTAAATTCGTTTCGCCATCAATAGGACTTGTCTCGATGTAGGATGCGCCATTTTCTCCACTACTGGCCAACAAAACTATATCCGCTGGAATCATTTCTCGATTTTTGACCAATACTATATCACCTGCACGGATATCCATGCGTTTCACTTTCGTGAAGGCGATCGTCACAGTTTTCCTTGCAACCGGGTTCTTGTGATCAGTGTTAATGGATTTTCGTAGGCCCTTGTTGGCTGTAGGATCAAGCTGCTGTTTCAAGATCACATCAACAGTTTCATCTACTTGTTCGCCAGCATCCTCACGTCTTCTCAAAATTGTGCACTCAAACTCATTCGTTTCTCGATCACTGCGGTGTCGTTTAAGATCGGCCGCAGCTTCCTGACAAAGACTGATAGATATAACGAGGGCAAGAGGACCGAGTGTCGTCCAAGGTGATACGGAAGAGGTAAATAAGGTCGTGTATGTACCAATAAACATTAAGCATCCCATGACGAGAAAGTAAAGGTTACCATTTCGACGAAATTGTTCTCGAACAGCCTAACGTGAAAAAAAATATAACAACAAGTTAAAAAAATATGTAACCCTCAAAGCGGATAGAACCTTTGCGTCGAAAAATAAAAAGAATCAGAACATTATCAATACTCACAATGAAGACAAAGTTCCACGCAGTGTATTTAGACGTGTAAATTGAATTGTCTGTGCCCACGGTAGGAGAACCCTTTCCAATAGGAAAACTCCTTTGCTGTTCAGAGTGACCCTTCATCCCAACGTAAATAAGTACTAGAGAATGCGGGAAAAAGAAATCAGGAGTAGAGAGTTAAGAGATACACTAGATGCGCTTTTACAGCCGGCTTCCTTTGTATTTGTATGTATATATATTGTACTTTAGTGCTCTGATGTTGCAAGAAGTAAGAAAGTTGAGAGAAAAGAGAACAAAAGATAACGGAAAAATTCACGACTGAAAATAGATTTTAAATTAGAATCTAGTCGAGAAGGTTACCGCTTTATTTGGAAAACATACAAATAAACATACAAATCCGACCCTATGAAATAAAGAATCAATCTTTTACTTTTTTTTAAATAAAAATAATTAATATTAGAGTCGTGATTTTACCCAATGTTGTACCGAATATGAAGTATTGTATCTAAATACAGGAACCTTGAAATGCCTGTGCCGACAATCCACCATCCACGGATAGAACTTGGCCAGTGATGTATCCTGAGCATTCCATCATAAGAAACAAAATGGGATCCACTATATCCTGAACCTCAGCCAATCTTCCCATTGGAGTCCATTCCTTAACTTTCACCAAACTGCTTTCATCCCCTTTGATTGCCTCTTGAAGCATGGGCGTCATTGTCATCCATGGTGCCACACAATTCACACGAATGTTGTATTTCGCCCATTCGCATGCGAGAATTTTCGAAAACTGTATCATTGCTGCCTTTGAAGCTCCATAAGCGGCACCTGTCCCAGTACTACCGACTCCGGCAGCAGAAGCGATATTTACAATGGATGCTCCTTTAGATAGCTTCAAGAGAGGTTGTAGAGATCTGCAAAGAAAGTAAACCGAATCCATGTTGGTTCTCATAATGGAATCATATTCTTCCATGGTCTGCTCTTCCATATTCTTCCTAACATTACGTCCAACATTGTTCATCAGGCAGTCTACACGTGGAAACGTGATGCTAGCAAAATTCACCAATCGTTGTCTATCGTCTTCCTTAGACACGTCACATTCCATACCATGCACTACCTTCCTACTATCATCCAGTTCAGAAATTACTCGCTGAATATCCTTGAAGTTTCGAGAGCAGATAATCACCCCAGCTGGTTCATGTCGTTTCACGATTTCAGTAAGAGTAGCGTGACCGATTCCTCGGGTTGCTCCAGTTAACACGATGTATTTACCTTTTAGTGACCAACGTGATGTTTCCATAGTTTTTTAAAAAGTGCACGATGATTAAGATGTAATCAGATTATGAAATGGTTCATTGAGTGTGTGTATGATTGCGGCGTCAAAAGGAGATGATGTTCCTGATGTCGTTCCCCACGTGAGTTGTTCTGATTTCGCGCTTCGCATGTCAAGAACCCCCTCCCCTCTTCGTACACATTGCCAAAAACAAGAGATGCGTAAATTTTCAAATCTTGTATCTAAATCGTTACGTGCCTTTTTTGCTCTCTACTCAACATTATGTTTTTTATAAAACAACAAAGATACTCTTTTTGTAATTCATCTCAAGTTCATATCTTGTTCAACACACAGGTAAGGTCAGCTTCTTCTCATTCTACTGATCATACAACACATACTAATATCATTGTTCATGTTTAAAAATGCCGCAACAGCTTTACAAATCTTTGAAACTCATCGGACCATGAATCTCCGCGCTCAAGATTTCACATTTCTTCTTATTTTGTCCTTTTGTGACGCGTTCTCATTGTACCCATCCAACTCATTCCCTCTCCAACGCCGTGAATGCTCTCAGCGCCTCGTGTCACAGCTGCACGTCGCGGGGCCCATTGACATTCAAGAGGATCGTACCACGGCAGAGGATCTTACCACGGCAGAGGATCTCACCGACGAACCTGCTGCAAAGGATCCACTTGATCGTTTACGTTCTATTGTCGATGATATCATTCTAATCTTCAATGAGATGTCTGAAAGCGCCAATGATTCGGACCATGAGTTGTGTCCTGACCTGGTTTGGGAAAAGACTATGAAGCCCCTTTCATTGGAAATGAATGCCTGCGAGTCTTTACTTCTCGCAAACGTTGCTGGAGATCGTAAAGAAGAAGCCAAGGTTAAATCTGTCCTTCGAGAGATTGTTGACCCACTTCGTCCTTTCTTCAAACAGTCGCCATGCTTCTATCAGTCTATGGAATGGCCGCGCGGATATGCTGGTGATTTTGAAATGGTTCAGCTCATTATGAAACAGACCAATAACGTTGATAAGAATAAGCCTGTCGGATATTTCTTGGAAGAAATGATTCTCAAACAGGACATCTGCCAGCAGCATCGGAACAAAATGAGATACCAAGGCGAAGTGTTGATCAAAGAGTGCCTGGAAAGGAAATCTGCCGTTGGTGAAACGGCTGAGATTCTCACTCTTGCCTGTGGACCTTGTCCTGATCTACAAATTATTCAAGATGACATCAAGGATGCAAATGTGCACTTTACACTCCTGGAAAAAGATATCGGAGCGATTCATTTTTCTCAATCCATTCTGAATCCTACACTTTTGGAAAAATGCGACTTTGTAGATGGAAATGTTCTACATCTTCATCGTGGAAATGTAGTGGAATACATTCCTCCAAAGGGCTACGATCTTGTTCTTGCCGGTGGATTATTTGACTATCTTACAGATAAAATGATTACCCGCCTACTAGCATACGTGTGGAATGACTTGCAAGCTCCTGGTGGAAGTATCTTTTTTACGAACGTTGCACCTGAATACAAGGCAGATTTTCATGCCGAGGCAATCGGGAACTGGTCTTTGATCGGCCGTTCAGATGACGAGCTTCACAAACTATGTGGCCAGGCCGGGATTCCGAAAGATTGCGTTACTACTATGTATGAATCTACAGGAATCACTATTATGGTAACCTGCCGTAAACCTATTGATGACACAAATGTGTTACAGTAGAACACAAAGAATATATGACACTATTTATCGGACCGATTTCTGAAAAAAAATCAAAGTAACACGGGCAAGTAGGAATATTCAAAGACGTGTTTGTAAGATTATGAACTTATATATTAGTGTTACGTAGTAACTGTGATAAAATATGTATTATCCATGAGCAGTGAAATCGTAATGTCGAGTCGAATTCTTTTCGAAATAATTTTCTATTGCACATTGTTCTATTTGATCAACTAGTTCCTGTGATATAGATAAGGCATTAGTCTTACATTCGTCCAAAGACTGACATTCATTTTCACCACCAATGCATTGAACTTTCTCGCTGTTACTGACAACATCACGGCTATCTTGATGCCCATGATATTCAAAGTCTAACTCATTTTCATTCGTTATTATTTCATCCTCAAAATCATATATATCAAACAATTTGTCATTCATTATATCGCTGAATGTCTCATCCGTTTGAACAGAAGCGTGAACACGACCTTTCACAGGGGAAAGATGTTTCTGTAAGGTTACAGCAGAATTAAAAATGAATACATGAATTTAAAAAAAATTAGGTAAAAATAACAAAGATAATTCATAGACTGACCTTTCCGCGTTGTCCCTTTTTATCACTTTCTCTTTCGATCATTTTCATTTCTAGACAACGTTGATGCCTAAGCACAGCCTCAGGTTTTAAAGTTGACCCACGACAAACTCTCGAATCAAACATAATGTTATTTGATTTCGGTAAATGTGTGCTATTATTGGAACATTCAGTTTTTTTCTTTTCATGTTCAAAAGGAGGTAAAACAAAAGAACGGAGCACAAACGATGTCATTTTTTTAAAGTTTTGAGTCAAGCATAATCAGTATCAGTTGAGATTCATCAGAATCCTTCACCTAATTTTGTTCAATATCGCATTGGGCAACATATACGTAAAATTCTTTTGTAAATTCATTCTAGTGTACTTTTTGTGTTCAAACATCAAATGATTTGTCGTTTGTGACAATCGAAGTTCGATTGATTGATTGATTCATTATTCATTCGACGCTCGACGAAAAATCTTTTGATTTTTTCTTATCCCTAAAGGTTTCAACGGTATTCTGTATGGTTTATCAAAACTGCTTGAAGATATTCGGCGCGATCTTTTGCTCGCGTCACAGCCTCAACAAGAGAGGTTGCTCGCGGTTGTAACGAGATGTACGGATCCTTCCTTCCTCTTATCACCCCTTACGTTGTATAGTTACTAACAAAAGAAACATGAAGTCTGCTGCTATCATCGCTGCCCTTGTTGGATCTGCTTCTGCATTTGCCCCTGCTCCTATGGTAGGTTTAAATATGACTTATGTTGCTCAAAACGATGAGAGAGAAAAGCGAGAAGACATGCGAGCTTTTAAGAATTTTTAAATTACCGCCTTTAGGTAAAGGATGTTGGGGAGAACATGCATGCTTCCATGTCTTCTTTTCGAGAATAATACACATTCGCAATGTATATGGTTCTTGATAAGATTGGCGGGGTTTAGTTTTCATTGGTGCTCCGATCTTAGGACTCCAATCGTTTGCCCAGGACTTCCTCACCATGGCATGTTATCCCAATAGGATTGCATCTTTTCTGAGTGGAGAATGTTGAATTTTATTTTCTAAAATCTTAGCATATGTCGATGTGTTCTCGATTCCAACATCCTCTCATCGTGTCCCTTTGTTTATTCTTGCGAACAACGTTACTTTTTTTAAATGCCAACATCTAATTCATGTCGCCGTTGTTCCTTTTTCAATAGGCTGGACGCAGTGTCACTTCCCTTAACGCCGAAATGTCAAAGTCCCTCCCCTTCCTTCCTCGTCCTGAGAAGCTAGATGGAACTATGGCTGGAGACAAAGGTTTCGACCCAATGGGCCTCTCTGAGATCCAACAGGACCTTACCTACGCTCGCTGGGGTGAACTTAAGAATGGACGTGTTGCCATGCTTGCCGTTCTAGGAATGATCGTTCAGGGACGTGTTCACTTGCCAGGTGAGGCTTACCAGAACCCCGACCCTTTCGGTGCCATTGCTACCGTTGGACAGGGAGTTAACGCACAGATCTTCTTGTTCATCGGTGCTATTGAATTGGCTAACTTCAACAGGCACTATGATGGAAGTGAACCCGGTGAAATTCCTGGATTTGATGGAGGATTCCTTAAGAACAAAACTCCTGCGCAGATTATGGACTTGAAGGAAAAGGAAATCACCCACTGCCGTTTGGCCATGATTGCCTTCGTTGGAGCTACTGTTCAGACTCTTTTGTTCCACCAACCCCTACTATAAACTATCTTGAATGGGCTCGACGTAATTGATTATTTCAACCTTTTCAAGATTTCCACGTATAGGAGCCATCGACTTTCATGTCGCTTCATTATTATGATTTTGTAAGAATGTTTTTATACATCCTGCAAAGTCTATTTTTTAGTAACTGCATGTTGCTGAGTAATAAATGACAATTCTTTTACTACTGCTATAGTATTATATTCATGTAGTTGTTCAGTTTTAGTCTCTTCAATTCAGAAGAACTCTCTAAGTAGAAGTTAATTAACGAGGAGCAAGATTGTCATTTTTGTTTTTCAGAGGACCACCCATGATCATTTTTATTACTGGATACTACCACTCTTGAATCTACGTACGAACGAAAATGAGAGCCAATGGCGAGTGGCCGACAACGCTCACAAATTGTGTGATAGAACAAAATAATTTGAGGCTTTGTTCATACTATTCAAACTCCATTCGATTTCTGCATTTGCATCAAAAAGAATTTTATTCATCATGAAGGTTTCATCATTAGCTCTATTTCTATCTTCCTCCATCTATCAACTTTGTCATACGACCGCATTTATGCAACCATTTATTAAGGTTCAGCGTTCCTCGTCATTCATGAATTACTCAGGAAATTATGGGCCACAGGACACTACTCCAAGTGCTTCGACCGGTCCAACTCAAGCTCAAATAGATCAATTTTGTCAGATGTTCAACAGTGTCGTATCATGCACTGACGGCGATCAACTGCCATCGATCATGTCACCAAATGTTTCTGTATTGTTGGAGCTTAGTGGTGGTACTGGACTTGCTCTCCTCAACGAAGAATTAGCAAGAGCACAAGCTACAGGTGATCCTCAATACATTCAAGCAGTGGAGTCTGCTGTTGATTACATCATTTACTTCGTCGAAACGTTCGTAACGGAAGCAAAGAGGGTGGACGACGAGAACAAAGCGTTGTTGGGTAGCATTCTCAAGTGTATGGTAGAGAACAGCTCTGAGGAACAACTCGATTCTTTGATTCTTGAGAAGAAAGACCAATTCAACGCAGGTTTTCTTAGGCATTTAGATGGAGAGTGTGTTAGGATTATGAATGCTCCTAGTATGACTCCAGAGAGTACCAAAATGCTACAAATTTTAAGAATGGTACAGGCTAGGATTATCGAAGAACTAGGTCAAGATCTTGGAGAACGTGCTCAGATACTCGGGCAATTACTTGGTTATGAAACTACTGAAGAGAGGATTGCAGTTCTTGATGCTGGGTTACAAGTGAGAGGAAGAGATTTTGCTATGGAATTGAAAGAATTTACTACTGAAGCGCTGCAAGGATTTCAAAATGTTCCCGGTGGTGTTGAACCAAGATTGATGCAAATCGTATCAGAAATTGATGCACGTATTGATCAATTTTTAGCTTAAAAAAGAAGGATGAGCATATGAGTTGAACGAATATGACTTCATTTGATCTATTAATAGTGCAGTCAGACAAATGCTACGTGCTAATAAATATCAATCTATTATTATACAGAACTACAACCATGTGATATGTATGTTTTTAGAAAACATTTGATTTGTTGAAACAAGAAAAAGCACCTTCTGGGTGCTGGGTGGTTGATAGT
>Ga0213868_10001733_pt1 | contig 21069 bp, 16 predicted proteins | sample PICome_9_FD_160087 | JGI IMG/M metagenome (GOLD analysis project Ga0213868, IMG submission 160087) | Coastal seawater microbial communities near Pivers Island, North Carolina, United States - PICO127 | ecosystem: Environmental > Aquatic > Marine > Coastal | place: USA: North Carolina...
CTCATTCATCATGTCATGGAAAAAGTTTATAACTTTCAACAGTGCTCCTTCCGCAATCACTCATCCTGAGTTGCCAGAACAGATCACATGGTTCCGACTGTTTTTAGGTAAGCGCACAAACAAAAACCTGTTGCGATCAATGGTGAACACGTTTCGAATATGATCTGAACTTTGTGTCAAAAAATGTTTAGGGTTGATGTACGGCATTTCTCTTGGTTTCAGAGAGAGTGCTCAAGAAGTGAAACTCAAAGGCGCAAGCGGGATCATCTTTGGGTTAAATGTGATTTTATTTTTGGTAAGTCTTGAACTATATCGTTTTGTTTAAATTGAATCGATATACATTAGATTGTTTCTAAAAGTATTATTGTTTTATTTTAATATCGTAGCCAATACTCTATTTGAATATTTTCTTAAAAGCTCAAATAGACTCATACAAACAATTAAGCTATATTGGGGTCCCAAATGCCATGGCGGTAAGCATAATGATGGCTCATATATTACAGTCTCTACTTCGTATGAAATCTCAAATATTACAACCCATTCAATGACAGGTGATGCTTCTGGTTTGGACTATATTTTTTACCATGATACATGAAGAGGAAGAGCGAATTCTTGGAAGTATCATCACTGAAAATGTGGTTGATGTGATTACAGATGAAGTACAAAATCTTGGTGATGATGAATTTTAAATCTTTCTTTGTCAGAGTTATGACAAGGTTGAAATTGCACTTTAGCTATTTTGATTGGAGCTTTGTTGGTAATTTCTGAGTTTGTGGTTCTAAGCTTGAGTAGGACCAATAAATATTTGGTTGAAACTCTCTTGTAGACGCATTGAATCGAATCTACTGTTTTTTATCTGATCTATCTTTGGACATAGATATATTTATATAATACACTATGAAATCATTTTGTTTTTTCTTTGTCGTATCCATCTAATCTCCAACATTCGAAAATCAGTCAAATCAATCTTTTAGAACTAACATTACCCAGTAATCTCATTTTTCTTCGCGCGAACCACACACGTCGCTTCAAACAGAAGTCTCGTTTTTCACACGGTTTCTTCTCTTGGTTTCACACTAATGGTGGACAGCTGCTCTGAAACAAAAGTACACTTCCACACCATCTGTAGAAGCTGAGGGGATCTATCTGATTATAACAAAATATTTTTTTAGAAAGACAAGTATTTGTTGGCAGATTTCAGGAATAAATTTCTAATTTACGCTTCAAGACTCCGATTCAATGTCAAGTGGGGATATTTGGTCTACAGGCGCTTTTGCCTTTGAGTCACCTCTGAAGGATCTCTTGGATACTCAGAATTATACGCTTGAAGATTTGCTGGCAGAAGATGAATTGTTACAGGAATTGAGAGGTTTGCATCCTACATTGGTGTCTTATTTTAGCAAAGAGGAAAATGTGGCAGGTTTAATAAGATATCTTGTGGATCCTCCTATTACGTTCCAGGAATTTTTATTCACGAAAGCAAAGCAAAAAGAGCACGAGAACAAAATAGAACACCCGGATGAAATGGCTGATACGTCAAAAAATGAAAGATCATCAGCTGATGACACATCTCAATCGGGCTGGTTACTTGAAAAGACATCTGAAGCAATTCGTGAAGAAGTAGATGGAGATCAAAATCCAAGAGAAGAATTTGAAAATATTAGTATCCGATTTCCGTATATGGCTTGTGAGGTAATCTGTTGTGAAATTTCCAACATCCTAGATATGATTGTTGATGGATGTGTCCCATCGAACAAAGGAACGGCATTTGAACAGGGAGATAAATCGCGTGAAACTATACTTGATCTTCTATTTTCCATGTTATTTACAACACCGCAATTTCAGTTAGATGATAGGCGAGCAGGATATCTCGAAAAAATACTAAGCATGTTATTTCGAACGCGTCGAGATGCAATGACCGCCTACATAAATGGAGACCACCTAATCGAAACGACTCACAACGAATTTAATGAACAAACTGTTACCGTACCTAATCATCGTGGGGGTGGGGAAGCATTACTAAGAGCTTTATTTAGGCAATTGCATTCGAATTCAATAACACAAATTGTCCAGCATATGTTTATGCCTAAGCCACAAGGGGATGACGAGCAAATCGAAGATAGAAATCATGACGAGTACCCATCCGAGGATCATGATGAAATGGGAAGTGATTTGGATTATTTTTGTGGCATACATTGCAACTGGGCGGACAGTTGTATCGGTGTGCAACTTCTCTTAGAAGGACTTTTTGTCGATGAGGAAGATCATAGCGAAGCTCAACTGAATGCATCCCAACACTCAAGCGAAATTTTGACTCTTGTGATACAGCACTCTCAACTTGACTCCAATATAATGAAATTGTTAGTCTCGGGGCCTATACTGTCCAAACTTATTCAGTCAGCATGCGGTTCGGATGACTCCAATTTATCCCCTCCCGCCACATTTAACATACATGAGTCAACCATGACTACTGCGATGAATGTTTTGGAAATTTTTATTCTGCAATTAGGAGGATACGGAACAATACCAACCGAACAACACGAAGGCGAACACGAACTCGTTGAAAATAGTGATAGTAACTCTGATTCAAAAGAATCGAAAGCTGCTATGGCGAACAATGAACACCAAGAGCAATCCCAACACTTGAAATTAGAAGTCGCGCAATCCTTAATTTCATACCTGCCATCATTTCTTGTTTGTTTAAGTCAGCTTTTGACTCATCCGGATACAGCAAAGTGGACCTCACCGTGTCAATTTTCTAATATTGAACAACCCATGCTTGGATCTTCCCGCCTTCGTATAGTGCGGCTTATTGAATCACTTGTTCTATTGAGCATTCGAGAGGTTGATCTTCTTCTATGTGGATCCGACTGCTTACAGATATGCCTTGACCTGTTTTGGGCGTTTCCGTGGTGTTCAATGCTCCATCAGAGTGTTGCCAATTTGTTAGTTCATGTTTTAGAGGGTGGCGAGGACAGAATCGATCTGCAGATGTATTTTCTTAGACGTTGTAATTTGCCTCGTCGACTTATGGACTCTTTTTTAAATCCTTCCTTTTCTTCAAGTGTGAATCTTGGGGATCATGCTGAAAGTGTAAAGGCAACGGATAGTCCTTCTGTAATACAAATGAACCCATCAGATGAGTCGGATTCTCTTCCTAACGCCTTAGATGCCCCTACAAACATCTACCCAGGAACAATGTCTACTTTGCAGGAGGACGCTCATGCTCTTACAAATGTGGCTGTTCAAGATAGTGAATGTTCTACTTCTGAACAAAGCGATGCAGTTTTACTCAAAGAAGAAACCAAAGAAAACCACAGCGAAGAGGTTTGTAGAAAAGAGTTGTCTTTTCGTTTGGGATATATGGGACATGTCATTATCATTTGTCAAGCTCTCCTTCATGCATGTGAGGAAGTCAAACTACCAGAATCTACCAAAGTGGAGACATCAAACGAATTCGAGGGACAAGAGGATGAACAAGATGGAGACAATCTTTCTTTGTCGAATCGCAAAAATATTACCCTTAGTCTACTTCAAGGTATGCCATGCTACTCGGACTGGCTTACTTTTGTAAATACGACACTGGCATCGGAGACAGCAGTACAAAGTACTCCACTTGGAGGATATTATGTCGCTCAAGCCGAAAATAACGGTGATCATGCAACCGAATCCACATGGAATACGGCATGCGAATATGACGACGTAGACAACGAGGTAGGACATAGTCATCGTTACATAGTCAGCAGTGAAGAGATTGATCTTGACGATACAGACCTTGATATTGCTGCTAGTATGATGGAATCTATGAATTTACCAGGTTCTGACGAAAATGGAAAAAGTCAAGGGCATCGGCGGCAGCGAGGTGTCATCACTGGTCAAGATTTATCAAAGGGAGCAGACTTTGGTACTGTGGTCGATGTTTATAAAGCATCAACCGATTATGTTTTTGACGATCCACTTGGATCGCAAAATCAATTCGATGTCGAAGACGATGAAGTCAAATATGATAATAACAATGATGTCGATGATGATGATGCACCTGTAATGGATTTGTTTGCAGGGAATTTCGAAATACCTTGCGATGATCAAAATGTTGATACTGGATGGGCTAACTTTGATGATGCATTTGCTGACGCCGCACCCTTTCCCGACATGCAGTCTTCAGCACAAAGTAATATGCATGAATATATCTCCAACGATGAAGGAAATAGCAGTAGCAGCAGTGAAGATGATTTGGACGACAACCAATAACATCTTTCGTTTGTATAAAGAGTCATAAGGAATCTCAATGGAATGCAGTTTTTTTATAATTTGATTACCACCTGTCCCATTCCTCCCTTTCTTTTTGTTGCTGAGTTCTCCTTTCTTGCCATTCATTTTTCTTGTCAATGATCCATTTGTGAAAGGGCTTCATCCAACGAATTACCATGAATCGAATAAATGGTACCGAGAATGAAACCGCGAACAAAAACAAGAGTAACGTCGTTCCATTCATTTCTCCAAAATTATGGATCAGCCTCAGATTATGGACCAGCTTCGGATTAATCAAATCAATTTAGAAATCAATTCAACGTCAATGAGTGCTTTGCCATCCTCTTAGTCTTAGAAGAATCATCAAATCTTTTGTATAGTCATTCCAAATGTTTTTGTTAATACATTATTTCGCTTTATTATTATCAACATTATCATCAGTAGTGCTACTATCTATTTTGTCATCAAATGCAAGTTCCAAAACTTCATCATTACCAGAAACCAAAACGTTTTCCCGTTCACTCATATGTTTCAGCTTTTCTATATTCCAACCATCTTTGTCATCAGTGAAATAACCTAGATTATCTGCAATAAGATGTAAGTTATCGCACTTTGGACAACGGACAAGAACGACTCCATGATTGTATGCTCTCTCTGTGAACTTCTTTGCTGAACGCGTATCACAAACCTTACAGGTAAATAGGATTGCTAATTTTCTAGAACCACCTTTAGATGTACCTGGGATTGAATCCACGCTAAAATTTGTTTCCATATTTGATGACATATTTTTTCCTTCTCCTTCTTTGACGGCGATTCCAAGGAGAGACAAGTCTTCCGCACATAAATTCGGCAAATGTTCTAAATCACGAATGAAATGCTTATTCTTGTTCTTATCCGTTGAGAAGGGACGAATAGATAAAGGCAAAATGTATTCTAATCTCTTGTGGCATTTACATGCATCATTGAATGGAGCGCTTGATGATATGATGATTCTACGAGCTGAAAAATGTTCGAAATGTTTCATAAATGTTCTAAATCGAGTTGAAGATGACCGTAAAAGATGATTCAAATCCATTTCATGTGAATGTATGTGGTTATTGTGTGCTTGCTTGACATACAATACAGGGTAGGGTGTATCGTGTATCCCTTCTCGTTTCTCGTCTCTCAGAATGTCCAGCAGTTCGCGCAAATTTTAGCAGCCACAAAAACAACACAGAGGACAGAGGATCAATAAATGAACGCGACACCATCCACCATCATATCTATAGCTTGATAATAACCATTGAACCTAGTTTCTTACAAACATGACACTGCGCAATATATCCATAAGATACATTAAACAAAGAAGAGTGAGACTTCTATCTGGATTACACACTGAAGCTTCATCCCACACACCATGTCATCGATCGTTTGCATCGTCATCACAAGTTACTTATAGTATCAACCTTAACACGGATTACGATTTAGAAATTATTAAGAAGAATGCGAATTCAAGTTTAGTTAAAACTTTGGAGAATATAATTGACATGCAAAAGTGTCTGCAGTCAAAATCATCCTTAAAGACGAAACAAGTTTCAGAAGAATCTGAATGGAAACGCAAACTTGATGATTACATCGCAGAGAAAAATATGGAAGATGCAATCAAGATTTTCAGGTATATTCCCAATCATGTAAATCCTCAACCAAGTGTGAATCTACTGGATACATATTCAAATTTATTGACTTTATTGCTATCCGACAAACAATACTTTTCAGTCACATTTGATGTTTTACTTCAGTTGGAAGACTTATACCAAATCATAGAGCATGATGTGATTGAAATGGAACCAAAATACAAGCACCAGAGAAAGACTGTGTTATCAAAATTTCTCAAAGCACTAGCTGACATGAAACCAAAACATATAAGTTCCCAAAAATTCACCATGATTCTAAATGAATTATTCAATATGATACACGCAATGCCAGAACCATTTGAACAACATATACATTTCCCAAAGCTTATGAAGTCCTTGCTAAATCTAAAATCACGTCCTTTAAAGATGCAAAACATTGAAAAAGAAATTTGGGACGCTTCTCTATCAAGTTTAAAGAGGAACGCAAATGAGATTTCAAACGATACATATATCATGAAAAACTACGGTGGTCTACTACCTTTATCAACCTATCGAAAACAACAAGACTTACCATTTTCATTTCTTTTAAAGGTGCTCGTTCAGATGGGTAAGTTATACGAATCAAAATACCCAAAATCATTGTATTCATGATGAAATACTCATATTATTCAACATTTTCTAGGATACAACCCCCCTCCGCACGTAGTATTGAATATTCTACAGAATGATTTCCCTTATAATCACCTATTTTCTACCAGAGATTTAATAAGCTCAATGATTACTTTACAGCAAAGGAAAAATGATCCGGATCTCGACTACGAGGTTGACATGGGAACGTTAGAGCATGTCTGTGGTATTTTAGCAAGAAAGGGATGTTCTTCGGATATCGTGTCGATTTGGGAGTATATGGATAGCATTTGTAAATCGGGAAACAGCAGCTTTACACCAAGCGAGGGCTTATATGAGTTACTCGCTCAATCTTTTGCATCTAGTTCTAAGAAAGAGGATCATCTACTATTTGGGGTGCTTGCTAACATGGAAGCTGATGGATTCAAACCTTCCTTCAGTTTGATTCGCAGTTTAGCCCAGGCAGTTAGAAGTCGATCAACTGTTCATAGACTTGACAATTGTCTTCATATATTGTCAGCTAGACAGGATGGCATTCCACCTACAACCTCTGCCCTTAACTGTGTTATGTCGGGATATGCAGATCTTGGTTTCGTAGAAAAGACTTACCAAGTTTTTGAAATGTTTAGAGATCTAAATTGTGAGCCAGACATCAACACCTTTATTTTAATGCTTGAAGCAGTTTTCATGAATCTTTCAACTGCAATCCCAAGAAATAGACGTGATATTCAAATTGATGATGAAGCCCAAGAATGGATCGATTCCCAGCTCAACGCTGCAAATATCATAATGGAAGCAGCTAGGGAGAAAGGTTTCGATCTTGACGATTTCGCTCATCAACTTGTGGATGTATACATTCGAATTCTACTAACTACTGGAGATGTTGATAAGGCTAGTATATTTGTAGAAGACGTTATAATAGAAGCTGGATCGCGCAATGAGCTTCCTCCAATCTCTCGCAACACTTTTAAGATGATTATTCGTGAGTATAAACGTGATAGCGATGATGCAAATGTTCAATTTGTTCGTAAATTATATCAAGACGCGGGATACACAGGAGATCTTGATGTTTCTTAGAATTAAGTTAAGTCAAGAAATTTAGAGTTTATATTATTCTTTGAAGACTTATAGTTCAAAGGGTTCAAATGTAGCTCCAGTTGGGTTAGATGCGGCAACAAGAGTAGGGTCAATAGCAGAATATACCTTTCTAAAAGTCTTGTCAGAGTTAAGAGCCTTGACAACCAAATCAGCAACGTCTTCCCTGTGAATACTTCCAATTCCCTTTACATCCTCAGTCAAAATGGCATTTCCAGTCATTGGTTCAGAAACAAGTCCACCAGGACGGATGATTGTCCAGTTCATATTAGTGTAATATTTGATAAGAACATTTTCCGCCTTGGTTTTTGCACTTAGCACTTCTTTCAAGACTTCAAACACAGACGGAGGAGCAGCTTCCTTCGAACTACCGCACCCAACGCTAGTTACCAAAATAACTCGCACACATCCAAGGATTCCAGCTGCTTCAATAACATTATTATTTCCTTCATAATCTACACGCTTATCTTCCGTTGTTCCTCCAAGAGTAGTGATAGCGGCATCACATCCATCAATTGCACCTTCAACACATTTATAGTCGAATGCATCCCCTTGTACGACAGTAACTCCATCAATAGCAGATAGATCAGCGACTGCATCACCCGAGCGTACTAACGCAACTACTTCAGATCCACCAGCAATAAGTTTATCAATTACGTGACGTCCGACACCTTTGGATCCTCCAGCTACGAAAACTTTCTTATATTTGGCACACAGCGCAGAGGAAGAATCTACAGACTGAGAAAAACCAGTGCGCTGAAGAAAAGATTTCTGGCTTGAAGGGGTGAAACCAAATGCAACACCAAAAATAAGGGATAACAGAGCAATCTTCATTATGATTGTATTTATGATACTACTAAAAGTAAATGAATTTGTTGGCAATGATGCGATGATACCGAAAACCGAAAAAAAGCGAAGAAAAAAAAAAACGCGTGGAAGATTTCGAACGCAGGAAAAAATGAGTTCAACTTGGGGGCAACGCGTTCAATTTTACCCCCTTTCGGTGGAGGCTTGTTGCGGTTTGGAAATTCGAGAGATTTCTTCCTACTGTTTCTCGCTTCTATTCTCCGCCCACGTTGAAACTTGATCAATCTATTGCACAAAGTGAATCGTATAGCGTATAATTATGATTTGAATTTATTTATATATCTTTTTATATCTTTTCCAGAATAAAGAGGGATAACAATGCAACGAAAACAATGATAGAGCAAAATGTAGCTTCACCACGTTTATATTTCGTTGCAACGTCAAAGTAATTTTACAAGAGAGCAACTTAGACAAGGAATCCAAGGATATCTCCATTTGTCTTGGCGGTCTTGATAAGTTTGGTTCTGAGATGATAAGCTCCAACCCAGGTACAGAAATCTCCAATAGCCTGACTGTGAAGACTGATTCCCTTTCCTCTAAGCTTATTTAACTTATCTTCTCCGAGAACAATCTTGGCTGCATAAACAGCTGGAGAAAAAATACCAAACTTGGACATTTTCCCTCCCATCATTTGCATATCACCTCTTTTGTTGACAGTTTGGATACGGGCTTCGCTAAATCTTTGAGCCGTGGCAAAGCTTGAACCTAAATAAAATTATTCAATGTTGAATGGTGTCAGTTTCAAACGAAGAAATGGGGATAATATTCCGAAGAGGGAGGGATCTGCAACAACTGAGCCAGATTCGGGGATCACGGTATCGAGTGCCTGAGAGAAGAAAAACTCACCTCCGTTCATGCCACCAACGGCAAATCCATTGACCACAGAGGAAGCAATGGTAAGAACAAGAAGTACGGAAAGGATCAATTTATTCATTTCGATAAGTTTGGAAAGATGACGTTATTAGAGAGTCGTTAACGATGATGTGGTATTAGGAGTTGTTTGAAACACCTCTTGGTCGTTTTGATTTTTTCAATTCGTCGTTGGGGTTTCTTGATGACGTGTTGCAATTCCTGGATTTCACATCAAAATGGCCTTGTAAGTACCCACAAAACTCGGACGACGAACGACGAACGACACGTCGATCCAATACATCTTCATTCGGTTCCTTCCTATTCATACGTCTCCATCCAAAATGAAACTTTCTTTTGTCACAGCTTTCATCTGTTTGAAATCCATCGATGCATTTTCAATTCAAGGCCAGAATAAGTCCTTGTCCAAAGTATCAAACACAAAACTTTACTTTGGAATCCCTACATTCGGCGCAGGAAAGAAAGAAGTTAATGATGACGAAAAGAGTGTAGAAGGCGCCCCAGAGAAAAAGATTGGTCTATCTGGATTGGTTCAATTAATAACAGCAGGCATGGGTAGTCCATTTCTTGGTGATTTTGAAGGAGTCGAGGAGGAAACTGGCAAACTTCTATTTAGTCTTGAAGCGAATAATCTTGTAGATGAACAAGGAAGATCGAAGCAAACTAGCATGCCTTATTTTGAGAGTGGATGGGTAGATGAAGAAGAAGAACAGAAAAAGAAAGAAAAAGGCGGATTCAAGTTTTGGTAATGAGGCAATATCTCGCGGTATCTAGATGTAATTATTTTATAAAATATATAGGTAGTACTTTAAAGAAAAAGCATCTTCAACACACTCATACAGCTCTAGATATTGAATACAACATATACCTACATATCTGTTTCTCTTCGGAGTCAAATCTTTTTGTCGCTTGAAGAATGTCAAACAAGATGAGAACTGTCTTGCAAATACGAGAACCAGAAATCCAGAAAAGAGAACCATTTTACTCCAAATCTTCTTCTGAACTCGAAATGCATATAAAAATCATAGCTCTCAATACATGCATCTCTTCTATTTCATTAGAAATATGCGACTTCTTCTCCTGTTAGTTCTTATTGTGGCTACCACCGCCGACCAAAACAAAAGAGATCTCGATTCAGTCTTTAACAGCGGAAATCTAACTGAGTCTCGTGATCAGTACGTATATTTGAACTATCGCAACTCCTGTGATGATTCTTCGATCGTTGGGATTAAGGGTGTTGTTGCATTGGAAGATATCGATATCACGAGTATCTTTTCACAAGATAAGATGTGCTCTGTCGATATGGCATGTCTTTACGATCCTGAAAGCGAATTGTGTACCTCACTCGATCCAACGTCTATTGCCACAACCACCGTTGCAGTTCTTTCAAATGGTGATATCGTCAATTGTGATACAAGCAACACCGCTACGAATGAAGAAGTATGTCCAACTTACAAGTCTGATGCCTGTTTTTCCAGCTCAATTTATGAATCCTGTAAAGTAACTTGGACTTACCAGAATGCCTTGGCCGATCCAGTCCTTTTTCACAATCCAAAGGAAGAAGATCAGCAAGCCTTATCAAATTACTACTACATCATATACTACAGTGATAGCTCGTGCACTAGCCCCGATGGGCTACGAGCATTCATATCGGATGAGAGGTATTCCCTTCCTGTGCTCCCTGAAGATGTTTCTTGCAAGGATGGCATGGCATGCCTTTACAACCCGGACGGAGAACTTTGCCAAACCAGAAAAAGAGACATGAATCAAATTCATAACTTTACCTACACTGTGACCAATGGAAAGGACGATGAGATGTCATCATGCGAAGGCACTCTAGCAAACAATCAAGGAGGTTGTGTCACTACCACTCCAAACAAGTGTACTCAGAGCGGCCTTTTCCCCTCTTGCTACGCTCGTTATGTTTCGGCTTCTTTTCTAGCAAGAAATTCGAAGTACCTTGTTGGTGATGTAGACCAAAACACCTCTGGTGTAGGAAAAAGATCCCTTCTATTAGCTTCTAGTTTGATCGTATCTTTCGCTTCTCTCACCATGCTCTGATAAAGTCTAATGTAGACAACTTTGACAGAATCCATCTGCCGAAAAGTTTAGTCATAATTTAAATATAATATATACATTCAAAAGCTAAAACGAAATATTTTAATCAAGGTCTTCATCAGAACTAGCTTCTTCCTCTCGTTCCAGTCGTTCTCGGAGCAATTCAACAACTTTTTTCTCGGTTTGTCGCTGTAATTTTTGAAGCTTTTTCGAAATATCACGCTTTAAATCCCAATTGACCTTTTTCAATACTGTGTCTTCATCTTGACCTCGACTTAAATAATTATCGGATTCATTCAAAGCTGTTTCAACTTTAGCCTGCGAAAGTGCTTTCTCCAGTTCGGTTTGGGGAGGTTCTCCATCTTTTGAGACATCCGATTTTATTCTCTTGGGCAGAGGTTCATCCATCCTATCTGATCGATCAATAGATTCATCATTTGGTACATAATTCCTAAATTTGAGAACCTTTTTCTGTTGTTCGTTTGATTCATAATTTTGATTTATGTTTGTTTGATGATCTGAATTCAAATCCTCATCGTGATTTCTTCCAGCTTTGGCTGCTAATGCTGCTAACCTTGCCTTTCGATCCTCTGACATTGTCTAAAAATAATATATAAATAAGATTATGTTTTAGTTTGTTGACAGTGTGTGAGTACAAAGTAGCTGCATCTACTTACTGTAGTGAGTAGTAGCAGAATTAGAAGTCGTTTGTTGGGTCTCGAGTCTCGAGTCTCGAGCTAGAAATGAAACCATAAACCGTATCGGGTCCGGAATACTGCACAACTTTGACTTTTACTATTTTCGTTTTGGCGCGAAATTGAAACTCCTCCTCCTTGCATTTTCAGCCCACCATTCTTCTGTTATCATCTTCAACTCTTCCTAATAAAACCATTCCAATACGATGAGTTCCAAGATCAAGAAGACCGGCGGAGTAAGTACTGAAATGTTGCTTAGTTTAGTCTCTACGTTTGTTAGAGGCTGAAGATGGTAGAAAGTTTCTGTTCAATCATTCCAAAAATGACAGATATCCTACATCTTGCGCACGTGGTAGTTTTCTTGTCATGGCCTTGTTAACATTTTATCCTCAACTTATATCACAGGCTGAGCCCGATGAGTTTGAAACTGGTGTAGCCCAGGAGCTCCTTAACCTTGAAACAACATCCACTGATCTAAAGGCCGCTCTTAGCGATCTTTACATCACTGCCGCAAAAGAGGTTGACTGCAGTGGAGGACGCAAGGCCATCATCCTTTACGTTCCCTACAAGCTCCTCAAAAGCTTCAACAAGATTCAGGTTCGTCTTGTCCGTGAACTTGAGAAGAAGTACAGCGGACGTCAAGTTATCATCATCGCCCAGCGTACTATTCTTGGAAAATCTTTCTCTCGTTCCAACAAAACTTCTGGAGTTCGCCCTCGCAGCCGCACTTTGACTGCTGTACAGGATGCTATCCTTGACGATATTGTTTACCCTACTGAGATTGTTGGAAAGAGAACTCGTTGCAAGGTTGATGGAAAGAGAGTTCTTAAGGTTTATCTTGATTCCAAGGACCAGGCTAATGTCGAAACAAGAATCGAGACCTACTCTGATGTTTACGCCAAGCTCACCAACAAGCAGGTAACATTCCATTTTGCTTAGATGAATTAAGAAAGTAAACAAAATTACAGGTTAGACCTTATGATTTAGTCTAGTCAGTCTTATTTGCCCTTTCTTCTTTGTACTTCTTTTCCAAATCGTCCTGAATATTCTTTGGAGTTGGCATATGTTTTGCGTACTCCATTGTAAATTCTCCCTTTCCTTGTGTACCGCTTCTAAGCTCTGTCGAATATCCAAACATATTTGCGAGAGGTACTTCGGCGATCACCTTTACTCCACTGCCATCCTCGTTCATATCACTGTTCAGGATTAGACCCATACGCCGATTTATCCCCGCTACTACAGTACCTTGGAAATCGGACGGGCAGTCGATTTCCACCGTCATAATAGGTTCTAGAACACTTGGCTTTGCCTTCCGCATAGCATCGCGAACAGCGCTAGCCATAGCAGTACGAAATGCCTGGTCAGATGAATCGACAGCATGACTTGCACCATCTTGAAGTACGACACGTACTCCCTCTACCTCACAACCGATCAAAGAACCCTCAGCCATAGCATCATTCGTTCCTTTTTCACAACTTGAGTAGTATTCAGGAGGAATATTGGTTCCGATACATTCGTTTACAAATTCATTGGGCTTTCCAAGAGCCTTTTGCTCTTCTGGTTCGAGTGGCTCAACATATCCTATGACTTTCGCATATTGACCAGATCCTCCAGTTTGTTTCTTGTGAAGCCAATCAAAGTTGGATTTGGCACTGATGGTCTCTTTATAGTTCACATTAGGTTGACCAGAAATAACGTCAACCTTGTACTCTCTCTTCATTCTTTCAATGTAAACTTCGAGGTGCAGCTCGCCCATTCCACTGATGATTGTTTCCTTCGTTTCATTGTCCACTCTTACTCGTAAAGTAGGATCTTCTTTAGTGAATTTGTTTAAAGCTTTGGCAAAGTTATTTTGCATCTTATTAGCATCAGCTGGCTTGATTGACAAACTCATTACTGGCTCAGGTACGAACATACTACTCATAGCGAGATTCATTGGACCATCAGAAAATGTATCCATACTTCTGCAATCAACACCAAACATTGCCACTACTTCTCCCGCACCAGCTTCTTCAATATCTTCCATATCATCGGAATGCATTCGGACGATTCTTGCTAGCTTAATTTTCTTCCCATCGGAAGTGTTAACGATTAAGTTTCCCTTCTTCAATGAGCCTTGATAAATTCTCATGTATGTTAGTTGTCCAAATGGGGTTTCTTCAAGTTTGAAAGCTAATGCAAGTAAAGGATCTTCACTCTTTCCGGAAATCAGTACAGGTGTTTCATTGTTTGATCTATCAAGAGCATAGTTTGCCTTTTCAATTGGCTCAGGAAGATAATCTAGGACACCATCAAGTAATGGTTGTACACCCTTATTTTTGAAAGCAGAACCCATGAAAACAGGAACGAAGCTACACGAAATTGTTTGTCTTCGAATGGCATCTTTCAGCTCTTGAGCAGATGGAATTTCTTCCATTAAGAATTTCTCAGCTATCTCATCATCGACATCTGCAATTTTTTCGATGAGTTCCATTCTTTTCGCTTCCATTAGTTCTTTCAACTTCTCCGGTAGTTCATCTGTGACACCAAGAATCTCACCCTTTTCACCTTTAAATCTAATGGACTTTTGTTCAATCAAATCGTATACACCTTCATGGTCATTTTCTAGTCCGATGGGAATCTGTACAGCAGCTGCATTCAGCTTAAGTTGGTTCCTAAGATCTTTTATCACTTTCCATGGATTAGACCCTTGTCTATCTAACTTATTAATGAATGCAACTCTAGGAACATTATATCGTTTCATCTGTCTGTCAACTGTAAGACTTTGAGACTGGACCCCAGACACACCACATAAAACCAATACTCCTCCGTCCAGCACACGCAGAGCACGTTCAACTTCAATTGTGAAGTCAACGTGCCCCGGTGTATCAATAATATTGATATGAGCATTTTTCCATTGACAAAATGTAGCTGCAGATTGGATTGTGATACCCTTTTCACGTTCAAGGTCCATGGAGTCCATTTTTGCTCCTACACCGTCCTTTCCTCTCACATCATGAATAGCATTGATTCGTCCAGTGTAGTAAAGGATTCGTTCTGTAAGTGTAGTTTTACCACTATAATCGAGTTCATATTGGTAAGAAACAACATCATAAAATAGAAAATACAATCATAAAAAATTGACGCACCTATCAATGTGTGCGCTTATTCCAATGTTACGATGAAGCTTCTTCTCAGAAAAAAATCGTTTCGCATCTGCAAACAATCCAGAGTTGGTCTGCCAGTTCTTCACAGAATTACTGAAAGGCAATATCTTAGTTTTGGAAGGGTTTAAAGCATTGACGGGGAAAAGACGCAACAGTGAAGCCATGTTTGATACTCTGACCGTTTTAACTGTTGGTATATTGGATAAGGGAACAATGCACAATCATTGGCTTTCTTCTTCCTCTCTTCTCTCTGTCTCCTCTCTCCTCTCTCCAGTGGTTGTTGTTGTTCCTTCCAGTATCCCCATATTCTTGGGACTACGATACACTGTGTGTACTAAAAAATAATGTTGTCATCGCCTTTACTTATGATAAATTATTACTTGAGATTCTTAAACTTTGACTTCTTTTTGCGTTTTTGTTTCGGAATTTTGTTTCTTGGAGGACTATTACCAGTCTGGTCTGTTTCAGTATCACCATTTTTGATCAATTCGCCACTATCAACAATTTTATCATTTTCACCATCCACGTTGTCAGAAAGCAAGTCATCAACTGCAAGTCCTAGATGAGGTACAGATGAATGATCCTCGGATGATGCATGTACTTTTCCCGTGGCTCGCTCCTTTCGTATTTGAGAAGTTCTACTTTCTGGTAAACTAAGGCGTATTCTTGTTTCTTGTGTCAGTGCACGACCAGCATAACTTTTAGATCCAATACGTAGATGTTCCGGTTTGTCTTGAGAACTTCTGGCATCTTTTCTGACATTCTTTTGTTTGCTTCTTGTTTTGCGTCTTTTTTTCTTCTGATAAGCGGCATCTGATGTGTCACCAATCGCATCTTCAGATTCGAGATCATCCTCGGCAATTTGTAGATTTTCATCGGAATTTGGCTGTGGATTACAGCTTTCAGATTCATCAAATTTCTCAGCAAATCGCTCTTTCTTTCCTTTTTTCTTCTTCTTGGTCTTCTTCTTCTTCATTTCTACATTAACTGCTGTATAATGATTGGTTTGCGCTGATTTTTCTTTCACGACAGAAGTTCTACCACCCTCATCATCACTACTCTCATCTGTACCATGATCAGCATTATCACTGTCTTCATCATACTTTCTTTTCTTACCAATCGCCAAAATCTTTTCTTTCGCCGCAATACTTTCAACAGCACTTATATCTGTGTCATCGTTTTTCGCTTTCATTCCCACTCCTAAGCGTTTTTTGTTGAACGAAGACTTTTTGTGATCATTTTGTTTTACTTGAACTTCGTTGGTTTCCACCGTGTCACCAAAGAATGACGCAACGGCATCAAATCCTGATGCATTGAACTCGGCGCTCATTGATCAAATGTTTTTTTCGTTTGCGGAAGAACATTATGTTAGATTGATGGATAGAAATCGTTGAGAGTCGAGTCTCGAGTCGAGAAATTTGAGTTTGGTTGGTTTCCGCGATTTCTAATTCTGTTATTTCAGACTAGGATAGTACTGTACTCGTCTACTCTCTACTCTTCATGTACGATGTACGATGTACGATGTTCAAAACACAGTACTCGTCTTCGTACTCTCTGAAAATGGGGGAATTAGTTGATAGCAACCACTCCAATCCAAAGCCAATTCAAATTGATCCTAGTAAAACTTTGAATGCAGCGAAAGTGGCTACAGCGGACGAGAACAGAAGCGTAGGAACATCATCTCTTCTAGAACATCACTCATTGAGCGATCCTAGTCAAATAGCTTCTGCCGTTGCATCTTTGCCAATACAAATAGTACCAGCCTCTGCGTGCGATACCATTGTCACAGAAAAGAAAGGGAGATTCAGCGTCATTTCAGAAGCAACTCCCGCCGTGAGTACGATCGCCCAAAATGACAATAGAAGCTTACAAAGTTATGAAACTCTTGAAACACTGGAACAAACTTCTTTGAGTGGTCAAGTTCCGTCAGGAGTTGCATCCATTCCAATACAAATAGTTCCAGCAAGTGCAGTTGATAATATTATTACAGAGAAAAAGGGGCGATTCAGTATCATTTCATCTAAGGCGAATATATCACCCGTTCCATCTAATTCGCCTCGCCAGGAAGATCCACATCAGCCTGCCAATCAGTCCCATCACACTGTTCCTGTTCAAATATTATTACAACAACCCAGCCACAATGCTGCTCATTTAACTACAGAACAATTGGGTGGATTGAATGGATCACATCTTCAAAATCAACCAAACACGAGCTTACCTCCACCGCCACAATTACCTGAGTACTGCACGCCTCCTAATCCTCAGCCAAAGTCAGTTCAGGTACAAGTTCCTATATCACCAGCACGAACAATACAAGGTCAATCAATTTTAAATGCAAATTTTCAATCAAATCAATATCTTCATCAAAACCAACCACAACATCATCAGGCAGTACCCGTGAAACAAAGAAAAGGTCGTTTTATAGTGTCAAATGCAACAAATCAAGAAAGAGGACATGTTCGTACAAGCTCCGCAGGTAATATTCCATCAGAATACAGTCAACCCGTTTTATATCCAGGCTTTCTGCCTGTCTCGCAACAAACACCACACACTTCGCAAAATCCTTCTCATGTCGCCCAAAATAGTCCTGGACTGCAGACAAGTGTAAACTCCAATCATTCACAAGTTTGCGGAACCCCACCTCTTGCGCCATCGACAACCGCAGCGGAGCGTATCAATTCAGCAGCATGCACTTCTTCGTCTGGAAAAGGTGGTTTATCATCAGCAATACCAGGTGGAATCGGGAAGATGTTTCATTTCCTAGATCAATTAAGATTGGAAATTACTGAAGCTGACAAAATGATTAAATCCTTGCAGAGTGATGTAAAGTTTTTGGTACGTTTATTTATACTCTGAATATGGTATACAATGAGCACTTTTAGTATTATCTCAATTTATCATACATTTCAACCAGCGAGGGAAAAACAAAGAATTGGAATCAAAATGCAACGACGCTGAAAAGAGATTAGCCGAAGAAAGGATATGTAGGGAAGAAATTGAAGCTAAGGCACGTTCTCTGAAACGTCGACTAAAAGAAATGAAGGAATCAAGTATCACGAAAGAAACGAATGATGATGACTATGACAAGCAAGTCATGAATCAAACCTTTGAGGCCAGTCCAGCTTTATCATACACGAATTCTCCAATTGGTTTAAACTGTATTGATCTTCCGACTGGAGGATCTCCCACACCGTCATCCTCTGAGAAAGCGATGGTGGACGCCATAGCAGAATCTCTCACATCGGTTGATTTCAATTCATAAATGCAGATCTAATTTTTTTTTAATTCGAAAACATTCAGGTCTTTTTAGCATGTGCCTATGTTTGTCATTACCCTAACCCGAACTTGGAACTTCAATCCACGAATGAAGAACGTCATATTTTATTCTATTAGTAAACTTAAATAACATGTTTACAAATTGATTTTCACGTCTATATCATCATTCTATGGTCCAAATACCATTATAATTCGAATACTTGTATTTGTTTTATGTTTCAAATGATTTTGTATGTCGCATAAGACGAGCAATTACAGAGATATCTGTTTTTATATTTTGTGAATTATGTTCTCCACATTTTCAAAAATAGCCTTAGGGCGTATGGATACTTTTTCCTGGGCTCCAGATACCACGACTCACTCACTCTCTCTTTGACTTGCTCGTTGCTGTGCATAAGCAATAAGCAGTCATAATCTCGTTATCATTCATCACTCTGAAAAGTCTGCAATATCCCAACACCTACACTCTCATTCTTGATTTCACCAATGATAAAACAAGTTAGAGAAAGTAAGGAGGAATTGGGCCACAAAAGTCATGAGCCTAAAGCGATCACGTTGGAGGTAAGAAGATGGATGTCAATCGAGAGGCACATGGTGTTCTCTTTCTCTAGGTAGCCATCATAACTTACGCACTTTCTTTTTACTTATTGAAACCATAATAGGATTTGAAAAATCAAACTGCTCATCGATTGGCACTAGAGACAGAGAATCGTCGGAAAAGAGCCATGAAGAAGCTTGCATTAAAACAGCAATCTCACCAACCTTCTCAGTCTGAAACTCATGCATATCGTTCTCCTGTGAAGCATCACACACCAAACCAATCCATTTCATCTCAGAGCTTATCCAATTCACCACATCAATCTCGTAACATGACTCATCGATCTTATGGAAGGGAAACAAGGACCGATTCGTATCCCCACTCGGGAGAGCATCCGTTTCACCTTAATCAAGACGCACACAAAACGCTAAATAGTATTCACTCGAGCACTCATGCTTCGCATTCTGGTTATAAGCATCTCAAGACTCCGCAGAAAGTTGCTCTTCCACATGCTCTGACCGTGCAAGAATTAAAAGACATGACTCGGGCTCGACTTGCTTCGGAATCGACTAAATGTACCGAAACAGCTAGTTACTCATCGTATGATTCATCTTCTGTAACTAGCTCCCTGAAGCAGTCTCGACGACAAAGAGTGCAGTCAAAAGAACCGATCCGTCGCACGATGAATGACTCACAACGATCTGCCGAAAGTCATTCTAAATCGAAAGTCGTTCACAACCGAAAAGAAATCGGACCAAACAGATCTAACGCAAGCCGTTTCTTCCAAGGCTTTAGTTGTTGCTCGCATTACTCGGTCGAAATGGGTGATAATGGAAGTGTCAGTTCATTCGTCAGTGGCATCTCCGAGTCGCATACTCACGTGTCTGATGTATCCGGAAGACACCGTATGATGCCGACACACATTGATCTAGGTAGAGCCCTGTCCGAAGATGCTTCAGACTGCTCTGACTATGCATCCCACTTTGCCCCTTTTGAGGCTACTTACAAGTATTCTTCCCCGTCAGGCCTTCGAAATCTGCACGAAGATCGCCCTCTGTCTGCTGATAAAGGAGATTTAGTTACTTGTTTTACTGGTGACCATTTCTTTAACCCAAAATTGTCTGGATCAAATCTGAACTCGGACTTTGCAAGTCTTAAATTTATCCCCAGTGAAAGCCCAAGTTCGGTTCATGACAAAATCATGGCGGAAAATCTTCGGCAGTCAATTGGGACATCTTCCACTCTTTCTTTCTCATCAGCCATGAGTAGTGACAGCCACGCTTTCAATAGAGACGAAAGCCCTGCTAATAACTTTCACTCGGTTCAAACTGACGACCCTTACATTCATTACCCAATGACTGCCTCAAGTCGTCCTTCTTCTGGGAATGGCATTCTTCCGAATTCGGTTGCAGAAAGTGTCCTTGGTCCCTCTGACCTTAATGATAATCTTCTCGAACAGTTCAATGCTTCAGCGAAACCAACTAATTTGTTTGATTATGACGAACATTCTTCAATGAATTCCAACCTTTGGAGTAGTTCACAACTGAATGATGGTGATGTCAATGAGATAACCTCAAAATGGAGAGATACTTTAAAATTATATGACGACCTTCCAATGGACTCACCTCTTCAAAATCACAGAAACCTGAAGCATCGTACATACAGAGAAAATGATTGGAAATAGGACACATTTGAAACTACACGATTGGTGCGATCAATTCAATGAACTTGCGATAGGCGAATGAGATGCGATCGGCCAAACATATATTTTTTAAAAAGCGAACATGATTGATTGGAAACATACAAATGGTTCGATGACATGAACATGTGGATGAAAAATATAAAAAAAAAACTGCTAACAATGATTGATTTTTGAATAAAGTGACGTTCATTATTGAAATAAATAAATATATATATATATATATATATATATAAGCTAAGAGATTATACATGTTTATCCACGTTTGCATGTAGGAACTGCAATCTATTTCTTCTGTAAAAAGACACGTTTGAAACACACACCCTCACAGGGG
>Ga0213868_10001734_pt1 | contig 21069 bp, 24 predicted proteins | sample PICome_9_FD_160087 | JGI IMG/M metagenome (GOLD analysis project Ga0213868, IMG submission 160087) | Coastal seawater microbial communities near Pivers Island, North Carolina, United States - PICO127 | ecosystem: Environmental > Aquatic > Marine > Coastal | place: USA: North Carolina...
TAATGTACTATCATCTCCAAATACACTACCTGTTAAGTCACCTGTAAGTACAGGACTTGTTGTATGTGTGATCTCACCTGTGCTTGAATTGTACATCAGTATAGTTGTACCAACAGCACTTCTAATAGGTGTAATTACTAAACTACTTGCTTGAGTGTTGTTTACAATATTGCTAGTTGCGTTAAGTACAATTGAGTTTGCGGCTTGGTTTGAATAGCCTGCTTGATTACCAATTGCTATTGCATCGGTACCTTGACCTGTATAACCGGAGTTTATTCCAAGTGCTATTGCGTTGTCGCCTTGAGTAAAACTTCCTGCGCCGTACCCAACTGCTACTGCGTTGTCACCTTGATTGTCATAACCTGCTGTTTTACCAAGTGCTATTGCTTCTATGCCTTGATATAATTGACCTGCGGCGTACCCAACTGCCACTGCGTCCGCACTTTGGCTGTTATTACCTGCTTTCCGTCCAATTGCAACAGCCTGTATGCCTTGAACTAATTCGCCTGCTTCATCTCCAACTGCTACTGCTGAATCACCTTGAGTAGTTTTACCTGCTTGATATCCAAGTGCAATGCCATATGCACCTTGCGTTGTTTTACCTGCTTCATTACCAATTGCTACTGTGTTAGCACCTTGAGTTGTTGCTCCTGCACTACTACCAAGTGTAATTTTTGTTTCACTTGTTCTTAAACTTGCTGTTTCAATATTGCCAACAATTTTATTATTGTTACCATCAACTAGTAATGTACTATCATCTCCAAACACACTACCTGTAAAATCACCATCAAGTGTTACAAATTCTAATGCTGTTCCACTTGATGCAACTCTAACAAATTTGCCTGCGTCTGCGGCTGAACCTGCATATGAAGCCGGCGTGTCTGATAAGCCAACGAATGTAGATGAACCACCTCCGCCACCTCCGCCAGCACCCCATGCTAATTCTGTACCTGAAACTGGTACAACTAAAACTTCGCCTGCGTTACCAATTGTTCTTGGAAACTGGTATGCGTTATAGAAATCAACAGTACCTGTACCGTTAGCATCTAATGTTAAATCTTTATTTGAAACATTTGTTTTAATTCCTGTTTCACTAATTTCAATATCATTAAGTGTAGCAACACCGCTTGAATTAAATGTAAAGTAAACTGGTTGACTAGCAGGTGGTCTTCCTGTTTGGAACGGAAGTAATGCAACTTGGTTAACTGTAGCATCTACAACACTTGCACCGACAGCACCTAATCCTAATGAATTATTATCACTGTCGTTAATTGTAAATGATATTGTTGAACCAGCACCAGTTGTATATGTTTGTCCACCGGATAATGCTTTGTTAACTACTGTTTCTATGTTAAGAGCATTTAGTGCAATGTTACGGAAACTTGTTACTGTAATTAAATCTACAGGTAAATCAACACTTGTTTGTACTGTTAATGGACTAGGTTTAGTTCTATATGCTAAACCAAACTCACTACCTAATTGTCCTTGTACACTAATATCAGCAGTGTCAATAATAACTTTACCATCACCACTTATTGTTTGTGCATTTGTATCAAGTGTTCCTGTAAGTTGTCCTTGAATTCCACCGTTAATATTTCCTGAAATTGTTTGTCCTGCACCTAGTGTAAGTCCACCGTTAGCAGTAATCAATCCACCAAACTGTGATGTTCCTGTAATTATAGCATTAGTGTTTACTGTTAAGTTATCAGTATTCATTGAGTCTGAATCAATTGAACCAATAGATGTAATTGTACTACCGGCTCCACCAATAATACTATTACCTAAAATACTAAGGTCACCGCCAAGTTGCGGAGTAGCATCATCACCAACTTCAAATGCTCCTGTGATTACAATATCATTTCCACTTTTAGTAACAACAATATTTGCATTACCGCTTTTTATTCCAACTAGTTGTCCTGATGAACTAGCAGTTAATGTATCACCATTATCTACTTGAATTGCTCCAAAGTCGTTGTCTGCTAAATTTGTTGTGTTGATGTATACGCTGTTACCATCAGATGTAAGTGCAATAGTACCATCACTGTTTCGTAATGATTTAAATTCTAAATTCTGTGCAGTTTTTACTTTAAATACTCCTTCACCTATACCTAGGTTTGAAGCAGTATTAGTTTCTCCTCCAACAGCAAGTAATTCTGTAAAGTTATCATTAACTTTATCAAACGCTGTTCTTAGATCGTCACCTGTACCATCATTTGGATTAGTACCTATATTAATTGTTTGTATTGCCATAATAGTTTCCTACACCTTTATTTACAGTCTACCAACCACAACTTCGATGGTTCCAATATCTGTTGAATTATAATCTTGCAGTGCCTTACCGATAACACTCCCTAATTTTGGATTGTCCATTGCAATTCCAACTCCTGGAACATCACTTGTTACAATCATATCACCTTTTGTAATATTACCTACTACTTTACATGGTACACGACCTGTTAGTGCTACAGTAACAACAAAGTCTCCTGCTAGGTCCGCATTCATTAAGTGTGCTGGATTAGTTGAAACTACTCCTGCAACTTTAGTAGTCATCATTTCGTTTGCTTTGGTAACTTCATTTTCGCCACCAAACATAATAACTGTGCCTGGCTCATAAGTATTGTCACCTAAATAATTCTCCGCCAAGTCAGCAAATCTAGCACTTGTTGCAGTACCTTGGAATAAAGTTGCATATACATTAGCATATTTGTTACCTGTTGTTCCAAGATCATATGTATTATTTGCACTTGGTCTAATAGCACGGCCTATCAATGTACCTGTCATTGTATCGCCATCAATATCTACATAGTCTGCATCGTGATTGTGATTAACAGTTGTACTAATATCTGCGGCACCGCTACCATCAAAGTTAACTGTACCTGTTACTGCGCCTGATACTGATATTGCTCTTGCTGTTGTAAGTTTAGCCGCACTACCTGCAAATGATGAGTTAGCAACAACTTCTGCTATTGTAAGTGCTGTTGCTCCTGCACTATTTTGAATTGTGAAGTTTGTGCCTGAATCTTTTTTCTTAATGACTTCTGTATGTAATGTTGTACCGTAAATATCATTCCAAAATTTTGTACTAGATCCTAAATCAGTTGTGTTATCTACTTTAGGTTCTAAATTAACAACACGTAAAGTAGTAGCATCGTTCATACTTACTGTGCCGTCTTTCATTAAAGCACCAGCAGTTTTTACGTTTGCATAATCTGTTACATCTGCACCATCTTCAACATTAGCAATAGTTCTTACCTGTGCAGGTGTAAGTGGATTAACTGCTGACGCCGCGCCTCCGCCTGCAGGTACACCTAAAATACTTGATGCCGCTTGGTGTACAATTTTGCTTAATGGAATACCGTCTGTTAGTCCTGTTGAAGTTTTTAAAGTAACCCAACCTGTGTCAATTGTAAATTGTGCATTATCAAACGCCGCAAGTCCACTTGATTGTTGTAGCATACGTGAGTTTGTAACAAAGCCACCGCTGATATAAGGTGTAAATCCAACTGTTCCGTTTACTGTACCTGTTAGTGCTTGGTCAGTGTAAATTGTAAAGTTTGTATTATCAACTTTACTAATATAATAAAAGTTTGTGTTAAGTTCAATTGTACCAGCAATATCGTTAATACCAATTAAATCTCCATTAACAAGATCGTGTGTAGATGAAGTAGTAATTCTAATTGGGTTACTTAAAGTAATGCCACTAATTGCTTTACCACCTGCGTTAGCACTTGCTCTTGTAGATGCAAGTTCCATGCTCAATTTAGATTGTTGTATTCCTGCAATTTCACTAACATCAGGATCTTTAATAGAACCTGTCGCTAATCCAACTTGTATTGAATTACCTGCTCTTATAAATCTAATGTCACTGCCTGTGCCTGTCGGTTCACCAAATGTTCTTGAACCACTAACTGCATCAGTTGTAGTATTAAGTGCAGTATTAACCATTCCAACAATTGGATTACCTAAACCGTCTACAGTATTTGTTCCTGTGAACATTAATAAATCTGTGTTAGCAGGATTTCCTGTAATAGTTGTTCCTTCTAATCCACCAATACTGTTTTGTGTATCTACATATTGTTTAGTAACTGCATCACTTCCGTCAACTGGATCACGTAACGATTTAATTCTGTTACCGTTCATGTCAATTGATCCACTGTCAATAGTACTATCATTTAACATTACAAATGCTGTTACATCAGTTCTAACACTGTCTGTAAAGTCACCTTTGAATACACTGTCTGCATATAATTTGTTAATTGCATCAGTGTTGTTTGTTCCTTGGAAAATGTTTGTAATTTTGTTAGCGTTTAGATTAAGTTCGCCATTCATTCTGTTCCAAGCAAGGTTAGTGCCATTGTAGCCTGCTCTATTTAATAATCCAAATGTACCACCAGCCGATTGTGATCCTGTTGTACTTGGCTCAGGAAAATCACTTCCGTCTTCGTGCTGACCAATAATACTACTGTTAAGATATTTGACTAAAGTTGATTCTGTTGGTACAGCATCATCTGACTGTCCTTGCATTTTTCTATCAGTTGAGAATTCATCAATTGATGTACCTTTTGTAAATTTTAAACTGTCAACGTTTGTTAAACCAATGTTTGCATTAAGTTCAACTGAACCATCACCTTGGTTAACACGGAAGAACTGTCCAACTCTAAAGTTACCATCTTGGTCTGTACTTGCATAGAATGTTCTACCTGATCCAACTTCAACTGCTTCGTTTGCTTGGTCTGCACTAAAGTCTGGTTTACCTGCAGGTGATCCGTAAACGTTGTTTGGATAGTTACTGTCAATATAGTTACCCCAACCAATGTTTAGGAAGTCGTGTCCTGTTGCTCTCATTGTAGAAATACGTGTTGTAACAATTGATGTTGTACCACTTGATAAGTTTGGCGGAACACGTAAATCTAATAAATGTTCTTGTACATTAGAAACTGTACCGCTTGGTTCTTGTACGTCAAATCTTTCTACGTTTAGAATTCTAAATACTTGTGCGTCAATACCAACTCCAGCAAATTTCAATGCACTACTTGGTAAAACTCTTGGAGCATCTGTAATGCCTGTTAGTAGAACTTTTTTACCAATTGTAAGTGTAATGTTAGCATCGTTTGGAACTTGTGTTCCTGTTCCAATGTTTAGTGCTGATCCTAATGATAGTGTTGCTTTACCACCAAATATTGCATCTGCGCCTGATCCACTGTATGCTCCGTCTACCACTGATGTTGCATCAAATCCTGTACTTAAACTTGAGTTTGTGTACATAAAGAATTCTGTAGTTCCGTTACCACTAGTAACATCAATATAGTATGCTCCGTCTATTGTACTAAAACCGTTTCCGTCAAGTCCTTCAATTACTACAACCGAACCATGTCTAAATCCGTGTGCAGAACTTGTTGTAATTTTAGTTGCACTACCTACGTTAATACTAGCAATTTCAAATCTAGCACCTGTAATTTCATTTACTACATATTCTGTTGTGTCACTGTTTGTTGAGTATGCTGTTAATTCAATTCTTGAATCTTCAAAAGGCAAATAGTCAAAGTCTTTAATTTTTATTTCTGTATTACCTGATTTGTTAACAGTAGAACCTACTGTGTCTGCTTTAACAATCTGTGTATAATCTGGATCTGGTGAACCGGTTGCTTGTGCGTTAACATGTCTAAAGAATGTTACACCACTTTGTAAGTTTTCGTTTGGATCACTACCTTCTGCTTTTAAACCAATACGTCCATAACAACTTGAACCGTTAAGTGATCTAATTTGTCCACCGTTTCTTGCCCAATAAGATGTATCACAATAATATGTGAACACAGATACTGCTTCAATTAGTCCTGCGTTAGTTGCAATCAATCCAAATCCGTCTGAGTTGATTTGTGTATAGTCATTACAAGTCATAGACTTGTTACCAGCAGTTTCTAATCTAATTTCAGTTGTTTGTGGAATGTTACCTGTTGAGTTAGAACTTGTTCTTGATATAATTGTTGTTGTACTTGCAAGTGTAAGAGTTTGTTTAAATGTACCTGCACCTAGTCCGTCATCAACTGGTGCTGTTGCTCCAATTACTCTATGTGTAAATTTTTCAAAGTCACTTACGCCAGATACAAAGTTTCTTGAATCTTGGTATAAGAATGTTGTTGGTAATTGTATTTCTCTTGTTAAACCTTGTAGTGTGATAGTAGATCCACTTGCAGGATTATCAACTACTGTACCATATTGTACACCTGCGTTACCGTCAACATATTGACCACCACCGCCTTGTCCTGAGAAACTTGAAACTGTTTGTACATAAGGTGATTTAGTTAAAATTTGTCCTTCTGGATCAAGTACGTTAATAAAACCCTGATGTCTACGTAAACTTAAATTACGTAGGATTGTAGCATTGTTCATTAAGAACATATCCATATGTTGGTTTAGTTTCTTAAGTTCAATTACTGTATTGTTATTAATTGTTGCACCAAGTGTTGTAGCCGTTGTTGTATTGATATCAGAGTAAATATTACCTCTCCATCTACTAGTATCTCCAACAGCATCTGGATCACTTGCCCAATCTTTAACATAATATGTTACACCACCATTTTCAAAATATAATCCATTGACTGGAGGATAAGCAACGTCTTTGATTGTAATTTGATTACTACCAAGTTGGTTAACTGCACCACTAAATGTATCTGCACGTGAATACTGTGAGTCATAGTGATTTCTAAATCTTGATTCTTTTGGAAGTGCTGTTCCGTTATATCTTAATAAGTCACCTTTTTCATATGTTAAATTGATTGCACGTGAAGGAGGTCTAACTCCAACTAATGGTTGTATAATTGTACGTCTAAACTCATCACCTTTAAGTGAAACGTTTTCTGGCAATACAATTGGAAAGTATTCTTCGTAAAGTCCTGACTCAACAAAAATTGTAATTTCAGGTAATGGAATATTTGTTTCTCTACCTTCACCGCCTGTTTTTGTTGGAGCAACACCTGTACCATTTGTAATCACATTAGTAATAATGTCCATCAATGTACCAATAGTAGTAGACGCTCCTGATTCTGCAATAATCGCCGCATCAACAAATTGTGCATATCCACTTTGATTACTAAATGTACCTTCAAATGTTGGTAATGATCCAAGTCCTGAATTAATAACAGTTGTAATACTGTTCATTAAGTTGTTTACTTTTGTACTTGCCGCGCCTTCACCGTTGTTTGAACTTGTGTATTGTGTATATGTTGATTGTTTACTACTTGTATATGACAAGTTTTGTAAAACAAAGTTTCTTACTAGGTCTTTAGCAAATTCTAATGCATCGACAGTTTGTGCCTGTTGTCCAGCAACTTGACTTGTTGCACCATCCCAATAGTTTTGTGCGTTATCTCTTGATTTAGTGTTACCACCAAATTTTAAATCAAATGCAACGCCTTCTAAAATTAATTTTGTATCACGTCTACATTTAGATTCATTATATGTAAAGCCTGTCCAAATACCTACATTATTCGTAATTTGATCATTAATATATGCAATAGTTTCTTCAGCAACATAATCTAAGTTTTGTGTAATTAAATCATGTGCATATGGATTTCTAGTATTGCTTGGAGCAACATATGCAGTGTTTGTTAGAACATTTGTTGTAATTAAATTTTTAGCAAAGTTAATTGCCGCTACTGTTTCACTTTGTTGTCCTGCAACTCTAGATGTAGCACCATCCCAATAACTTAATGCCGCATCAACAGTTTTTGAATTACCTACATAAGTTAAATCAAAACTTACAGCATCAATAATTAATCCTAAGTCTCTAAAACACTTGTCTCTGTTAAATGTAAATGTATCTGCAAAGTCATCTGTGTTGTCACCATCGTTGATTTCGTTTTCAATAAATGCAAGAGTTTCTTCTTGAATAAATCTTCTGTTATCAACAAGCAACTTGTTAGCAAGTACATTTGTTAAATCTTCAGTACCGTCTGCCGCTAGGTTAACTGTGTATGGTCCAGGTTTTTTAGAAGGAACTTTCCAATAAACATCTCCTGTGAATAATCCTTGATCTTTAAGAACTATATCACCTTTCATAATACGTTCTGCATAAAAACATGCTTCACGTACAGAGTTAAATGCATATGATTGAGCACGACCAATTTGATTTTCATCAGCACCTGATGCTTTCATTTGTGCTTCTGTTCTACCTGATTTACTTACAAAAATATTGTTTGTACTTGTAAAACTATTTTTATCTACATAACCTTTTGTCGCCGCTTGTAATGATGGATCTGCAAATGATGGTGTCTCACTTAATAATAGTGGACCAGTCATTATATCGCCTGCTAGTGCAACTTTTGAATCTGCATATTTTTTGTTTACTGCTTCATCTGCTAGTGTAGGAACTCTTGGGTCACTACCATTTCTTAAAAGAATTTGTCCAGTGGCAGTATCACCACCACCTGCTAAAAAGTTAGTATCAACATAATCTTTAGTTGCGGCATCTCCTGTTTTTAACGGAGTACCTAAGTTTTCAATTAAAAAGTTGTTAGCATCTAAGTTACCACCAAGTTCCGGACTTGTATCACGTACAACTTCTGTACCTGTATTTCTAATAATAATTTTTGTAGGATCAGTAGCATTATCAATAGTAAGGCCTTCACCTTGTAATTCTTTTTCTACAACTGCATCACCGGTTACATTTGTTGCTAAAATTTTATTTGCTGTAATTGCTGAAGGAGTATTATCTAAGTTTTGAAAGTTTAAACCACCACCTAGTCCTAGTGCCGCATAAATTTCAACAAAGTTGTTATTAACTTTATCAAAACCTACTCTAATACTATCACCGGTAGCGTCATTACCCGTAGTACCAATGTTTACTTCTTTACGTGCCATATTTTAAACTCCGAAACTTTCCCCACATCCGCAACTGCTTGTTGCGTTAGGATTGCTAATATTCATATAAGAACCAAAAACTTCTTTCTTAAAGTCTACTGTTGTACCTGCTACAAACATTAGACCTGCTCCATCAATGGCAAAACTACCATTGTTTAATTCTATTACTTCATCGTCTTTGTTTACTTCGTTTACAGCATTCCACTCATACGTAAAACCAGCACATCCGCCGCCCTTAACGCTTAATTTAACGTACTTTGTGCCTTCCTTGGCAATTACGCTTTCCATGTGTTCTTTTGCTGAATCTGTTACATTTACGATGCTCATGTCAATATTTATGTTAAAATTTTATAATCCGAATGTAAACGAGTAAATACAACTGAAATGTTTATTAGAGTCGAAAACAGCATTACACATTACTATCGTAAGAGTAAAAAGGGTAAGTTTCACCCTTATAAACGCATGAAACAAATAGCAGTATTTGTTTGTGATGAGTGTGAACAAGAATTTAAGCGTGAAAAAGGAAAGGTTGATCCTAAAAGATTAAGCGATAATTATTTCCATGTGTGTGAAAACTGTGATCCTAAGAGATTTGCACAAAAGAAAGGCGTTCAAAAACGTCTTGTGTGGAATATGCCTGCAGGTAGTAGTTTAGATATTAGTAAAATTTAAAAGTTTAAAGCAAGTTGCCATTCTTCTGCAACATTATCCTTGCTCCATTGCGGAAGCATAGTAGTCACTACTTCAACTTTATTAATTTTATCATGTGCTTCGAGTGTAAGTTCTTGCACTTGTTTAAGAAGTTCATCAGCAAACGGACACCATGCACTAGTAAATGTCATTAATACATGTAATGTACCGTCTGCTGTAATTTTAAGATCATATATCAACCCTAGGTCGTATATGTTTATAGAAATTTCAGGATCAAATATCCCTTTTAGAGCATCAATTACTGATGAACGTACTTCATCACGTAGTACAGGATCTTCTTGTACATTGTCTAAAGTTTTTTCAAAGGCATTTGATTCATTCTGCATTAGTCTTCTTTTTTCCAGATAGTCCATGCACCATATGCAATAGCCGCATATGCCGCTAGTTTAGCAAATGGTCCCGCAATAAGAACAATAATTCCTAATGCAATAAGAGCCGCTCCATCAATCGATGTACGCTCTTCAAGTCTTGCTTTAATCCAATTTTTCATTGTCATTTCCCTTTTTAGTTTGTTGCCTAGCCTCATACTGTGCTAGTTTTTCTTTATACTGTTCTTCAGTAAGTGAATGCCATCCTATGCATTTTCCAGTTGGACTTCTTCCGCAACCGCACATCTGTGTCCCCTTTATTTCTTTTTTGTTGTTGTTTTTTTCTTTGCAACAATTTTTTTGGCCGCTTTTTTAGCAGGCGCTTTTTTCTTTGTAACTGTTTTCTTCTTAGGTTTCTTCTCTTTTACTTCCATTTCTTTTGTAAGTACAAGAGTTTCTTCCGCAGAAAATAGTCGTGTTAACCATCCAAACATCTTATTCTCCTATTTGTCTGTTAATATAATTACCCCACAGGCTAATCTTTCACCTGCGTTTCCGGTTTTGAGTGATTCTTCATCTCCGCCGTTGCCAAGATCGTCCTCATCTGAATGAATTACAATACTACGTCCCACTACACTTCGTTCGCCTATAAGGTCAATACGTTTTGCAATGATAGTGAAGTCGGCTATGCCGTCCGTGTTCGCTGTAACATTTTCTAAATCGCCAACGTGACCGTTCTGTAATCCGCCGTGATCTACATTATCCGGATTGTAGTGGCCACCAGCAGTTTCACAGCCATTTGTCAAATCACCAAATTCGTGTATATGAAATCCATGTTTGCCTGGTTCAAGTCCTGTAATACGTCCTACAATTACAGTGCCTTCACCTTCGTTTATTTGTCTTAGTAAGATAGTACCTTTTACTGTTTCACTTTGTTCTAGTTCGCACATGGCTGTAACATGTGATTGTGATTCAGTTAGTGCTGATAATTGTGTACAATCGCAGTTCTCTGCTTTTGTTCTAGCACATCTGCTATCTGTGATTTCTTGCAAATTCATAACAATATTTATGCAAGTTAATACTTGCTAGATTTTTTGCTTTGCTTTCACACATAATATCTGCATATGGTAAAAATGATAATGCCCAGTCATTAACAGCATTATTAGGATAGTAGTCACTGTGGGCTCTTAGTTTGCCTTTCTTGTATCCTGCTTCTAATAGTGCAGGCATGTCAGGCATAGTATTGTGTGCAAAGCCTTCTGGCAGTGCTTCATCTCTGCTGTATGAATAATGTATCACAGGACGTACACCACGCCACGAATCTATTACGCGAGTAAATCTATCGTCGGTAGGACGAATGTATTCACCTTCACGGCACCAGTGATGGTGTATGTCAAGTACGAGGGCACAGGTGTCGACCAGTTCAAGACTGTCCATGATGCCCCATTTGTTTTCATCGTTTTCGATCGTAATGCAGTTTCTCGCTTCTTGAGATAATCTTGTGTTAACTGCGTGTTTGATACCGGCTGGACCTTGTCTGCCTGATATATGGACATTGCATTTGAAGTCCTGGAAGGTCTTGCCGTATCCCATCCAGCGTATGACATCGGTGTGATATTCAAATTCTTCTACGCTCCTATCTACTATTTCCGGATTATCTGAAGCAAGGACTGTAAATTGGCCTGGGTGCATCGAGAGTCTAACATCGAGTGCTCTTGCCGCTTCGCCGACAACTGCAAAATATTTTTCACAGTATGCAACCACATCAGGCTTACGCCAAAAATAGGACCATTCGTGCTGTGTATACACAGGTAAACAATCACTGCCAAGTCTAACCATTCGTAACTCATTAGGTAAACTCCCTACATATGCAATCAAGTGATGGTACGCTTGAATATTGTGTACCATAATGTCCCACAAGCGTTCTTCAGCAACTTCACGTGTTTGTCTATTAAGCCACTGTACTGTTGTGCTACGAGTATTTAGTGGACGTTGAATTTCCTCTAGCAGTTTTTTCTTCTGTGTTTGATCAGGGTGCATATACTTACATGCAAAGCCTAAACGTTTAACAGTTCCAGTCAAATTCATCTTTTAATATTTTCCAAGTTTCTTTATAGTTCTTTACATTATAGCAGTGACCAAGGTCCTTGTCAATGATTACTTTTTTCAAAGGATAGTCATTTCCTTCTTTGTGCATTGCATCACCAAAAAAATGTAATATATCATTAACAGGATCAAAATCTTTTATAATTTGGCTTTTATCAAAACCGTTTTGGAAAATATCCATTCCAGTTTCACCACCTACTACTGCTTTTAATCTTGGAAAATAGTTATTGAACGCTTTTGCAATAGTATTTCGTTCATTGTATTTTGTATCGTATTCCACGTATAGTTTTCTTTCGCCTAATGTAGCATGACGTCCTACAATACTAAAGTTAACCATACCTGGTCGTTCTTCAATATGGTTACCTGTACGTAAAACAAATTCGCTTTCTTCTAGTTTAGACTCTAACCAATGTCGTGCATCTTTAGGTAATATCCAAGAACTTGTGTGAATATTTTTATCACCTTTGTATACATCACATCCACTGCAATTATATACACGTTCAGCCATTCCGTACAGTCTGTCGCCTACTTGTTCAACTGTTTTAGGTCTATCACTACCTGTAACAAGGTATACATAATTAGTTTTACAAATATCAAAAAAGAACTGCTCAAACTTAGGATCAATCTTTCCTCTACTAGGAGTAAGTGTTCCGTCTACATCAAAAATAAGTCTATTTACAACTGTCATGTCCAATTATTCCTTACCCACGGATCTTCACACATATGAGGATTTGGGTCACCGTGAAAGACACAAATACAACATTGACTAGGTGGTACAACATCTTCTACTTTACTAAATTTTCTATTACCTTTTGCACCGCTTTGTAACGATCTATCTTTACGTATTTCCCATTTCCAACTTTGTATCCATTCATCAGGCCAAGTTTTGGCTGTACCTTTTGCCGCTGTCCATAACCAGTCTTGATCTCCAAAGTGTTTTTGAATAATTGCTTTTGGATCTTTAATAAAACCTGTCCACACATGGTTGAGTTGACCTAACTTAAATCTAACTACAGAACTATTGTACTTTTCCCATTTAGGTTGCATTGCTCTTGTAAAGTCTCTAATAACACACCAATCATCTGTTTCGTATTCAAACAATTTATTTAGGTTACCACTAATAACTACATCAAGATCCATATACAAGATTGTACTATCTTGTGCTAACGGTAAGTCTTTTGAATACATGTAAGGTTTACACCACCAACCTGAAAGTTCTTTCGGTAACTCTAAACATTGAATGTCTTTATCTAAGCCTCTAGGATCATCTGTAAGACAAACAAACTTAAAAGGAATAGTTAGATTACGTTTTACCATACTGTACAATACATTTACATATTGACTAGAATATTTGTTGCCGTGTTTTAAACATAATACATAATTTTGTGCATCAGGTGATTTGTCAGGAGCACGTTCTCCATAAAGTTCTTGCCAATCTTTTGTTCTTTGTTCTTCATCAGCAATGCGTAACTTGGCTTCTAATTTATCTTGCTTTTCTTTTCGACGCTTTTCACGAATAACTTTCCACTGTTCTTTTGTGTATTGTGATTTGTCTAGTTTTGCCATCTATCAATGTCCTCTGGAGTGTTTATTTCTGTTCCATTAAAGTCTACACAACTGCAACCTATATCCCAACCTGCTTTCAACCAACGTAACTGTTCTAATTTCTCAACTTCTTCTTCTTGTGTAACTTCCATAGTCCTATAAAATTCTAACGGGTTTCTTTTATATCCGTAAATACCCAAATGCCAATGTCCGTATCCAGTTAGTCCTCTACCAAACCATAATGCTTTATCACCAGCACGTACCATCTTAACTGAGTTAGGATCGTCTTGCATTGCTTTAGGCATTTCTGCGTATACTGTGCTTATTTGATAATACTTGAGCCATTCTATACAACGTTCAATCATTTGTAGCGTTACATCAGGCATATCACCTTGTACATTTACAAACTGATCGTACTGGTCTAGTAATGCACTTTTGCTAACAGCACCGGCACATCTTTCAGTACCATTTTCGTAATTATCATGGTCCATAATACAATTTGGTCCAATAACATTATAAATGTCTTGATGGTCAGTAAGCACGTATGTTGGTATCTTAGACGCTGTACAAGCGTCATACACACGTTTTATCATAGGAACACCATTAAGCATAGCAAGAGGCTTGCCTGGAAAACGTGTACTACCGTATCTAGCCGGAATAAGAATAGCGGTGGATTTCATCTACTACCTTTTCAAAATCTTTTAAGTGTAATGCATTAGGACCATCACTAGGTGCATTGTCAGGATCATGATGAACTTCTAAAAAGAAATTTCTGATCCCAAGAGCACTCCCGCTACGAGCCAACCCAGGCACGTAATCACGATTACCGCCGCTACTAGTCCCGTGTCCGCCGGGTTTTTGGACAGAGTGCGTAACATCAAACACGATGTCAGCATCAATATTGTTGAGCATGTAGTCAAGACCAGTATAATCCACCACAAGAGTGTTATATCCAAAACTAGTACCCCTTTCTGTTATCCAAACTTCTTTTGCACCTTCTGTTTTTGAAAGTATATTATTAACGTCCCATGGCGCTAAAAATTGACCTTTCTTAATATTTACAATCTTTCCTGTTTTACAAGCCGCCTTTACTAGATCAGTTTGTCTACATAAGAATGCAGGTATTTGTAATACATCAATAATATCATTATAGTATGCACCAATCTTTAGAATCTCGTTTATGTTGTGTACATCTGTAATAATTTTTAGACTAGGTATTTCTTTTTTAAGACTTGCAAAGTCTTCCATAGTAACCTGTAATCCCTGTCCTCTTTTGCCGTGAATACTTGACCTATTTGCTTTATCAAAACTTGCTTTAAAAATATATTCAATGTCATATTTTTTACAAACACGACTACATTCTTTTGCAATGTCTAAACTTTGCTCTAGTGTTTCATGTTGGCATGGTCCTGCTATAATTCTCAATGTTTTCTCCTTCCATCAAATACACAAACAAAATATAAGTCTTCATACATGCCTGCATGAACACGATGAAATACACCATCTTCAATAAGCACTACATCACCGTGTTGTACTTTAATTGTTTTATCGTCAAGTTCCATTTTTCCTGTACCTTGTACAAAATAGTAAACTTCTTCTTGACCTTCGTGTTTGTGTCCTGATGTTGATTTTCTTGACTTGAGGTGAGTACTGCTTACAACAAGATTTTTTAAAGATGTATTATCTTTGACAATATATCTATCATCTTCCTTTGCAACTTGCCCACCTATGTCATTTATAGTAAACTTCATAGACGTTTAAATTACTCCGCAAATGATGTTTTTTGTACAGTGAAAGGAGTATAGATAGCACTGTTTGCACCATGCTCTGCACACTCTACACTTTCACACCAACAACGATCGTTGGTTGCTTCTCTAATCAATTTGTCTGCAAATGCCCATGCATGTTCTGCAAACTTTTCTGCACCAACACCATCAAACTGTCTAATCTCTGCAAGACCTTTTGTTTCAAGTTCTAACAAATCATCTTTTGCTGGATCATCTTTATCAATACAAAGTTTGTGATCAAATGAATCTTCTAACCACGCTTTCAAAGGCTTTAAGCCTCCAAAGTCAACTGCCCAATTTTTATTGTCTAGTTCTGAACAACCAAAAGTAAATTTAAATTGTAAACTATAACCATGTAGCAGATGACAGTGTGAATGATCTGCATTAGGTTGTCTAAAGACTGCACTCAAGCCAATGTTATGACCATAAGTTTTAGTACTAAAGTATTTTCCCATAATTTTCTCCTATTATATCTTTTTTATGGGCGGCAGAATTAGAAGGGTTGACGCCAAGACCTTGTTGTAGTATATATGCCAAATTACTGTACGACAAATATTTCTTAAACATACCACTATTATAGCACATTATTTGTTTTTGTCAATAAGTTTTTTTAAATTATCGTAATTATCAATAAAAAAATTATCAAAATGATCCCATTGTTCTGGTGGTTCCCATTCGTCAGGCTGTATTTGTAAAAACTTTATATTAGGATAGTGTTCAAATAGTTTGGCAGTTTGATATATCCAATATGAAGGATCAGTAGCAGGCTTATTTTGATTGTTGTAATGCTCTGTGCTTTTGTAGACATTATTAAATGTGTTATTATTACCCCATAAATCAAATCCTAGCATTACTACATACTCAGGTTGAATAGTACAGGCCAAGTTTAATGCATGTCCTCCACTTCCCCAATGCCACGGATCGTCTTGTCGCTTTTCGCCTTGGTATGGAAGTTCTGGTAAGCACAATACATTACGCCAAAAACTAAATTGCTTGTACCAATCACTTCTAGTGTGTACAGGATTTTCGTATGAATTGTTTACTGCTTCTTGTACCATGCGTCTGTCACAGCAAACTAATTGATCTGGATGAAAGTCTCTATGAACAGCATTAGTTCCAATGGTACTTCCTAACCATTCTAATGTGTACAGGTCAAAATTCTTACGGCTTTCCCCGTTGCCTATAACGGTAACATACTTCATAAGTGTATTTACGTGTTGCGGATGTCTTTGACTAAGTCTTTAATCTCACGTATTTCAGACAATACGGATTGAACACTTGTTTCTGCTTTTGCTGTTCTTTGTGCAATTTCACCAATAGTATGTACTGTCCAGAACCACCATGTAACAGCCGTCATTGCAAATGCACCAGCACCAACCCCGGCAATAATTTGCCAGTCAACTGATCCGAAGTACCATAGTACTAGTCCAATTGTGATGTATAAAATAGGTGATAGTTTGGCGTACAAATCCCACCATCGTACATCACGTTTTATTTTATCTGATTCATTTTTATTTAAAAAAATTAGTGTTTTATTGCTCATACTGATATTTATCAGCATGTATAAAATAAATTATATGATACTATTATGTATATTATGTATATTATGTACCAATAAATCCCCATGATGACCAGTTACCTGGTGTACCACTTGCTGTACATACCCAACCAATTGGTGCAGTATTTTTTGGATTTTCGTTCCACACTGTGTCGCCTTTATTCCAGTGTCCACTAGTTGGCGGTTTATCAGCAACCATAAACAAACGATTTTGAAAACGTATGTTACCTGCAACTTCTAAATCCTCTGAAGGATTTTTTACACCAATACCTAATTTACCGTAAACACGATGTGTATTGCTAGTATTACCTTCTTGACCAATAGTAATATCACCATTAAAACTTACTTTAATACGTGCTTGATCATCTGTTATGATACGTAAATTTTTATTATTGTATGTTCCAATTTTAGCATCACCGTCTTCAGCATCAATGATAACATTAGTATCATTAGCAAAGTTATATACTGCTAAATCACCTGCAGGCTTATCTGTACCAATGCCTAGTCTATCTAAATTAGGATCAAAGAATAAAGTTTCAGCAACACTTAAACGTCCTGCAACATCTAAGTTACGTAATGTGCCTACTTCTTGCAAACTACTTTTACGAACAGTTCCGCCTAGTGTATCAAATGATAATACTTCATTGCCATCAATCATAAACGAACGATCTTTGTGTATGTCTATAGGCTCAGTAGACCAAAATCTATCTGGATTGTTTTTGTAAATGAATTGTTTGCTATATTTGCCGCCACTCCATAAGAAACCTGTTCCAACATTTGATTTACGTTTGTTTTTGTGTGTGAATTCTATAAATTGACGTTCTGTTTTTTCGTCAGCAATAAGTTCTTTAGTAACAAGACTGTCAACTTCTAGTGTACCTTTTACATGAACATTACCAACAAAGTCTGCGTTACCTTGTATTTGTATATCGCCCATAAGTGCATTAGTTTTAATCTTATCAACAACAACAAACCCGTCCATTATAGTTAAAACAGTTGCAGTTGCTTTGTCTAATATACCTACAGAACTAAAATCTTGTAGTGGGCCACCTTTAATCCATTCCCCGTTAAACTCACCTGATTTTAAATCAAGTTGTTCAACTCTAATCCCTTCGGGTTTGTCACTAAAAGTGGCCACGGGCATTAAACTATCTCCTCAACTATTCCTAGCACTTCTGCTAAAAATAATACTATTCCTCCGAGCATTAGTAAAAAGCCTGTATCAGCAATAAAAATATCAGTGTACTCATTTGCTGTCCACAAAATATATCCTGCAACTGCCATTAGGCCCGATGCTACGAATCTAAATATACTTTTTACAATACTAACTGCAAAGTGTCCTTTGCTAGGATCTTTGTTTGCTATATTCATATTTAATCCCTTCTTTCGAAGATCTCATCAATTAGACCATAATCAAGTGCTTCTTGTGCAGTCATAAACTTATCACGTTCCATATCATTACTTAATTCGTCAAACTTTTTGCCTTTAGAATTATGTTTTTCATAGACGTATGTAAGTTCTTTTTTCAACTTGATAATTTCTTCTGCATGAATTTGAATATCAGTTGCTTGTCCACTAGCACCACCACTTGGTTGATGAATCATATGTCTAGCATGTGGTAACATAAAACGTTTACCTGGCTCTCCTGCTTGTGCAAGTAGACTGCCCATTGAACATGCTTGACCCATTACATAAGTCCATACAGGTGATTTGATGTATTGCATAGTATCATAGATTGCCATACCACTGCTTACTACACCACCCGGTGAGTTAATGTAAAAGTTAATTGGTTTATCACGGTTTTGTGATTCTAACAATATAAGTTGTGCGGTAACTGTATGTGCTACTGCATCATGAACTGGACCGTTTAAAAATACGATACGTTCTTTTAATAGTCTTGAAAAGATGTCATATGCTCTTTCGCCATTGTGTTCTTTTTCAACGACCATTGGGATTAGATTACTCATTAATATACTCCTATCAGTATTGTTTCTGGGTTTATTCTACCATTCATTATAGTAGGTGTTGTTGTAAGTTTCTCAATCCAGTTTTCAAACTTTTTACGTGTATTGAGATTCTTGACTTCTTGTAATTGCTCCATGGGTTTTCGTAAAGTCCACCACACGCTTTCTTTTTCTTTAAAACGTTGTAGTGTTTGGCCTTTAAGAGCCAGTCCACTTCCTTCTCTACTAGTACCTGTTGGATCTTCCATGCTAGTATAATATATTCCAAGTTTCCTATTTTTGCTATTAAAGACAACAAGACAGGTTGCTCCAATTAGTTTATGTGGAGGAATACTTGAAATTGCATATTTCTCATCGGAAATTTTATATTTTAGTTTTTCAGTAAGTTTCTCTGGTGACTTTCTGCTGATCTTTCTAGGTTTTCTATTTGCTTTACTTTCTGCAATGATACCATCACAAGCACTAATAATAGCAACTATAAAATCATATAGTTTTTTAATTTGTCTTTTATCGTAGTGTGAATATGCTTCTTTAAGTTGTTTTGCCCAGTCTTTTTCTTGTTCTGACATTTTAGAAGTGTCTGGTGGATTCAACAATTCACTGTATTCTTTAATTGCATCTTCGTAAAAGCCTGATATATTCCTTGCATGTGGTTGCTTACACTGTAGTTGTCTCAATCGTTGTAGTGGTTTAATTGCCTTAAAATCTTTTATTTTACCTACTGCAAAGTCATCTAGTGCTTGTTCAAAGTCTTGTACCATAACAGAACACTGTTCTCTAATACGATCTTGTATACTAGGTTTCCAAATTTCTTTTTCTTTCTTTTTCTCTTCTTCTTTTTCTTCTACAATGTTTTCTGCAACATCAAGTATTTCACTTAACCATTTGTTAATATAATCCGAATGAGGTTTAGGTGTACCCATTGTACCTGGAAGACTTTCCCAGTATTCATTGTACTTTGTATGTACATCTGGCATACCTTGCTTCAATAGATGACAAAGACAGCCTAGTGTACTGTTAAATCTATTGTCAGGGGCTTTGTTAAGGATATCATATCTGTCTTTCCATGTATCACTTTCCTTTACCCAGTTCATGGTATATGTTTTAAAATCACTATTCTTTTTTTCTAAACGATAATATTGAAATGCATGATCCTTACACCTACTAAAGTAAGCACCTTCCCATTCGGCACTATCTTTAAAGTTAGGCACGGATTCACTCTTTGGTCTTTTAACAAGTATTTTCTTTTTTGCCATCAGCATAAAACTCCAAATAAAGTATTGTTTAAATTATATATAGTCTTTTTAAAAAAAGCAAGAGGTTTTATGAGTCAATTTGCTCAATTGTTAGGATTTGTTACTATTTGTCGAAGTGAAACTTAGAACCCCATGAAGATTTAATCTTGTTGAGGATTGATGCATTACAACCAATAACCTTCTGTGTTGAATTACTATCAATGATGGTATTGTATTTGATCCAAGTCCAGAACTGAACAAAGTCTGCGTCAGTTGTTCCAGGCTTTGCTACTACTTTATATCTGTTAATAACAGGTATTTCGATAGTAAGTTTGCCTTTGTTGGTTTGTAATTGTGCTTTCATTTTATGTTGCTTTGCCTTCGCTAGACACAGGACCAAAGTTTGCACCTGGCATTACAATACATGCAAAATCTACAGCAGGCATTATAACAATCGAAACTGAAAAGGTTTCTGGGTTTGCCCATATAACCATTGGTCCTCTAAGAAACTGTCCATTTGGTAAACTCCATGTAACCAGTGCTTGAGCAGTGGGTATTTCACCATGACTTCTTAGTAATTTTTCAACAACCTGAGCAGGGCCACAGTCAACCATAATAGGTAATTTCATTACACCTTCATCTAGTGGTACTTGAGGAGTTGGAGTTTCCTGAGCAACTAATGGTTGTACTAACATGCCTCCGGAAAGCAAAATTGCTCCGATAGTTAGTGTTAGTTTTTTAAATAAATGTTTCATATTGTTATTTAGTGGCGGAAGGACTGGGATTCGAACCCAGGGTAGGATTGCTCCTACGTCGGTTTAGTAAACCGGTGCTTTAAGCCGCTCAGCCATCCTTCCGTATATTAACACGTATATTAACATCCTGACACACAAATCATAAAAGCCTCGTTACCTAATACTTGTACAAGTACCCACAAAACTCCTACTACTTCTAAGCCTGTCATTTGTCTAACCTTTCTTCTTTCCTTAAATTTAC
>Ga0213868_10001736_pt1 | contig 21061 bp, 18 predicted proteins | sample PICome_9_FD_160087 | JGI IMG/M metagenome (GOLD analysis project Ga0213868, IMG submission 160087) | Coastal seawater microbial communities near Pivers Island, North Carolina, United States - PICO127 | ecosystem: Environmental > Aquatic > Marine > Coastal | place: USA: North Carolina...
TCGTTTCGGGCAGCGCATCGCTGATGGATCAGATCGACGAGGACGAAGCCGAAGCACTGGCCGCTGAGGAAGAAGCACCCGAAGCGCCAGGGACACCAGAGGCACCAGAGGCCCGTGAGAATAGCGAGCCGTCTGAGCACAATGTCGATGGAGATGGCAAACCGAAACGGCGCCGCAGGCGGCGTCGCAGCCGTGGTCGGGGCAAATCTGGCAATGGCGAAAACGGTGAGAATGGCACTGATGAAAATCAGGCCGAAAACGCTGATGCAGCACAGGAGACGCCAGGCGATGCTGAGGCCGCTGCTGACGCAGCCCCTGCCGAGGCGACAGCAGAACCTGTAGATGCCCAGGCTGACGATGCTGTTGAAGAAAAGCCCAAAAAGCGCACCACGCGCAGCCGGTCGCGGTCAACAAGCGCCAAGGCCAAGGCCGAGGCGGAAGGTGCCGCCGACGTGGATGCTAAGACATCTGACAGCGTAGACAGCACCGAGGGTGAAGCCCCGCAAGAGGCAAAGCCCAAAGCCAAGCCGAAGCGGACACGGACCCCCAAGGCAAAGAAAGTGGCCGAGGAAGAGGTTACGGCGGCTGAACCTGCTGCGGATTCAGCCCCGGCAGAAGACCCTGCCGAAGCTGTCGCAAAGGAAGAAAAGCCTAAAAAGCCACGCAGCAGGGCAAAGCCAAAAGCCAAAGCCGCACCAAAAGCCGAGGCAGAGGCGGTGGCCGAAGCAGAGGCACCCGCAGCAGCTGCTGAGGCTACTCCGACGCCAGAGGCGGCAACGCCAGAGCCTGTCGCGGCGGAAGTGGCACCTGAGCCTGCTGCTGCAGAACCTGCTGCTGCCGAACCTGTGTCGGAGCCTGAGGTCGCAAAGAAGGCAGACAAGTCCAAGCGCAAGGGCTGGTGGTCACTGGGGCGCTAAGGCGTTTTTGGTAGAGCTTTGTTGAACTCATATCCCTTAACGCGTTGAAAATTTAGGTTTTTGGCAGCGTTAGGGGGTGGGTTTTCCGGTCTTTGTGGGGGTGTGGAGGCCCTTTGGGGCCTTTGGAGGCTCTGCCTCCAAACCTCCGAGGTATTTAGGGCCAAAAAGAGGGAAGGCCTTTGTTGGACTTGCTGATAGATCGCTGATCATTTCAGGCGGTGTTCAGGAGGGGTGGGTTTTTGAAAACGCCCTTCGCCATGGTCGAAACCATATCAAGGCAGGCCTGTCGCGGGCCTGCTTTTTTGTGAGACTGCCTTTTTTGTAGGCCCGTCTTTTTTGTAGGGTGGCCCTTTTGTTGGGGTGCCATTGCAACAGATAGGCGCGATTGCGGCGCGGGATGAGGGGGCGTGCCCCTAGCGGTCCTTGCGGACAAGATAGCTTTGTGCGCCACCGTGATCTTGGGTCTCAAGCAGGGTGTGACCTGCCTCGGCGCAAAAATGCGGGACATCGACGATCGCTGCGGGATCATCGGCGCGCAGGCGCATGCAGTCGCCCACGGGCAAGGCGGTCAGCCGCTTGCGCAGTTTAAGCACGGGCAGAGGGCACAACAGCCCGGTGGCATCAAGGTCATGAATGGTCATAAATGCCAGATAAGCCAGATGTTACACAGGGTCCACAGGGTTGTGACCATCTGGCGCGTGACGGGGCCGGAAATTGGGTCTAGAGGTGGGGTATGTTTGGAATTGAATTGATCGACGCGGGGCTTTTACCTGCCATGCTGATTGCCCTGGTTGCGGGGATCATCAGCTTTTTGAGCCCCTGTGTCCTGCCCATCGTGCCGCCCTATCTGGCCTATATGAGCGGCGTTTCACTGGGCGATATGTCCAGCGTGGCGGCCGCCCGGCGCAAGGCGGTGATATCGGCATTGTTCTTTGTCATGGGGCTGAGCACGGTCTTTTTGTTTCTGGGCTTCACCGCGTCGGCCTTTGGGGCATTTTTCCTGCAAAACCAGCTCTTGTTTGCGCGGATATCGGGGGTGGTGATCATTGTTTTTGGTCTGCATTTTCTGGGTATCTTTCGCATTCCGTTTCTGGATCAGGAAGCGCGGCTTGATGCGGGCGACAAGGGTGGCTCCAGCTTTGGGGCCTATGTGCTGGGCCTTGCCTTTGCCTTTGGGTGGACGCCCTGCATCGGGCCGCAGTTGGGCGCGATCCTGTCTTTGGCCGCGACAGAGGCGTCGGTGGCCAAGGGGACGCTGCTGTTGGGCATCTATGCGGCGGGGCTGGGTATTCCGTTCTTGTTGGCGGCGATGTTCATCACCCGCGCCATGGGTGTGATGAACCGGATCAAGCCGCACATGAAGACCATTGAGCGGGTCATGGGGCTGCTCTTGGTGGCGGTTGGCCTTGCGATGGTGACCGGGGCTTTTTCCAATTTCGCCTTCTGGCTGCTTGAGACGTTTCCGGCGCTTGGCACGCTTGGCTGACGCCTTACTCTTGCCCATAATCGCAGCTATAGTGATCGCAAAGAGGACGCTATGGGCACAGTGCAGGCAGATCAGGTCAAAAGGCGCAGGGTTTTTTACATTCCAGGCTACGATCCGATTCATCCGCGTCGCTACCGCGAGCTGTACCGCAAGGAAGGCGTGGCACAGGGTGCGATTTCGGGATATGAAATAGGGCTGAAGCCCAAGGCATCCGGATCGCAGAATTATGGCTGGACGGTGCAATCGAACATAAATGGCAGTGAGGTTGCGGCAGATTTTGATGTGCTGGTCTGGTCAGATATCGTGCGCGACAGCATGAGCACGTCAATCCCCGCCACCTATCTGCAGCTGATCCGCACGGCCTGGGTCTATATCGGCTCTGGTGCGCTGTGGCGGCTGATGAAGCTGCGCAAAGGGCCGGTGATTGCAGCGCTTTATCCTGTCGGGATGTTGCTGGTGCAATTGGCGCTGGCCATTGTCGCCTTTACGCTTGCGGTCCGGCTGATCATGGGTGCTGCGGGGTTTGTGGCACCGCTGATGCAAGGCATGCCAATGTTCGCAACGGTTATTGTTTATGGCGCGCCGCTGTTGGGGCTGGTTGTTGGGGCATTGGTCTTTGTGCTGTTGCTGCGGTGGTTCAAGAAACAGGATGGCAAGTTTTTTGCCTATTACCTGATGCATGATTATTCCTATTCGGCCTCATCGCGCGGAGCCAACCCGCCCGAGCTTGAGGCGCGGATTGCCGTTTTCACCGACACGATTGCACAGGCGTTGCGAGGGGACGTGGATGAGGTTCTGGTTGTGGGTCATTCATCTGGCGCGCATCTGGGGGTGTCGATCTTGGCCGATCTGATCCGGCAGGGCAGGGTGCCTGCACATGGGCCGGCACTGTCTTTTCTGACCCTGGGGCAGGTGGTGCCGATGGTGTCCTTTCTGTCGCAGGCGCATCGGCTGCGGGCGGATCTGCAATATCTGTCAGCGCGTGATGAACTGACATGGGTCGATGTCACCGCCCCCGGCGATGGCTGTGCCTTTGCGCTATGCGATCCGGTGTCGGTCTCTGGCGTGGCCCCTGAGGACAAGAAATGGCCGCTGGTGTTCTCTGCGGCCTTTACCCAGACGCTTAGCCCGGAGCGGTGGAAGGCCCTGCGCTGGCGGTTTTTCCGTCTCCATTTTCAGTATCTTTGTGCGTTCGACCGGCCCAAGGACTATGACTATTTTCAGATCACCGCCGGTCCGATGACCCTTGGTGCGCGCTATGCGGGCCGGGTCCCGTCCAAGTCGCGCATTGACCGCGCCGTCAGCAAATACACCTCTGTTGCCGCATGACGATGCCGCCCAAACCACCCAGTCGCCCTGACAAAGTATCGCTCAGGCGGTATGCCAAATTGTTCCGCGAGGACATCCTGTCAGCGCAGCCTGCGCGTCTGTACCGCGCGTGGATGGCTGAGTTCAGGACGCCGTTTTTTCGCAGTTACATGATGAACCAGCCCGAATTGATCAGGACGATGCTGAAAGAGCGGCCAGATGATTTTCCCAAATCAGACCGGATCAGCGAAGGGTTGCGGCCCTTGCTGGGCAATTCGGTCTTCTTGACCAATGGTGAGGTCTGTAAACGCCAAAGGCGCATCATTGATCCTGCGTTTGAGGGAGGGCGGCTGCGGGAAACCTTTCCGGCCATGTGGGAGGCGGCAGAGGCTGCCGCCGCGCGGCTGGACAGTCACGCAGGCGAGGTCCTGGAGATTGAGGCCGAGACAAGCCATGCCGCCGCCGACGTGATCTTTCGCACGCTGTTTTCCATCCCGATCGAACATCATCTGGCCCGTGCGGTCTTTGACGAGTTTCGGGTGTATCAACGGTCGCAGCCGCTGCTCAATCTGGCGGCATTTGTGCCTTTGCCGCGGTGGGTGCCGCGGTTCTTTCGCAAGGGCACCCGCGCCAGTGCGGCCCGGATCAGGCGGCTGATCACGCAATTGACCCGAGAGCGCATGCAAGCGATCCGCGCGGGTACCGCACCCGATGATCTGGCCACAAAGATTATGACAACCGTTGATCCCGTCACCGGCCAAAGCTTTGACGAGGCCGAAATGGTCGACCAGGTCGCGATCTTCTTTTTGGCGGGGCATGAAACCAGCGCATCGGCGCTGGCTTGGGCGCTGTATTTGATGGCGACGCATCCCGAATGGCAGGACCGCCTGGCAGCAGAGGCACAGGTGCTGGATAGTTGTGATTTCGCCGTCATGTCCAAACTCAAACTGAGCAGGGATGTCTTTCGGGAGGCGCTGCGTCTGTATCCGCCGGTGCCGATGATGGTGCGTGAAAACACCTGTCCCGAAAGGTTTCGGGACCGCGACGTCAAGCCGGGTGCCCAGATCGTGCTAAGCCCGTGGCACCTGCACCGACATGAGCGGCTGTGGGACAATCCCGATGGTTTTGACCCGGAGCGGTGGCAGACAGAGAACGGCATCAAATGCCAGCGCGAGGCGTTCATTCCCTTTTCCGCAGGGACGCGGGTCTGTACAGGGGCGGGATTTGCCATGGTCGAGGGGCAGCTGATCTTGTCGCGTATCTTGCGCGATTACCGGGTGATCGCGCTGTCCGACCGGGTGCCCGTCCCGGTGGCCCATCTCACTGTGCGGTCTGACAAGGGTATTTGGCTGCGGCTGGAGCGTCGGTAGGTTCTATCATCCCCGCAATCTTTGAATTAAAAGTGACCAAATCGGAATCATTTGAACGGGACGGGTACACAATGCCAATGAACGCAGCACAAAAGGCGCAGATGGAAAGCGGTAAGGGTTTCATCGCGGCATTGGATCAATCCGGGGGGTCCACGCCCAAGGCGCTTAGCCAATATGGTGTTGAACCGTCAGATTATTCCGGTGATGAACAGATGTTTGCCGCGATGCATGACATGCGCGCGCGGATCATTCTGGCGGATGCTTTTACCGCTGACAAAGTGATTGGTGCCATTCTGTTTGAGCGCACGATGGACGGTAAGATCAATGGCAAGCCGGTGCCGCAGCTGCTGTGGGAAGACCGGGGCGTGGTTCCCTTTTTGAAGATCGACAAGGGCCTTGAGGATGAGGCGCAGGGCGTTCAACTGCTCAAGCCGATGCCGGATCTTGAGGCTTTGCTGACCCGGGCGGCGGCGGCAGGTATCTTTGGGACCAAGGAACGTTCGGTCATTCATGACGCGGATGAGGCGGGGATCGAAGCTGTCGTGGCCCAGCAGTTCGAGGTTGCCAAAATGGTTTGCGCCGCAGGTCTGGTCCCGATTATTGAGCCAGAGGTGAATATCCATTCCAAAACAAAGGCTGAGGCCGAGGCCCTGCTGGCGGCGGCATTGATGCGTCATGTCCATGCGTTGAATGCGGATCAGCTGGTCATGCTCAAGCTGACGATTCCAGAAGTTGCGGGTTGTTACGATGCCTTGGCGGCCCATCCCAATGTCTTGCGCGTTGTGGCACTGTCGGGCGGCTATTCAACCGATGAAGCCTGCGCCCGGCTGAGCCGGAACACACAGATGATCGCCAGCTTTTCCCGGGCATTGACCGAAGGGTTGAACGTGAAAATGACGGACGCCGAATTCAACGCCGCACTGGGCAGCAATATTGCCAAGATCTATGAGGCGTCGGTCGCCTGATCGCCGTTTGAACCTGTCTACCGGGGGGCTTGCGGCCAGGGCGCAACGATTTGTTAACCATTTTGAACAAAACTCAATCCGGCCCTCCTTTGGGGTCCCGGTTTGAGGGCTTGGATGTGGTGCGGATCGGTGGAAACCAGGCGTTTTGGGCGGCGAAACGGCTGTTCGATGTCTTGATGTCGGTGCTTTTGCTGCCGGTTCTTGGTGTCGTTGCCCTGCTGTTGTTGATTGTGAACCCCGCGCTAAACCCCGGACCGCTGTTTTTTCAGCAAAGCCGGGTTGGGCAGCATGGTCGACATTTTGCCATCCTCAAATTCCGCACCATGCGAACCGCGGATGTGACAACACGTTTTGCAGATTCGGAGGCCGACAGGATCCGCCCGTTTGGCAGGCAATTGCGCCGCTACCGGATTGATGAACTGCCGCAGATCATCAACGTGATAAAATCCGAGATGAGCCTGATTGGTCCGCGACCGGAGCAGCCCGATTTCGCCCGCCATTATCAAGAGGCGATCCCGGGCTATGCGTTGCGGCATATGATCCGCCCGGGGCTGAGCGGTCTGGCGCAGGTGACGCAGGGCTACACCAGCGACACAGGAGCCACCCAGCGCAAACTGTCCCTTGATCTGCGCTATATCCGGGACTGTGGTTTCCGGCTGGAAAGCTATATTCTCTGGCGGACCCTGATCACCGTTGTGACGGGCCGCGGGGCCTTGTGACTGCGTCATTCTTTGCCGCGTTAATAAATTCCTCGTCTTGATCCGCTATACCACAGGCTTATCGCGCGGGGTGCGCTTTGGGGATGGTGAGGTTTGGCGCTTATGGCAGCCAGGGTACTTTTGACGGGTGGGACCGGCTATATTGGCTCGCATACCTATGTGGCGCTGGTTGAGGCCGGATATCATGTTGTTTTGCTGGATGATTTTTCCAACAGCAGCCCGGATGTCCTGAACCAGCTTGAGATTATTACGGGGGTGCCGACCCGTTTTCACCGGGCTGATGTATCGGACGCCAACGCGATCCGCCCGATCTTTGCCGCGTATGACTTTGACGCCGTGGTTCATTGTGCCGCACGCAAGTCGGTTCCGCAGTCACTGGCGCGGCCAAAGATGTTTTTCGACGCCAATATTGCATCGCTTTTGGCACTTATGCGCGTGATGGCGGGGCATGGGGTGAAAACGATGGTCTATTCGTCAAGTGCGACAGTCTATGGCCAGCCAGAGTCTCTGCCGATCCCCGAACATGCGCCGCTGTCCTACACAAGTCCTTACGGCCTGTCCAAGATCATGGGGGAGCAGTTTTTGAACCAGCAGGTGCGCACATCTGCGGGCTGGGTCGTTGGCACGCTGCGCTACTTCAACCCGGCAGGTGCGCATCCCTCGGCCCTGATCGGGGAGGCACCGGTTCATGATGGTGGCAATCTGATGCCGCTGATCGCCAAGGTGGCCCGCGGAGTGGTGCCAGCGTTGGACATTTACGGCCATGATTATGGAACCCCTGATGGGACCGGTATCCGTGATTATGTCCATGTCTGCGACCTTGCGCAGGGTCACGTGCAATCGCTGGACCGGCTTTTGCGGCACCGCCGATCCCATACGCTCAATCTGGGACGGGGCAGTGGCTATTCCGTGCTGGAGGTGGTCAAGGCGTATGAGGCGGCCAGCGGCTGCCGGATACCCTATCGGCTGTTGCCGCGCCGTCCGGGTGATGTTGCCGCCAGCTTTGCCGATCCGACCATGGCGGCCAGGGTGATCGGCTTTTGCGCGACCCGCGATCTGCATGATATGTGTCGGTCCAGCTGGGCATGGGAGACAGCGCGTCAGTCTGATCTGCAAGGGGCCCTCATCTCACCGCCGTACCGACCGCTTGGATTGATCGCGGCCGCACCGTCCGTGATTGTCACGCCCATCGCGCGGCCAAGCTGAGGGGCAGGCACAAAAAAAGCGCCTTAGTGGCGCTTGTTTTCGTGAATTCAAAAGGCGGTGTTATCCGCCCCAGGACCGCACCACACCGCAATCCATATGCACAAAGTTCGATCCGGAATATTTGCCGACGCCGCCCCCCTGGCAGGCAATGGCCGCACGCGCCATCTGGCTGACAGAGCGTGACGTCAGACGCAGATCGGCAGCCTGTCCGCGCATGTGCAGGGAATTTTTGGCCACACCGCGCGAGCGCGAGCGCAGCATCGCGTTTGTCTGTGGGCTGCGATAGCCTGACAGCAGCATGTAGGGTTCGTTTACATCAAGCAGGTTATGCGCTGCCGCCATGATGTCGATGGTCCGCAGGTCCATGTTCTTGACCCCATCGGTGCGCCAGTCGCGCATGAAGTAGTTCACTTCCTTCACGGCTTCTTTGATGTATTCGCCTTCGATCCAGTAGATCATGTCGATGCGTTCGCCGGTACGGCCTGAATACATCTTGATCCGGCGGATATCGCCGCCGCCCCGCAGGAAGCCCGCCGCATTGCCGAAAGTGGGTGCTGCTGAAACCGCTGTTGCTGCAAATGCACCAAGAAGGGCGCGCCGAGTCATCCCCGTAGAGCTTTTACCAGTCATATCCGTCTGTCCCGTGTTCTGCCTGTGTCACGTCTGCCTGTGGCAATGATGTTACATTTGCCAGCAATCGTTTTAACCTGTCTAAGGAGCCTATGGCATAGGCCGATTCTTGAACCAACCCCTTAATCCTTGGAGCTATTGAAACCCCGTATTTTAGGCAATTTTCTGCTCAAAAACTACGCCTTTTCTCCCTGAGGTGGAATCGCGTGGTGCTATTTGAGCACCACGTTGTGTTTTGTTCAGGCAGACTCGGCAATGTGATTGGACTTGCCATTGTGGCTTTTAGACAAAGAATCAACGCATTAATTACTGTTGTGGGGATTCTGAATGTCACGTTCTACAAATTTGGTTCGGGCCGTTGTTCTTGCGGTCTTTTCTGTCTTGTCTCTGGGCGCGACACTGGTTCCAAATTCCGCCACCGCACAAGTTACGGCTTTCAAACAGGCGGTCGCCGAAGCGGCGGCGCGCGACGAAGATATTGCAGCCTTCTACCGTGAAAATGGCTACACGCCCCTGTGGACCGGACCAGGTGATATGGACAGGGAACGGCGCGCGCAGCTGATGCAGGCGATCCGCTCAGTTGCGTCGCACGGTTTGCCCGTCGCGCGCTATGATCCCGAAGGGTTGATGGCCATTCTGGCGGCAGTGCGCACGCCGCGTGATCGCGGCATGGCCGAGGTCGAGATGAGCCGGGTTTTCCTCAAATATGCCCGCGATATCCAGACTGGTATGTTGATCCCGAACCGTATCACCCCGCAGATGGTGCGCGATGTCCCTTACCGCGAACGGATCAGCTATCTCACTGGTCTGCGTGATGCACAGCCGGCCGCCTTCTTTCGGGCGCTGCCCCCGCGCAGCATGGAATATAACGCACTGATCAAGGAAAAGGTCGCGATGGAGCGGCTGATGAAGGCTGGCGGTTGGGGGCCGGCGGTACCGGCCAAGTCGCTCAGGCCCGGCGACAGTGGCGCTGCGGTGATCGCATTGCGCAACCGGTTGATTGCAATGGATTACCTCAAGCGGAGCAATGGGCGCACCTATGATGACGCCATGCAGGCAGCGGTCCAGCAGTTCCAGATTGATCATGGTCTGAACGATGATGGTGTCGCAGGGGATGCAACCATGGTGCAGATCAACACCAGTGTTGAAAAGCGCCTGCAATCGGTTCTGGTCGCGATGGAGCGTGAGCGTTGGTTCAACACCGAACGCGGCAAGCGGCATATTCTGGTCAACCTGCCTGACTTTTCTGCCAAGATCATCGATGATGGCAAGATCACCTTTTACACTCGGTCGGTCATTGGGGCCAACAAGGGCGACCGCCCAACGCCCGAGTTTTCGGATGTGATGGACCATATGGTCATCAACCCCAGCTGGTTCGTACCCCGGTCGATCGCGACCAAGGAATATCTGCCGGCGCTCAAACGCAACCCCAATGCGGTCAGCCATATAGAGATCACCGACAGCCGTGATCGCAAGGTCAACCGGGGGGCTGTGAATTTCAGCCAATATACCGAGCGCAGCTTTCCCTATGCGATGCGCCAACCGCCCAGCAGCTCCAATGCGCTGGGTCTGGTGAAATTCATGTTCCCCAACAAATATAACATCTACCTGCATGACACCCCCGCCAAGAGCCTGTTTGCCCGCGACGTGCGCGCCTACAGCCACGGGTGCATCCGGCTGGCACAGCCCTTTGACTTTGCCTATGCGTTGCTGGCCAAGCAGGAGGATGATCCAAAGGGTTTCTTCCAATCCGTGCTGCGCACAGGTCAAGAGACCCGCGTGGATCTGAAAGAGCCGGTGCCTGTGCATATCATCTACCGCACAGCCGTGACCAATGCGCGGGGCCATACCGAATACCGCGCAGATGTCTACGGACGGGATGCAAAGATTTGGGATGCGCTGTCACGTGCAGGGGTGGTCTTGGGCGGCGTTCAAGGGTAAATCTCGCGGCACGCCAAAAGGGGTGCCCTATGTCCTATACCGTTGACCAAATTGCCAAGGCGCTTGGCGCTGATGCCGCAGGTGACCTGTCGCTTGTGGTGCATCGGGCGTCAGAGCCGCAATCGGCTGGCCCGGATGATCTGGCATTGGCGATGAACCCTGACTATGCATCCGGGATCGCGGAAGGGTCCGCGCGGGTCGCATTATTGTGGCCCGGTGCGGATTGGCAGGCCATGGGGCTGCGCGCCGCGATATTTCCGGCCCGCCCCCGCTATGCCATGTCGGGGATGACCCGGATGATGGACCGGGGCCAGGGGTTTGCGCCTGGCATTCACCCTTCGGCGATCATTGATCCCGCAGCCGACATTGCCGATGACGTCAGCGTCGGACCGCTGGCCATCATTTCGGCCGGGGCGCAGATCGGTGCGGGCTCTGTCATCGGGCCGCATTGTTTTGTGGGGGTGGATGTGACCCTTGGCCGCGATGCCTATCTGCGTGAACAGGTCAGCATCGGGGCGCGGGTGACCATCGGTGCCCGCTGCATCATCCAGCCCGGCGCGCGCATTGGTGGCGACGGGTTCTCCTTTGTGACCGCAGAGCCGTCAACGGTGGAATCCGCGCGCAAGACATTGGGGGATCAGGGTGCAGCACAGGCCCAACCCTGGATCCGTATCCATTCGCTGGGATCGGTGACCATCGGTGATGATGTTGAGGTCGGCATGGGCTGTACCATCGACTGCGGTACGATCCGTGACACCACAATTGGCAACAACACCAAGCTCGATAATCAGGTGCATCTGGGCCATAATGTCAGCATCGGCGACAATTGCCTGATCTGCGGTCAGGTCGGTATCGCGGGATCTGCGCGCATCGGCAACAACGTGGTGCTGGCCGGTCAATGCGGCGTGAATGACAATATCTTTGTCGGGGACGGCGTGATTGCGGGCGGCGGCACCAAGTTGATGTCGAATGTGCCTGCTGGGCGCACGATGTTGGGCTATCCTGCCACGCAGATGGACAAACAGGTCGACCAATATAAATCCCTGCGCCGTTTGCCCCGGCTGATACGAGAGGTCGCAGAGCTGCGAAAAGCGGTTTTCAAAACCGGCAAGGATGACTAAATCACCCGCAAACGCCAAGCTGAGGACAGTCTCATGAGCATCACCGATCAGGTCATTGCGATCATTGCGGAACAGGCCGTGCTGGAGCCTGAGGACGTGACCCTCGACAGCACCCTTGAGAGCCTTGGCATCGACAGCCTTGGGCTGGTAGAAAGCATTTTCGCGATTGAGGAGGCTTTCGACATCTCGGTACCCTTCAACGCGAATAATCCGACCGAGTCCGATTTTGACATCTCCAATGTGGCCAGCATCATCGCGGGCATTGAGCGGCTGAAGGCCGAGCAGGGCTGATCATGAAACGCGTTGTGATCACCGGGGCCGGGACCATCAACGCGCTGGGTCTGTCCGTGCCAGAGACATTGTCCGCCATGCAAGAGGGCGTCTGCGGCATCGGTCCGCTGGACATTCGCGATGTGGAGCGTCTGCAAATCCAGATCGGCGGCCAGGTGCGCGGCTTTGAAGCCGAGGGGCGTTACAACCGGCAGCAGATCTCGCTTTATGACAGGTTTACCCAATTCACCCTCGCCGCCGCGCGCGAGGCTATTGCGCAGTCCGGCCTGACCTTTTCAGGAGAACTATCCGCCAGATCTGGCGTGGTTCTGGGCACTGCGGGGGGCGGGGTGTCGACCTGGGATGACAATTACCGCGCCGTCTACGAAGAGGGCAAAAACCGGGTGCATCCATTCGTGGTGCCCAAGCTGATGAACAACGCCGCCGCCAGCCATGTCAGCATGGAATGGAACCTCAAGGGTCCTTCCTTTACGGTGTCCACGGCCTGTGCGTCGTCAAATCATGCGATGGCGCAGGCATTTTCCATGGTGCGCTCAGGCATGGCCCCGGCCATGGTAACGGGGGGATCGGAAAGCATGCTGTGCTTTGGCGGCGTCAAAGCCTGGGAAGGGCTGCGGGTCATGAGCCGCGATGCCTGCCGGCCCTTTTCGGCCAACCGCAACGGGATGGTGCAGGGCGAAGGTGCCGGCATCTTTGTGTTTGAGGAATACGAACATGCGCGCAAACGCGGCGCGGATATCCTGTGTGAGGTGATCGGCTTTGCCATGACCTCGGATGCCAGTGACATTGTGATGCCGTCCAAGGCGGGTGCTGCACGGGCGATGCAGGGTGCGCTGTCCGACGCGGGCGTGAACCCCGAAGACGTCACCTATATCAACGCCCACGGCACCGGCACGGCGGCCAATGACAAGACCGAATGCGCGGCGGTGGCGGATGTCTTTGGGCCGCATGCGGATAATCTGATGATCAGCTCGACAAAGGCGATGCATGGGCATCTGATTGGCGGAACAGGCGCGGTGGAATTGCTGGCCTGTATCATGGCGCTGCGGGACGGTGTGATCGCCCCGACCATCGGCTATCAGGAACCCGATCCAGAATGTGCGCTGGACGTGGTCCCCAATGAGGCCCGCCGCGCGACTGTCAACGTAGCGCTGAGCAATGCCTTTGCCTTTGGCGGCATGAACGCCGTGATTGCATTGTGCAAGATCTAAGGCGTTTCCCGGATGACCGGAAATATGACCTGCCCCTCAAGGCAATGAGGTTCCTGACGTCAGGCTGTGGCACAAAAAAGGCCGCCCCAACGGGCGGCCCATGTCGCAGCGCGTCAAAGCGCGATTACTGTTCGATCACCGACACTTTGTCGTAGCTGGCAGTGAAGCCAGACAATGACACCGTCAGTTTCACCTGCTGGTCCGGCGCAATGGCGGGAATGATGGTGATCACCGCTTCGTTGCCGCGCTTGAAGGCGGCCACGTCTGCCGGGGTCAGGCCCAGGCGGGCATAGCAGCCAACCGGGTTGCAAAAGGCGTAAGGATACCGGCGCGCCTTGCCACCATCGACAGCGATGGTCAGCTGTTGGGGCAGGGAAGTCTCAAGCGGTACAACGATTGTCGCGCCGGCTTCGGCCTTGCCGCCTTCTGGCAGACGGAACAACGAAACCTCGGCCACCGGGGCCCCCTGTCCATCGTCCAGCAGCTGATACATCTGACACGGATCTACCTCTTCTTCGGTCTTGATGCAGCGCATTTCCCATGCCCCGATCACTTCCTTGGTGTAGGGTTTGCCCAATTCTGGGTCCTTGTCCGCATCCTCGCCAAGGCTCAGTTGCTCTTCGATCTTGGCTGCATTGCCGGCGTCAGGCGTTGCTTGCTCTGTCGTGGGTTTTGTCGCTGTTGTCTGGGCGAACAGGGCCTGCGGTACACTCAGGGCCAATGCCGCGCAAATCGGCAGGGCCTTCAAAAATTTGCTCATGTCTAATCCACATTTGTTGCTTTTGCGCCGTTTAGCACGACCGCAGGACATTGTCAGCGGAGATCCACAAAAAGTTGACGACGATCCGGCAAAGACCTGCCGACATCTGCATGGCGTGATGCAGGGCCGATGCGATATCCTGAAAACGAAAAAGAGGACGCAGTGCATCCTCTTTCCGATCTTTTTCTCCCCGTCGAACTGGGCCGACTTATGCGCAGACGTTACGAAAGCAAAGAGCACCCGTCAACTGGATTTTTTTATAACGATTCCAGTGTAATATTCCCGAAAAATGTCGGATATCCACTGTCTGTGAAAAAGGGCCGCACCACAAGGGCGCGGCCAGTCTGACAGGGAGGAAATGCCCCACCCACAAAAGGACATATGTATGCGGGGCAATTACACTATGGCATGCAAAGGTTAAGTTTGTATGCTTTGGAACAGTAAGACAATGACACCTCCGAAAGGGAGCAAACGTGACAAATGATATCTTTATCGGGGGCGGCGGCAGCGACTATGCCACGGCGCAATTCCTGAACATCGGCTATGCGAACCGGCACGGGTTGATTGCGGGGGCGACAGGCACGGGCAAGACGGTCACGTTGCAAATCCTCGCGGAAAGCTTTTCAGCCGCAGGCGTGCCCGTGTTCCTGTCAGACGTCAAAGGTGACCTGTCCGGCCTCGCCAAATCCGGCAGCGCCGACCACAAATTGCACGAGGCATTTACCAACCGTGCCCAGAAAATCGGGTTCACCGATTATACCTATGACGCCTTTCCCGTGACGTTCTGGGATCTCTACGGCATCCAGGGCCACCCCGTGCGCACCACCGTGTCAGAGATGGGGCCGCTGTTGCTCTCGCAGCTTCTGGGCCTGAGCGAGGCGCAGGAGGGTATTTTGAACATCGCATTCCGGGTGGCGGACGAAGACGGGCTGCCGCTGCTTGATCTCAAGGACCTGCAGGCGCTTTTGGTCTGGATCGGCGAAAACGCCAAGGACCTCGCGCTGCGTTATGGCAATGTCTCTGCCGCCTCTGTGGGCACAATCCAGCGCCGTCTGCTGGTGTTGGAAAACCAGGGTGCCGCAGACCTGTTCGGCGAACCTGCGCTGGCGCTGAGCGACCTGATGCGGACAGATGCGGATGGCCGCGGCGTGATCAACATCCTGGCCGCCGATCAGCTGATGGGAGCCCCCAAGCTTTACGCGACATTCCTGTTGTGGTTGCTCTCTGAACTCTTTGAGGAACTGCCCGAAGTGGGCGACCCCGATAAACCCAAGCTGGTGTTCTTCTTTGATGAGGCACATCTGCTGTTTGACGATGCCCCCAAGGCCCTGGTCGACAAGGTCGAACAGGTGGCGCGCCTGATCCGCTCCAAGGGGGTGGGGGTGTATTTCATCACGCAAAACCCGGCCGATGTCCCCGATGACATCCTTGGGCAATTGGGCAACCGGGTCCAACACGCGCTGCGGGCCTTCACCGCCAAGGACCGCAAGGAACTGCGGATGGCCGCGGAAACCTACCGCGAGAACCCAAGGTTCGATACCGAAGAGGCGATCCGCGAGGTTGGCGTGGGCGAGGCGGTGACCTCCTTTTTGCAAAAGAAGGGCGTACCTGGAATTGTTGAGCGGACATTGATCCGGCCACCATCCTCCCATCTCGGCCCGATCGAGGACGCCGAGCGGTCGGCCTTGATGGCAGTCTCACCAATGGCGGGCAAATATGACACCCGGCTGGACCGCGAATCCGCCTTCGAAATCCTGCGCAAACGCGCCGATGACGCCGCCGCCGCCGCGGCAAAGGCCGAAGCCGAGGCTGAAGAGGCAGAGACTCCCTCCTTGCGCGAATTCAACAACGCGCGCCGCTACGCAGGCAAGGGCGTGCCGCGCTCCACGTCCCGCACACCGGCCCGCAAGCCGCAAGACAGCTTTGGCTCGGCCATGGCGCAGGTCGTGATCAAGGAACTCAAAGGCACAACGGGCCGCCGCATCGTCCGTGGCATCCTTGGCGGTCTGTTCAAGGGCCGCTAAGGGCCGCTAAGCCAAAGGGGCACCGCGATCAAATCGCAGTGCCCCTCTTTCATCTCTTTTTGGCTATAAATACCTTGCGCCTGCCCTCGGCCGGGCCGACCCTGTGCTCAGAAAACACTACTTCTCCGGTATCAATCCGCGCGGGCTGAACCGCAGCACCAACAACAGCACCATCCCCATGGTCAACAGTCGCATATGTGCCGCAGACTCGATCAGATGGGCTTTCAACGCGGATCCATCCGCCATGCCAGCGGTAATCACGTTCATCAACCACAGGCCCATCGGTTCTACCTGAACCCATAAGAACCAGATCAGGAAGCCGCCCAGCACCGAGCCCAGGTTGTTGCCCGATCCGCCCACGATCACCATCACCCAGACCAGGAAGGTAAACCGCAAAGGCTGATAACTGCCGGGCGTCAACTGGCTGTCCATCGTGGTCATCATCGCGCCTGCAATGCCGCAAATGGCAGAGCCCAGGACAAAGACCTGCAAATGTCGGGCGGTGACGTCCTTGCCCATCGCTTCGGCGGCGACTTCATTGTCGCGGATCGCGCGCAGCATCCGGCCCCAGGGCGAATGCAGGGCGCGCTGCGCCATCCACATCAGCACCAGCAGCACGGCGGCAAAAAGCGCGATATAGCAGATCTTGACCCAAAGGGTGGAACCTTCGACGGGATCAAACCCAAGACTGGCTGCGCGTTCCACAAAGGCTGGGTTGTTCTGCAGATCGATTTCATAAGGCACCGGACGCGGCACGCCGATCACGTTTTTCACCCCGCGCGTCAGCCAGTCCTCGTTCTTGAGCACGGCGATGATGATCTCGGCGATCCCCAAAGTGGCAATCGCCAGATAATCGGAGCGCAGCCCCAGGGCGGTCTTGCCGATCACCCATGCCGCAGCGGCTGCAAACAGGCCCCCCACGGGCCATGCCAGCAGCACAGGCAAACCAAGCCCGCCCAGAAAACCGGTCTGCGCGGGATTGATCTCTTCGATCCGCTCAACCGATGGGTCCAGCAGCGCGCGGAACAGGAAAAAGCCCGCCACCAGAACAACAATAACAAGGATGTTGCGCTGCCAGCCGGGCTGCATCCGCTTCATGATCTGTATGACCAACAGAACCGTGCCTGCGCCCAGCAGCAAGGCACTGACAACACCAAGGCCCCCGGCTTGGAACGCGCCTTCGGTGGGGGGCACGCCGATCAGAACAGCCGCCAGACCGCCAAGCGCCACAAACCCCATGATCCCCACATTGAACAGCCCCGCAAAGCCCCATTGCAGGTTTACCCCCAACGCCATGATCGACGAAATCAGCCCCATTGCCACGATCAGCAGTGCAGAGTTCCAGCTTTGTTGAAAGCCGACGCTCATGATCAATAGCGCCACGATGCCAAAGAGCAGTGTGTTTTTCATTGTCTCGTTCATACCGATTGCCCCTTGAACAGCCCCGTTGGTTTGAACAGCAGCACGATCAGCAGGATCACGAAACTGACCGCGAATTTATAATCTGTGCTCAGCAATTGCACGAGCCCGTTGGGCTCCAAACTCTCTGGCATCAGATAGACAAGTATCTTTTTCCAGGCATAGGTGATCGTCACTTCGGAAAACGCGATGACAAAGCCGCCGGCGATTGCGCCAATCGGGTTGCCCAGCCCGCCCACGATGGCGCTTGCGAAAATGGGCAGCAGCAGTTGGAAATAGGTGAAGGGTTTGAATGACTTGTCCAAACCATACAGCACACCTGCGATGGTTGCCAATGTGGCCACGATCATCCATGTGATCATGACGACCCGCTCGGGGTTGATGCCCGAAAGCAGCGCCAGATCCTCATTGTCTGAATAGGCGCGCATGGATTTGCCCGCACGGGTCCGGTTCAGGAACCAAAACAGCAGCGCCACGACGATGATGGCGGTGATGATGGTAATGCCTTGGGTGGTTTTGAACGAAAGACCTTCATCCAGTCCGGTTGCCGTCTTGAATTCACGCGCCGAGATGATGAAGCGTTCCCCGTCAAAGAAGTTCTGGTCATCCGCCCCGATGATGAAACGCGTCACACCGTTGTAGATAAAGGTGATGCCCAGGCTGACGATCACCAGAATGACCGGCTTTGCCTTTTTGACCCGGTAGAATTTATACACGGTTCTATCGGTGAACAGCAGCAGGCCAATGGCAAACAGGATGCCAAAGGGCAGGGCAAGCAGAGCGGTGGGTAAAGGTCCCAGGCTCAGGCCCCAGCTTTGGAACAGCCAGGTCATCAGAACGGTGGCCATCGCCCCTAGCGCCATGGTGTCGCCATGGGCAAAATTCGAGAACCGCAAGATGCCGTAGACCAGCGTCACCCCCAGGGCCCCCAGCGCCAGCTGCGACCCGTAAGCGATGCCTGGGATCAAGACGTAGTTTGCAAGTGCGACGATTGCGTTGAGAAAATCCATCGCTTAACCCCCCAAGAACGATTTGCGGACTTCCGGGTCAGCCAGAAGTTCCTTGCCAGTGCCGGTATAAGCATTGGCACCCTGCACCAGAACATACCCTTTATCCGCGATTTCAAGCGCTTGACGGGCGTTCTGTTCCACCATGAGAATGGGAATGCCGGTGCGCGCGACCTCGATGATCCGGTCAAACAATTCATCCATCACAATGGGCGAAACACCCGCTGTGGGTTCGTCCAGCATCAAGACTTTGGGTTTTGTCATCAAGGCGCGGCCCACGGCGACCTGTTGGCGCTGCCCGCCCGACAGCTCTCCTGCCGCCTGATAGCGTTTGTCTTTCAGGATCGGGAACAGATCATAGACCTGTGCCATGGTATCGCTGAAATCATCGGTGCGGATAAAGGCCCCCATCTCGAGGTTTTCCTCGACTGTCATCGAGGTAAAGATGTTCGATGTTTGCGGCACGAAACCCATCCCCTTGGCCACCCGCGCTTGCGGCGACAGATCTGTGATGTCCTCTCCGTCCAGCCGCACATGGCCCTTGCGCATATCAAGCATGCCAAAGACCGCTTTCATGCCGGTGGATTTGCCGGCACCATTGGGGCCGACGATCACAGCGATTTCGCCCTTGTCCACCGCGATCGTGCAATCATGCAGAATGTCGGGCCCGTTGCCATAGCCCGCCGTCATCCCATCCCCGATCAGGAAGGGACCGCCGGGAGATGGAAAGCTGGTATCGCCGCGCGTGGGTATCTCGCTGCCCATCCCTTTGGGGTTGGTGATCGAGATGTCCTTGTTGCCGCGGTCTCCGTAGGGATCGCTCATCTTTGTCCTCTTTTCTTCATTCTGACCCGATTGGGGCGTGATCCGGTAGGGTATGGTTGGCCCGGCATGAACGATGCGCTGCGTGGTGCAAGGGGCCAGACACTATGGCAGGGCTGGTTGCTGGCCTGCGTCGTTCGGGGCAGGGTCTGTGCTGCTTCCAAAACGATGCCGCACATGCCGGGTCTCATGCGCCCACCTGATCCTTGTTCTTGAGGCCGGTGCCCAGATAGGCTTCGATCACCTGCTCATTGGCCTTGATCTCGGCCAGGGTGCCTTCGGCCAATACCCGGCCCTCGGCCATGCAAATGACCGGGTCACACAGACGGCCGATGAAATCCATGTCATGCTCAATCACGACAAAGGTGTAGCCACGTTCCTGGTTCAGGCGGATGATCGCATCGCCGATGGTGTTGAGCAGCGTGCGGTTCACGCCCGCCCCCACTTCGTCAAGAAAGACGATCTTGGCATCGACCATCATCGTGCGGCCCAGCTCAAGCAGCTTTTTCTGGCCGCCGGAAATCTGACCGGCTTTTTGGTCTGACAGATGTTCGATGGTCAGGAATTCAAGCACCTCATCGGCCTTGGCCTTGAGCGCGCGTTCTTCGTCCGCGATGCGCTTGCGGCCGAACCAGGTGTTCCACAGGGTTTCGCCGGATTGACCGCCGGGCACCATCATCAGGTTCTCGCGGCAGGACATGGAGTGGAATTCATGCGCAATCTGGAAGGTCCGCAGCAGCCCCTTGTGAAACAGGTCATGGGGCGGCACCCCGGTGATGTTCTCACCATCCATATAGACACTGCCCGAGGTCGGTTTCAGCACGCCCGCGATCACATTGAACAGTGTGGTTTTACCCGCGCCATTCGGCCCGATCAGCCCCGTGATGGAGCCACGGTCAATGGTCAGACTTGCCCCATCCACCGCATGAAATCCGCCGAAATGCTTATGCAGATCGTCCACGACGATCATGTGCTCTTCAGAGTGCACCATTTGTTCATCCCCGTTCCCGGCAATCGTGCCGGATGATCATTTTGATCTTATCGTTTTGATCTTATCGTATAAATACAGCCCGCACTGGGGCGGGCTGTATCATGGTCTATCGGACGTCTTACTTGAAACCTACGGTTTCGTTCTTGCCGTCTTTGACTTCGATCATGCGGTATGTACCAGCAGATTCACCGGGGCCGATCAGCTCGACTGCGGATGCGCCGACATAGTCCACGTCTGTGCCTGCTTTGATCAGTTCAAAGGCCTTGGCCAGTTCACCAGGATAGATTTTCTCGCCGGGTGCGTTGGCGACCTCAAGGATCTTGTCCTTGTAGTCGGCCGGATCGGTGGAGTTCGCCGCCTGCATCGCCATCATGAACAGCGCTGCCGCGTCATAGGCTTCGGGTGTGTAGGGCGAAGAGCCGTCAAAGCCAGCAGCCTCGGCCATAGCGACGAAAGTGTCGATACCATTGCCCTGAGAACCGGCGATCTGACCGAATGAACCGTCCAGATCAGGACCGATCGTGGCTGGTAGGTTGTCACCGATCATGCCGCCTGGCAGACCGAATGTGTCCCATGCGCCCGCATCCAGTGCAGAGCGGATGATGCCAGCACCACCTTGGTCAAGGTAGCCTGCAACAACCAGCAGGTCACCACCGGCAGAGGCCAGCGCGCCGACTTCGGCAGAGTAATCCGCTTTGCCGTCTTCATGTGCTGCCACGATGGTCACTTCACCGCCGACCGCCTTGAAAGAGGATTCAATCGCGTCTGCCAGACCCTTGCCGTAGTCGTTGTTGGTATAGGTCAATGCGATGGACTTGATGCCACGCTCAACCAGGATCTCTGCCATGACCTGACCTTCGCGGGCGTCAGAGG
>Ga0213868_10001737_pt1 | contig 21059 bp, 14 predicted proteins | sample PICome_9_FD_160087 | JGI IMG/M metagenome (GOLD analysis project Ga0213868, IMG submission 160087) | Coastal seawater microbial communities near Pivers Island, North Carolina, United States - PICO127 | ecosystem: Environmental > Aquatic > Marine > Coastal | place: USA: North Carolina...
TTGTGAGAAGGTGTCCCGAGCCCATTCGAAGGTGATTCGATCCGTGTAGTAGCCGCCCTCTACGGGAAGGTTATGGCTGCGGGTAAGGGCTGCAACCATGAGGCGGCGCGTGTCTTTGCGATCCTCCTTTGCCATCGCTTCCCAGAGTGCTGCATCTTTCAGAGCGTGGACCTGCTTGATGCCGCGCCCTCCACCGAGACGGCGTTCGGACATGCACTGAGCGGTTTCAAGTGCGTGAATATCGTAGCTGTCGACGCCGCCGTAGGCAACGCAGACACTTTCCTTCAGTGGTGTATTGTGAGGAAGGTCAATCGCGGGCAGGCGTCGTGTGACTGGCAAGGAAGAGCCTGAGAAGAAGGGGAAGTTGAGACGTTTTGAGTCCTCCACCATCTCTACACATTCTTTCCAAGTGGTCGAAAGATGCTTGTCATTGAAAACAGGGACGGCTCTGCCGGTCTTCTCGAACACCCTGACGCATTCCTTGAACCAGGCGTAACGTGGGTAGAGCTTTTGCCCCATGTCATTGTCAGGATAGTCGCCGTGTTCTGCGATGATGACAACGCCATCCACGGCGAGTTTGTCGGTCCCTAGTGTCAAGGCCGCTTCGATAGAAGAGGACAGGGCGAGGCCATGCTTTTCAAGCCGCGCTCTTCCAAGATCCCCATCCGGAAACTGGTCTAAATAAACGGAAGCGACATCGACTCGCGGCATTTGCCAAGCGCCTCGCCAGCCATACCCGAGGGTAAGCCGATCGAGGAAGTGCTGGGCGTGGGAATGTTGGCGCACCTCCGTGCCGAGAAAGGCCACCTTCTTGCGAGCACTCGGCTCGACTGCGGAGGCAGACGTTGCTGCGACAGCAGATAGCGCGCTAAGTTGACGGAGAAAGTCGCGTCGATTCGTTTTCATGCAAGAAGGGTAACGAGCCCGCACGCAAACGTGAAGCCGAATCAGAGCGAGAGTTTGGAAATCGAAATTCGACCACCAAAGCAGATCTCAATGTCAGAGCCTTGTTCGCGCAGTCGATTGGGATAGTCGCCGTCATACAGGAATTCACGGACGTCACCCTCCGGTGTTGACGGTTGAAAACTTACTGGAAGGGGATGTTGGCTGGGCTCGCAATGGACACGATCAGGAGGGACATCGTTTGCCGAAACATGTGGCAAGTTGATGTTCCAATGTTCCCCTCGTCCCAACTGAACCGTGAGGAGCTCTTCCAACGCCTCCCAGGCGCAGCGGGCGGCCCAAGCCCAATCAAAGTCGAAACCTCGCTTCTTGAAATGCGAGAGCGCAATGCCAGGAACTCCGAGAAAGGCGCCTTCACGGACGGCAGCGACAGTGCCTGAGACATAGATATCGGCTCCTAAATTGCCGCCTTCATTGATTCCAGAAAGAACCCAGTCTGGCTGACGCGGTAGTAGATGTGTCAGGGCGAGCCGCACGCAATCTGCCGGCGTGCCTTCGACCGCATGGCGATTCTCTCCGCGAGCATGCACGCGGAGAGGCTCATCGGTGGTGACGCGATGCCCACACTGTGACATCACGCTGGTAGGAGCCACCACATGGCATTCCCAGGTTTCAGGAAGTGCTGATTCCAGAGCTTGAATCCCTGCCGCATCAATGCCGTCGTCGTTGGTCAAGAGAATGAGAGGTGGCATTGGAATAAATTTAGGCGGAAATGCCTCTTATCCACGCTATCCTAGTTGGAAGTTCAACCTTTTTCCCCGCACCCTGCACTGATGAAACGCCTTTGGTATGGTTTAGCAGCCTTTATCCTTGTGATCTTTGCGAGCCTTCTCTGGCTTCGTCGGGGAGAATTCATGGACGTGCTGAGCGCATTTGGCCGGCCATCAGAGGCACCGCAACCTGCTGTGGCTTGGACGACAGCACCAGAGATGCCGTCTGGAGACTTGGCCCCCGGGAGCAATCGATTGCGGCACATCATCAGTCGCCTCATCGACCCGAATGCTATCCCTTACGAAGCCATTCTCCGGTTCAAGACCGATGCGGACTTCGAGGATTTCCTCAAAAATAACGGCAAGTTGAGGCTGCTTGGAAGCATCCCTTCGTTGCGCGCAGCACGTGTCGGGTATGAGAACATCGATGATCTCAACGATATCCCCGAGAATGCGGATACGAGTCCAAACTTCCTCGTGCAGTTGCCTGCTCCGCCAGATCCACAAGGGCCGGGCATCCAGGACGGTGCGGTGCCCTTTGGCAGTTCTGCTATGGAGTGGTTGGGCATTCAAGACAACGAGACGTGGGGAGAGGGCCGCCAGATTGCCGTGATCGATACGGGGATCTTGGAACATCCAACGTTTGGAGAGGTGAGTGTCAGTAATACTCAGGACTTTGTTGCCGATGGTGAGAACGCGTCTGCAGTGGATGCGACAATCATTGAGGTCAATGGTCATGGTACGGCAGTAGCCTCTGTTGCGGCCGGTCAGCACGATGCCGCCCCTGGGGTAGCACCAGCGGCCGAGATCTTGAGTTACCGTGTGGCGGATGCAAATGGAAATAGTGATAGTTTCACGCTTGCAGAAGGAATCTTGGCTGCTGCTGAGGCTGGTGCCGATGTCATCAATATTAGCCTGGGCTCGGCTGGCGATAGCAATGTGGTTGAGGAGGCAGTGAAAACCGCGATTGCATCAGGATCGACGATTGTGGCGGCTGCCGGAAACAATGGCGTGCCAGGCCTCACTTATCCTGCAGCTTATGAGGGGGTTATTTCTGTGGGAGCGGTCGATGCGGCCGGGCAGCACCTGGATTTTTCAAATACGGCGGACGACCTAAGTGTGTCCGCTCCTGGCTATGCGGTCCCTGCGGCGTGGCCGGATGAGCAAGTCATTCAGTTCACGGGAACTTCTGCTAGTGCTCCCTTCGTTTCTGGCTCGATTGCCGCGATTATGTCTTGGGATCCGAGCATCACTGGTCAGCAGGCCTACGATCTGTTGTTGGCGCACTCAAATGAAGCCGGGGCGCCCGGAATTGATCCAATTTACGGAGAAGGTATACTCAATGTGGGGCGGGTTGTTGATGCGGGGACCTCAGGAATCTATGATGTTGCCGTCGCGAGTCATTTTTACGCAGGTGATATCCAAGGCAATGGTCGAGAGATTCTCCAAGTAGTGGCAGAAAACCGCGGGACAGAAATCATCTATGGTAGTACTCTAAAAGTCGACTCGCCTGTGGGAGAACAAACCTTCACGCTTGGAGCGATGAAACCGGGCGAAGTGGTCTCCCGTGAAGTTATTGTCGATGTTCGGCATGCCGAGCTGCAAGGCAGTGCCGACTATGCCACGAGCTTAACCCTGCCGGGTTCACAAACGGACAACAATCCTGCGGACAACAACCTGTCGTCGAGCTTCTTGCCTCCGGTCGCGGCGGAAGGAGAATGAATTAGGGTTTCTTCACAAAGACGTAGATCGTCGAAGGCTCGGGAAGGACTCCATCGATGAAATTCATCACGTCTCTATAGAGAAAGTCAGCCATGGCGTGGACGAATAGGACGTTGGGAATGGGAAGTTGAGCAGTGTCGTCGGCTCGTGCCGCCGTGAGTTTGGCAATCTGATTCTTGAGAGCAGCTCTATCAGTCACCTTCCAACTCTGGGACGATAGGATATCCTCATCGCCAGAGACTTCGGACTCATAAAGTAGTAGTTTTCCTTGCGGGTCTTGCTCTGAGTTACGGCTGAGTTCGAGTTCCCAGGGATGAGCATAACGGGCCTTGCGATCCAACATATCGTCTCGCGGGCAGAAGGCCTCATAAAAGAGTTGGCCTTTCTTCGGTGGCTCCACTCGAATTCCTTGATCCGTATCGATCGCTTTGATGAGCCGAGAGAAACGTTGGGCATCGGAAAGCGTGAGCTCAGGCCGATAGTCTAGCTGAACGAACACATCACGATTCTCCTTGGAGAGTTTCTCAAACGAGGCAAGGACGTTTACCAATTCACCGGCCGCAAGAGGAGTCTCGTCGCCTACTTGGTTAAGGACAGTTGGCTGTCGCTGATTGCCGGTAAATGCGAGTTGCAAGTCTAACGTTCGCCGCTGCCCATCTTTACGTTCTGGCTCCAGCGTCAAGGTGACGAGCTGGTGCTTTCTCAACATCACGTCAGGATTGACCAAGCGCTTTCCATAGACGTCGTGCTTCGGGGCTCGCACGGGGAGGTCAAGCACGGTGAGGCGGTGGTTGAAGATTGAGCCAATAGACTTTGGCTCGATGACATCCGCCGCGTAGGCACCAGGGGTGAACGAGCTGTCCTCCGGAATCCGATAGGATCCAGTGAACACCAGACCGGTCTCTTCCATGGTAGTGCCGGTCTCCTTATCGTAGATGAGTTTCTCAAGCCGCATGGGCTTTGTGGCGGTGCCATCGTTTTCAGGTAAGACTGTTGCGACGACACGTTCGCCCTTTGGCCAGAACTGTAAGGCCTCAGGGTGGAATGGCGTGCCAGACTTCATTCCAATGAATTCTAGGGCGCGATGGACGTCGCTTGGCTTGGCAAATGACCAGAGAAGAGACTCGTAGCCTCGACCGCATGACTGATCGATAAGAAGGAACTCGATGACAGTCTCCGCCTCTAAGCCCGTTGCTTCTGCGAGAATGCTCACCCGTTTTATTTCTTTGTTAGCAAGCAATCCCGGTAACACGAGCATCTTCGCATCGCTGGCGTGCTTGGCGCGATTTGATTGGTCAAGCAAGGAGGCATCTGCTGCCCGTTTGGGCGAACCACCATAGTCATCCGGTGCATCTTCAGGGCCACCTCCAAACTGGCCTAGGGCCATGGTGGTCAGTGCCACCAGGCTGAGGAAGGTAAACGAACAAGGGGCGGCCATCTGGCCGATAGCCTACGCTTTCGCCCGGGCAGAAGCAAACCCAGAGGGTTACTCTGCCTTTGGCTTGGCGTCCTTGTTCAGACCGGCGGCTTTGGTAGAGCCCCAACAGTCATGACTTTGGCGTCAACCTTGAGCTCTTCAAGCGTGGCTTGAAGGTGTCTGGCGATATAACTCCGAAATCTGCTACTGTCAGATCGAGGCTGGCGTGGGCCTTCCGTAGGTCCTTTCTAGTCCAGGGCTAAGGACATCCGAGTGCTGCGGAAATGAACACCTTCTGCTTCTTAATCCGGCGCTTCATGTTGATGTCCTCTAAGAATTCGTTCACACGCTTGTCTGCCAGGATCTTCTTGGAAAACAGATTGACGGTGGCATTGATTGCCGATCTGGCCGTGTTCGCTGTCGCTCAGCTTCGTCTTGGAAGCCGCCGCGCAGTCCGCTCTGCAGAAGGAGTAGGCCTTATTCTCATAGGATTTTATGAACTTGGCGTTCGAGGGTTTACCGGTCACAGGGCACTTTGGTGTTAGGTCATCTTGAGCCGTGACGCTGGACGCAATTGGCAGGATTGTGAGGAGAACGATTGAGATGGATAGATTACGAGATTGAAATATGTGGATTATATGCTGATTAATGGCGTGTTCCTTCTTGAGAGGGATTGCGTGCCAGCTTCTAGATAATTTAGGCTCTCCGTCAGGTTTTCTGGATAGAAAGCTGTCTGAACTTGAGCCAGGCGTAGTCAAGATCTGTGATGCCTTCGGCGCGGTCTACCACTCGTGATACGAGATTGTTGAATCCTTCGATCTTTCCTGAAGTTATTTGATGTTTACAGAAGGCCACGATCTTGTCCGCCTGCTTTCGGAACCCTTTTGCTAGTCTCTGAAATGGTGATGGGCCGCTTTCGGCAGCCATGTTGCACCACTGCAACAATGCTTTCTTCGCACAGCCTGGATAGCGGTAAGTGTGCACCACCCAGAACTGCTCTTTCCGAAAGTAGGCCGTGGTGATGTTCTCATTGATCTCTTGGAGAGCTTTTGGTCTGACGCTTCCTCTATCATCTAGGTGCTCTCCATTCGCGAGCAGGATGAATCGACAGCCGCGTTGAGATTGAGATGCAGATGAAAGCGATCATCGACCACGGTTGCTTTGGGAACCTGTTCGCCAACGACGCTTTGGTAGGCTCCCGCTCGATCTGTGCAGACCGCTTCGATACATGCCTTCGGAGCTTCGGTAAGTTTCTCAAAGAAGGACTCCAGGCTAGGCTTCTTCTTGCCTTCGGCCATGTGCAAGAGTTCGCCAGTCTCTCCATTAAGAACAAGGGTCATGTAGCCATGTCCTTTCCTGATCGCCTTTTCATCGATGATTAGTACTCGCAGTGCCATCGAGTGTTGGTGCGGGAAGGTCTAGCTTAAGGACCTCAATGTTGTAGCGGCGAACAGTAGACTCTCCAAGGTCCATCATCTTAGCCACTGCTGTCACCGGAGCATGCCTTGCCATCTCACTAACTCGGCGCATCAAACGCCATGTCGCCTCTTTGGTAGGATGCATTTCCTTGGGACGTGTGGTGACAAAGCGCCCGCACACTTTCCTTGGATAACCGGGAAGGTGATGTAGACGACAAGTCCACTCGCGATAGGCTAGTCGGGTGTGTTTTATAACCGAATCACAGCCATTGGAGGATTGATCCTAGCATAACGAGGCCAAGAAAGGTCGAAGCGAGTTTCTCATACCGCGTAGCGATTGCCCTGAATTCCTTGAGGCGCTGGAAAGCGTTTTCAACCCGGTGGCGTTTCTTGTATTTCTGTTTGTCACAAGAGGCAGGATTGACCCGATTCGCTTTTGGAGGAATGCAGCATCCGAGGCCAACGTCTTCGAGAAATGCTCGGAAGTCGTCAGTATCATACGCCTTGTCGGCAAGGATTGTGACTCCATTTGGAGCAGCTTCGCAAAGATCGATTCCGAAGAGATAATCGTTGCGATTCCCAGAACTGAGGAATACGTGGACGATCCTTCTCTTCCCATCGACCAAAGCATGAATCTTTGTGTTGGGCCCACCACGACTCTTCCCAATACACTCAGCCTCAGGCCCTTGTGCACCTCCGTGACCGTGTTTGTGAACCTTGCAGCTCGTAGAGTCAATAGACCACAATTTGCCCCCAGCGTTCGATGCGAGCTTTGTTAACACCTTGTCCCAAATGCCTGAATCCACCCAGCGACGCCAATGGCCATAAATCGTCTCCCACCTTCCAAAGATGCCTAGGCAGCGCCAAGAACATCCCTGCCTCAATCGGTAGAGTATAGCCCTGAGAACAGTATCGGGATCCATCGGCGGGCGGCCTCCAGATGACTCTTCTGTTAGTATCCCTCCTTCGGAATTAGATTAATTTTTTTAGGCGTTTGGCTTGAGCCTCCGCCTTGGCGTGTTCGTTAATCTGAGTCATAATATGTTGGTTGGTCCGAAACCCTACCAAACACTTAAGCATCAGCAAGGCTAAACTGTTATAAAACACACCCTAGTCGGAGACCGATCCTCTCCCGTATCGATGTCTCGTCAGCGGCGACCGGCAATTGGGGCAGCGGAGCTTTCGGCGTTGATCGAATCGCAGATTGATCTGACCACCCAATTTCTGGCAGCTAAGCTCTTCCACGACATGCCCGTCGAAATCATATCAAGCGTTGATGTTTAGGACTTTCAAACCCCTAAGTCCGCGTGATCTCGATGGGCGTGTCACCTCAATTCATCTTGCCTGCTCTCAGCAAACCTGACGGAGGGCCTCAGAAATGAGGATACCGAAAAGGAAAATGAGACCATCATCAAGCGGGATGAAATCTACATTGCTGATTCGAACTCAGCCCCAGAGCCAGAATTTGTAGCGGCGCTGTTTCTTGCTAGCGCCGGACTCGTCGTTTGGAGGAAGCGCTCTTGTTAGAGAATTAGCTTTGTTATGCTCCTGGTCTCCTAAACCGTAATCGTGCTTCTGTCTCATGTTGGACGAGCTTGGTCGAAGCAAGGGTTAGACGGTTCTTCGTTGACTCCAAGGATTAGGATTTGAATTCTGGGTTGTCAGGATTCCTGGTGTTTTTTTCATCTTGAGCCTCAGAGGTGGACATCGTGATGGAGGTCTCAAAAGCGGCGACATTCTTCGCCCTGTCAAAGTGGCTACTTGAGTAGGCTGCTGCGCGTTGGCTGCGGACCCGACGTTCGTTTGAATCTAGAGCTTCTTTGATGGCGTGGCGGAGGGCGTGGAGGTCTTCAGGGGGGACGACCCAACCGCCGCCACTTTCGGTGATCCATCGGCCGAGACTGCTTGTCTTGAATCCGATGAAGAGGATAGGGCGAGCTGCGGCGAAGCTGCCTTGATGTATACTGGGGACCATGCAGCCATCCCATGGTGGGGCCAGGCTGGCTAGGTGAACGTCACCTGTCGCAAAATGGACGGACAAGTTCTCTTCACTGACATAATCCGTGAGATGAATGGGGGTGTGGCGATGGGCTTCCATCTGGACGAAGGCTTCGACTTTGTTTCGTTGGGCTCCTTTGCCGCTAAAGATCCAGGTGATGGGACTGTGAGGGCCGAGTTCCACGATCGCGGTGAGCCATTCATCGAATCGGTGGCCCAGACCGAGATTGTCTGAGTAGAGAAACACGATCGATTCATGCCCCCAGCCGCGTTGATCGCGATAGGCTTGAATGGCTTCCTTGGTGGCCTGTCGACGCTCTGCCCAGAGAGGTAGGGCTACGGGAGAGGCGCCGTAGTGTTCGGCGACGCGTGCTTGCATGTCTGGTCCTAAGGTAATCACCACTTGGCTTCGTTGAAAGCTCCAGTGTTGGAGGCATGGAAGGAAGCGGTAGGTCAGCGAGTTCTCTTGGATCATGCCATGGGCTTTCATGACGTCTGGATAAAGATCCATGACCCAGTCCACGGTTTGCCAGCGGCGTAACAATCCTACGGTGTTCGCGAGCAGTCCAAGATAGGGAGGGAGTGGTTAGTGCGATGATGACATCTGGTTTACGTGGCGTTGAGAGGAGCTTCCAATCAAGCAGCGCGCAGAAACTTCCGTAGTGTAGCAGCCTGTGGTGAAAGCGCTTCCCTAACGGAAGTGTCGCGAGAGGTCGGATGTGCAGGCCATCGATCGGTTCGCCACGAGAATCTGTAATCGCTTGTCCGCCTTAGCGCTGCTTGGAGCAGAGCACGGTGACTTCATGGCCATTTCCGGCAAGATGTTCGGCCACATGGCTGAGCAAGACGCCCGTGGGAGCGACGTCGGGAGGATAGTATTGATTGAGCAGAAAGAATCTCATGAAGGCGAGCGGACGGGATTCCTTCCTTGGCTAAGTCGAAATATCTCCACTTGAAAGACGTCATTTCTCTCCTTATCTGCCCCGATGGATACCAAGATTCTTGCTGAAGCAGCTGCGGAGGCCCGTGGCCTAGCCATTGACGCGATCCACGCTTGTAGTTCTGGGCACTTGGGATTGCCACTTGGCGCTGCTGAAGTGGGTGCTGTCCTGTTTGGTGGAGGGTTGAGTTACCATCCGGGCAAGCCCAAATGGATCAACCGTGATCGGTTCATTTTGTCAGCGGGTCATGGCAGCATGTTTCTCTACAGCTGGCTTCATTTGTCGGGATACGACCTGCCGATGCAGGAGGTGAAGAATTTCCGTCAGTTGCACAGCAAGACACCTGGTCATCCTGAATTTGGAGAGACGCCAGGGGTGGAGGCAACAAGCGGTCCGTTAGGACAAGGAGTGGGCAATGGCGTGGGTTACGCGGTTTCTGCCAAGATGGCGGCTGCTCGTTTCAACACGCCTGAACACACGATCTTCGATCAACATGTAGTAGTGTTAGCAGGTGATGGCTGTTTGCAAGAGGGGGTAGCCCAAGAGGCTTCGGCTTTGGCGGCCCATCTTCGGTTGGACAACTACATCCTCATTTATGATTCCAACGATGTCACCTTGGATGCGATGGCAGACAAGACTCAGAGTGAAAACACAGCCAAGCGGTATGAAGCCTACGGTTTCGATGTCGTCACGGTGGATGGTCATGATTTGGCTGCAGTCTCTAAGGCGTTTGCCGACGCGAAGGCGAATGACAATGGCAAGCCGAAGCTGATCATCGCGAAGACGGAGATTGGTCGTGGTATTCCCGAGGTTGCAGGCACGGCCAAAGGCCACGGTGAAGGCGGCGCGAACTTTGCGGAGTCAGCTCGCAAGGGGCTCGGCCTGCCTGAAGAGACTTTCTATGTGTCTGATGACATTCGGGCATTCTTTAAGCAGCATGGGAATTCGCTCGCTGACGCCTACACGACGTGGGAAGCGACCTTCAACGCTTGGAAAGCTGCAAATCCTGCGCTTGCACAGCAGTTAGACGACGGGATCTCACAGGCTGTTCCAGGTGATTTGTTAGATCGCATTCCTGAGTTTGCTGAAGATGCGAAACTCGCGACGCGTGCGGCTGGCGGTGAGGTGATCCAACCCATCGCTGATGCGATGCCGCTGTTCGTCGGAGGCAGTGCTGATCTTTACGGCTCGACAAAGAATTACATCAAGGGCGCAGGCGATTTCTCGCACGAGGATCCTAAGGGCCGGAACCTCTGGTTTGGAATCCGGGAGCACGCGATGGGCGCGTTGCTCAATGGCATGGCATACGACGGTATCTTTCGCGCTTCGGGCGCGACTTTCGCTGTCTTTGCCGATTATTTGCGTCCATCAATTCGCCTCGCGGCTTTGGCGAAATTGCCAGTGCTCTATGTCTTCACGCACGACTCGATTGGTGTAGGTGAAGATGGTCCGACGCATCAACCTGTGGAGACTTGCTCTGGTTTGCGCGTGATTCCTGGTCTGGACGTCATTCGCCCCGCGGATCCAGAAGAGACCGCCGGAGCCTTTGTGGCAGGCCTTGAAAAGACGAGTGGTCCTACGATGTTGTTGCTGACCCGTCAGGGCGTGCCGATGCAGAACGCTGCAAGTGCGAAGACTCGCCGTGAGGGAGTGTTTAGCGGTGGCTATGTTCTAGTAAAAGAGTCAGGTCCGTTGGAGACGATTCTGATCGCTAGTGGTAGTGAAGTGCAGCATGCCGTTGAGGCGGCCAAGGAGTTGGGTGGCGGAACACGTGTGGTTTCCATGCCATGCATGGAGCGCTTTGATCGTCAGTCTGACGACTACCGGGCCGAGGTGCTTCCGAAGGATTGCAAGCGCCGCGTGGCCATTGAGGCAGGCGTCAGTGGTCTCTGGTGGAAGTATGTTGGTGATGAAGGCACGGTCTTGGGGATTGATCGCTTTGGCATCAGTGCGCCAGGGAATACGGCGATGAAAGAGCTGGGTATGACTTCTGAGGACGTGGTGGCTGCGGCGAAGGCGTTGGCGTAGTTCGTTCAGCTTCTCAGCTGGGGTCGACATGATTGGCTGTCTGTTTTATAGTCGCAGGCTATGACCCCGGCGAAATCCCTGCTGCTTTCATTTCTGTGCGTAGCTTCTGCGTTGGCAGAGCCTGAGCTGATTGTTTACTGGCCACTCGACGAGGCGAGCAATGGGTCGACGCCTGACGCGCTGGGGCGTTATCCGTTAGAATTGGTAAATCTTTCGGGCAGTGACTTGGAAGCGGGTCGGCGAGGACAGGCGTTCGCCTTTGTGGGGAGTGATGAAACTCTCTTAGCGCGGACGCATGAGGCCGATGATGACTTGCCCATCAATCAGCACGGTGAGTTCAGTGTGAGTCTCTGGGTGAAGGGGGATGGGCAAGGGCAGGATGATCTTCGCGTGTTCTCAGAAGGTAGTTCAGAGAGTGGAACTCCACTCTTCAATATTGGGACGGAGGTTGGCGGAAATGGGAGTTCAGTAGATATTTTTATTCGGCCTGGATCAAATCACCTTCTATCTGATAGCCCGGCCTTTGACAATGATTGGCATCATGTCGCTTGGGTTCAGGAAGGTGATGGTGCTAGGCTCTACATCGATGGTGAGGAGGATGGAGCAAGTTTTGATGCGGCTGAGGGGCTGGATGTGGACATCACGTCGATTGGCGGTATTCGACGTTCTTCTGGCGACTCTCATTGGTTTACGGGCCTCATTGATGACGTGTCGATGTGGAAAGGAGTGTTAGACGAAACGATGGTGGCGAGTTTAGCCGATGGCGAATCGCCCTCCGTCGTTGCGGGCATTGACGATGGTGGTGGTGGCGGCGGAAATCCTGACCCGCCATTCACGCCAGAAGGAGAGGCCTTGGTCATCACGGAATTCTTGGCTTCTAACAATGATCAGTTAGTGGATGCGAATGGTGAGTATTCGGACTGGATCGAGCTATGGAATCCGAGGGGAGAGGCGATTCCATTGAAAGGGTATGGGCTAACGGATACCGAAGGTGAGATCATCTGGACCTTTCCTGAAATAAGTTTGGCGCCAGGAGCCTTCCTTCTAGTTCGGGCTTCAGGGGTGAGTGAGATGGTCGGTGATGAAGTGCATGCGAGCTTTAAGATTTCACGTTCAGCTGGGAGCTACCTTGCTTTGGTTGCTCCTGATGGGTTAACCTTGCTGAGTGAGTTCAAGAACTATGAAGCCCAGCGGTCCGACGTTTCTTATGGGGTCGATAACACGGACAATTTAGGTTTCTTCAAGCGTCCAACTCCTACTGCGAAGAATGGCTCGAGCATCGCTGGTTTTGTCGCTGACACGCAATTCTCTGTTGATCGCGGATTTTACGAAGACGCGTTTGATTTAGAAATCACCACCGCGACTGATGCTGCCACTATCCTCTATACGCTCGATGGAAGTGCCCCAGAGCGAGGATCGATCTTCACGCCTGATCACGGCACGGTTTATAATGAGCCCGTTCGGATCGAGACGACGGCGACAGTGCGTGCACTCGCCTATAAAGGTGGCTCTGAGCCGACGAATATCGACACGCACACTTACCTCTTCATTGACGATATTGCAAAGCAGCCAGCAGATCCAGAAGGCTGGCCCTCGGACTGGGGACGCGATGGGGAAGTGGGCGGGATCATCCCTTCGGACTACGAGATGGATCCGCGTGTCATTGCAGGAACCATTCCCGATTACGGGATTCGTGAGGCGTTATTGGACATTCCTACACTTTCCATTGCCATGGATCCCGAAGACTTTGTGGGCAGCAATGGCATTTACACGAATCCGAATCCATCGAACCGAGCGGTCTATGAGCGCGCTTGTTCCCTTGAATTGATCTATCCTGATGGCGAGAAGGGTTTCCAGGAGAATTGCGGCGTGGAGATTCATGGGAACTCGAGCAGGCGTCCATTCCGCATGCAGAAACATTCGATGCGTGTCTCGTTCAAATCGAAGTACGGCGTTTCAAGGTTACGCTTTCCTTTCTTCAAAGATTCGCCAATCGAGAACTACAACAAGATTGTGCTGCGTGCGTGTTTCACAGACAGCTGGGGACTTGCTAGTTGGGGGCCAGGCCGCTATCGCCCAAATGATTCACAATACATCCGCGATATGTGGATGAAGCATTCCATGCGCGATATGGGGCATGACTTTACCAACGGCAACTTTATGCATCTCTACGTGAATGGCCTCTACTGGGGCCTCTTTAATCCTGCTGAGAAGATGGAGGCCGAGACCTTGGTGACGCACCTCGGGGGAACCGAAGAAGACTACGACATTAATGATGATTTTGATACCGCTCCAATAGACGGTACCTCGGCAAGTTGGAATGAAATGCACAGCCTTTCACGTCGCGATCTTAAAGTGGAAGAGAATTATCTTGCGCTAAGGGAAATGCTCGATTTGGAGAATTTCGCGGATTACATGCTCTTGCATTTCTTTGGCGATGCGGAGGACTGGCCGCATCACAATGGTCATGCCATGCGTAACCGTGGCGCTGGAGAGCCGTTCAAATTCTATGTCTGGGATCAGGAGATTGTGTTAGATAATTTCCGAGTGGCCCGGTACGGTTCGCGTGATTCTGGTCGTCCTGGCGGCCTCTTCCAGGAACTGCGAGATAGCAAAGAGTTTCGGCTGGTTTTCGCTGACCGTGTGCAGAAGCACCTCTTCAACGGTGGTGCTCTGAGCGTGAAGCCTAGCCAGGACCGTTACATGGCTTTGGCTAATCAGATTGATAAGGCCATTGTGGCCGAATCGGCGCGTTGGGGAGATACTCAGATGAGCACGCCTTATGGTAACCGTATTGATCAGCCTCGTGACCCGAATGATGTCGATGATCTAGCTTATCCTCCAGCGCCCCATGGGCCTGACTTCTATTTCACGAGAGAAGATTCTTGGGTGATCGAGCGGGACAACGTGGTCAACCACTACATTCCGAAGATTCATGATCGTTCCCATAGCAATGCCTTGCTCAATGAGCTTGAGGGTGAGGAGCTCTGGCCGCCAGAGCCGGCACCTGGCTTCAATCAGCACGGCGGGATTGTCGCTGAAGGGTTCCGTCTGAAGTTGATTCCGTCAGAGGAAGCAAAGGATTCTGACGTCTACTACTACACGCTGGATGGCACAGATCCTCGCAACTTTGGCGATAAGGTTTCCAGCAGTGCGAACACCTTCACGCCTGAAGGCGATGGGGTGGAACTGACCAAGTCCGTCACCGTGAAAGCGCGTATACAGCGAAAGGGAAACATCTTTCTGCCAGATGGAGACTGGAGCCCCATGATCGAAGCCACCTTTCGCGTGGGAAGCTTTGTGGGGCCGGAGGCCTTGCGCGTGAGCGAAGTGATGTATAATCCGGCATCACCAAGCGAGGCCGAGCGGGCTGCGGGCTTTGAGAGCCGAAGCGATTTCGAATACCTTGAATTGCTCAACACCGGTGAAGGTAAGGTAATTTTGGAAGGATTGCAGTTTGCCAAGGGGATTAGCTATCACTTTGCTGAGGGCGCATCTGCGGAATTGGCACCTGGTGACTACGTTTTGCTAGTAAATAATCCTGCGGCCATGGCCATGCGGTATGGAAACGCGCTTCCTATCATCGGGACGTTTGAGCGCGGCAGTCAGCTCGCGAACAACGGCGAACGTCTTGCCTTGGAGGATGCTCAGGGCGACGAGATTTGGCGGTTTTCATACAATGATAGTGAGGGCTGGCCTCAGGATGCTGATGGTGCCGGTAGGTCTCTGGTCAATGGGGGGCCTGGCAGTGATGCGAATCTCAATGAGCCAGGTAGCTGGGTGGCCAGTAGTCAAATTGGTGGAAGCCCAGGAGTGGCAGAGGGAGGGGAGCCTCCCGCCGCAGGCGGTTATGCGGACTGGCGGAAGGCGACGTTTCCTGAGGCAAGTCGTGCAGATGATGCTGTTTCTGGGCCTCTAGCCGATCCTGATAGGGATCGGCTAGCAAATCTCTTCGAGTATGCATTCGGATCAGAGCCCCTAACGTCATCATCATCGCTCGTGTCGGTCGCGCGAACATCGACACATCTAGAAATACGCTACCCGAGGCATCAGGGTGTCTCTGACATTGTTCTGGAGCCAGAAGCTGGTAGTGATCTCAGTGAGTGGACATCGAAGGGCTTTACGATCTCGAAAGAAGGAGAAGATATGGTTGCGGCGCGTCCGCTTGTAGATGGGGCCAGCACTGGGGAATATGTGCGTTTGCGCGTCTCACTCAAACCCTAGTAGGGCGTCAAGATTCAGTTGGTGGTTTGAGTAGACCTTGTGCGCAAGGAAGAGCGACACTTTTGGCGCTGCACAAGCAGGGAGACGGCGACCAGAGTGTCGACATTCTTTGAGTCTCTGTGATGCCTAGCATACATCACTTCACTTCTGACGTTCTACTAGAATCCAGGAAACCGGAGGGGTGGCTGTGTGGGAAATTTCCTTTGGCATGGAGGCTCAAGCTAACGGCTCGCCGAATCTAGCTTCCGGTCTCATCAACTGTCGTCATGTAAAGAATCGCCGTGCGAGCATAAAGTAACACCAGGCGTTGACTGGTGGGACTGATAGGAGTCTCGGCTAATTGATGGAAATGCGTGCCATGAATGGAGGACAGGATGATATTGGCGGGCTTCATACCGTAGTTGGAGCGCCAGGGCAGATTCCCAAGGCGCTCCTGTAGATACAGCGAATGTAGTGCAGGGCAGCGTGGTGATCACAGCACCAGTAAATCCAAAGTAAGGCGTTAGAGATATTCCTGCCACCGTGGGTGGTGTGGATTCCATGTCCGAAGGTTGGAGGCCTTACGCCTATGGATGGTTTTCCAGTCTTCGGTGGAGACCTGTAGTCTTGAGATCGCTGAAATCCGGTCATTGGCTTCCGTGGGCCCATTCGAGGGCTGGCCCACGGAAGCTAATCTTCGAGGGGGGATCTTGCAATTACGGAGGTCTAGGATTCATTGTCTCGTGGCTCACCTACTTCACTTCGTTCTCCTGCTGCTCATGAGCGTGCATGGCGTGCTCGCTGAGCCCGGGCCGATTTCTTACTCGCGCGATGTGCGTCCGATACTGTCGAAGAATTGCTTTGCCTGTCACGGCCCAGATGAGTCGAAGATGAAAGGCAAGACCCGCTTAGACGTGTCCGGTAAGGCCAACTTGGATGAACTGATTTCGAGGATACGCTCGACCGATTCAGATGAAATCATGCCGCCGCCTGAAGCGAACAAGGTGCTTTCCCAAGACGACGTCGCTGTGCTTGAAAAGTGGATTTCCGAAGGTGCCGTCTACGAGAAGCATTGGGCATTTGTTCTGCCAGTGCAAGAAGGCGTGCCAAAGGGCGAGCATCCCGTGGATTATTTCGTAGACAAGCGTCTTGGGGCTGAAGGACTTGCACGTTCATTTGAGGCCGATGCCCTCACGCGATTGCGGCGGGTGACGCTGGATCTCGTTGGCCTTCCGCCGACCTCGCAACAGGTGGAGACGTTTGCCAGCGATCCCTCGCCTGAAGCGTACGCCAGGATCGTTGATGACTTGTTGGCGTCACAGCGTTATGGCGAGCGGTGGGCGCGTCGTTGGCTCGATCTTGCGCGTTATGCGGATACGAATGGCTATGAGAAAGATCGTGATCGAAGTATCTGGCCGTACCGTGATTGGGTCATTGAATCGATCAATGACGGCATGCCCTTTGACCAGTTCACCATCGAGCAACTTGCGGGTGATATGTTGCCTGAAGCCACCACGGCTCAACTGATTGCTACAGGGTTTCACCGCAATACGATGCTCAACGAGGAGGGTGGCATTGATCCGCTTGAATTTCGATTCCATGCGATGACTGATAGAGTCGCCACCACAGGGACCACCTGGTTAGGTCTGACGACAGGCTGTGCGCAATGTCACACCCATAAGTATGACCCTATCACCCATCGAGATTACTTTGGACTGATGGCCTATCTCAACAATGTGGATGAGCCGAAATTCTTTATCCCGGATTCGGAAACTCAAGGGAAGAATGCGCGTCGATCGAAGAAAGCCGAAGGTCTGATCGAAGCGCTGCCATCGAAATGGCCAGAGGATGCCTTGCCACTAGAGGAGGTGTTTGACCAATGGATCGAGAATGAGCGAGCGAACGTCGTGAACTGGCAGACGCTTGTGCCTACGGGGATGTCGGCAAACTACCCTTATCTAACTCAGGAGGAGGATGGGGTCATCTTCGCTGCTGGTGATACGTCTAAGCATGACATTTACACATTGGAGTTTGCTGCCAGTGACCAAGAGATTACCTCGTTCCGATTAGAGGCTTTACCAGATGCGCGCTTGCCGGGCGATGGGCCAGGCATGACCTACTACGAAGGGACAGAAGGGGATTTCTTTCTCACAGAGTTCGTTCTGGAAGATTCTGACGGAATCGGCCGCTCGTTTGCGGGGGCTTCGGAGACCTATGGAAAGAATCGGTTTGGAAGCAGCCGCGTGGCAGCAGAGCTAGCGACGGATGGGGATCTTCAGTCTGGATGGTCTGTCAGTGGTGCAGAAGGTTCTAGACACGTCGCCGTGTTTCATTTGAAAGAGCCGCTTGCGGCAGGGGCGCCATTCACGCTGACCATGCATTTCGGTCGTCACTACGCGAGTTCACTTGGAAAGTTTCGGCTGAGTGCGGCAACTGTGTCTGAGTTCGTCGTGGCGTCTGTCCTGTCGCCAGAGGAGTCTGTTGCGATTATGGGAGAGTCTCCCGATGCAAACACGCTCGTGCGAAAGGTTTTCCTCATGCGGACACCGGAGTTGAAGGACGCGCGTGCAGAAATCCTGAAGTTGCAGCGCCCAAACAAAGGAACGAGTACATTGGTCATGCGAGAGCGGCCTCTAGGCCAAACGCGTCCCACATTCCTCCACAACCGCGGTGAATTCACTCAACCAACTGAACGGGTCTCTCCGCGCTTGCCTGAAGCGCTAATTGCCGAAAACAAGCCCCAACCTTCGGATAGGTTGGAGTTTGCTAGGTGGTTGGTTTCTCGTGAGAACCCGTTGACCGCGCGAGTCGTAGTTAACCGTCAGTGGGCGGCTTTCTTTGGAACGGGCCTGGTTCGCACCTTAGATGACTTTGGCATGCAAGGGGAGTTGCCCAGTCATCCTGCATTACTCGATTATCTTGCCGTCGAGTTTATGGAAAGCGGTTGGTCGATGAAAGCGCTTCATCGTCTCATGGTGACGAGTGCGACGTACCAGCAGTCGTCTCAGATTCCTGAACCTTCTACCAAAGAACGTGACCGACGTTTGTTGCGGGTCTTTTCGCGAACTCGTCTAGAAGCAGAGATCATTCGGGACGCTTCGCTTGCAGCCTCAGGGCTTCTCCAAACGGAGATGTATGGGCCGCCTGTGCGCCCTCCGCAGCCTGACTCTGCTCAAGGGGCGAACTATAAGCGATCGACCTGGAAAGCAAGTGAGGGTGCCGATCGCTTCCGACGTAGCCTTTACACCTATCAGAATCGCACAGCACCGTTTGCGATGTTCACGACCTTTGATGCGAGTTCAGGTGAAGCCTGTGTGGCCAAGCGTGATGTGTCTAACACTCCGTTGCAGGCATTGACCCTCATGAACGATCCGATGTTCGTCGAGATTGCCGAGGCCTATGGCAAGCGGATGGCGTCGGTTGAGGGAGAGGTGTCTGTAAAGATCGTTAAAGGGTTCCGCTGGTTGCTGACGCGCCTGCCAGAACCTGATGAAGTTCGCCTCTTGAAAGAATTCCATGAGAAGCATGATGATTGGACGGCTCTCGCCCGCGTCATCCTCAGTCTTGACGAAGCGATCACCAAAAACTAGCCCCATGTACCTATCTGATCCCAGGAACCAGATTTCCCGCCGTTACTTTCTTGGAGAGTGCGGTATCGGGCTTGGCAAGATGGCGGCTGCTGGCCTCCTAACGAATGCTTTTACCGAGTCGGCTGTTGCCACTGGCGCGCTTGCCTCGAAATTTCCGCATCATCCGCCCAAAGCGAAGGCGGTCATCCATCTCTTTATGGCTGGAGCGCCCAGTCAATTGGAGCTCTTTGATCCCAAGCCGACGCTTTCACGTCTGGAGGGCAAGCCGCTGCCAAAGTCGGTCATTGGTGATCAACGTTATGCCTTCATTCAACCGGATGCAGCAGTCATGGGACCGCAGTTTGATTTCGCTCGCCACGGTAAATCAGGCACTGTGCTCGGTTCTCCATTGAAGCATTTGAGTAAGGTGGTAGACGATCTGTGCTTTGTGAAGTCTGTGACCACGGATCAGTTTAATCACGCGCCGGCCCAAATCTTCTTCAATACGGGTTTCTCTCAGCCCGGTAGACCTTCGATAGGATCGTGGGCTCTCTATGGACTGGGATCGGAGACGCAGGATCTTCCCGCGTTTGTAGTGATGAGCACCGGAGGCGGATTGAGTGGAGGAACCTCACTTTGGTCGAGTGGGTTTCTTCCAACGACCTACACAGGCGTGCAGTTTCGTAATGGAAGTGAGCCGATTCTTAACGTTTCGACACCGGAGAGGTTTAACGAAAGTGTTCAGCGAGATACATTCGATCTCGTGAACAAGCTTAATGAAAGGCGGCTTTCGGATATCGGTGATCAAGAGATCGCGACCCGCATGGCTTCCTATGAAATGGCTGCTCGTTTACAGACGTCGGCACCTGAGCTGCTCAATCTGTCGGGGGAGACCAGAGAAACCATCGAACTCTATGGTTGCGAGCCGGACAAGCCGTCGTTTGCGCGTGCGTGTTTGTTAGCGCGTCGTATGGTGGAGCGGGGTGTGCGTTTTATCAATATCTATCACTCTGGTTGGGACGCGCATAGCAATGTTCGCGGAAACACGTTGGATAAGTGTCGAGAGACAGACCAGGCGACGGCAGCGCTCATCCTCGATCTCAAGCGTCAGGGACTTCTTGAGGATACGTTGGTCGTCTGGGGTGGTGAGTTTGGCCGCACGCCTATGGTTGAGAACAATCCGGCACTTGGTCGCAGCGCGGGAAGGGACCATCACCCGCAGGCCTATACCATGTGGATGGCCGGTGGTGGAATCAAACCGGGGATGACTTATGGAGAAACCGATGAATTTGGATTCCATATTACGGAGAATCCGGTGCACGTTCACGACATCCAAGCGACGATTCTTCACCAACTTGGGTTTGATCACGAACGTCTGACCTACCACCACGCCGGACGTGACTTTAGACTAACGGACGTTCACGGGCACGTCGTGCGAGACTTGCTGGCATGAGTTCTCCAGGTCCTCTGCGACCTTTGGAAGAACTGGAGCCTCTTCCAGTTTTAGAGTTTCGTCCTGAGTCGTCGGAAGTTTCCACGGAGTCCTAGGAGCAGGAGACCAAGAGGGGGCGGCCAATATCGTAGCGGTGGCTGTGCTTCGCCATTCCATTTGCAGTGTCCATCCTTGCTTAGGCAACCGTGCGCATCACCTGGACGGAATCTCGGAATTCTGGTGATTCCGTGCCTTTGGATAAATTCCCATCGCCGCCGTCAAGTAGTCCACTGATCCCGGTTCGGCACGAAGCTGAGATGCTTATCAAAGTCTGCTGGCAGATGGACACTTTAGAGAGGCTCGTGAAGACGGTCCATCAACCCGATCGTATCGGTTCTTTGGCGGATCCGTATCCATTGATGCCTAGAGCTTTCGGTAGCCTGGCTCGACATCGGTAAGGAGAGGTGACCTATCATGTTGCTCAGGCCCTGACAACAGAGGGAGAGGAAGAAAGCTTTGTGCTGCTACAGACCTCGCGAGATGGCTAGGAGTCTGTCGGACTTTACCAAGTTGCGGGTGATGCTAGAATTTAAGCTATGAGCGCCCGCTTCGGAGATGTCGACCGTGACACCCCAATGCTACTACCCGTGGACATGCG
>Ga0213868_10001738_pt1 | contig 21051 bp, 23 predicted proteins | sample PICome_9_FD_160087 | JGI IMG/M metagenome (GOLD analysis project Ga0213868, IMG submission 160087) | Coastal seawater microbial communities near Pivers Island, North Carolina, United States - PICO127 | ecosystem: Environmental > Aquatic > Marine > Coastal | place: USA: North Carolina...
TAAAACTTTTGATTACTAATGCATCATGGCTATCATAGGTTATCCCTTTTACTTTTTTATTTTCATTAAAATCTCTTACAGTGCCGATAAAAAATATAGAGGCTCCAAATTTTGATGAACTTATGAATTTCTCAGCTTTGGCTATTTCAATTTTTTCAATACTGCTATCTAATATTTTTGTATGAAGCATTAACCTCCTCCAATTGGAGGGATAATACCAATTCTTTGATCTTTTGTAATTTTATAATTGTCGCTAATTATCCTGTCATCTTCTGAGCAAAATGCTGAACCTTTGATGATCTTTTTATAATTTTCATTCCCTTTAAAATTTTTATCAATAAATTCTAAAATGAAATTTCTAAATTCTTTGATTGATATTGGTTTTTTTATATTAAATTCTATAAAATCTTTATTACTAAAATCTCTACTAGCGCCAAATAACTCTAATTTGATTTTCATAGTTTGATTTAGATATTAAAAAATATCTTGTAAAAAATCTGGTAAGCCATCTGGATTTGTCCACAAACCACTTTTACCACCTTCTTTAATTAATAATTTTACATTATCAATTTTAAGATGTGGATTTACAATTTTACTAAGATCATAAATAGTGATTAGAGCCGCATTAACACCCATAATTGCTTCCATCTCTACACCAGTTTTTGCTACAGCTGACACTACGCAAAAAACCTCTAAAGAAAAGTCCTCTGAATTTGATATAATTTTTGTTGCAGTATGATCAATAGGTAAAGGATGGCATAAAGGTATAAGTTCACTTGTTTTTTTTACTCCTAGAACTGCAGCAACCTCTGCTAAAGCGATGGGATCACCTTTTGGCATTTGTTTATTTTGAATTAAATCAAACACTTCTTTTCCAACATAAATTTTGCCAGAGGCCAATGCTCTTCGAAATGTTTCTTTTTTTGATGAAACATCAACCATATTAAAAGAATTTTTTTGAAATATTTTTTTTGCCCAATCATTTAACTCTTCTTGATTGATCACTTTTAAATTTTTCATTTATTTTTAACCACCCGTAGTAGATAAATTAGTTGTAAGTCCTGTTTCACCTAACTCAAGATAATGAGACTCTTTCTTAAAATTTAATTGTTTTAAAATTAAATCCTTTAATTCTTCAATTTGATCGTCTTTTTGCATCAAATGTCTAATATTAATCCCAGTATTACCAAACAAACATAATCTTAAATCACCTTTGGCCGTTATTCTGAGCCTGTTGCAACTTTTGCAAAAATCTTTTGAATAAGGAGCGATAACTCCAAATTTACCTTTATATTTTGGATTTAAATAATTTTTTGATGGACCCGCATCTCTGCCTAATGTTTGGATAATCCAATTTTTTTTATTTAGATAATCAGTAAATTTTTTTGCTGAAACATGAAATTTTTTAAAATAATCAAAATTATCCCCAGTCTGCATCAATTCAATATATCTAAAGTCAATCTCACTATTTTCTATGAAATTTGACCATTGATCAAAATCTGCTTCGCTATCATTAACCCCTTTGAGTAACACAGCATTAATTTTGATGTTCTTAAAATTTAAACTTTGTAAAATTTCTATACCTTCTAAAATTTCAGGGAGACGATCATGATCCGTAATGTTTTTAAATTTATTTCTGTTAAGACTATCTATACTAATATTAATTCCATCAAGACCACTCTCCTTGATTTTATGAGCAATTTTATTAAGTCTGTAACCATTTGTAGTTATAACTGTTTTTTTTATACCTGAGTTGTTTTTAATTGTTTTTAAAATTTCAAAAAAATCTTTTCTTACTGTTGGTTCACCACCAGTAAGTCTAATTTTGCAAACACCTAATTCAGATAAGGCTTTTGCCAATCTACCAATTTCCTCTGTTTTTAAAAAAGTTCTATTATCACTTTTGTCAATTTGATAACCGTTCGGCAGGCAATAACCACATTTAAAATTACACACGTCAGTAATTGATAATCTTATATACGGAAAGGTTCTGCCAAAACTATCTTTAAGAATACTCATGTTATGATAAGTTAACATAATTAATTTAATTTACCATGACTCAAATATTAAATAAAAATCAAATTAAGCAATATAATGAAAACGGCGCTGTGTTTATTAAAGGTAAATTTGATAATTATTGGATAAAAAAATTAGAGGAGGGATTTAAAATAGCAAAAAAAAATCCAAGCCCAAGATTTGTAAATCACACTAAAGATAAAAATGCCCCAAGTTATTTTGAAGATTTTTGGACTTGGAATATAAATAAAGAATTTAATGATTTTGTATTTCATTCTCCTACAGCTCAGATTGCTTCAGAGTTATTGGATGCAAAAAAAATTAATTTAGTAATGGATAATTGGTTTTTTCGGGAGGCTGGATCTAAATCGAAACCACCATTCCACCATGATATTTCATATTTTGATTTTCATGGAGCCATGTGTGTTTTATGGATTCCGTTAGAGCCTGTTAAAAAGGATGAGGGCATTGCCTGGATAAAAGGTTCTCATTTATGGAACAAATTTTTTTTAAGAACACGTTTTAACGATGGCCATAAAATTGATGGTCAGGCAGGGGTTGTTAATGGTGTTACTTATGAAATTACTCCAGATATTTTAAATAATAAAGAAAAGTATGAGTTTTTAGAATGGGATCTAGAAGTGGGCGATTGTATTTTTTTTGATATTAGAACTTTGCACGGGGCATTACATGAAACCTCACCTAAAAAAGATGTACATCGTTTTACTTTAAGAATGGCAAAAGAAAATTCAAAAATTATTTATCGTGGTGATTGGGCCAAAGAAGAAAGAAGTATTATGGAAATGAATGGTTATAAAAATGGTGATAATATTTCAGGAAAAATGTTTCCGTTACTTTTTGAAAATTAAAAACTCTAGCGTTAAATAACGCTAGAGAAATTAATTAATATTATTTTCCAACTGGCCTATAAGCAGCTGCGGCTTTAGAAGCTTTGTCCGCTGCATTATTAAAATTAACAGACTCCATAATTGTCATATCTTTAATCGTACCAGTAGATTCCATTAACATTTTCATTCCAGCTATGGTTTCAAAATCAGAACCTTCAATAATTGCAATAAAATCGTAAGCCCCTCTTAAGGTCATCATATCAATGAGTTTTCCACCAGCAGCTTCTGTGATTTTTTTTGCTGCTTCCATTCTATTATCATTTGGATTTTTAACAAATCCAGCCAATCCTTGCTCTGTATATCTTCCTAAAACAACATATTTCATTTTTCCTCCTAATTATTATTTATGATTAAAACATATTTGTGATAATTTTTAAAATTAAAATTTTGTGACAATTTTTAAAATTAGAAATATGACATATAGAGCTTCCAAAAAAAGATACGAATTTATGAAATATAAAAATTGTGGAAGTAGTGGTGTTAAATTGCCACTAATAAGTCTTGGTTTATGGCATAATTTCGGTGGAAAAAAAATTAATTCAGAATCTAAGAAAGTTTTATTCAAAGCATTTGACTGTGGCATCACTCATTTTGATTTAGCAAATAATTATGGTCCTCCATATGGAAGTGCAGAAATAAATTTTGGTAAAATTTTAAAAAATGATTTATCAAAATATAGAGATGAATTGATTATTTCTTCAAAAGCAGGCTATGATATGTGGGAAGGTCCTTACGGAGAATGGGGATCAAAAAAACATATTATTGCTAGTTGTAATCAGAGTTTAAAAAGAATGGGATTAGACTACGTGGATATATTTTATTCACATCGATTTGATCCTAATACCCCTTTAGAAGAAACTGCAGACGCTTTAGAGCACATTTATAAGTCAGGCAAAGCTCTCTATATAGGAGTTTCTTCCTATTCTTCAAAAAAAACCAATGAAATGTACAATTTATTAAAAAAGAGAAATATAAAACTATTTATTCACCAACCATCTTATTCCTTAATTAATAGATGGATTGAAAAAGATTTGACTAAAACACTTATAAATAAAGGGGTTGGATGCATTGCATTTTCACCACTTGCTCAAGGAATGTTGTCAGAGAAATATTTTAAAGGCATACCAAAACTTTCTCGCGCTAACCAAAAAATTACCTCTTTAGATAAAAAATTAATTACTCAAAAGAATATTAAAATGATTTTTGAATTAAATAAAATTGCTAAAAAGAGAGGACAAAGTCTTGCTCAAATGGCAATCGCTTGGGTGTTAAACAATAAAGCTGTAACCTCAGCTTTGATTGGTGCTAGAAATATCAATCAATTACAAGAAAATATTAACGCAATAAAAAATTTAAATTTTTCACAAACTGAAATATCTTTAATAAATAAAACAGCCAGAGACGGAGGTGTAAATATTTGGCTTGCCTCAAGTTCTTACTAAATATAATCAGGTCTTATGATAAAATTTAATTTAGAAAATAGAGTAGCAGTTGTTACTGGAGGAGCACAAGGTTTTGGTTTAGCAATAGTAGAAAGATTTATTCAATCTGGTGCTAAAGTAGTCATATGGGATATAGATGAAACTGAAGCAAAAAAAGCAGTATCAAAAATTTCTTCCAAAAATTTAATTTATCAAATTGTGGATGTAACTAATTTTGAATCAATATCTGAGACGTTAATCGAGATTGAAAAGTTATTGGGCAAAATAGATATATTAGTAAATAATGCAGGAATTGCAGGTAAAAACACAACAGTAGCAGATTATCCAATAGATGAATGGAATAGAGTTATTAATTTAAATTTAAATTCAGTATTTTATTGTTCAAAAGCAGTAGTGCCTTTTATGGAAAAAAATAATTACGGAAGAATAATCAATATTGCATCCATTGCTGGAAAAGAAGGAAATCCTAATGCCAGTGCATATAGTTCTTCAAAAGCAGGAGTAATTGGTTTAACTAAATCTTTAGGAAAAGAGTTAGCAAACAAAAATATTGCAGTAAATTGTGTAACCCCAGCAGCAGCCAAAACAAGAATATTTGATCAAATGACCGAAGAACATATAAATTATATGTTGTCTAAAATACCAAGAAATAAATTTGCAAAAGTTGAAGAGTTAGCATCATTAGTAACTTGGCTAGCATCAGAGGAAAATTCATTTTCAACTGCAGCTGTATTTGATTTAAGTGGAGGAAGGGCAACGTATTAATTATGCAAATAGGAATTGATGTTGGAGCTACAAAAATTGAAAGTGTTGTTTTAGAAGATGATGGTAAAGAAACACATAGATCTAGAACGGCGTGTCCAAAAGATTATTTAACTATTATAAGAACTATTAAACAAATTAATGATAAATTAGAAAAAGAATTTAAAAAAGAACTACCAATCGGAGTATGTCATCCTGGTGTTCATTCTCCTCAAACTGGTTTAGTAAAAAATGCTCCCAATTGTTATTGGTTAGAAAAAAAACCTTTTCAAAGTGATTTAAGAAAAGCATTAGGTAAAGAGGTTTTTTGTGAAAATGATGCGAATTGTTTTGCATTATCTGAAGCAATCGATGGTGCGGGAAAACATTATAAAATTGTATATGGAATAATTTTAGGCTCAGGAGCTGGGGGTGGTCTTGTTATTGATAAAAAAATAGTTACAGGTCCTAATGGTGTTGCAGGAGAATGGGGTCATAATCAAATTCCATATTTTTTAGGCAAGAGAGAAGAGTTTGAAAGCACTTCGGCAAGAGAAGCTGAAATAGAAAGTTTTATTTCGGGCTTAGGAATGGCAAAAAGATTTAATAAAAAATATAATAAAAATCTTAAAACAAACCAAATTTTTGAATTAAATAGAAAACATGATTTAGATGCTCAAAATTTTATTGAAGACTTTAAAATAAATTTAGCAATGTCACTTTCAACGATAATTAATATTTTAGATCCTGATGCATTTATATTTGGAGGAGGAGTTTCAAATGAAATTGATTTTTTAACTGAAATTGAAACACTAGTTAAAAAATATGTTATTGGCAAAGAATACGAAGGTGTATTTTTAAAACCTAAATATGGTGATGCTAGTGGTGTAAGAGGTGCTGCAAGACTTGGTAGAGCAACTATTTATTAAATTCAATCAAAGGTAGAATATAAGTTTTTAATAAATTTTAATTTTTTAATGAAAACTGGTAAAATATTTCTAAATTAATTTTCAACTCCTAATTGTAGAAAATAAAAACAATTTAAAAATACTATTTAAAAGTATAGCTTTCTTTTTTTATTAATAAAAAAAGGAGAAATATGAAAAAGATAATAATTGCAATAATTGCGATGGCTATCACTCCAACTCTATCTTATGCAGCTTCTAAAGCAGAAGTACTTCACTGGTGGACATCTGGTGGTGAAGCAAAAGCTCTTCAAGTTTTAAAAGATGATTTTGCAGCTAAAGGTGGTGAATGGTCAGATATGCCAGTTGCTGGTGGTGGTGGAGATGCTGCTATGCAAACACTAAAAGCTAGAATTGTAGCAAATGATGCTCCAGCTGCTGCTCAAATTAAAGGACCAACTATCCAAGCTTATGATAGAGAAGGTGTTGTTGCTCCATATAATATTGATGCTGTAGCTAAATCTGAAGGATGGGATAAACTTTTAAGCAAACAAGTAGCTGATCACATGAAATGTGATAATGGAAAAGCATATTGTGCTGCTCCAGTTAACATTCACAGAATTGATTGGTTCTGGGCTAACAAAAAAGTTTTAGACTCAAATGGTATTAAAATGCCTTCATCATGGGATGAATTCAATGCTGCTGCAGATAAACTGCAAGCTGCTGGTATTATTCCTTTAGCTCATGGATCTCAACCTTGGCAAGATGCAACTGTTTTTGAAGCAGTAGCTCTTGGTATTGGTGGAAACGATTTTTACAAAAAAGCATTTGTAGATGCTGATGCAGCTACATTAGGTAGTGCGACAATGGTAAAAATATTTGATCAAATGAGAAAACTAAAAGGTTATACTGATGCTGGTTCCCCAGGAAGAGACTGGAACGTTGCAACTGGTATGGTTATGGAAGGTAAAGCTGCTTTCCAACTTATGGGCGATTGGGCAAAAGGTGAATTCGCTGCAGCAGGTTTAAAACCTGATGTAGATTACTATTGTGCTTCTACACCATCGAACAATGGATACTTATACAATGTTGACTCTTTTATTTTCTTTAAGATTAAAGGAAAAGAAAAAGTTGAAGGTCAAAAATTACTTGCAAGTTTGATCATGGGTAAAGAGTTCCAAAAAGTTTTCAACATTTACAAAGGATCAATTCCTGCAAGACTTGATGTTCCAATGGATGACTTTGACAAATGTGCGAAAAAATCTAATGCAGATTTAAATACTGCTGCAAAAAGTGGTGGGTTACTTCCAAGCTTTGCTCACGGTATGACTTTGGAGCTAGGTGTTAAAGGAGCAATTCAAGATGTTGTTACTGAACACTTTAACTCTGACATGTCTTCACAAGATGCTGTTAATAAATTATCAGCTGCTGTTAAGGCTGCAAGTTAATAAGTTAAACAATAATTAACAATTTTGTTACGCGCTATTTTTTAATTAATAGCGCGTAATTAATTCATTAAATTTTTATGTTTTGGTTAAAAAGAAATTTACCTAAATTGGTTATAGCCCCTTCATTTGGTGTGATAGCTTGGTTTGTCTATGGTTTTATCTTTTGGACTATTTATGTTTCTTTTACCAATTCAAAACTTCTTCCAATTTATGATTTTCAAGGATTAGATCAATATTTTAGATTATGGTCTATGCCAAGATGGCATGTAGCAGTTGAAAATTTGTTTATATTTACAACATTATTTATAGTTTTTTGCGTATTAATTGGAATTATTTTAGCAATTTTACTAGATCAAAAAATTAGGGCTGAAGGATTTTTAAGAACTATTTATTTATATCCAATGGCTTTATCTTTTATTGTAACTGGAACTGCTTGGAAGTGGATGTTAAATCCCACATTAGGATTAGAAAAATTTGCTCAAGATATAGGCTTTACAAATTTTACCTTTGACTGGTTGGTTACTCCAGGAATGTCAATTTATACTATTGTTATTGCGGGTGTGTGGCAATCATCAGGTTTTATAATGGCAATTTTTTTAGCAGGACTTAGGTCAGTTGATGATGAAATAATCAAAGCTGCAAAAATAGATGGTGCTAGTTTAGTTTCAATTTATACAAAAATCATTTTACCAATGATGAGGCCAGTTTTTATGAGTGCAATTGTTATTTTGGTACATTTAGCAATTAAAAGTTATGATTTAGTCATTGCTTTAACAGCGGGTGGACCTGGAATTTCTTCAGATATGCCTGCAGTATTTATGACACAGATGGCTTTTCATAGAAGCGAAATAGGACTTGCTTCTGCAAGTGCAATTATGATGTTTTTAACAGTTGCTGCAATTGTAATACCATATTTATATTCAGAATTAAAAAGAGAAGATGACAGAAAATAATTATAAAGAATTAGAAAATAAATCAAAAAGTAAAAAAATAATTTACAGGTGGATATTATTTTCAATCTTAGGAGTTTTTGCACTTTATTACATAACACCACTTTATGTAATGGTAGTAACATCTTTTAAAACTATGGAAGAGATAAGACAAGGAAATTTGTTTTCTCTACCAAGTTCTTTAAATCTTGAATCATGGGATGTTGCCTGGAATGGCCAAGGTTTTTCTGCTGGAGATGTTTTTTTAAAGACTTATTTTTGGAATTCAGTTAAATTAGTTGTTCCAGCTGTAATTATTTCAACAATCATTGGTGCTATAAATGGTTATGCTCTAACTAAATGGAGATTTAAAGGGGACAGTTATATATTTCTATTATTTTTATTTGGAACTTTTATACCTTATCAAGCGATCTTATTACCAATGTCAAGAACGTTAGGATCTTTAGGTATTTCAAATTCTATCTATGGATTAATTTTAGTTCATATTGTCTATGGACTATGTTTTACAACTTTGTTTTGTAGAAATTATTATATTTCTATATCCAGCGAAATTGTAAAAGCAGCGAGAATTGACGGTGCCGGTTTCTTCAAAATATTTTTTAAAATTATTTTACCCATCTCTGCTCCAATTTTAGTCGTAACTGTAATTTGGCAATTTACAGCAATTTGGAATGATTTCTTATTTGGTGCAACATTTACATTTGGTAATGAAGCACCAGTTCAAGTAGCTTTAAACAACATGGTTTTAACCAGCTCAAGTGTTAAAAGATATAATGTTGATATGGCTGCAGCAATCATTGCTGGGTTTCCAACATTGATAGTTTACGTATTAGCGGGAAAATATTTCATAAGAGGTTTAACAGCAGGTTCAGTGAAAGGATAAAATGGCAAATTTAAAAATTAATGACATAAATAAAAATTTTGGAAATACTGAAGTTTTAAAAGGGATAAATTTAGACATAAAAGATGGTGATTTTTTAGTACTTTTAGGTCCTTCTGGATGTGGAAAATCAACTCTTTTAAACACAATCGCTGGATTAGAAAGCTCAAATAGTGGTGAAATTTTAATCGATAATTACAAAGTTAACGATATGGAGCCAAGTGATAGAGACATAGCGTTAGTGTTTCAATCATATGCGTTGTATCCAGCAATGACAGTCAAAAAAAATGTTACATTTGGTCTAGAACAAAGAAAAACATCTAAAGAGAAAATAGCAGAGGCATTAGAAAAAGTTTCCAATCTTTTAAAAATAAACGAATTATTAGAACGTAAACCTTCACAACTTTCTGGAGGACAAAGACAAAGAGTTGCAATGGGAAGAGCCTTAGTTAGAGATCCAAAAGTTTTTTTATTTGATGAGCCATTGTCAAATCTAGATGCAAAACTTAGAGTAGAAATGAGAAGAGAAATTAAAAAATTACATCAAAATTTAAAAACTACAGTGGTTTATGTTACTCATGATCAAACTGAGGCAATGAGTTTAGGAACAAATATAGCAATTATGAATCATGGAGTTATTCAACAATGTGATACACCAAAAAATATATACAATTATCCAAGCAATGTATTTGTTGCTGATTTTATTGGCTCTCCCTCAATGAATTTAATAAATGGAAAATTAATAACTAAAGAAAATAAAGCAATATTTGTCCCCGAAAATTCAAATAATGTAACTGAAATTTCTTTAGAAAAATATAATTTTAAAAACAAAATAAATGAAAAAGATATGAGTGTAATATTAGGTATTAGACCTGAACATTTATATTTTAATAGAGTTAATCCAGAAGATTGCGAGATTTCTGTTCGATCTGAATTAAATGAGTATATAGGTCACGAACAAATTATAACTTATAATTTTTATGATCAACAATTATTAGGAAAATTTTCATCAACTTTTGATATTGAAATGAATAAAGATTATCAGTTATTTTTAGACATTAATCACATATCACTATTTGATAAAGTCTCTAAAGAAAGAATTTAATGAAAGTTACTTATTCAGATTTAAAAAATAAAAAAGTTTTTATTACTGGTGGTGGTTCAGGAATCGGAGCATCAATTGTTGAACATTTTTGTGAACAAAATAGTGATGTTTATTTTGTAGATATCAATATTAAAGATTCTAATAAATTAATTAATAAACTAAAAAAGAAAAAATTTAGATTACCAAAATTTATTGAGTGTGATTTGCTAGATGTTGCAAAATTACAAAATGTTATAAGAAATATAATTACTGCAAAGGGACCAATAAATGTTTTGGTAAATAACGCAGCAAATGATCAAAGACATAAAACTGAAGATGTTGATGAAAAATATTGGGAGAATAGAATTGGTGTAAATTTAAAACATTGTTTTTTTGCAGCGCAAGCTGTTGTTGAAGGGATGAAAAAACTTAAAAATGGCTCAATAGTTAATTTAGGGTCTGTTTCTTGGATGTTAGGAGAAGGTGATAAAGTTATTTATGAAACAGCGAAATCTGCGGTAGTTGGGCTAACCAGATCGTTTGCTCAAGAATTTGGCACATTTAATATAAGATGTAATTCAGTTGTTCCAGGTTCTATTGCTACTGAAAGACAAATTAAACACTGGTTAACACCAAAATACAAAAAATTAATATTAGAAAAGCAAGCTTTGAAAAGACAATTAAAACCAGAAGATGTTGCAAGATTAGTTTTATTTTTAGCATCAGATCAATCATCTGGTTGTACAAAACAAGATTTTATTGTTGATGCTGGGATAACTTAACAGATAGAAGAAATTTAATTAAAGAAACTTTGATGAAGAAAAAAAATTTAAGAAGCCAACAATGGTTTAATAATCCAAAAGATCCAGAGATGACCGCTCTATATTTAGAGCGTTATCTGAATTATGGTTTAACTCGACAAGAACTACAATCTGGAAAACCTATTATTGGAATTGCACAATCTGGAAGTGATTTGTCTCCATGCAATAGACATTTTTTATCATTAAGCAAAAGAATTAAAGATGGAATAGTTAAGCAGGGTGGAATTCCTATGGAGTTTCCAACTCATCCTATTCAAGAAACTGGAAAAAGACCAACGGCGATGCTGGATAGAAATTTATCATACTTATCATTGGTAGAAGTATTATATGGTTATCCAATTGACGGTGTAATATTAACAACAGGTTGTGATAAAACTACTCCTGCAGCTTTAATGGCTGCAGCTACAGTAAATATCCCTGCAATAGTTTTGTCTGGTGGACCAATGCTGGATGGTAATTATAAAGGAAAATTAGCTGGGTCCGGTACGATAGTTTGGGAGGCAAGAAAATTATTAGCTAAAGGTGAAATCAATTACGAAAAATTTATGGATATGGTTGCTTCCTCTGCTCCAAGTATTGGTCATTGTAACACAATGGGCACAGCATCATCGATGAATTCAGTTGCTGAAGCTTTAGGAATGTCATTACCAGGTTGTGCTGTAATTCCTGCACCCTACAGAGAAAGAGAACAAATTTCTTATGAAACAGGAAAAAGAATAGTTCAAATGGTCCATGAAGATTTGAAGCCTTCAAAAATAATGACAAAGCAAGCTTTTGAAAATGCTGTAGTGGTCGCAAGTGCAATTGGTGGATCAAGTAATTGTACTACGCATTTAATTGCAATTGCAAAACATATGGGTATTAAATTTAATTTATCTAATTGGCAAAAACTTGGTCATGAAATTCCTTTACTAGTTAATTGCCAACCAGCCGGTGAATACTTAATGGAAAAATTTTATAGAGCAGGGGGTATTCCTGCAGTAATGAAAGAATTAATTAAAAATAAAAAAATTAATACTAAAGCAATGACTGTTACTGGAAAATCTGTTGGAGAAAATTTAAGAAAAAATATCAACGTGGATCGAACAGTTATTAAAACATTTAGCGAAAAATTGGCTGATAATGCAGGTTTTTTAGTAATGAAGGGTAATTTTTTTTCATCAGCTATAATGAAAACTTCAGTAATTAGTAAAGAGTTCACAAAGCGATATCTATCAAATCCTAAACATCCAAATATGTTTTATGTAAAAGCAGTGGTGTTTGAAGGACCTGAAGATTATCATAAAAGAATTAATAACAAGAATTTAAAAATAGATGAGAATTCTATATTAATTATTAGAGGATGTGGTCCCGTTGGATATCCTGGATCTGCAGAAGTGGTTAATATGCAACCACCTAACAATCTTCTAAAAAAAGGTATTAATGCTTTACCAACTTTAGGAGATGGAAGACAAAGTGGAACTTCTGAAAGTCCATCAATACTACATGTCTCGCCTGAATCTGCTATAGGAGGAGATATAGGAATTATTAAAACAGGAGATAAACTTTGTATTGACCTTAATAAACGAAGAGTGGATTTATTAATCTCTAAAAAAGAATTTCAAAATCGTAGAAAGAAAAGAAAGATTAAAAAACTAATTAATCAAACTCCCTGGCAAGAAATATCAAGAAATCATGTTGGGCAGCTTGAGGATGGGGCTTGTATTCAATCAAGAGAAATATATTTAGATATTTCTGAAAAAAAAGGGATACCACGAAATTCACACTAAATTATATTGGAAAGGAAATAAATGAGCAAAAGACTTGAAGGAAAAAATATAATTGTAACTGCGGCTGGTCAAGGTATAGGTAGAGCTACAGCAATAGCCTTTAACAATGAAGGTGCTAATGTAATTGCAACAGACATTAATGAGAAAACTTTAAATCAATTAAATGCTGAATTTTCAAATATTAAAGTTCAAAAATTAGATGCAACAGATAAAAATGCAATTGAGGTTTTTTTAAAAGATAAAGGTCGAATTGATGTATTATTTAATGCAGTAGGATATGTTCATCATGGAACCATATTAGAATGTGATGAAAAAGATTGGGATTTTTCATTTGATGTAAATGTTAAGTCTATGTATTTTATGTCAAAAGCAATCATACCATTCATGGTTAAACAAAATGGTGGTAGTATAATTAACGTATCATCATGTGCCTCAAGTTTCAAAGGTTTCCCAAATAGATTTGTATATGGAACTACAAAAGGTGCAGTTATAGGTTTAACAAAAGCTATTGCCGCTGATTTCGTAAAACAAAATATTAGATGTAATTCAATTGCACCTGGAACTGTATTTTCACCATCATGGCAAGATAGAGTTAATCAAAGTCCAGATCCAGTTCAGGCAAAAAAAGATTTCATAGCTAGACAACCAATGGGTCGACTTGGCACTGCAGAGGAGATAGCTGCAGTTGCAGTATATTTAGCTAGTGATGAGTCAACTTTTACAACAGGCACAACAATTTCAGTTGATGGTGGAATTTCAATATAAGATATAAATATAGGAGAGATTATGAAATTATTAAGAGTTGGAAATAAAGGAACAGAAAAACCCGCTATACTTGATAAATCTGGAAAAATTAGAGATTTAAGTGCTCATATTAACGATTTAAATCCTGAAAATCTAAACTTTGCTACTTTATCAAAATTAGATCAGGTTGATCTAAACTCATTACCAGAGCTGTCTAATTCAGATAGAGTAGGCTCATGTGTGTCAAAACCAGGTAAGTTTATTGCTATTGGATTAAATTACTCGGATCATGCTGCGGAAACTGGTGCGGCCGTACCATCTGAACCAATTATGTTTATGAAAGCAACAAGTTCAGTTAATGGTCCTAATGACAATATTGAAATAGTTTCTGGTTCAAAAAAATTAGATTGGGAAGTCGAACTAGGAATAGTAATTGGAAAAGAAACAAAACATATTACTGAAGATCAATCTCAAAATCATATACTTGGATATTGTCTAGTTAACGATATTAGTGAACGAGAGTGGCAAATTGAGAAAATGGGACAATGGGTAAAAGGAAAATCTCATGATACTTATGGACCTATTGGTCCTTATTTGGTCACTAAAGATGAAATTCAAGATATTAATAATTTGAATATGTCTTTAGACTTAAATGGTAAAAGAATGCAAACTGGAAACACAAGCACCATGATCTTTAATGTAAATTTTATAGTTGCTTATGTAAGTCAATATATGTCTTTACAACCAGGAGATATTATTACAACCGGAACTCCTCCAGGTGTTGGCATGGGTATGAAACCACAATTATTTTTAAAAGCTGGTGATAAATTAAAATTATCAATCGAAAATTTAGGTGAGCAAAACTCTACTGTTGTACCACTTTAATTTTAAATGATTAAAACTTCTGAACCTAAGGTAATCTGGAATTCTAAATGTCTATTGGGTGAAGGGACACTTTGGGTAAAAGAACATAGTTCAATTTATTTTGTAGATATAAAAAAGAAAAAAATATTTATTCTAAATATAAAAAATCAGAAAAAAAAAATTATTAAAGTAAATAAAGAAATAGGTTTTTTAGCCCATATAAAAAAAAATATTTTTATACTTGGTTTGAAGGGAGAATTGAGAATACAAAATTTAAAGACAAATAAAAAAATAAAATCAATTTTAATTGAAGAAGATCTTAAGCTAAATCGTATAAATGATGGTAAAACAGACCCTTTAGGAAATTTGTGGTTTGGCACTATGGATAACTTAGAAAGAAATTTAAATAATGGATCTTTGTATAAGTTAGATAAAAATTTATTATTAACTAAAGTTGATAAAAATTACATGATTACTAATGGTCCTGCATTCATTAATCCTTATAATTTTTACCATACAGATAGTAGGAAAAAAGTAATTTATAAAATTAAGATTGGTAAAAATGACAAATTAATTGAAAAAAAAATTTTTAAAAAATTTTCTAAAAATGATGGATCTCCAGATGGTATGACATTAGACAACAGGAACAATTTATGGGTATGTCATTATGGAGGAGCCTCTATATCGGTATTCAATAAGAATTCTAAATTAATTCATAAGATCAAATTTCCTGCGAAAAATATAACGAATTGCTGTTTTGGAGGCTCTAATAATAAAGACTTATTTGTATCATCTGCACTTAAAGGTATGAGCGCAAATGATATTAAAAATTTTAATAAATCTGGATCCCTTTTTATAGTTAACACAAACGTACTAGGCAAAAATCTAAAATCATTAAAACTAAGCCAACCTATAGATAGTTAATTTATAAAGAGTTTATTTGATTATAATTGATGGACTTTTTCTTATTTGTTAGTAGTTTGACAGTCTAATCTTAATTAAATTAAATTTGTATGTACGAAAAATTTGGACAATTTATTGATGGTAAATGGCAACCTTCATCATCAAAAGAAACTTATGAAGTAATAAATCCTGCAACCGAAGAAGTTTTAGGAAACGCATCTAAAGCTACATCAGTAGATGTTGAAAAAGCGCTTCAAGCTGCAAAAAAAGGTTTAGAAGTTTGGAAAAAAACTCCACCTTGGCAACGTTCTTATATTATTAGACGTATTGCAGATAAGATGAGAGAAAAACAAGATGTACTTGCAAAATGGATGACTTTAGAAGTAGGCAAACCTTTTGCTGAAGCTAAAGGAGAAGTTGGAGCTGCAGCTGATATATTTGAATGGAATGCAGAAGAAACAAAGAGAATTTATGGTCAAACGGTTGAGAGTAGATTTGAAGACACAAGAGTACATGTATATTACCAACCAGTTGGAGTTGTAGCAGCTTTAACTCCATGGAATTTTCCATTAGTTCTATCAGCAAGAAAAATTTCTACAGCCTTAGCTGCTGGATGTTCGGTAATTGTTAAACCTGATACAATTACGCCTGGCACCGTTATGGAATTAGTAGACATTTGTAGAGAATGTGGAATTCCTGCAGGTGTTGTGAACTTATTGTCAGGTGATCCACCAAGTATTGCAACTCAATTAATTTCATCAGATATTATAAAAAAGATTTCAATCACAGGCTCAACTAGAGTTGGTAAATTAATTTTAAAACAAGCAGCTGATAAAGTTCAGAGAGTAACGATGGAGTTAAGTGGTCATTCTCCATTTATTGTATTTGATGATGCAGATATTAATAAAGCAACAGACATGGCTATATCAGCTAAATTTAGAAATAATGGTCAGGTTTGTATTTCACCAAACAGATTCTATATCCAAGAAACTAAAAAAGATGAATTTATAAATCTTTTTATCGAGAAAACTAAAAAATTAAAAATTGGTAATGGTATGGATCCTGATACTCAACTAGGTCCTCTAACAACTCAAAAAAGATTAAATGAAATAGAGGAATTAGTGGAAAAAACTAAAAACGAAGGAGCAAAAGTTCTTTTAGGAGGTAAAAGACCCGCGGGGTTTAACAAGGGTTTTTTCTACGAACCAACTATTTTTGACAACGTAAAAGATGATTTTACGATTATGAAACAAGAACCTTTTGGGCCTCTAGTGCCAATGTTATCATTTAAAACTTTTGATGAAGTAATTGAAAGAGCAAATAATAATGATCTTGGTTTATGTAGTTATATTTGCACTAATTCAATGGAGAGAGCACACCGAACTTCAGAATTAATGGAAACAGGAACAGTTGCGGTGAATACTCCTCTTGTTGCAATAGCTGAAGCACCATTCGGTGGTATAAAACAAACTGGTTATGGTAGAGAAGGTGGTTCAATGGCCATTAAAGACTACCTAAATGTGAAATATACTCATCTTGGTTTAAAGGGTTAGCCATCTAATTGCTACTAATTGTATTACTAAATTAATTTAGATAAAATTTATTATGCTAGAAATTCTCATAGCTTTTGGTGCTGGCCTAATTAGTTTTTTGTCACCTTGTGTATTACCTTTAATTCCTGGTTATGTATCATTTGTATCCGGTAAATCATTCAATGATGTTTTATCAAGTAAAAAAATAAATATTTTACCATTAATTTTATTTTGTATTGGTTTTTCAACAGTATTCATTTTATTTGGAGCAACAGCCTCAATTATTGGTCAAATTTTTTTACAAAATTCAGAATTCCTTAGAATAACTGCAGGTTTGGTTATCATCATTTTTTCACTGCAACTGATTGGCATAATAAATATTAGTTTTTTAAATTTAGAAAAAAGGTTTGATACTCATAATTCTAAAAATATTTTTTTTCCATTTATAATTGGCCTAGCATTTGGTTTTGGTTGGACACCTTGCATAGGACCAATTCTTGGATCAATTTTAGCATTAGCTGCAATGGAGGAAACTTTATTAAAAGCAATTAGTTTATTAAGTTTTTATTCATTAGGATTGTCAATTCCATTTGTACTCTCAGGATATTTAATTCAAAGATTTTTAGTATTTTCAAAAAATATAAAAAAGAATATTAACCTTATTTCTAAAGTTGGTGGTTGTATCTTATTGACTACTGGAATTTTAATTTTAACTAACCAACTACAAACACTCGGATTTTATATATTGAATACTTTTCCTGTTCTGCAACAGTTTGGTTAAAATTATTTTATTTCAGTAGCTTCAATTGCCCATTGAATTAATTGATCTTCCTCATCAAGAATTTCTACTGGTATTTCATAGTATCTTAAATTTATAGTTTTATTATTTTTTTTATAAGAAAGAGGTTTTGAGTTTAAATCTAAGTATTTTTTAACAGTATTTTTATTAGTTTTAAGGTAGATGCTACCATCAAAAACCATCGCAAAAGTGATATTATTTTTTAGAATAGCATTACCTCCAAATAATGTTTTGGTGGACAATCTTCCTAAGGGGCTAAAAAGATCCAATGCGTATTGCAAAAACTCGCTTTTATAATTTTTCATATCTCTTTGAATGATTAATCATATTGTGAAAAATATTAAATGATTTATTAAGTGGTTATGAAAATTTATCAAATAGATTCAAGTGCTAGAAAAGATGGCTCCACTTCAAGAGCGTTAGCAAAAAAGTTATTAGACCGAATAAAAAAACCAGAAGATGAAATTATTTATCGTGATTTAAATGATGAAATGGTTTTTGTTTCAGGATTGACAGAATCTGGAATGAAAATTGATGAAAAAGATCAAAACGAGCATCATAAAAAGATGTTTGAACTATCAGATAAATTAGTCAAAGAATTAAAAGAGAGCGATATTATAATTATTTCAACACCGATTTATAACTACGGTCCTCCTGCTACTTTAAAAGCATGGTCAGATCTTGCAGCAAGAGTTGGTGAAACTTTTCGTTTTAGAGAAGACGGCAGAAGAGAAGGTTTGTTGAGCAATAAACAGGTTTACTTGGTAATTACATCGGGTGGCACTAAAATTAATAGTAAAGAGGATTTCTTAACTCCTTGGCTAGTCTACATGTTAAATTTTTTTGGTATTAAAAAAGTAGATATAATTGCGGCTGATCAAATGGCTCTAGATTATGAAAAGTCAATTAAGGATGCAGAAGCTCAAATTGAAAATATTTCTAGAGATTAAATTTTCTTTTTAAATGACGAAGTTTACCTTCGGTACTATCATAATCAATATAACAACCTTGTAAAAAACGCTTACCTTCTTTAGTTTCGTAAGCTGTTCGTCCATGCAACAATCGATGGTTGTCCATCATTAATAAATCTTTTGGAGCCAATTTAAACTCCACTCTATATTTATTAGAATTGTACATTTCAGATAATTTTTTTCGAGCCTTATAGTAAAGATCTAGTTTTTCTTTATCTAGCATAGGCACATAATCTAGTCTTGGACTAAATCTTACTTGTTTGAAAGTTTTATCGTCGTTTAACTTAATCAATTCTGACCAATCTTCTAACACGACTTCTTTATCAATAAATTTAAATTTAACTTTTACCTCTGTTAAAATTTTATAGAAATCTGGATTTTCATTTTTTAAATCTTCTGTAACAGTATAGCCATCAACTAAAGTTGAAAAACCACCACTCACTTCATTTTCAATACAATGTAATAACTGAATACATGGCACTGGGTTTCGATACGGGTTATCTGTATGAGGGGCTAGATGCAAAGAGGTGTAGGCTAAATCATTAGGATCTGGTTTAGATTTTACATCAAAATATTCTCCAAAGTTAGTTCTTCTAACACTGCCGATAGAATTAGCAAATTTAACAATAAAGTTGTCATGAGTTGGAACTTCACTAATGACTACAAATCCAAATTTATAGAAAGAAATCAAAAGATCATACATCTCTTTGCTTTCAAAGAAATTCTCTTTGTAAGAAAAGTTTTTGATATTATTTAATGAAGAATTCCATTTTGATTTTCCAATAGATTTAATAACAGTGTCTTCGTTAAAAAAATCTAGAGCAAGTTTTTCAATATTTAGTTTGGAATTAACACCATCATTAAAATTTATTTCTAAAAAATTATTATTAATACTGGCATTATTTATTGAAATATCACTATTTAAAGATGTTGGATCAAATAACCTTTGCTGAGTTCCCTTATCTAAAAATTCTTCTCCATCAACTCTTTCTCTTAACCAAAAAGGGTGTATTTCTTTTTTTTGAGAGCCATTATTAAAGAAGACTTTATTTTCATTAAGTTCAATTTTCATAAAGTATGTTTGAGAATTATTTAAAATTTAACTTTAATCAACATAAATTAAATAGTAAGAATGCACTGTGTCACAATTTAACCCAAAAAAATATCCAATTTATGCTAATTTTTTAAATCAATTAGCCAAAGATCTTACAACTTTTTATTATTCAAAATTAAACAAGACTTTTAAGGTTTCAAATAAATTAAAAGGCAAAGGATATGATCCAGTAACCACATCAGATCGTGCCTTTGAAAAATTTATTAGATCTAAAATAAATAAAAAATTTTCAGATCACCAAATCATTGGAGAAGAATATGGTCATCAAATATCAAAAAGTGATTTTACATGGGTCATTGATCCAATCGATGGCACCAGATCTTTTGTGATTGGAAATCCCACTTGGAGTAATTTAATTTCTTTAAATTATAAAGGAAAACCTATTGTAGGTTTAGCCAATTTTCCTGTTCTTAAAAAATATTATTTAAATTTTTCTGATAAAGTTTCCTATGTATTTGAAAATGGCAAAAGAAAAAGATTATCAGTAAATAAAAAAGCAAAATTTAATAATGTTAAAGTATCAGCAGCATTTCATGGCTGGTTATCATTAGAAAAACAAAAAAAAATACCACAAATATTAAAGTTAATGCAATTTCCATGCTCTGATGCATTGAGTTATTCTCATCTAGCTGAGGGTAGAGTGGATATTGTAATTCAATGTTCAAATAAAATCTGGGATATTCATCCAGTAATCCCAATAATAAAAGCAGCAGGTGGGATCATAAGTACTTGGGACAACCAAGATGCTGTAAAAGCTGGGAATATTTTGGTTTCTGCAAATATAGATATTCATAAAAAATTTTTGAAATTATTAAAACCAGTTTCTAAGTAATTTAAACAATTTTGTAATATGAATTTTAAATATATTTATAAAATTATTGATAAAGATGAATGGGCCCTTGCAAAAGATAAAGGAGTTTATTTAGGATCAAAAAAAGATTTAGTAGATGGATATATTCATTTTTCTGAGGAATTTCAAATTACTGGAACTTTAGAAAAATTTTTCAAAGAACAAGAAAATTTATTATTACTAAAAGTAAATACAGATAAATTAGAACATTTACTTTGGGAACAAGCCTCTGATGGAAATATGTTTCCACATCTTTATTCACCATTAGAGATAAATAATATGATTGAAGAATTTGAAATAAAAAAAGATG
>Ga0213868_10001742_pt1 | contig 21028 bp, 18 predicted proteins | sample PICome_9_FD_160087 | JGI IMG/M metagenome (GOLD analysis project Ga0213868, IMG submission 160087) | Coastal seawater microbial communities near Pivers Island, North Carolina, United States - PICO127 | ecosystem: Environmental > Aquatic > Marine > Coastal | place: USA: North Carolina...
CGGCTTCCGTTTGCGGCTTTATCCCGACTACTAAATACATCGTCATGGTCTGCTGGTCGACCAACCCCTCGTTCCTTACAATGGTGCCATGCCATTGCCTATCGGCACCGCCTAACAAGGCATGAACGATCACCTTGGATCCTACAATATTGCCCTTATCCAGATATGCTAATTCTTCAAGAGTCACCGGTACACGCGCTTCAAATGCATTGGCTGAATACAGGTCTGCCAAGCGCGCACCGATCATAATATAAGAGCCTAGGTCGGTATAGCTCGCCTCAATACGGCAATCATAAGGAGCACGCAACTTGGTTCGTTCTAGGTCTCGCTTCGCTTTCCCTACTGCGGCCTTGGCAGCAGTGATGTGAGCCTGAGCACTCTCAATTTGAGGTTTGCGAAGCACCAGCTCGGAGGGCTCCCCTCTCCCCAGTTTTTGCCAATCACGCCCCGCCTGATCAGCTCGAGCTTGCTCTTGGGCGAGTAATAACCTGGCGTCGGCCAGAGAAGATTCTGCTGCAGCGAGTGCGGAAACATAATCTGCACTGTCTATTTCCAACATGATTTCATCATGGGTAAACTGCCCCCCCACCTCGAACTTCGGAGAGACCATCACCACTCGCCCCATCACTTCCGAGGCCGCCTGAGTTCGCCTTACCGGCTCCACTCTACCTTGAGTGCTAATGGCTAATTGCTCGGCACCTGCCCTAACCTCGATCACATTGACCACTGGAATCACCCGAGGTGGTAGCTCCTTGTCCGCCTCTGGTCCATTATCCTTGAGGTATTTCATCACAGCAAGACCGACGAATAATACGATGATAAGCGCAACTATCTTAGATCGGTGCACCCACTTACCCGAAGTCGTCGAGTCATCTGATTGGGAATAGTTTACTTCTTCGCTCATAAATTATTGTTTCATTACTGTTTCATTTCAAAACCACCCCCAAGAGCAAGGTGAAGGTCTACGCGATTAACCAACCGCAGCCTTCTTAAAGTGGTATATTGTGACTCAAGTTGTATCTTGCTCGTCTGCGCGGCAAACAAGGTCAGAACATCCCCATTGCCATCTCGATAGTCATCCTCCGCAGCCTTAGCCGCATCCCGTGCTAGATCACGCGCATCTCGAATTTCTTGTTCGCGCCGGTGCAGCCATCGTTCGTTTGCCAATGCCTGCTCCACTTCACCAAAAGCGTTAAGCACCGTTTTTTGAAGGACGGCAAGAGCCTCACGTTGACTCGATTTGCGAATACGAATCTCACCACGCACACGACCGCCGGTGAGAATCGGCTGTAATAAATTAGCTCCAATAGACCACACCCCAAAATCACTATTAACAATATCACCCAATGACTCCGTTGTCGTTCCTGTCCTACCGGTGATTTTAAAACTCGGAAAAATAGCTAACTTTGCTTCTTTAATACGCTTTGTCGTGGCTGCGTAACGCCGCTCAGCAGCTATAATATCTGGCCTACGCAGTAAAAGTTCTGAGGGCAATCCGGCCGGCGGCGGCGACGCTATATGCGGCAAGCTCGCACGCCCATACATTTTGGCTGCCGGATATCTTGCCGCCAGCAATTCCAGTTGTCGACGAGCCGTCTCTTGATTACCTCGTTTTGCTGACAATTCAGCCTTCGCGCTAGCCACATCAGACTGGGACAACCTTAGCTGAGATGCTGAGCCTCCCTCGGCGCGCATATCCCGCTGGTATCGACCTCTGACCGCTTCCTCTGTTTGCTCTCTCAGACTTAATGCCTGCTGAGCGAGTGATACTTGTTGATTAGCTTCAGCCAAGGGAAACCACGCCTTACAAACCTGAGCCGCCAATGATGCCCGCGCAGCACGATAGTCCTGCCCACCCGCCTGCCAGCTGGCGAGGGCCGCTGATTTTCCAGCACGAGCACGACCCCATATGTCTGGTTCCCAATCAACCTTCAGGTCCACGCCATAGCTTTCTGATATAATTGAACCCCCAAAAGGAAACCCAATGAACCTTGTCTTCCGACGATCTGCATCGGAGCTCAATGCCATTTGCGGCCTAGCCAGTGCTCCTTCTACGCGCGCAGCCTCCAGCGCCCTTTCAAGACGCTCAGCGGCAATACTCATCTCATAATTGGCTCCCAAGGCCTCATCTACAATTGCCATGAGATCGCTATCGCCAAATCGTTGCACCCAATTGACATCAACCCCAGACCTCGCTTGCTTAGTTGCAGACCAACTAGCTGGCACGGATTGCGTGAGCTCCGTCAACATCGACTCAGGTGCTTTGGCAACACAGCCCAACAAAAAAACAGCACCGCCAAGCAGAAAAAAAGACCTCATTTTTTTGTTCCTTTCTCGGTTAGAAAACCAGCCTCACAAAAACCAATCATCTCTTGAAACTGATCCTCTGGATCAGGATCTCCGCAGGCCCCATCGGTCAAACTATATAACAAGTCCCCATGCAGCAGAGTCTGAGCCATAACCCCAAAGGTGAAATGAAGCCGCCAGAGGACCAGTTCCGTCGTTAAGCCTGGGGCCGCAGCAAGCAGCGCCCGGGTAAAGGTCTCCGCCACTTTTTTCATACCCGGAAGCATATCCTCCGGCAAGCCTCCCTGAGGGTCGATCACACACCGCCCCATCAACTTAAAAAATAATTTCTCACTCATCTCGCTACTCTTCACTACCGTAAGAAACGGTCTCATAAAGGCCTCAAGAATCTCCCTTACTGTGGCAATTCGCCGCTCACCCGTGAGCTCTTCGAGCATCCTTAAACGCTCTTCATTGACAGGATCAATGTAGCGACACTGAATCGCCTCGAATAACTTTTCCTTGCTGCCAAAATGATAATTAACCGCAGCCACATTGACCTGGGCATCGTTGGTAATATCGCGAAGAGAGACTGATTCAAAGCCATGCTCAGCAACGAGCCGCTCAGCAGTCGCTAAAATCAACGACTTCGTTGTTTTCCTGTCCGCAATCATCTCTCCATAAACATTCAAGCGAATGATTAAAGCACTTGCTTGAATAAATCAAGGCCTTTTCTTCTTTTGGATGCTTTGTCGATTACTCGCAATTCCATCCAACTATCTCAAGACTGCAATATTTCCTCATAATTCTCCCACTGGTTCTTGCCAGTGGCACCTGTGACAGTCTAGCTTGCAGCCATGAAAATAGGTTTAATTGGATGCGGCAGGATGGGCAGCGCCCTCATTGGAGGTATTGCAGAGTCTGACATCACTACCCCTGAGGACATTACCGTCTATGACCTCAATGCGGATTTGGTTACGGCACTGGTGAAAAAAAGCGGAGTCTCAGCCGCGAGCAACAATCTCGATCTGACCCGTAAGGCTCAGACTATTGTGCTTGCCGTCAAACCACAATACATCGGCGAGGTTCTTAGAGAAATTGCTCCAGCCATCACAAAAGATCACCTACTTATCTCCATTGCTGCTGGAGTCACTCTAGAAAAAATGGAGGCCGCTTGCCCCGCTGGGACACGCATCATCAGAGCCATGCCCAATACGCCCGCACTGATCGGCTTGGGTGCTACGGGCATCGCACCTGGAAGTCACTCCACCGAACAGGATATTAAAATAGCCCGTGAACTACTCGAATCGGTAGGCATCGTCAGCGTCACCCAAGAACCCCTGCTCGATGCTGTCACTGGCTTGTCAGGAAGTGGTCCGGCCTATGTTTACACCTTCATTGAATCACTTAGCCTACAGGCCCAAAAAGAAGGCCTGGCCATCGATGAAGCAATCAAACTCGCCACCCAGACGGTGATTGGAGCGGCACGCATGGTCGAACAAACCGACATGACACCGCGCGAGCTTGTTGAGCAAGTCACATCACCGGGAGGCACCACTCTAGCTGGCCTTGCTGCCCTGACCGAGCATGGCTTTGAAAAAAGCATCGCAGCAGGAGTTCATGCCGCCGCGGAACGGTCTCGAGAAATCGCCAAGGAATCGTGAACGTTGTCCTTAATGATAAGGCAACAAACCCATCCTTTCGCCTTCATTAATACCCCCGCACCCCCGATTCCCCCGATTCCGTTTGCCAAAACAACTCTAGGGTATTACTGTTAATCAGCTACTCGCACTAACTTCAACCAACAACAAACACATGGGACCTCTCGGATATCCAGAAATGGTGGTCATCTTTTTGATCATCCTCCTTCTCTTTGGCGCTAAAAAACTCCCCCAGCTCGCACGCGGACTGGGCAAGAGCATGGGCGAATTCAAAAAAGCCAAAGATGAATTTGAGCATGAAATTACCAAGGCTGAAGACGAAGTCACACACGATGTCGCTGCTAAATCATCAGCGCCCAAAGACATTCAGCCTCGCGAAGACAAGGACGCCTAATTGTAAGCCAAGGCATTCGAAATGGCTTCATCTCGACTATTTTCATTAGCCAAACTTGCCCCGATGATTTTCGGGGCATTTTTCTGCCTGCTTACCAACAACTGCAAAGAGTCCAAGAACTCTACGGAGCATTGGAAGAACGCCCCAAGCCCAGCAACAAACCAACAACACAGCGAGGTTAACGTCCCCGCGAAAAAAAGCCCCCTCGAGCCCAGCGCAGGCCACTCACCAGACAGTAATACCCCCGTTCGTTTTCTTGCCTACAACTTGAAAAACTACCTCACCATGCGGCGCTATATTGCGGGCGAGACCGTCTACAAAGAGAAACCTCGGAACGAAGTTGATGCACTTATTGAGATCATCTCCACAGCGAATCCAGACATTCTTGGTCTCTGTGAAATCGGCAAATACGCTGACTTGATGGACCTACAAAGCCGTCTTGCCACTGCAGGTGTCGACCTACCCCATGCACATAGAGTCCATGGCTCAGATCGGACCCGTGCGCTTGCCCTACTATCCAGATACCCCATCATTAAAACAAACTCCCCGAAACAAACGGGCTACACAATCGAGAGTATGCCCTTCAGCATTAGCCGAGGCATTCTTGATGCCACCGTCGAACTACCCAGCCGAACCATTCGCCTCCTAGGCGTCCACTTCAAATCCAAACGCCCAATTCAGGAAGCCGACCAAGCTTTGATGCGGCGTAATGAGAGTTTACTTATGCGCCAGCACATCCAAGACATCATGGCAAGTGAGCCAGAGACTCAATTACTTGCTTACGGTGATTTCAACGACACTAAGAACAGCAAGTCCGTATCTAGCATCCGAGGGCGCTCCAATAGTAATTCTCATATGAAAATCATCGAGCTATTAGATGCACGAGGAGAAAGCTGGACCCATCATTGGAAGCTTGAGGACATCTATTCTAGGATCGATTTTGTAATGACTAATCCAAAGCTTGAACCTCACATCAACAAGAAAGAAAGCAAGCTACTCGATCCTAAAAACTGGGAAATTGCGAGTGATCACCGCCCGATGCTAGTCATCATCGAGTGACAACTACATTCTCATACCATGCCCAGTAAAGCGAGCATCCGGCCAGTCTTCCCCTTCTCCATTCGGTAGCTGTAATAATCCTCTGTGTTGCTCGCTGTGCAGATGCAAGCATCGGCGTATTGGCTTTCTGGAACACCGGCGGCCAATGCCTGCTGACGAATGTCTGATGCAAAATCCACCTCATAGATAGGCGGCCTAACGCATGGAGAGAGCACCACCACCATATCCGCGGGCGATGAACCATAATCATCCTGCATCATTTTTATGGCTTTCCCGGTGATATTAGCCTCGGTACCTTTTTTACCAGAATGAAGTAATGCAATCACTCTGCATACAGGATCGTAAATATAGACAGCTCCACAATCGGCTACATAAATGCCTAGCAGCACACTGATGTCCGAGGTGATCAAACCATCCACATCCCTCCACGTCTGAACAGGGTCATGTTTTCCCACAATGGCAATATTTGAGCCATGAATTTGCTCAGCTAAATGGAGTTGGGACCAGCAAAACCCGAGATCTTGAACCGCTTTTTGATGTGCAGGCTTTAGCCGAGCCAGCACCTCATCTTTGTCTAAGGCTACCTCAACTTCAGAAACACGTCCAACAAAGTCAGAACGAAGCCCCTTCTGCTCATTGAGTGATGATAAAAAATGAGGCATTTGCATTGAAGGCTGAAAGCCTCAACGCAAATGCCTCGTTATGCAAGCTTACTCAGTCACCAGATTGGCAACTGAGAGCTTAACGCTAGTGTCTTATTGTGATCGGGCTGCTAGGGCACGATTCACATGATCCACAGTATCCGCTTCATCTTCATCCATATCTGACATAATATCAGAAAGGTTTGAAGCGATCTCACCGCGCATGCGCGCGACTAACTCCGCACCCTTTTGGGTAATACGAACCATGATCTTACGGCGATCTTCGGCTGCATGCACACGCTCAACATAACCTAATTTTTCCAGGCGGTCCACAAGACCGGTAGCGGCCGCTGTGGAATGTCCCATCTTTTTAGCGATATCCGACATTGTCAGATATTCTTCGCTGGAGAGATAGGCCATTAAGAAAAACTGAGGAAAAGAAATATTTCCGCGGTTCAACTCACTGGATAGATTAAGAATGCAGGAACGCTGGGTAAACAGAACGAAGTCTGCAAGGCGGTCTGTATCGACGTCGCTAGTTTTGGAGGGACTAGTTTTCATATTATTTTGTGTTTATTAGTGTTTTGGTTATCACCAATATGAACACAGTTGCAGACACAGAATACCCAAAAGATCAGGAATCCTCAAGCTTTTATTTTAGGTTTTTTAAATAAATAATGCATTTTAACCGATTCTTTTATACTTTTCGGCCTAAAATCATGTTTTTTGATACTTCACGGCCGATTATCAAACATTCCAGTTTATCAACATTTACAGACCTTTGTAAGCTCTAAGGGTTATGGTTTTTACGAATATAAACAGCATCCCCTACCTTGACTGATCCTGATCGAATATCAGCTGCTACATGCTCACCCAGTTCCTCGCCCGTTGGAAAAAGGTTAGCTGTCCGCCCTTCACCCTGACTGATGACCGCTTCCCCGTTGAGAACTGCCCACTTTCCATATTTCCGTATCAGCACAAATTGTGACTCTTCTTCAACTTGATAAACTCTACCAGCAAGGCGTCTACCTTCATTTGCCGGAATTTGCCTCGGCGTTTTCACATCACCAGCACAAGCAGTGAAAACCCAAGTCAATAGATACAAAAACAACAACGGCTTTACCATCTCGCTATTGAGCCAGAAATTGGCTCTTGCAGCAACTCTTACCATCTCAATAATCTCAATATCACCGAGGTGGACATTCATAAAATCACAGCTATCATCTGAATCATCAGATCCGATTGCCAATCAGATTCTGAGTCTAATTCTACTACTTCACGATACATTACACCATGCCTAAACCCGATATTAAAGCCGCTGCCATTCTGCTCAATCTTGGCTCTCCTGACAGCACAGAGGTCGCCGATGTGCGTCGTTATCTCGATGAATTCTTAAGCGATGAACGTGTATTAGATATAGCTGCCTGGAAGCGTAAACTCATCCTCAAACTTTTCATTTTACCAACACGACCCAAGGAATCTGCAGAGGCCTATGGCGAGGTCTGGACCGACGAGGGATCTCCCCTCATTGTCACCAGCAAACAACAGCACAAACTTGTTTCAGACCAAGTGGAAATGCCCGTTTTTCTCGGTATGCGCTATGGCAACCCTTCAACCCATGATGTCATCAAGCAGATAAAAGAGGAAGGCATCACCGATCTTTTCATCATGCCTCTTTATCCTCATTATGCGATGTCGAGCTATGAGACAGCTGTCGTCAAAACGATGGAAGAAATTTATGAGCAATGCCCAGAGATGCGCACCAAGTTGCTGCAGCCATTCTACAAAGATGATGATTACATCCAAGCACTAGTAGACAGCGCGATGCCTCACATGGAAGACGATGACGATCTTTTGCTCTTTAGCTTTCACGGTATACCAGAGCGACATGTCAGAAAATCAGATCCATCTCACGCCCACTGCTTGGTTCGCGAGGATTGCTGCGTAAACCCTCACCCCTGTCATGCTACTTGCTACAAGCATCAGTGCCTCGCAACAACACAGGCATTCCTGGAAAAGTCGGGCATCCCCAAAGAAAAAACGGCTATCTCCTTTCAGTCTAGGCTGTTAAGAGACCCATGGCTTTCACCCTACACGGATTATGAACTGGCGCGCTTCGGCAAAGAAGGCGTCAAAAAAATCAAAGTCATGTGCCCTGCTTTTGTCTCTGATTGCCTCGAAACCATTGAGGAAATCGGAATGCAAGGTGTTGAGCAATTTACAGAGGCTGGAGGAGAATCGCTCACCTTAGTTCCTTGCATGAATGCGCACCCGAGCTGGATTAAATTCCTGAGCGGAAGAATAGAGCAGTGGCAAAATGAACTAAGCCATCAACATCAGCATGAGCATCAAAATAGTCACGATCATCACCATGAACATGATCACGCACCCAGTGCTTGAGATAGAACGCTAGCGGCAAAGACCGCACGCCGACCTCTACCAGCCATACGGATGAACTATCTCGCCCATCTCATGCTGGCAGATGATTCTGATGCGTCGCGCATTGGTAACTTACTCGGTGATTTCACCAAGGGCACCATCGCCAGCCTTGCTGAAGTTTACCCTGCTGAGATCATTCGGGGTATCAAGATGCACCGTGCCGTCGATCGATTCACTGATTCACATCAAGTTTTTAAAAACACGCGAGCACTTCTCGCGCCAGAGAGACGGAGGTTTTCTGGCATCATTATCGATATCATTTTCGATCATTATCTATCTATCCATTGGCATGATTATCATCAGCAACCATTGGAATATTTCATCGATGATGTCTACCGAGCCATTGATGAACATCCAGAGTGGCGAGCAGGTCGACTTGCTAAGGCTTTTCCTATGATGAGAGATGAGAACTGGCTGATAACCTATACCACCGTTGAAGGGGTCGAGCTCACACTGGAGCGAGTTTCCCGCAGAGGCAAACGAACGGCTCAAATAGCTGGCGGCATCACCGACTTGCGTAAGCATTACGCAGAATTCGAAGCGAGCTTCCAAGCTTTCATGCCCAGCTTATTGGATTTCACCGATGCCTGGAAAAGCAAACATTGAGAGCCACGATCAACGCTCCTCTCCATCAACCAGTGTTTTCCAAACACTAAAATCTTCGTTTAGCATCGTTATATCTGCGCAGTAGCCAGGCTCGATTTTCCCAAGCCCCTCCAATCCTAATGACTGAGCTTGATTCCAGGATGTCGTCTTGACGAGCTCGGACAAGGGCAAGCCGGTCCACTCAAACACATTACGCAGGCCTTCGTTAAAGAGCAATACACTGCCAGCAAGAGCATTACTGTCTTTAAGCCTCGCCTGACCTCCGTCAACGATCACATCCAAGCCCCCCAGCTGCACTTCACCTGAACCAATCCATGAACCACTCATCGAATCAGTGATCAACATCAACTGATCAATAGACTTGAGACTAAATATTAGCTTCAAAAAATCAGGGCATAAATGGATACCGTCACAAATCAGTTCCATCTTAAGATCCTCATATAGTAAACCAGAGCCCACCATGCCGATCTCGCGATGATGGAGTCCACTCATCGCATTACCAAAATGAGTCATATGAGTGAGGCCTGCGTTCTTAGCGAGCATCATCTGCTCATGTGTTGCTGATGAATGCGCTGCAGAGCAGGTAATGCCAGCCATCTTTGCCTCATGAATACAGTCGTAGGCACCGACAACATCAGGCGCGATGGAGACCACTGCTACGGGTGCCCTTTCATGAATGCGTCTCAGCTCGTTCCAGTTGGGCTCTCGGACAAACTGTGGGTTTTGTGCGCCGGCATTCATCTTGTTGATATAAGGCCCCTCCACATGCATACCGGGGGTTTTGCTGTATTCCTGACGATCAATGTATTGTGCACACTTACCTGCAATCTCCTCCAATACATTCTGAGGCTGAGTCAGGGTAGTCGGCAGCCAAGTAGTCACCCCCTCCCCCAGTTTGCGTTTGGCAATGTGGCGTATACTCTCCACATCATTATCACAGACATCTTTGCCGTCAGCCCCGTGTGCATGGATATCAATAAAGCCCGGCATGACATAACGTCCACCAGCGTCAATTATTTTGTCTGCCTCAGGCAGGGTGGCTCCTGCCTCATGAACCGCTTTGATTTTTCCTGCTTCAATCTCAAAAGAACCCACCGAAATATCAACATCCGGGGAAATGATATGGGCATTAGAAATTATCAATCGCATTTGCGCAAAAGAGTTACAAGTATTCTAGCTTTTACCCAGAATCATATCCTTGGATTTCCAGAAGTATGACCAGCCGGAGATAACCGTCAAGGCAACGGCAGGCCACAGAGAGAGAGGAAACAACAGATGATCTTTATGAGATAGATACTGCAAGCCCACAACCAAAGAATTGTTAGAATCGACTGATTCAAAGGTGAGATAAACAAGTGCTGTGATGATGAAAATAAGTTGGAAAGTTGTTTTCCATTTTCCAAGTTGATCTGCAGCGATGACTTTACCCTCCTCGACGGCGATCTGCCTGATACCGGTAACCAGAAACTCGCGACACAGAATCAAGGCCGTGACCCAAACCGGACATAAACCTTTCGCTGACAAATAAACAAAACCAGAACACACCAAAATCTTATCTGCCAGCGGATCCAGAAGCTTTCCTAGTGAGGTAACGAGCCCCATCCTCCGCGCCAAGTAACCATCCAACCAATCAGAAATAGCACCGAGCACAAAAGCACTAAGGGCAATCGCATACCCAACAAGTCCCTCGGCAGATGCGGCGACACAGAAAACAGCCGTTAGAACGAGACGGAAAAGAGTGATCGTATTGGGTAAATTCATGAGTAATGGTACTGGGGGTAGGCCTAATACGGTGACCCTTGGTTCATTATGGTCTGACTCTATGCCAAGGGCAACACTTGGCTTATAAAAAATAGCACCCAAAAAAGCACCAATGCGTGACATTGGTGCGCTATCGCACGGATTTATTCAACTTGCTGTTGCTTCCAGTCGTGACTCATGAATAATCTCAGCCCTCAACACCTATACCATTATGGAAAAATCAGATTTCGGACTAATAGGCCTCGCTGTCATGGGGCAAAACCTTGTGCTCAATGTGGAAAGCCGCGGCTTCCAAGTTTCCGTGTACAATCGTACTACCTCAACGATGACTGAATTCATCGGCCAAAACCCAGGCAAAAAACTCATCGGCTGCGAGACCCTTAAAGAATTTGTCGATTCTCTTGCCAGCCCACGTAAAATTCAAATCATGGTCAAGGCGGGCGGCCCAGTCGATGCTGTGATCGAGTCCCTAATACCGCTGCTCGACAAAGACGACATCATCATCGATGGTGGCAATTCACTCTACACCGATACGGAACGCCGTGACAAATGGTGTAGCGAACATGGACTCCGCTTCATCGGCGCGGGGGTATCAGGAGGCGAAGAAGGCGCGCTCAAAGGGCCCTCCATCATGCCTGGCGGCCCACAAAGCACCTGGAAGGTCATGCAACCTATCTTTGAAGCGATCTCTGCTAAAGTGGATGGAGAGCCTTGTGTCGTTCACATCGGAGAAGGCGGCGCCGGCCATTTTGTTAAAATGGTTCATAACGGTATCGAGTATGGCGACATGCAGTTGATTTGTGAGGCTTACGATATCTTTAAGGCCGCAGGATTTTCTAATGAGGAACTCGCTAATATCTTTGCTGATTGGAACGCTGGCGATTTGGAGAGCTTCCTCATTGAAATCACCGCGAACATCTTCAAGCAAATTGATCCAGAGACAGGCAAGCACATCGTCGACCTCATCGTGGACAAGGCTGGACAAAAAGGCACTGGCCGCTGGACCATGATGGAGGCGGTAGATCACGCGATCCCCTTCTCCTGCATCGGTGCATCTGTCGAAGCTCGTATCCTATCTGCCATTCGTGACCAGCGACTTGCCGCTTCCCATATCCTGACTGGCCCATCCAAGGCGGATTTCAACATGGGCGAGCTCAACAGAAAAGAGCTTATCGAAAAAGTGCGTGATGCTCTTTACGCATCAAAAATCGTCTCCTACGCACAAGGCCTTGATCTCATTTCAAAGGTAGGCGCAGAAAAAGGCTGGGATCTTAAACTCGGTGAAATTGCCAAAATCTGGCGTGGCGGTTGTATTATTCGCGCGCGCTTCCTCAATCGTATTACTGAAGCTTACCAAGGTAGTGACTCACCTACCAACCTCATGCTTGCCCCATTCTTCACTGAGATACTCACGAAGGCGCAGCAAAACTGGCGTGAAGTAGTTTCCCTTGCCGCCCTCAATGGCATACCAGTGCCCAGCTTTGGTGGATCACTGGCCTACTATGATAGCTACCGCAGTGAGCGTCTGCCCGCCAACCTCCTTCAAGCACAGCGAGACTTTTTCGGTGCACACACCTATGAGCGTCTAGACAAGCCAGAAGGCGAGTTCTTTCACACAGAGGACTGGCCTGAGCTTATGGATTAAGCACTCCTCTATGGCGGCCCTCTGAGGCAATCCTATACAACAAAACAGCCCTGCAGGCTTAAAGGCCGTTTACCGCATTGATCAGCTCGCGTAGTCGGCCAAAATTCCGGTGGCGGTGGCGAAATACCAGCCTTGGCAGCGCGTCAAGCTGAGGCTCGTCATCCTCTTCGCACACGGGACCACATTGCTTAAAGCCTCCACTCTTAAGGATATCTTCGAAATCCTCATGGAGCCTCTTCATGCGACTTTCAGAGAGCTCTTTTTGCATTCGGATAATAATATTATCACCAATATAGCGATAAGAATGAAAGTTGGAATAAAACCGCCTCACCTCCTCTACCGCTTCATCAATGTCATCGGTCACCTTAAACAACGAGTAGTCGCTCTCCGAGATCATGCCTAAACGGCTCAAATGCTCCTCGATAAACTGCTGCCAAAATTTCCAATAGGTGCCTCCTTTGGCATCAATGAGTATAAGCGGATAAATCCTCGTTTTCCCCGTTTGGATAAGCGTTAAAGTTTCGAAAATTTCATCCATAGTGCCGAAGCCACCCGGGAAAGCTACAACGGCGTCAGACTCCTTCACAAAGGATAGCTTACGGGTGAAAAAGAAATTGAAATCCACCAGCTTTTCGTCACCCGCAATAAACGCATTCGCCGATGACTCAAAGGGAAGCTTAATATTCAAACCGAAGCTATCCTCACGTCCGGCCCCCTCGTTACCCGCCGCCATGATGCCTGGCCCCGCACCGGTAATCGTCATAAACCCAGCATCGCGCATCTTCGCTGCAAATTCCACAGCCGCTTTGTATTCTGCTTCTTCGGGATTTGTTCTCGCAGAACCAAAAATGGATATCTTGCGGCAATTGCGGAAGGGGTAAAAAACCTCGTTGGCAACTCGCATTTCACGAAGTGCTTGGTTCATCGTCTTAAAGTCCCCCTCGGTAACAGCACCACGCGAGATGCGCACTGCGGATATCAACATTTCAGCGAGCATGCAATTTTCCTCACCTCCAGAAATTTCTTTAGCCAGAGCCGTGAGCCGGTCATCTAATTTTTTCTCTCCGGTCGAGCCGATAAATGAGCAAGACTGAAGATGGATCATGCCCCCAGTAAAATCTCGTTCCTGGGGAATCTTGGTAGGTGTAACGTGGCGACTCATAGTGACTCTGACTTTGGATTTAGTATTGTTGTGTTTAAATGATCTCTAAAAGCGAAGGTAATGCTCAAATGGGATAAACGGACTCGGACAAACATGAAAAATCATACAGTCGATGCAGTGGAAGCTTCCTGCAAGCGGCGCAGACGCTCCAATGCCTGCCCTGAGTCGATCAACTCTGCGGCTAATTGAACACCCTGCCCCATCGTGTCAGCTAAGCCGGCACAAGCTAGGCCTGCACCTGCATTTAACAACACCATCTCACGCTTGGGTCCGGTTTCCTTACCGCTGAGTATATCAGTGAGGATAACCGCATTCTCTGCAGCATCCCCTCCCTCAAGGTCTTTCACATCACAGACGGACATACCGAAATCTTCTGGTTTTACTTCTTCATCAACAAGAGACTGGTAACGCCCAGATTTACATATCCGTGTCGGCCCCAGCAAGCTCACCTCATCAACCGGGCCACCATCTGCCGTGCTACCGTGAACAACCCAAGCGCTATCGCGCCCAAGGCGCTGAAGAATGTCTGCAAAAACAGAATCCATGTCGGGATCACAAACACCCACCAACTGGCACTCGGGCCGGGCTGGATTCAACAAGGGGCCGATGAGGTTGAAAATGGTCCTTATTCCCTCTTGGGCCAAAATTTTCCTGACGCCCACGACCGCCTTGAAGGCTGGATGATAGATTGGAGCAAACAAAAAGCCAACACCGGCAGCATCTAAACAATTGCGAAAAACCTCTGGAGTAACATCTATCTTAACTCCCAATGCTTCCAGCACGTCAGCGCCTCCGCTTTTGGATGTGATCCCACGGTTGCCATGCTTGACCACCACCGCACCACCAGCGGCAATAACGAACATACTCGTTGTCGACACGTTAAAAAGATTGAGCTTATCCCCACCTGTTCCACAAACATCGATGGTAGGGCCACTAAAATTCATTTCGGAAACACCTGGATCAACAGCTCTCTCAAGGAAAGCTTCCACAAATCCTGCAATCTCGGCAGCTGTCTCACCCTTGGCCGTCAAACCCCTAAGAAAAGCCACTTTTTTTTCGTCAGTAACACTCTCGCTGAGCAGCATCTCAGTTGCTGCATAAATCTCTCGTAAGTTTAATTCCTTACCTTGTTCCACGTGCTTAATCAATTCGTCCATACTGACTAAATCCTATCGGGAGCGGCGGCCTAGAACAAGAAAAATCCGCCTTTCAAACGTTCGCATCATGAGTGCCCACACCGTCACTATCATGATGAAAACAATACATGTCCATGTAGATGTCCACCAGTGAGATTCTTGTTTTGCCCACTCAACAATCGGTCGTCTCAGATAGCCGTTGCATAAAAACAAATACACAGAGAGCTGCCCTAGCAACAGCATCACTCCGCGGCACCATCTATACTCTCCCAAGTAGCCACAAACACCACGCAACAACGGCAATAAAAACAACAGCAATACCACCCTCGAGGGAATCCACAGTTCGTAAAAGAAGTTGCCCCCTATAAACATCACCACACTCAGAAAAAGCAGCCACCATGGTATGATCACCTCATTACGACGGGCAAACCAGATCCCCATTGAGCAAACACCAAGATGACCAAGGATGCTGTGATTAATATTCAGATCAAATTGAGCATAAAGAACATGCCCAAGAACGCATTGCAATATCCAGCCAGCCACTAACAACCCATAAAGCACCTTATCCCGATACTTCTGCAGAGCCCTCCAAACGAAGGGCAATACCAAGTAAAATTGAAGAATCGCACCAATGAACCACCACGGGCCAATGGGACGATATACATTTTCCGGAATAAAGTTAGAGACCCCAACCATCTGCCGAAGCAAGTTCAAAACATCGTCATGCCATACCTCGCTCCAACCCACGCGAACCCCTTCATAGATAAGATAACCCAAAGCTGATAAGATGATTGCAGGGTAGAAAGCCTTCCATCTTCTTGTTTGAAACGACCACCAAGCGGGAGTCGTGGCGCTATACTTTTTGGTAAGACCATAAGCGCTAAGGAAGAAAAAGACCTGTACCCCATAATGGCCAAAGTAGGATGCGAGCAGTCGCGGAGCATCCCATGGATTCTGCCACAGCCCCTCGAGCATCAGCGCCACCCTGTCCGCTTGGAAGCCAAATTCATTCTCACCTGGAGAACCTGGCATCCAGTGCAAATAATTGTGTGCCATGATCATAACGATCGCCACCGCACGCAAATAAAAGCTCTCTTCCAGCGTCATCCCACGCCAAACATAGCCAGAGCATTTCCGCTCCTTGATGTTGGAATGTTCACTTGCCATGAATTTCATCGATAAACGCTTGAAGATACTTCTTCGCTTTCACCTCGCCGACTCCCTTGATGCGCATACCCGCTTCCACACTACTCGGCCGCAAGCGAGTGAAATACTCTAGCGTGCTGTTAGGGAAAATAAGGTAGTGCGGCACGCCAGCCTTCTTCGCCAACGCCGCACGCACATCCTTGAGCCTTGAATGAAGATTGGTATCAAAATCAAACTCTTGCATCTCAATCTCACTGCCTTCCTTAAGAGCTGAATCACTTCCCGCATAACGATCCGGCCAGACTATCCTGCACTCGGCTTCGCCCGACATCACTTGTTCGCCAAGTGCTGTCAAAGTGATCAAGGGATATTCACCCTTTTGAGTGTAAACCAAAGCCGCATCATGCAGGGAGCGGAACAACTCGTTAAGATAGGCGGTGCCGCACTCCTTGAGCAATCCGTAGGTGGTGAGTTCATTGAGTCGCACCCGAAGGATTTCTTGGGATTTGCTGCCCATCAGCATTTGCACCACCCTGCCCCTTCCAAAACGACCTTGCCATCCATCTTTTGTTTTCTGGCTCATTCGTGCAACACCGCTCAGGGCTTTACGAACAAGCAATGCCTCAGCGTCGCCCGCGGCCACCCTGAGCTCTCCTCCGAAATTATTAGAACAAATATCGCAGTTACCACATGTCTGAGCATCGGGTTCACCAAAGTATTCAAGAATAGCCTGTTGGCGGCATTGTCTACCATAGCACAGCCTAACTATTTCATCTAGCTTTTGCCTATCCCTGCGTTCTTTTTCCTCGAGAGCCTCACGGTTAATATCCAGCTCATTCGCAGCCACTTCAGGGCGCTTCAGGCGCGTTCCTTTCATCCGCTTGCCGGCAACATCAAAACGCTCCAAATATCCACCACGTGCCAGCACAGAGATCGCTGACCCTGCAGCCATACTGTTCTTGATACCAGAACCCTCGGCGATCTCATCCATCGTCCTAAAAACCTCAAAGTTCTCATCCGCATCATTCTGTAAAAAGGCATAGGCTTCCGTAATTTGCTGATAGCCAGGATTAGCTCCTTCAATGAAAAATTCCTGTGTCCTTGTGTCTGCGTAATTAAAAAACATTTCGCAATAAGCCTCGTCACCATCACGCCCTGCCCTGCCCGCCTCTTGATAATATGCCTCAATGCTGCCTGGCACTTCGAAGTGAACAACAAACCTGACATCTGACCGGTCTATACCCATGCCAAAGGCATTCGTCGCAACAGCCACGTCAGCCTTCTTACCAATAAAATCATTCTGCGTTTGTTCTCTTTGCGATTCATTCATACCGCCGTGATAGGCAATGCACTTCACACCCCATCCATGCAGGGTCTCTGCAACTTCCTCGACCCTCTTGCGCGTGGAGCAGTAAACGACTCCCGTTTTCCATTCATCAATAACCTCACGAAGGCGAGTATACTTAGCTGCACGTTTATTAACCGAGGTAATCGATAGTGATAGATTAGGCCTACTAAAACCACTCAGCGTCTCAAACGGGTCACGTAAGGCAAGCACCTTGAGGATATCTTTCCTAACGACGGGGGTTGCCGTAGCAGTGAGCGCAAGCGCCTGTGGCCGTCCTAGCTCAGCAAGCACTCTTCCGAGCCGCATATATTCAGGACGGAAATCATGACCCCACTGGCTCAAGCAGTGCGCTTCGTCGACGGCAAACAAAGCAATATTAACCTCACTGAGAGCCTCCATAAAAGACTTAGATCGGAACCGTTCAGGCGCAATATAAACAAGCTTATATTCAGCCGCCTTCATCCGCTCAATCCTATCTCGTTGTTCAGGCCAGCCCAAGGTCGAGTTGATCATCGTAGCCGCTATACCCTTTTCGTGTAGCGCGTCTACTTGGTCTTTCATCAACGCGATAAGTGGCGAGATAACTAATGTCACCCCCTCTAAACAGATTGCAGGCAGTTGATAACAAAGGGACTTACCGCCACCCGTTGGCATCACTACCAGCCCATCCTGACCGGATATGATTTGATCGACGACTTCCTCTTGACCATCGAGAAAAGCATCAAACCCAAAGTAATCCTTTAATGCCTCTTTGGGCTCAATCACGCATGCCATACACATTACAGAGAAACAAAACAGATCCATCATGGCAACTCCTTTGCCATGTTGATGTGATCATCAGCGTCATTACCATCGTGAAATCAAGGTCTCCTGCCCACTAATGTCACACCAGAGCCCAGTATACACTTGAATGTTGTAGCCTGAGGCAGCTAAAACCAAGCATGCCCAAAGCTGACCAGCCTTCGTCTTGGAAATCCTATCTGAGCTCACACACTCGGTATCCTGAACTTGGATTCTCCATCGACACTTCTCGAATGGATATCCCAACAGACTACGCAGACTCACTTTCCAAAGAGACCTCACGTGCTTTTGCCGGATTAAAGGCCATCGAGGCTGGTGAAATCATGAATCCCGACGAAGGGCGCATGGTAGGCCATTACTGGCTACGCAACCCTGCACTTGCTCCAAGTGATGAAATCAGAAAGCAAATCACCGAGCCGATTGCGGAGCTAAAAGCATTCGCCCAGAAAATACGCCGCGGCGAAATCACCACTCCCAAGGGAGCACGGTTTGAAAACTTGCTCATTATAGGCATTGGTGGCTCCGCACTGGGGCCACAGTTCATCTACGAGGCCCTCGGAGCGGATAGTCCCCTGAAAACTTTTTTCTTCGACAACACCGACCCCGCCGGCATGGATGCCATACTCAATGAAATCATCACCAAAACCCATGGCGGCCTTGGTAAAACCCTCTCTCTTGTCATTTCAAAATCTGGAGGCACCGCTGAGACACGCAATGGTATGCTCGAAGCTCAATCTGCCTATGAGTCCTCTGGCATTGATTTTGGACCACATACCGTTGCCATCACCGGAGACGGCTCAAAATTATCCAATTACGCGAGTGCAAACAACTTTCTAGCCACCTTCCCCATGGAAGACTGGGTCGGCGGTCGCACCTCGGTAATGTCCACCGTGGGTCTTATTCCTGCAGCGCTCCAAGGCATTGATATCGATGCCCTACTTGAAGGCGCCGCTGCGATGGATGAGCGCACTCGCAACCTTCATTGTGATGGCAACGCAGCCATGCAGCTCGCTCTTGCATGGCACCATGCGGGCAATGGCAAAGGGGAAAAAGATATGGTCGTGCTCCCTTACAAGGACTCGCTCGTTCTTTTCTCAAAATACCTGCAACAGCTCGTCATGGAGTCACTCGGTAAAAAACATGATCTTGATGGCAACGTCGTTCACCAAGGCCTCGCCGTATACGGCAACAAAGGGTCCACAGACCAGCACGCCTACGTGCAACAACTTCGTGATGGTGTCGCCAACTTTTTTGCCACTTTCATTGAAGTTCGCAAAGGTCGTGACGGCGCCAGCATAGAAGTTGAGCCAGACACAACCTCGGCTGACTACCTGCAAGGATTCCTTCGTGGTAGCCGCACCGCACTCTACGAGAGTGACCGCAAATCGATCACCATTTCCATTGAAGAGGTGAACCCAGGCAGCATTGGCGCGCTCATCGCCTTATTTGAGCGTGCTGTTTCCCTTTATGCTCTCTTGGTCAATATCAACGCCTACCATCAGCCTGGTGTCGAGGCAGGCAAAAAGGCCGCCGGCATATTTCTTGAGCTATTAGCAAAGGTGAAGACGCAACTCAGTGAGCGAAGCCTCAGCGCAGAGGATATTGCCTCTGCAATAGATTCTGATACAGAGGACGTTTACCACTGCCTCACCCACATCTCAGCAAACGGCCAAGCCCGCGTTACCCAAGGCAATTCTCCTGCCCAGGACACCTTCTCTACACTCTAAGTGAACAGGTTCAGGCTGCCATTATCTTGTAGCCTCTCAGAGGCTGATTGCGATTTATCGTACCAGTTGCATTTAAGCGTAACTTCACACTTGAATCTTGTCGCGCTGCACCTCAGTCTGCGCGCGCCCACAGATAATTTTTGGGTTACCGAATGTTCACATGAAAGCAATTCTAGCACTCGAAGACGGCCGAACCTTTGAAGGTGAAGCCTTTGGTCACACTGGAACCACCACCGGAGAAGCGTGTTTCAACACTTCGATGACCGGCTACCAGGAAATCATTACCGATCCATCCTACCGCGGTCAAATCGTTACCATGACCTACCCCTTGATCGGGAATTATGGAGTTAACCCTGAGGATGCGGAATCATCCCAACCTCATGTTCGAGGCCTAGTAATCGGTGAGCTTTCCCCGGTATCGTCAAACTGGCGAGCGCACCAAACACTTCCAGAATATTTCAGCGAACATCAGATCATTGGTATTGAAGGCATCGACACCCGCGCCCTTACCAAACACCTTCGCTCTGCCGGAGCCATGCGCTCTTGCATCTCCACAGAGCTCTCTAAAGAAGAGGCTATCAAAGCTGCGCAGAAATCAGCACCCATGGCCGGTTCTGACTTTGTCAAAGAAGTATCCACTCCCGACTCCTATGTCTGGGAAGGTGAATCTCGCGAATGGACCATTCCCAATCCCTCCACAGGCCAGGAAGGCACCTACATTGAATTACCTGAAATCAAATACAACATTGTTGCCTACGATTTTGGCATCAAGTGGGATATCCTTCGCCACTTACGCCAGGGTGGATTCAACGTCACCCTCGTTAACTCCCGCACACCAGCAGATGAGGTGCTCGCCATGAACCCTGATGGTGTTTTCCTCTCTAATGGCCCCGGTGATCCAGCCGCTCTAGATTACATCCACGCCGAAGTAAAAAAGCTCCTCGGTAAAACTCCAATTTTCGGCATCTGTCTGGGCCACCAGATACTCACCCACGCATTTGGGGGCAGCACCTATAAACTCAAATTTGGTCACCGTGGTGGCAACCAGCCTGTCAAAGACCTGCGTAATGGAAAAGTATCCATTACCGCCCAAAACCATGGATTTGCCACTGATGTTGATTCACTTCCGGATAATATTGAGGTCACCCACATCAACCTCAATGATAACACCGTGGAAGGATTTCGTCATAAAGAACTTACGGCTTGCTCTGTGCAG
>Ga0213868_10001743_pt1 | contig 21018 bp, 15 predicted proteins | sample PICome_9_FD_160087 | JGI IMG/M metagenome (GOLD analysis project Ga0213868, IMG submission 160087) | Coastal seawater microbial communities near Pivers Island, North Carolina, United States - PICO127 | ecosystem: Environmental > Aquatic > Marine > Coastal | place: USA: North Carolina...
TCGGCGCTAATACATTGACTGGAGCTACAACTTTTAGTAATACTGTTACGGTTGGTGTAAACGATACTGGTTATGATGTTAAATTTTTCGGCGCTACTTCTGGTGCTTATATGTTATGGGATGAATCCGATGACGATTTAAAATTAGTAGGAGGAGCAGGATTAGTACAATCAGGTGTCGGCGCTAATACATTGACTGGAGCTACAACTTTTAGTAATACTGTTACGGTTGGTGTAAACGATACTGGTTATGATGTTAAATTTTTCGGCGCTACTTCTGGTGCTTATATGTTATGGGATGAATCTAATGATCAATTAAAACTTATCAATGCAGCTGGTTCTGTAGGAGAACCTTTGTTACATATTGATAACAATGATACAGGGAATGCATTAAAAATAGATTCTACTAACACAGTGGGAAACACTATCCACGTACAAGCAACACATTTAACGGCAGGAGGAATTCTTAATATAGAATCTACATCTGGCGAGACACATGCAAGAAGTTTGGTCACAGTTCATAATAATGATACTGCTGCTGTTGGTGCAACCGCTCTCACAGTAACGAACGAAGCGGTTGCTAGTACAGCAGGACAAACTGTTCTATTTGAGACAACCGTGGCATCTGAAACCAATCCACTTCTTAGACTTAAGAATTCAAACGCAGATGCAAATGGTCCAATTTTACTATTAGATAATTCTACAGGTACCGCTCCGGGTTCAAATAATGATGTATGTGGTACAATTAACTTTAATGCTAATGACAATCAAGGCACTGCTGTAAATCAAAGTTTTGCCACCGTTAAAGCTACTGCTTTGGCTGTTGCAAGTGGTAGTGAACAAGGACAGTTAACTATTGGTGTAGCTTGCACCGACGATGGTGGTGTTGATACAGTTCTTACTATTGAAGGTGGTACAAATGCAGCTGGTTCTACAACTACTATCTCAGGAGGTTTAATTCATGGATCAACACAAACTAAAATAGCAAACGGTGCTCTTGCTACTCTTACATCTGCTATGAGTGGTAGTGTATTCACTGTTGATATTACGGGTGCCGCCGTAGCTCAAGTTTTACCGACACCTGTTGTAGGTATGGAATATACCTTTGTTATCCATGATGACGCTCCGGACAATGCATTTACTTTAGCAACTAGTAATACCAGCACTATATTTATGGTAGGTGTTATTAATACAAGGGGTACCGGTGCAACTGCCTTAATTAACGGTGTTACATTCGCAAATGGTACATCTCATTCTAAAGTTACATTTGCAGCTGATATAGAAGTAGGATCATTTGTGAGAGTAAAATGTATTTCTACTACATTATGGTTCGTTGAAGGATTAGCAACTGCAACAACCACCGCCGCAATTTTCTCTGATTCTTAAATAGATATATATCAAGTATAAATAACACCTTAAAGTAAAAATCTTTAAAGTAAAAACCAAATAAAATGGAATCACAACCAGGACCAGCACAAGATATTATTGATAAACAATCACAAACCGACTCCGCCGCCCTTCCGGCGGCTGAAGCAGCACCAACACTTAGTTTAGCAGATCTTCAAAACCTAGTTTTAGTCGTAGGAGTAGCATGTAAGAGAGGAGCAGTCCAACCTAACGAAATGAAAACGGTTGGAGAAGTTTATGAACGAGTTGATGCGTATGTGAAATATGCCATTGCTCAACAACCTCAAAAGTAAATTTTATAATAATTTATAACTAAATGTTATAAATTAATATTTCTTCACCATCATCACCCGATTTTTTGGCATGTAGTAAGAAAGAACCCAAGCCACAAACACGATAACAGTTACACCCAACACAAACCAAAAGAAACTCAAGTTCTCTGTATTGGGTACAGCGCGTCCAAAGTTTTTCTCAATTCTACAATATTGTGTTTTGAGGGCATCCAAGGCGTCAGTTTGTCTTTGTAAATCAGGAAATACAAATAAAGGTTGTGATGTAGCAGCAATTATATCTTCTGAGATAACCAAAGCACTTAGTTTTGCTGACAAATTTCTCTCTTCTTGTGTTTTTGCTAATGCAATAATTTTTAGCCAATTAGTTTTTGTTGTTGCAACGCATCCAATACCGTTTGGTGCTGTAGAGAATGTGAAAGAAACAGTATTTATACTTGTTTCTGTCTGAGGCTGTGTAGCTAACTCTACTCTATTCAAACAATTATCCATAAAATTAGACAAATAGAACAGATCGACATTATCTGTAGTAGAATTATATAATCTTTCTAAGTAAGCAGTTAAATCTTTAAATTGCGTCGAAGACATACTTGTAGAAAATCCAGAATGTAATACATAAATGAAATCTTGTGTTGCATTGCCGACAGCCAGTTCAAGTTCATCTAAAGTAATTTCACCCCCTGATGATGTGACTGTTTCTCCACCATTCATCTCAGTACTGAACAAAGTATATATATCAGATGTCGTATCAGGATTTACAAAAATAACATAAGATGAAGCCATTTTAATCAAAAATGAAATTAAAACAATATTTTTTTCAATAAAATGTCTTCCTTATATAACCAAATCGTTCGCGATATCGAGGATGAGGACACGAGGCAAGAGATTATACGTTCTCTTACTCATTTCTCCTCAAAAATCAAAAAAGAAGATGTTGAAATATTGCGAGAGAAGGTTAATAGAAAATTTAAAGGCAAAAATGTTCCACGAAAACTTTCAGAAGAACAAATTACAGCTATCGTCGATTTTTCTGTTCCAAAAGTTCCAGCAACAATAGATATTATATCGACAGATAATAACAACCAAATCAAAGAGTTTATCAAAACAGAGTTAAGAGAACGCAAGATAGTCATTAATACAGATAATATAGAAAAATTGAAAAACGAAATACGTGAAACCTATTATCGTTCTTTGGTATCGCCTGGTGATTCGGTGGGTGTCGAGGTTGCTATGTCTTTTGGTCAGCCTCTGACACAAATGAACTTGGATACATTCCACTCTGCAGGTACATCTTCAGATTTGGGTTCAGGTGTTAAATCTTTGAACGAATTGTTCAATGTCTCGGAAAACAGAAAGAAAAATCTCACAACTATACATTTTAAAGATAAAAATTTGACTCGAGAAGAAATTCATATTCAAGGAAAGGCTTTAAAAGGCATCAGCATTAAATCCTTGCTAGAAAGTTCAGAAGTACTAAATATTGATGGTAGAAAAAATTTAGGAGAAGATAGTTTATGGTACGATAACTATCTTAATATGTTTCCTATAGAAACCGAACTTAAAGAAGCAGTTTTTACAGGTCCAGATATCACAGAAGAGATGTTGGAGAATATTGCAAGATACCATAGAGTTGAAAATCAAGAAAACGGTTATATAGAAAATGACGGTTCACTTATTGTAGTGTTTGACCCTCTCATAACGACTTCTTCTAGTATAGTTTCAGAATTAGATAATCTTGAACTTTCACATATCAGAGCACATCTTAAAATAGACAACTTTCTTCGTTTGAAATTTAATTCCACTAAATGCTACAATCTAGGTATTAGTATGAATGATATTTTATCTTCACTAAAAGACGAAACGATAATACCTGTGGTTTCTCCATTGTCTATTGGTATAATAGATCTTCATCCTAACGAAGATTATATTCAAGAATCTATAAACGATTTTATAACTACAGGGAAAATTGAATACAATTCGTGCAAAAAACGAAAAGGAAAAATTAAAACCCCTGTAGAGTTTGACCAAACCAATATGACTCAATCCAAAATATTGTTTTTAACTGTTATTATAGAAAATTGTTTGGAAGAGATTTTTATTAAGGGAATCAAAGGAATCAATAATATTATACCAATGTCTGAGAATATAATAGCTTCTATAAAAACCCAAAAAGTTACAGATATCGATATTCTAATCAAACATCAAGAGGATAATTTATGGTATATGGGTATCAATTATATGAAACTAAAATACACTGGTATACCCCCAGAAAAGATTATAGGATTATGTGATAATGCAAATATAAAAATTATAGAAAACAATATATTTCACAATGGAAAATTTTCTAAACATCCTCATCTTATAGTCAATACTAAAACAGATCCTAAAGAGATTATCAATGACAAATTTGATATTGCCGATAAATATGTTAAAAATCAGGTTAAGAACATGTCAAAATCAGAAATAGAAACCGATTATGAACTTCCCGATTACCCAGAAATATATAGAAATTCTTCTTATAATTATGCTTATGCTGAAGGAGAGAAAATTGTTCGTAAACTAATGAGACATATAAAACTTGATAATAAACTTATTCTTCCAAATAATCCAAATGAGATTTATGAAATTTTTGGCATCGAATCGGCGAGATTGTATATGGTTCGAGAATATGTAAATTTGATTGAAACTTCCGGTTCGTATGTAACCCCTGTCAACATCGAACTCCTTGTCGACTATCAGACTGTTATGGGGTTTTTGACACCTATTCATGCAATTGGTGCTTCGAAACAAGGGACGTCTTCTCTCTCTGCTGCCACTTTTCATGATCCTGTAGGAACATTCCAAAAGGCAGCATCTATAGGAAAGACTGATAAGATTAACAGTGTATCCTCTTGTATCATGGCTGGGAAGAAATGCATCAATGGTTCGGGTTTATCGATTATTTCTTTTGAGAACAAGGACGAATCGTTCTTTGACGAAATGCCTCGAGAATTTGATAAAACAGAAGAGTTTTGTGAACAGCGATATGTTATTAATGATAAAGACGTAGATGAAAAAGAACCTGTTGACATAAATATTGAGAGACTTATGGAAAAAGAAAAGAAAGAAGAACTAAAGTTTTCTACAGAACAAATACCGTCTATTGTTACCAGTATGGAAGCTCCTGATTTCCTATCCGACGACATAGAAGAAACTAAGCCAGAAGAAGTAGAAGTAATGGAACCCATAGTGCTTCCTCATCAAACTCCAGATATTATAGAACCTATTATGGAAGACAGCGACAGCGACTTTGATATACCCGATGAACCGCAAGAGATTGCTGAACTTAAAGATTTCTAAATAAAAATAATTATTATAATAATATAATAATTATCGAACACGATTAATAAGGTCTTCAAACGAAGACTTTTCTTTTACTCCTTTAATCATGTTTTGTTTGAAGATATCAATAGATTTCTTAACGATATTGATATCAGAAACAACATTGTCTTGGGGTTTTCCACTCATGATATTATCATAAGATGTATCTGCCATAGTATTCTTCGTATACATAGCAAGAGTATTCATGTCACGACCGTAGAATTTAAACAGGTCATAATTATCTTTGATGATAACTCTTAGAGTTGGTGTATCTGGTATGACGATGCCGGCCATGCTAAGTTCTTTAATATAGATAAGCGCAAGATCATCTGGTGTATATGCCTCTATTTCTACTTTAAGAGTGAAACGAGATTCTAGGCCTTGCTGGACTTTGAATAAGTTGTTATAGATATCATTTTTATAACCACTAAATACAACAATAAGTTTATCAGAATGAGTGTCCATATACTGGTTAATGATGGTGAGAGCGTCGCGTCCATACGAATCAGACATACCCATACTGTCGTTACAGAGATTGTAAGCTTCGTCAAAATAAGCAACTCCATCTACAGCATCATTCATTGCTTTGGTGGTGCGATGAGAAGTATCGCCGACGTACCTACTAACCACATCATTACGGTTATACATATAGAACGGGAGGGTTGGGTCTTTCTTAGAGGTTTCCATTTCGCTCTCTATTGACATATTGTAATCTTGTTTAGTTTTCTTTTCCATCAATTGCTTTACTATTGCTGTAGACTGGTCTATTGCAGTTGCTGCTCCAGAAAGATTTTTGTACATTTCATCGTAGTCTTTACCGTTTACTCCATTTTTATTTCTCAAGAGAGAACCAAGAGAACGTTTGCATATATTAGAAACTTTAGAAATATTCCATACACATTTAGAAGCGGCATCAAGTTTATCTTTATAATCTTTCAGTTCTTCTTTTTGTCTACGAATAATCTCGTCTTGAAGTTTATTGAATCCCTTTATTTTATTCTGTTTTTCTTCATGTCCTATAAACCCCATTCCAATCCAAATTTTACAGAGTATCTTACATACTGTTGTTTTTCCGCAACCTGGTGGTCCCAAAAGAAGACAATGCTTTCGATCGTTGTCCTTGTAAATACCTCTCGCTTTACTCGCCACAAATGTTTTAATTTGCTTGACGATTTGGAGTTTAATTTGTCTCATACCTATCATCTTCTCCAATTCCAACAACGAATCTTTCAATACTTCTGGTTTGCCAAAATATTTTCTTAATTCTGGTTTTGAGTCAAAATCAGTTAAAAATTCTTTTATACTCATTTTATAGTAAGATAGTTTTAAACATCTTCAAGGTCATCGTTGTCATCAATTCTTTCTCTTTCTTCTTCATTAGATGCTTTCAGCTCGCTGAACCCTGAAGACGTTACTGCTTGTATAAGACCATAAAGAAAAAGTGTAAATATCATAACACCTAAACCCATTGCAAATGCTAAAAATAGAAAAGTAGCAATAGGTTTATTAAGTTCGAAGTTTTTATCTTTATCGAGCTTCAGAAATGCCATTTTTATACTCCAAAAAGAAATATTTTACGAAATGAATACTTCGTTCAAAGTAGGCCAAAAATTAAATTTAGATATTTCCGACGTTGCCTTTAATCATGTTGTTGTTGGAAAAGATGACAAGGAAGCATTTTTATATAATCGTGAGATGCCTAAAGTCACTGTAGAAGTTCTTATTGTGGACGAGGAAGAGAAGAAAGTCGTTTTGGTGGAAGAGGAAATTAACGGAGAGAGTAAATTGGTTCTACCAGGCGCCACTATCCTGTCAGACGAGTCGTCTGGAGAAACCGGAATGAGAATAATGAAAGAGTATGTTAAAGTTGATATGGAATCTGGAGATTTGGAGTTGTACGATTTTCGTACAAATCCTGAACGCGACGACCGACAGTGGTTGATGAGTGTTATTTACATTGCCCGCTTGGAAAACAAGGGCGAAGATTTTTGGGCGGACATTAAGGATGTCCTGTTACATGAGGATGGTTTTGGATACGATCACCACCGAATTATACAAAATTTTGAATATAACTGTTAAAGTAATAGAGGTTTTATTTTTTGTTCTTCTGTCCAGTGTTTTGTATTATCAGATAAATACTTTGTAGAATGATGTTTAAAAGTAAACTTATTATCATAATCTATACTATATAACCTATAAGATGTTTTATCATTATTATAGGTTATATCAGTATGTTTTTTTATTTTCTTGTGTATTATTCTATGTTTAAAAACTTCATAATGAACCTCGTTGATAGCTTTTGAGTATATTGATGGACCTGTCATCTTATGTATATCATTAGGAAACCTATTATTTTTTATATTACAAACTATAAGATCAATTGTCCTTTTTAAAATATAATGACCCTTTGAAAAAATTAACCCCCATTGAACAAACATATTTGGATTACCCTCTGCTGTTATTATAGCATCATCATTACTTCTAATAAATTTGTCGAGATTTATATTTATATCAGAATCCATATCCAGATATATACCTCCATATTTATATAAAACTAAGTATCTCCAGAAATCTACTTTTGCTACTATTATATTTAATCTGTTATAACATTCTGCTATTTCTCCTTTATAATTTTCATTAACAAAATCATCCATATCTTTATCTGTATATAAATGATAAGCATAATTAGGATTCAATAATTTAATTTTCTTTGTTATTTTTTGGATTCTAGGATGTAAATTAGTAGTTTTCCAAGACTGAAATATATTCTTTTGAATCATTTTAATTTATCCAATAATCATAAGTAAAAACTTTTAATATATGTTCATCGGACATCTTATTTCTAAATTTATCTTTTTGCAGAGCTAAATTTTTCATAGTACATTCATTCCAATCTTTAACTATGATAACAGGTAAATCTTTGAATAATGGATCTAAAGAGGATGTTTTAGTAACAACTGTTCCTCCAAGTAGTATGATCTCCCAAGTTCTATGACAATCTAAACCATTACCATGTGTTGATATAGTATACTCATACTTTGAGTAATTTTCCCAGATCTCTGTTTGTGATATTCTTTTATTTAAGAAATCTACGTGTTTCTTATCTTTGAGCATATTATGAAAACGTTTTCTCTCATTATTAAATTTATTATTCTGTGATAGATGAAGATCACAAAATATCTTATATACTATAGATTTATTCTTATTTCTAATATCAAGTAATGTATTTATTCTCTTAACAGGAGTATTTAACCCATGTTTTGGTGTATGAAGATCTAAACCTATAGGATAATGTTTGAGTTTTGAATATTCACTTGTTCCATCATAATTTTGAGTATACCATACTTTGATATTAGGATGAGATATTATCTTATTAAATACAACTTTATTGAGTTCTGAAGGCATAGACATATCACCATCTGATGTAACAAGAATCTTAGGAGTTTTTATCTTATGTAACATTTTTGAGAATTGGTTAATATCAGTCTTTTTACCATTACTGCCCATTCTAACCCATATTACATCATTTTTAAGATTAAAATTACTACTGTGTGATTCTGTGGGTTCTAGAGAATATTTGTCCTTTTTATGAAGACCTTTAGACCATAAGAAATTTAATGTAGTTTTTGTTTTATTGAAATACTTTAACTCTCCTGAAGTAATACTAAAAACTTTAGAATGAAGATTTAAGTTGTATGTTTTTCCAGCTTTCCATAGATAATCATAACCATCGCCAAAAAATTTTCTATATCTTTGTTTTGCATCCCATGTCATGAAAAGTTCTTGATTATTTTTACTATTTATGTAATCTTTACCATCATTGAGAATATGATTTGCTTTTAATAAAGTAACATTAGATTGTTCTACAATATCATTACAGTTAAAATTACTTATATAGGATCTTCCATATAACCGAGGTCCTGTTATATCTAAAACATCATCACCGTAAAATTTTACAGATACGTTATCTACAATATTATCAATAACATTCTTAAAATACTTTTGTTTTGGTATAGCAGCCATGAAACCATTCCATATACCCCATGCCTTGCCTTTTTCTTTAGCCAAAACCAAATCTCCCTCCAAGAATGAATCCAGATCATAGTGTAAGAACAACTTAGAATCAGCGTAAACTCCACCGTACACATACAACAAACACGCTCTCAACAAGTCTGCTTTGAAAGCCCCTGGAACCAAGACTTCAAACGCATGTAGTACATCCTCATCAAAGTTTTCTTTCAAGAACACTTTGGCATTCTCATCGGTGACGAAACGATGAACCCATCCTTCTTGGGCTTTGAATGTCTGAACGGCATCGTAAACACTTGTTCCCTCTTTTGGAAGTTCTCTCATAGTCTGCCAGATGATTTTTGGAATGTTATGTTGCTTCTTGGTTTGTTTTGAGAACACGGGTTTATCAATGTAGTAGAATGGATGTTTATTTAACTTCAAAATTTTGTTCTTTTCTTTATTTTCATATGTTCTAGTCTTAGATTTATAATATTGTAATCCGTTAAATTTGACCCATTCAAAATCTAGAGCAACCATCATAGGTTTGTCTTTATAGACAGCGTTGAAATGTGTAACATTATTAAAATTTTCGCTCTTTTCTGCACTAAATTCAGGGTCTTCTGTTGCCATCAACGTAGTTGTTATAACAACGATAGATAACAACAACAGAATAATGAAAGTGTAAGTAAGATACATTTTAATAATGGAAAATATGATAATGAGAAATTGATTTGATGCTTTTGAATTCAGAGGCATTCTCAAAAAAGGTAATATATTTGATATTATGTAAATTTAGGTATGTAATAACATTTTCAGGAGTAAAAACTCCCTTATACCACAAACACGAGTGTTTGATAGGTTCTTCAATATGATAAGGGTAGTTATTTACTTCTATAGTAAGACCATACTTCTCAATTTTTTGTCTGATCATTTCGACGAACTTCTTCTGTTTAATTGACCCAATATCGCTATTGTATGTATCTTGAACTTCTTTTTCTCTAGGGAATATAAAATTGGGAGGATTTAGACAATTAAATTTTCTTAGTTCATCTTTATTCATTTCTTATTTTTAAGATGAAAAAACTCTTTAGAAATTCGATTTCTTTCTTCGTACAATATTAACCCTGCGGCAATTATTATCCCTAACACCAAAATTATAACAAGTCCTGCGTTGGAATGGTTTTTTATAAATGAGTTTGAAACATATTTAGATTTCTCCAAATATCTTTCATGATCACAGGTAAACGTTTCTTCGTTAGGATTTGTGTGGTTTTCTGGAGATAAAGTATCAAAAATACATTGGTTCGTTGGATTTAAAACTTTGTTTTTATCACAAAGGCCAAAACAATTTCCACATGTATCTGATCCAGAACAGTAGCTATATTTTATTTTTGAATCTCCAGAATGAACTTGAGAAGAAAAGGCCAAATCAAAATCTGATGTTATTAATTTACCTGTTGTTGCCCAAATATAATATTTAGGGTTATTTGTTGTAGATTTATTGGGACCAGATTTTATTAATGGTTGGACATTGAATACACTAGGAGACATAGCCACCATATCGGCTACATTATATTCCATATAAGTTAAATGTTCTCCTGTGGATAAGTTATGCATCGATTGTTTTGCGGGTATGAAATATAGTTCTAATGGTCGATTTTCTTCTGAGGATGTTATCTGTGAAACTAGGTATGTGTTCTGATAATCTATAGTATCCGCTGTGCCTATAAAGCTTGTCGTGCTTGGATTTGTTTTATAATTTCCTATTCCGACATATTTGTCAAGTTGAGTTGTGGCAGGCGGAGCTGTTATATTATTCACAAAATTATAATTTACTGATGACTTCCCGATAATTCCTAAAGTATAAGGAACACCTGCATATATCTTTGATTTATTTAGATTGTAACTAGTGTTTAACGTAACTTCTTTTTGATCTTGAGGTCTATTAGAAAACCCAATAGTAGGAGTGGTGCCTGAATCATATGTGAGGTACATGTAGGTATCTGCGCTTGGTGTGGTCGAACCACTCGAGACTAGTTGTATATCTAAATGTCCGTCGTTATTTTGTTCATATTTAAAAGTAGAGTCCATTAAACTATCAAAAGGGTTATAAAATACTGTCTGAACATTTTGAGGACCTGCGACTGTGACTGTATTTGGATTATCGGTTGATGGTGATGTCGTGGTATAAAACTCAATATCTTCATATTCACCAAATGTGATTGGAGTATCGGCACTTTCAGAATTATTTTTTGTTAAATATATAGGACTATAATATTTGGCTACAGTAGGATCAATGTTGCTTTTTCCGAAAATGTAATACCTATTATTAATAAGAGCTTCGTAAGAAACCATAGGTGTATCCGGTGACGGGAAAGTTGTTTTTGCTGTATTTCCATCTGTACCTGCACCATCTGTACCTGTACCATAATGCGTTTTTGTGGCATTATAATAAACTGTCAGACCAGTGACATTTGTTGCTATCGTATTTCCATTATTACTACCAAGAAACAGTGGGTAATAATAGTTTTTGTTTGCAGAATCATAATAATAGAAAGCTGTTTTGTAAACGTCATCAAAGTTTACATATTTTTCTTTAACTCCTAAGAAAGACCAATAATCATAAGTTTGCTGCGATGTACCTATTTTTAAAACACCTCCCGTCTGTGACGTTGAAAATTTAGAGACTATGTGAAAAGCGGTTCCTGGTTCTATACTACCTTGAACGAAAAATGGTTCAGACATTTTTTATATATTAATATTTTATAAAATGAGTTCAACTTTTGTATTCTCAACAATAAGTGGTGGATATTTTGTTTCGCAGACTGCTATATTAGCATCTATACTTCCAGCTATAGATAAGGTAGATGCATATTTTGGAAATTCAGGAGGAGCTATTGCTAATCTTATAGCTTTGAAGTATAGTGGAACCAGCGAATCTTTAGAAAGAGTATTATATGCGATAGACAAAGATATTTTTGTAAAACCATGGGTTAGTGATAATATTCCTTTATCTAAAATATTATCTCCATTTATTTCTATGTTTACTAACTCCTTCTATAAAGATTCTAAAGGTCCAAAAGAACTTATGGAAGTATTTTATACCAGAGAAGAACTCAGAAAATCAGAAATGTGGATAGGAAAATTTGATATTACTTCTAATTTCAATAATCTATTATGTTCTAGAAAAAAAGGAGAGAGTATTTTTCAAAAACAACTTGCTAAAACGTATAACTCTACATATCTTGAAGATATGACGGGAACATTTACTACAGATTATGCTGATGGAAATATTGATATAATTTCCGATACACTTAATGCTACTTCTGCTATTCCAGGTTATAAACCTCCTATAGATATTAATGGAACGTTTTACGTAGACGGAGGTGTATCTTCGCCTACACCTGGTTCTTCCTTTACAAATATATTAGTTGAATTCTGTAGAGAAAAAACTCAACAAGATGAAAACAATAAAATTAGAATGTTTTATATTATAGGACCTAAATTTATTGATTCGGATATAGAATATGTAAACTCCGCAAGTCATTGGTCGAGTCAGATATTTAGGACACTAAAATCATTATTAAATTTTAGTATTTCTAGAGAACGCCAAATGTTATTCAACGCATGGTTGTCTATATGTGATAAAACTATTTACAATAATGATGTAAAATACGAGAAAGTAACGGGAAGAGCGAATCTTAAAATTAGATTGGACACACTAGAAGATAAACATTACTTTGTTACCTGCTATTCTATTGACGAAAGTATTAATATTCTTAATTTTAGTAAAGATGATCTGAAAAGAGTTTATAAAAAGTGTTATGATAATGTGTTTTTTGAGATTTATTATATATAGATAAAATGGACGTCACTCATTTAGTTACACCTTCAGATAACGCTACGACAATTAAACGTACACATCATTTTATGATAGCAAACGCTGTAGTGATTGTATTATTTCTATTAGGAACCATAGGTTGGTTAGTTTTCGCAAAAGAAAAAAAGAAATACCCCTACGAAACATATACTCGAAATACTGGTCCTCCTGGAACTACCGAAATGAAAAAATATAACCCTACTCCGAGTTCCCCTACTCCGCCGTCTTAATTTTCATCTAATTTTATAAACTGTTTTTAAGAATTTTTCCCATTTCTTATTGATGTTTGAGATAGTATATTTTTTATCAAAATCCAAACAAGTCGTAGTGTTATCTGTACTTAAATCTACGTTTTCTGATCTAGAACCTTTAATTTTCTTAAGTCTGGTATTTTTTGTATCTATATTGAATGTTCTTGTTTCATCACACCACAAAAGAGGGATTATGTCTTTTATGTCACAGTTTTCTACAACTATATTTTTATTGTTGAGATATCCCGAAGAAATCCCAATTCTAATCATAGATTCTAAATTCTTTCTCTCGCTTGTAGATAAAGAATAAGTATTTTCAAGAACAGAAATATAAGAAAAAACACTATTCATCTGTAGTTTTCCTAGAAGTTTCCAAGAATCAATAGAAGGATCTTCTGTTTCATCAAAATTTTTCATTTGTTCTGTTGTCATGTCTTCTTTATCCTTGTCTGAAAGGATACCTTTGTTTGTGACAAAGTCTTTCAGTTCAGAAAAACAATAATCGTCGCAATTTTCATCTAATTTTATTTCAAAATTATATTTGGATTTCAAAGAGTAAAATAATCTATTTTCATTAAAACTAAACCCTTTAGGAAAATTTCCCCTAGATGCTTTCAATAGAAACATATCCCAAAATGGGTCCGAGTTATAGTTTCTCATATTTTCAAAAATTTCATGAACCACAATCTTCTTTATTTTAAAACCTTTAGAGCGTTTTTCTATCTCTTTATGAGTACCATTAGAATCAAAGATAACATTCCCTTTTGTACAGTAAACTACCATATTATCATTAGACATTTTTATTATATTAATCTATAATAAAAAATTCATTTAGAAGTCCACTTCGTCTGGATTTTCAAGTTCTTTAGAACCTTTAGAAACTTCAGAATTGAACTTTCTATATGATCCTACAACATTTCTTTCATAAAAATTAGTTTTTTGGGATAAGTTAATATCCTCCATCCATTTCAAAGTAACTTTAGAATTATATATTTTATCAAGTCCACACAATACCGCAACCTGGTCGCCCAACATTTCAATATACATATGTAAATTTTCAATAGTAAGACCAGAGTCTTTATCTGTCTGTTCGCTGATAATAGGTTCTTTCAAAAGATAGTTAGCGTGCAGTTTTTCAATCTCGACAAATTCTCTGATGATAGAATACGCTTTATGATGTTCTTCTAATTTCAAAGTTCTCTTTGCTTCAGAACATTTTTCGTCTCGATGAATACTTTCGTCTTTTGATATTTGTTCATTTGATTCTATAAAATCTTTTAATATACCCAATTTACGAAGATAGAATATAACAGCAAAAAGACTCACAAATCCGATACCTTCTCCGCAACCACAAGCAACATTTCTAAGCGCTTTCGAGACTTGTGAATCGATATTGTTCTCTATCCATTCTCCTTTCTTAACAACACATTCTAGATTATTACACATATCTAACATCTCTTGGTGTTCATCTTCGGGTATAATTGTAAGCGCAGCTTTGCTATAGGTTTCTGCGTGAGTATTCTCTACTTTTAACTGCATACACAAATAATATACTTTTGGCCAATTTCCTTCTTCAATAGCTTCACTAATCATAGGAACTAAATCTTTCGAAATAATGCCATCTCCGATAAGGAAGAAACCAAAAATTCCTTTTAATAATTCCTTGATACGAGGGTTGCAATTCTTATAATCATCTTTATCGCTGACAAATGAAAACTCTTCTGCAGACCAGTCGCAAGATTCTTGGCGTTTATAGAAACTCCACGCTAAAGGATCGCGTTCTGTTTTGAGAAGATATTTTGAGAGGTCAATCGGCATTTTGTATTTAATATAAAATATAAAATTTCATTTTAAAAGATAAAATCAAAAATTTTAAATTTTAAACATTTTGATACATAAGCGTCGATGTGTTGGAAAGATAAACAAGAATGTAAAACTTCGTTCATACACTTTGTTATAAAAATTTCATCTAATCCTTTTCTCTCAGCTAAAATTTCAAGTTTCAAATAATTGTCACACATTGATGTTATATGTGTCTCGAACCTATAGTCGGCAAAATATTTGTGTTCACATACCTGTTGGATAGAATAGCGTTTATAAACTTCTTTTTCAGTCATATTGTAAATAAGGTCTAGAAAGTCTCTGTCTTTATCTTTACCCGTTTTCTTTATATGTATCTTATTTTGGAACTTTTTGTCGTAATAAGGTTCGTTAAAATACAATTCAAATATCGTACAACCTAAAGCAAATATATCAGATTTTAGATGTTTTTCTCCTCTATCTACTTCTGGTGGTCTATAATGGTATGTATAAAGCTGTCTATTAGAACGAGAATCGATAAGTCTACATAAAGACAAGTCGTTAAGTTTAACTTTGTTTTTCTCAAAAAGTAGTATATTAGAGGGTTTTATGTCTCCGTGTATAATGTTGTGATCATTTAGAAATTTTACGCCCTCTACAATTTGTTTGAATATATCTTTCTTATTTTTTATTTTAATACAAAGATTTGAAATTGCTCTCTTTTGAACAATTTTAACAAGATTATGTTCAGTTAGTTCTATTTCAGTAGCACTAACTATATTCGGATGGTCAACATATAACATGATATGATATTCTAAATAGTTCTCTATACCACATATCTTAGGTTGAATATACTTTACTACTTTATTGTTATTGTCTATCAATTCATATATTTCTCCATCACTTCCTTTACCTAACATTTTTCCCAAATTTGACATTTTTTTAAATATATAATAATAAAAATGTTAAACTCTGATAACAAAAATTTAATATACACTATTATATTTACATTTATAATGTTAATTATTATTTGTTGTTTATACGGTTTAAGAAAAGATTTATTTTATCGCAAAAATTTATCAGAAACAAATGCTTTAGAAGAAGGTTATGGGTTTTATGAAGATAGTGTATCTTTAGGTTGTGTTACAGAAAATAATTTGTGTAACGAAGAAGGAAAAGAGACCTTTATTTCTCAATGTATACCTAATCCTATTACATTTAACGGTTGTTTTGATGAAAATGACGGAACTATGACTTATAATAGCATTATCACAACCCAAACTTGTAATAAACAGTGCGTCAAACAAGCCTTTTCTGTTCAAAGTGGTATGTTGTTTGGAACAGAAGATCAAGCGTCGGCTCCTCCGAAAACAGTTCCTCCAAAAGAATCACAAAATTCAGTTAAAAAAATATATAATCAAGGATGTAATCGAGTTATAGATTCTTATTACGGCATCGAACAAACTGATAGATATTTTGGTCCATATGATACAGTAGAACAGAAATATGCGATGAAAACTGTTCCTAATTCACCGTATCCTATTTGTATTCCCTCTAACTTAACTGGATTTATACAAAATAAAGGAGTTTGTGTCCCTAATGATCAAACAGGTTTAGATTTATGTAATTATATTTGTGGAGTAGAGAAAACTTTAAATGTTACCGGAATATATCAATCAAATACTGCTTCTTCGAATGTTTTGATGCACTACCCTTACTATACACAACAAGATGGAGAGAAATTCTATTTCTGTTACAATAAGATTGGAGATAATCTTTTAGAGGGACTATATAATACACCAACGGTTGGTTCCGATTTTGTATTTCCCAAAGAATGTTTCACTAGACATATTACAAATTTTTCCGAATACGGAGTTTTGGGATTAGAAAATACTTACAATAGTAGTTATCTTACACTCAACCCTAAATTAAGTCCAGAGACATCCAGTTTCGATATATCTGCAGATACTTATGTTAAACTTCCTTTATCATATAACCAAACTGGACCGATATTAGAGTTTACTATAACAAAACCTGGATCTGGATATAGTAATGGAGAAAAATTGACTTTTGAGTCAGGCGATAATAATACTGCCTATATGATTATAGATGGAGGTTTAGGCCCCAGTGGAGAACTCAATACTGATATTGGGTACTATACATTTAATGAAGGAACCAGTTATTCATTGGGAGATACTATTAATCTGACGGGAGGTAAAGGTGGAGAAGTTTCTATAACAAAAGTAGACGATAATGGTTCTTTAATGCTTGCAAAGGTGGGTATAGAATTTATGAAAGTGATGTCTATCAAACATAATGTTAGAACGATTACAAGTTTACCTGAACAATATTATTTATATTCCAAAACTGTATTAACAATAGGGAAAATAGTTCCAAACGTGTCGTCGGGAGAATTTGGTTTTGTGTATACATTAGTGCAGAGCGACTACACGTCTATAATATTTAGTCAACCAACAGATGTTACTGGCGGTGGGGATATATTTTTCGACGGAAATTGTAATGTATTAAATATAACAGCAGGAGGAGTTCCAAATATAAGTATACAGAAGATTGGAAGCAGATCAACTACATGTTTTAAATTTAACACAGCTCTACCATCTTTTGTAACAGGAGACTATTTCATTTCTAAAAGTCTTATTATAAATAATAAGTTAGAAGACCTCTCAAATATATCAGATGTTAGTTATGAAGGACAATATGAAACAGAATTTTCGTTTGAAATGAGTCGTTTTATAACAGGTGGTTCTACTTCAGTTTTGATGCCTTATACACCTATCTTGAATTTTGGAGGAATTATTCCTACCCCTACCCCTACACAGAATATAACCCTTACAAAATCCCCTTTTAGCACAGATTTTCAAATCCCAATGCCAACACCAGAGAATATATCAACAAGTAATATAATAGTCAAAGTTGATAGAGATTTCTTACAAGGTAATAATATAAGAGTTCCTCACTTAAAAAATACAGAAGTTCATTTTATTCATAATTTTGCAGAGAAACTCGCAGATTTTACAGAATTAATGTCACCCTATATACTCAACGCTGACGGTTCTACCGAAAATGGATGTTTTGACGAGTTCAATAAACCCCGTCCACATGGTTACACTTTACAATTAACACCTGGACAAACACTTGTTACAAATATTGAAAGCAAAGACTATAATCTTGATACATCTCAGATTAAAATAAATGGAGAACCAATAGATAGTCCGATATGTGGTGTATATGGGTATATGGAAGACGAATCTTCAGATTCTGGACCAAAACCTCCTTTTCAAACAAGAAAAGGGTTTTCTGAAGTAAATGTAATACAAAATCCTTTAGAATGTCGATTCTCTGTTAAAGACGATGAACAAAACAATGATATCAGTAATATGTTTAAGTTGGGTATTTCTAACATTCCGAGCGAAAATCAATTAGAGTGTTTCTCTGGTTATGTGAAAGGAGCCACAAACAGAATATGTCAAATCCCAGATGAACCTACAGAATATAATCAAAATCAATCATACGATGAAGGAAATATAGTATATATGAAATTGAAGGATTCTCAATTTTATATGTCAGTTGTACCTAATAACACTTCAGATTTGTCAAATCCAAACAAATGGAGTCTTGTAAATTATTTTAACTCTGCCATCGAGAACATGAATATAGGAGAATATTATATTAATAAGAAACCTAATATTTTAAACGCTTTAGGAGTTTCTTCTAATGAATATAGTTGGGATGTTTATGACGTTCTAAAATCTGGTATAAGAACCTATGACCCGTCTAATCTTTTTAATCCTTTTCTTAACGCTAATCCTTACTTTCCTCCTAAACTTGTCGATATAAAATTATCATTAGCATCTGTTGTAAATCAACCCGTTTATCCTTTTAGTTCAGTTAATCCTACAATTACTAAACCGTTTTATATGGAGCTCTTGGTCAATAAACTTATTTATGCTCCTACTGATATAGATACTAAAAATACTTGGAGAAAATATACAGTAGGTTTAACTCCTTCTAATCCTTCTAATAGTAATACTTTTAGTTTCACAGACCCTGCTATAGATTACTATGATGCTGACAATTTTTATAAAGGAAAATTTACAGATTTGAATAAGCAAACAACGGGAAATTGGAACTACGGACTTCGTTTTGACACTAGACCAGATATCATCTATAACAACTCAAAATTAACGATAAAAGATGCTACGGATAGAACAGAGATCCAAATAGATTATTCTGGTTTGCGTTCTAATCCTGATACTGCTGCATCCACCGTTACTCATTCGGGTAATTATACTAAAGGTTCCATTCAGTTTGGAGGAGGAAGCACCTCGGGAGGAAATTTACCATCTTGGACGAGTAGTGCTAACGCTAACGCAAATTTTGCATATGGGTCGAAATTTGGAATTTATGCTACTAGCGATATAGTTCCAGTCCCTGATACATATAGTAAGGCAAATGATATGAATTGGGGGATAAGCCAGCTATCCACATCGAATTTCCCATTAATCCTCGCAGGTTCACAAACACATGTAGCTGATTCACAAACACATGTAGGAGCCGAAGAGTTTGCACAGAGATGGTATAAAGAACTCACAAATGCTGTAAGAATATTCTTTTGGCCTCTGTATCTACAAAATCCTACTACTACTACTACTCCTTATAGCGCTAATACTACTCCTAATAGATCTTTTAATGGTATTACAAATACTGAACCTGATATAAAAGCAATGATGCTTTCTGCGCAAAAAGGAACAACTCAATCATTTAATATACCAACAACCTACAATAAGTATTTCAAATTAGCCACCATGGATTCTTCTCAGGATAAGCTTACTCTTGCGGATTATTCTTATACACTACCAGTAAAAGATGATAATCTTACTTATACCCATAACACGTCTTTAGATATTTTTGCTCACCATAATTATACAGTAGACGAAACTTGGTGGTCAAAAATGGTAAATATAAGTGCATCTGGAATTTTAATCAGTGCTGATATTACTTCTCCTAATGTGATAAAATCTATCAAGTCCAACACAGGAATAAATTATCAAAAATCTGTTACTGGAGATTCGACAACGATAGCAACTATATATCAAGGTTCTACATTGGCGACAGCAACAGCATCGATGAAATGCAATATTATAACAGTAGGGCAACAGGGAGATATTATAGAAATAGATATAGATACATCCACAAAGACAGGTGCTTTTAATGTTGACACTCCTATAATAATTTCTCAACCCACAAATGCGAACACATGGTTATCTAATAATTATACTCCTATCAAGACGGGAGATGTTGTTAAGATGAAACAGAATTCAAGTGTTCTTTCTGTGACGATAGTCGACGTCAACCCATCTGGGTCTATAGGAATTAACCCGGACACAAACCCCTCTATTAACCCTTTTACAGCTGGATCTGCTACTCTGGAGAAAAATAATGTTAGTATTCCTATAACTATTACAATTTCTGGTGGCGTTATATCCATTGAAAATTCACATATAAATAAAATATCATTGGATATGGTTCCCTTATTTTCCTCTATATCTATTCAAGATGATATGAATAATATGGACACGCTTACTAGCGCTAACAAGAAATTTTATACGATGGATTATGATGAAGTAAATGATACAATGACGGCAAACTCATACACCAAAACTACACCTGAACCATCAGCAAAAGATCTGAATTCATTATCGACATTTGACTATTTTGAAGCATTTAACAGTATATACGCAAAAGAATTAGTAATAGAATCTAAAACCACATCCTCTCTTTTGAAGACATTATGGGGTTCATATAGTGTTAGAAAGGGAGAATTTGTAATCGGTAGAGTTGACCAAGGTCAATCTCCAGACAAAGAACATACAGATTACAGACTTGTATTGTTACAGAAGAATGAAGATTTCAGTAATCTTGAACTCTACTTTAACTATCCTCGCTGTCCTGCTATATTCTCTATTCCTGAAGTTGAGCCTCTTGCTGTGGGTCCTGAA
>Ga0213868_10001746_pt1 | contig 21012 bp, 20 predicted proteins | sample PICome_9_FD_160087 | JGI IMG/M metagenome (GOLD analysis project Ga0213868, IMG submission 160087) | Coastal seawater microbial communities near Pivers Island, North Carolina, United States - PICO127 | ecosystem: Environmental > Aquatic > Marine > Coastal | place: USA: North Carolina...
ATTATTAACAATAAAACAATTTTCTATCAAAAAAAAATGAAAAATTTACGATTTCTTTTAATATCAAGTTTTCTTATTATCTCAACTTCAGTATTTGCCAACCAATCATTAATAGGAAGTTGGCAAAATAATGAAGGTATGAGGATGGATATCATCGATGGATTCAAACCAAATGTTGGTCCCGTTATCTATTGGGAGAAAGATGAATTAACTGATGGTTATAGTTTAAAAGAAGTTCATACATGGAAAATTGATCCTAATTCAAATGAATTAAAAATTAACTGGGAATCTGGAGTTATTGAGTTTTCTGAAAATAACAAAAATTTATATTGGGAAACATCGTCATGGAAAGATAGAGAAGACTTAACCTGGAAAAAAATAGATGACATAGAAATGTTGAATGTAATTGATCTGAAAAGTGATCCTGATGCATTTATTAATCAACTTACTAGTTTTCAATGGAGTTCAAGTGCCAATGATGTTGATAAAGTTGAATTTACAAAAACGTTTTCTTCAACTGAAGGAGTCTTGTCTGAATTTGATAATGAGAATATTTTCAGTGGAATAACTCCATGGGGCATTGCATCTGGAGTAATGAAAATAGGAAGTTATGACCTTTATTTAGAGGCAAAAATATCTGAAAACTACTTAATTGCAACAGATGATGATGATAGATTTTTATTGTTATTCAAGGGCAATAAGAAGGAAATATTTGAGAGAGTATCCTTAGCAGATTCTAGAGAAAAATTTCTTGCTACTTTAACAACTGGAGCATGGTTAACTAAAGTTTACTCAAGAGATAATATTTATAGATTCAGACCAATCGAAGGTGATTTGAAAGGAAGAGTCTTTAGAGAAGCAGACTCAAAACTTATCAGTACCGAAAGTTGGGAGTACTCCCCTTCAACTGGTGCGTTTAAACAATCATACAAAGAGTTTCCTTCTGCATTAAATATCGGTGATATATTGGTTTTCATTGACACAAATGGCAATCAAATTTCATATTACAGAGACAAATCAGTAGAAATGAAAGAATATTCTTTAAATGATGTTATAAATATTCCTGTTTCTGAAAGATCAAAAGACGAAATCAAGCAAACTCTCAGTAAGCAAATGTCAATAGGATCTGGAAATGACTTCACACTCTTTGAATTTAATGAAGATAATCGAACAGGGTATTTTCATGAGTGGAAATCAAGTCCCTTTCAAATTACTGGACAGACTTTATCAATTGAAAATTATTCTGATGTTGAACAATTGTATTTAGTGGAAGATTATGTTGTTTTTGATGAGGGGTGGAGTAAAAAAATTGATACCCGTGAGAGCAGAATGAAACCAAAATCTGATGAGGAAGCAAACCAAGATTCTATTCAAGCAAAGGCTAAATTAGATGCAGAGGTTAAATCGGCAATCAATATTAAAATTGAATTGATTGATGGAACAAGCAAAGTAATTCCTGTATCAATAAATTCAATTTCAGACTTAAAGTCAATTTCAATTATTAATAAGTAAGAGTTTAATCAAATATATAGTAATTGACCTCAAACTTTGAGACCTTACTTGGGAAATGTTGATTCCTTATCTGCTCATTCCTTATATCTCTTTCGTGTTTTTTCTTTAAGGCTGAGATAACAGATGAAGAGAACCATTTCTTTCCTGTATGGGTCAATATGGAACTCTTATTCAACTAATTGGATATGTTTTGATATCCCCACCCTTCTCTCTCATGAAGATGATGGATAAGAAGATCAATGATCTGTTGTCGTTTAATGTATTCTTTTTGATAAATGAGTTGGTTGGATTGGAATTTGATTGAAAACTCTAGATGAAGAATTACTGATTCATACAGGGTTCCATCCGAAAATAATCCGGCACTGTTGAGTAGTTTTTGTTTCTTCATGTTTATCAATTCTAATACCCTGCTTAGGTTTCACTATCAAGATAGAGTCTAACAATCTCATGTGTTAGAAATTCAGGCTAAGCAATCAAAGTAATTGCATATAAGTTCAAAATACAGAGATTTGACTAAGGTAACATTGAAGGGTACCTTAAAGCTACAAATTATTTTGCTAAAAAGCTAAACTTAATGAAATAAAAAATTCTAGGTACTATTTTTTTTATATAGTAAGTCACTCACTTCTTTTAATGGTGAGTATCCCGAAACAAGCCTCACTAGAATTTTTCTCATCGCTAGATAATTAAAATTTTCAGCAGCCTGTTTCATTTTTTCAATCAATGGTTCCAAAATTTTCCAATCAATAAAGTCTTCTTCAGCCCTCAAAATAAGAGGATGTTCAGTCTTTATTACATTATTACCTACCAATAATTCCTCAAAAAGTTTTTCACCTGGCCTAAGTCCAGTATATTTAATTTTAATGTCGCCGCCAGGATGTTCTTCATCTTGAACTTGCAATCCACTTAACTGTATCATTTTCAATGCTAAATCATTAATTTTTACTGGCTTGCCCATATCTAATAGAAAAACATCACCTCCACTTCCCATAGCCCCAGCCTGGATTACAAGCTGAACTGCCTCAGGAATAGTCATAAAATATCTTACAACTTCTTTATCTGTAACTGTTACAGGGCCTCCTTTTTTTATTTGCTTTCTAAATAAAGGTATTACGGAACCACTTGATTCTAGAACATTTCCAAAACGAACCATTGTAAAACATGTTTTACTAGATTGTGTGGCTAAAGCCTGAAGTATTAACTCAGAGACTCGCTTAGTTGCTCCCATTACATTAGTTGGCCTTACAGCCTTATCAGTAGATATTAAAACAAAAGTTTCAACATGGGCATTCATAGCAGATTGAGCTGCAGATAGTGTTCCAAAAATATTATTCATAACACCTTCTATTTGATTGAACTCAACTAATGGAACATGCTTATATGCAGCAGCATGATAGATTGTTTGGACTTTAAACTGCTTACAAATCTTTTCGAATTTTATTTTATCTCTAACTGTTCCTAAAATTGGATAAATATCAACCCCACTCTTATTGAGAGATCTCAACTCAAGATCTACATGGTACAAAGAAAATTCACTTAATTCAAATAGAATAATCTTAAGAGGGTTTAGATTTAAAATTTGTCTAGAGAGTTCTGCTCCAATCGAACCTCCAGCTCCAGTAATCATAACTACCTTATTTGTTATTTTAGTCTCTAGCAAGTCAGTCCTTGGAGCAACTTGCTTTCTCCCTAAAATATCTTTAATATTGACTGTTTTCAGATCCCCAACTTCAACTCTTCCTTGTGCCAAATCAGACAAACTTGGTAAAGATCTAACTACTACAGGCAAAGGCTCTAAAAATTCAATTATTTCAGAACGTCTTTTACGAGAAAGCGATGGGATTGCTAAAAAAACTTCAGATATATTTTTCCTACTAATAAACTCTCCTAATTTTTCTGATGAAATTACCTTAAGTCCATTAATAGTTTGATTTTGAATTTCTATAAAGTCATCAACCAATGCCAACGTTCGAAATTCTCCACTCTGCTCTAACGCCCTTGATAATTGTCTTCCAGCAGAACCAGCGCCATAAATAACAACATTATTTATAGACAAATTTTGATTATTAATTAGTGTTGAGAAGAGCCACTTAGCAATTATTCTCCAGCCGGTTAAGGCTAGCATAATTAGCAACCAATTAATTATAATTACAGATCTAGGAATCCCCTCTAAAGCGACCATAAAACCTATAATTCCCCATAAAAGAGCGTAAATAGATATTGCTTGAAAGATTACCCAAATCTCTCCAAAGCCTAAAAATCTTAAAACTGTCCTATAAAGCCCTAAACCATAAAAAATTGGTATTGCAACTATTGGTGAAAGAAAAATAGCTAAAAATAAATCTTGCTCAGGCCAAAACCACTCTCCAAGCCTGAGAGAAAAAGAAACTAAAAGTATAATAATAACCAAAAAAAAGTCCGTTAAGATCATTAAGATTTGTTTTAAGACTCTAGGAGATGAAATAATTAAATTAATCAAAATAATTCCTTAAGCTCCAGTTTTGCTAAATTAGTACTTTCAACTAATTTTTCTAATAATATGAATGCCCTCACCATATGCAAACCCAGCTTGAGTGCCTCTAAATTGAGCCAATGCTTTAGCAGCTTCTATCGACCTAGGACCAGGATAGTCAGAGATTTGAGACTTGTAGCATTTTAGTGCTTTGACTTTATTATCAATATGATTGGAAATATCAATAACCCAATTAGGAGTAAAATTTGGTTCAATATGAGGAGCATTCCAGTGCGTTTCAGATAAAGTCTCATAAGCTCCTAGAATTTCAATATTTTTTCCAGAACCAACTGGCCTAGTAGCAACCATTGTACTCTCGAATACTATACGATGATCAATATGCCTATCTGGATATGGACAAAAAACTATTTGAGGTTTTACAATATCTACTACATCTGAAAATTTTTGATTCAGCTCATGAATTGGAATATCTTGAATTTGAGTAGCAGGAATTTCCAGAAAAGTTGAATTTTTTATACCCAGAATCTTAAAAGCATTATGAGCCTCTGACAAAGTTAATTCGTATTCTTTACGCGTATATAAAGGAGGCAAATGTCCTGAAACTACTAATAAATGAACCTCATCTCCTTGCTCAACAAACTTAGAAATCGCTCCTCCCAAGCCTAGAGATTCATCATCAGGGTGGGGGGCAATAATTAGCACTCGTTTTGACATAGTTTCACCAAATATTTATATGCGATTTAATGTATTGTATATCATTATTATTCCAATACAACTATATGAGGTTCAGGCATTGGTATGATGAAGTCTCCAATCTCTTCAGCATACTTTATATGATTCTTAATTATTGGCTCAGCAAAATTCCATGCTAATATTAAGACAAAATCAGGCTTCATATTGTAAATTTCTTTTGCTGGTAATACAGGAATATGTGAAAGAGGGGTATACAAACCTTGCTTTAATGGGTTTTCATCAACAATAAAGTCCATTATTTTTTCATCGATACCAAAATGATTCATCAAGGTTGTTGCTTTCGTTGGAGCACCAAAACCCGCAATAGTTTTTCCATCTCTCTTCAATTTATGAAGTAATTTTTGAAGGTTAGACCTCACTAAATTGATTTTTTTTTCAAAATTAAATATTGTTTGTAACTTATTCAACTCCAATTTTTTTTCATACTCTATCAATAAGTCTACACTCGTATCTCGATTGAATTTTCCACATTTTTTTTGAGCCATTACTCTAATTGACCCTCCCTGTGGAGCAATTCTTTCGACACTGATTAACTCCATACCAACTCTTGAGAATAATTTTTCAAAAGGGGCAACTGTATGAAAATCAAGGTGCTCATGATAAATAGTATCAAACCATGTATTATTATAAACATCGAGAAAGTAACCAACTTCTAGTACAAAAACCCCATCATTTTTTAGCAAGTGCTCAACTCCTTGAACAATATCAATTAAGTTATCAATATGTGCACAGGCATTATGTGAGGTTACAAAGTCAGCATTTCCATATTTTTTTTGTAGTTCAACTGCAAGTTCAAAACTAAAAAAATCACATTCAGTATTAATATTATTTTTATTGGCTATTTCCACAACTTCAGTTGCTGGATCAACTCCCAAAACATTCATTCCCTGGGATTTAAAAAAACTTAAGCAAGTACCATCATTAGAGCCAATATCAACGACAAGTGAGTCTAATTTCAAATTGAATCTCTTAACCATATCCTTGGCATAATTAGCAAGGTGATTAACAAAATGAGCTGAAGTAGAAGAGACATATGTATAGTTCTTCTGATATAAAATTTTTGGATCTACAACATGGCCCAGCTGAATATGAAAACAATCTTTGCAAAAGTAAAGATCTAGAGGATAAACTTCTTCTTTTCTTCCTAATTCGTTTTTTGACAGAAAATCATTACCCGGAGGAGTTGGAGTTAGTGACATAGCTCTCTCTAAATTTTCTCCATCGCACATTCTACAAGAATCACGAAAATAAAAATTTTTAGTAGGCACTTACTTTATTTTTTCAGGATCGATAAGAGACACTCTTCGCACATCTTCTTCATAAGCTTCTTGATCACGAGGGTTCCTGCTGATTGCCAATAAATCACAGTCTTCTAAAAAAACTGTAGCATGGTCTTCCATAGGAGGCGTGAATATCATTTCACCCTTCTTGACCGTAATACATTTTAAATCCACATTAGAATTTGTAGGTCGATAATAGTAGTCAAAAGACCCAGATAGAACATACATATAATGCCAATCAGTCAAATGATAATGATTAGATCTTACTGAACCTTTTTTTGATGAAATTAAAGACAAATTTTTCATTGGAAAATTAACTAAAGACTGAATGACTCCTCTATCATCAATATGAGGAAGATCTAAATCTACAATCCCAGTTTTAGGCCACATTTTTTCATCATCAAGCTTTATTTTTTTCCAGTCTTCCATAAATTTCCCCCAATTATCAAAATGTCTTAATTTTACTTCATAACTTATATTAAAAAATTATTCATTAGATTTTGAATAGTTATAAATTTCATCTAACAGTTTTGCTCGTTTAAGAATTAATTCATATTCACGGGATATTAAAACTGGAGAAAGAGAAATCTTGTAAAAATCTTTAAACATGTTTATAAATTGATCAGACTTTTCACCAATCTCAAAATACTCTTCACCCTTTAGATTTCGATACTGAAATTTGGTTTCATAATTATCTGGTTTTGAAAAAATTTTGTCAGTAAACAATGATCCCTCCTCTGACCAAATATCAATTTCATTTCGATAGCTTATATTCATCCCCCACTCTAAAAAGGCCAATACTCCGCTAGAAAATCTTAACAAAACTCTTCCATCAGAATCAACTTCTAAATCATTTTTTTTATTTATTTCTGAATATAAAATTTTTATTTTATCAAATCCAAATAAAGATGTAACAGCAGCGAAAGGATAAGACGCAATATCCCAAAATGCCCCACCTCCAAGCTTATTATTGAACCTAAACCCTGGATTTTCAAGTCTTGGTATTCCAAATTTACAACTCAATGAATGAATCTTACCATTGTTTTTATCTTGAAGGTACATCCTAACTTTTTCAAACTGAGGATGATATAAAAACATGAAAGCTTCAACCAGCATTTTATTTTTATCTTTAGCTAACAATATTAGTCTTTCAGTGTCTGAAAAGTTAGTAGTTAAAGGTTTTTCACACCAAACATTTTTACCAGCTTTTAAGGCTTTAGTTGCATGGTCAAAATGAACGCCAATTGGGGTTGAAATATATACTACATCGACATTCTCATTGGAAAGCATTTCTTCTGATCTTGTCCATCCAATACAATTTTCATTTCTTGAAACGTCTGAAACAAGGCTTTTATTTCGAGAACAAACTCCAACAAGTGATATCTCATCAATTAACTTAATGGCAGGCAAGATTCTCATTAGTGCATGCCGACCCAAACCCCAAACTGCTATATTGATAGTTTTCATCTATCTAGTTAAGGCTTAATCTCTTTCAATTTAACCTCAACTTGCTTTGCTCTAGCTAAAACTAGCTTCCCTTCAGAGGTATCTTTAGTAATAGTTGATCCTGCTCCAATAATAGAACCTGCACCAATTGTAATAGGTGCTATTAGATTCGTTCCTGAGCCAATATAAGCATCATTCTTAATAATTGTTTTTGTTGAGCTTACTCCATTATGATTGCAAGTGATGGTGCCAGCACCAATAGTCACATTTTCTGACATTTCAGTATCACCAATAAATGATAAGTGGTTTATCCTGCAGTTACTATGGATAGTTGAATTCTTAACTTCTACAAAATTCCCTATTTGAACAAAATTACTAATCTCAGTACCTTCGCGAATTCTTCCGAAGGGGCCAACAAAAGAACTATCTCCAACTATGGCGCCTTCAACTAGCGTAAATGGCTTGATCTCAGTATTATTTCCAATTTTTGAGTTATTAATTATACTATTAGCTCCTATTGTAACATTATCACCCAAAATAACTGTTCCTTGAAATATTACATTAATATCAATGCAGACATTCTCACCACATATCAAATCACCAAGAATATCAATTCTTTCAGGATCCGATATATTTACGCCATCTCTAATAAGACTCTCAGCATAAAGTTGCATTTTTTCTTTTTTTAACCTTTTAAGCTCAACAGGATCTTTTGTTAGATTTTTTTTCATAAACTACTCCCTTGAAAGCAATGGACCAAATCTAATAGTCCACATAATGGATGGCAAATAAGCACAAATTACTATTATCAAAACCAGATCTTGCTTAAAAACAGTAAGGATTGCAAGTGGTAATAGCCAAAATAAGTGATAGATTAACACACCAGAAGTCACTAAAAAATGATTATCTTTAATTCTAGCTATATTTTGATATGCATGGCTTCTGTGACTACCATACCATTTTTTAACCAAAAAAATTCTTATTATCGTTGTCGTTGAAGTATCCGCCAGATAATATCCAAATACTACAAGCCATGTATATATACTTACTTCATCTGTAGTCACTGAAAAAACAATAAGAGAAGAGAAGCAAAAACCCAGAAAAATACTGCCAGAATCACCCATAAAAATTGAGGCTTTAGGCCAATTAAAAAACAAAAAACCTAAACAACTTGCCAAAAGAACTAATAAGATGAGCATTAGATCAGAAAAGCCACTAGTAAGCACTAAAGTTAAAATTATAGTGCTGGAAATTAATATTGCTCCTAAGATAGCCATTCCATCAACACCATCAATGAAATTATAAGCATTAATAAGCCAAACAAGAAATATTGCAACTATAAACCAAGAAGTCCAGCTCAATGCTCCTTGGTTTTGATAAGTTATATCAATACTAAAAAAATATAATATCCAAAGAACTAAGAAAAATTGTAAGAGTAGTTTTTTTAGAGATGATATGCTTATCAAGTCATCAATATATCCCAAGAGTAGAGCTAAAATTGCACCATAACCAAAAACATTTATTAAATTTTTTTCAATGATATTTAATGAACCAAATAAAATTACGCTTAAAGCAAAAATCATTGAAAAGATCACCCCTCCACCTCTGGGAGTTGGTTTTTGATGTAAAGTTCTAAAATTTAAATTTGCTAGAATATTGTGCTTTATAGCAAATCTTCTGTAAAGAATAGTGCCAATAATACTTCCAAAGTAAATAAGGAGTAAAATAAAAAATAAATTAAAACTAATCATAAGAAATGACTAGTAATTTTCTGAGTAGCGACTTTAACTGTAAATTTTTCATTAAACAAACTGAAAGCATTTATTCCTTTTTCTTTTCTTAACCTGCTATCAGAGATCATAATGTCCAGGTTTCTGTTAAATCTTTCATTTTCTAAAGCAATTGAAACTAAACCAATATTGTTTTCATTTATCATATCGATTATCTCATTACCCTTGTTGACTGAGGCAAGAATTGGTTTTCCTATTTGCATGTAGCCAATCATTTTAAGTGGATAGTTATTTGATTCCATTTTATTGCCAAGAGATACTAGCCCTATATCTGCCCTAGACATAATTGATAGATACTCTTTTCTATTAACAGTAGGCAATAAAGTAATATTTTTTATGTTTCTATCTTTAATCAGGTCTTTAATTCTCTTAAACTGATTTCCACTTCCAATTAGAACTATTTGAGCTCTTGAATCAAGAATTGAAAAATCAATGATTTTTATTAAAGAAAAAATATCCTGGGCATCACCCATATTTCCTCCATAAACAATATTTACTTTATTAGAATTTAAAAAATTTTTTGCAATATTTTTATCAATATTTAATGAAGTTGAGCCCCAATTATTCAAGACTTCAATTAAAGTTGAATTATTTAAACCATAATTATTAAAATAGCCAAGATCTGATTTAGCTTCAATACCAATAAAATCATTTGCATCATATAGCTTGCTTTCAATAAACTTGAAATATTTATATAGAATACCTGGTCTCAGAACTCCTGAATCTAATGCCCATTTTGGAAAAATATCTCTTATTATTAAATATGAATTGACTTTATATTTTTTCTTTAAGAATTTCACTGCTTTGCCATAAAAAATTGATGGTGAATAGCAAATCACTCCATCAAACTCGATATCATTTAATTTTTCAAAATAATTAATTATTCGACGAGAATAGTTCATCTCTGCTATTAGTCTGCCAACTTTTCCAAATTTTCTAAATGGCGATCTAATAGTTATTAGATTAGGATTATTAGATTTGTTAACCTGAATTTTTTTATTCTGGTTATCAACAAAGCTTATAACACTTACATTGTGACCTTGATTTACTAATTCCTCTGCAAGGTCTCCCACAATAATTGATCCAGACTTAACTATTGGATAATAATAATCACTTAGTAGTACAAAATTCATTTGAATCGAGATAAAAGTTTAGATTTTATAAATTGTAATGCTGGTAAAGATTTTTATTATTTTTTATGAATAAAACCATTTCTTTAATCATTTGCTTATAACTTGGAATTTCGTATGTAATTTCTTTTCTAGTATCAATAAAGGTTTTATTTGACGAAATACCATCAATTTTATTAATCGTATTTCTCCTATTAGTATAGATTTTAAATAAAGAAAGTAATTCATATTTAGAAATTGGTGTGCCATTTGTTAGATGATACAAACCAACTGTTCCATTTTCTATAAAGAAATTAATTGCCCTTGATAATTCTAATGTTGTAACACCAGACCAAACAGACTTACTAAATCCGTTAATATCATTAGATTGATTCATAAACCAATTAAATAATTCTTCATCACGTAAACTAAGTTCAGGTCCAACTACAGAAGTTCTAATTGTTAAATGATTATTCGAAACGAATTCACCTAAACTCTTCGATTCAGGGTAAATGCCAACGCCGTCTTTATAATCAGATTCTATGTAGGGTTCATTTTTTTTCCCTGAAAAAACACAATCTGTAGAAATATGAATCAATTTTGCATTAATTTTATTTGCAAGAACTATTAACTTATGAGGCAAATATGAATTTAAAAAAATTGCATTTTCAGGATTTTTTTTTGATTCAGTTATTAAAACACCAATACAATTTATGATGAAATTGGGTCTAATACGATGAATTTCATCAGCTATTTGAATCTCATTTCTAGCATTTAACAGAATAGTTTCACTATTTATTTTTCTTGTATGGGAAATATTTGTTAATTGGTAGTCACTATTTATCATCAAATAATTATGTACTTGATGCCCGATTAGGCCTGAGGATCCAAGAATTAAGACTTTTTTATTCAATTTTAATTTTCTTTATGCCAAACCACTCTGTTAACGTAATCAACATAAGATAGAATGATTCTAACAATTTTTTTTGAAACATTATCAACTTCATAATCATAAACAGGCATTATTTGCCTATTCTTAGTAGAATTATGTTTTGTAGCAACTTCTACAGCTTGTATGACTCTATTCTTATTTAAACCTGACATAATTACTGAAGTTTCGTCCATGCCTTCTGGCCTCTCATGAGCTTGACGAATAGTTACTGCTGGTAAGTTCAAGATTGAGCTCTCCTCTGCAATAGTTCCACTATCAGATATGACGCAAAATGAATTCATCTGCAAATTATTGTATTCGTGGAACCCATAAGGCTTTGAAAAACGAACTAATGAATTATTGTTTTCGTATTTAAGTTCCTCTAATTTTTTCCTTGTTCTTGGATGGGTTGAAATAATTATTGGCATTTTATATTTCTTTGCAAGCTCATCAATTGACTCTAGTAAATTATTGAAGTTCCTTGGCGAGTCAACATTTTCCTCCCTATGAATGCTCATAATAAAATATTTGCGTTGTAAGAGACCTTCTTGATTAAGAATATCACTGGATTTTATTTTTGACATATTAACTGACAATACTTCCTTCATAGGGGAGCCTGTTTTGATAATAGTTTCAGGTTTAATTCCCTCAGCAATAAGATAGTCTCTTGCATGGCTTGACAGAGGAAGATTTATATCACTCAAATGATCAACAATCTTCCTATTAATCTCTTCTGGAACTCTTTGATCAAAGCATCTGTTTCCTGCCTCCATATGAAAAATTGGAATTTTTCTTCGCTTTGCAGGAATTACTGAAAGACAACTATTTGTATCGCCATAAACTAATAAAGCATCAGGCTGAATCTCACCAAGGCACTTGTCTGCCTTAGAAATAATATCTCCAATTGTCTCTGACGCTGAACCCTTAACTGCCTCTAAAAAAATATCAGGCTTTCGAACTCCTAACTGTTCAAAAAATATTTCATTCAATTCATAATCATAATTTTGCCCAGTATGGATTATAGTATGATCAACATATAAATCTAATTCTTTAATTACCTCACTTAACTTAATAATTTCTGGCCTAGTTCCAACAATGGTTACTACACAAAGCTTACTCATAACTTACTAACTCCCTCTGGATAAAATCTAAATTGCGGAGTAATTCAACTGTTTTGTCAACTCCTAACCTTTCAGTATTATGGGAATTGTAATCATTTGAGGCAGATGTATCTAATTTTCCTTTCGTAAAGTAATGATCATAATTTAAACTTCGATTATCAGCAGGAATTCTAAAAAAACCACCCATGTCGTCTGCACTTTGCATTTCTTCTCGAGTTAAAAGTGTTTCATATAATTTTTCACCATGGCGAGTTCCAATCACTTTAATTTCATTATCTACATTAAATACCTCCTGAAGAGCCTTTGCTAAAGTTAATACAGTCGTCGCAGGACCTTTTTTTACAAAAATATCCCCAGATTCGGAATTATTGAAAGCAAACTCAACCAATTCAACTGATTCATCTAGATTCATTAAAAATCGTGTCATATGTGGATCAGTTATTGTAATAGGCTTGCCAGATTTAATTTGAGACACAAAAAGAGGAATTACAGAACCTCTACTAGCCATAACATTCCCATACCTTGTAGCCGAAAAAGTTGTCTTTTTTGAACTATTTCTTGACTTGGAAACCATCAATTTTTCCATCATGGCCTTTGATAAACCCATAGCATTAACTGGATAAACTGCTTTATCTGTGCTAAGAACAATTGCATGCTGAACTTTACTTTTATAGGCAGCCTGCAAAACGTTTTCCGCACCTAAAATATTAGTTTGGACAGCCTGCATAGGATAAAACTCACATGACGGAACTTGTTTAAGTGCTGCCGCGTGAAAAACAAAATCAACCCCTATCATTGCTGAAGAAATGCTATCAAAATCCCTAACATCACCAATATAAAATTTTAATTTTTTATTATTAAATCTGATTCTCATATCCTCTTGTTTTTTCTCATCACGAGAAAAAATTCTTATCTCTTTCAAAGAGGAATTTAAATATCTTTTTAAAACTGCATTACCAAAAGAACCAGTCCCACCAGTAATCAATAAAACTTTATTGTCTAACACGTAATTCTCCTTTGAAATTATCTAAACTGTTAGTAAAAAAACTATTTTGTGATGTAATCAATAAAACTATCAACATCATATTCTAAATTGCTAGTATTTTTAATTTTTAAAAACCTCTTAACTGCACGGGCTATAGAAATCTTAGATTTAGGATCAAATGTTTCTGCAGGAGAGCAAATATCCCTTACATAATCCAACTCAGGAGCTAAAATTGGCAAACCAAGTTGTTTTGCTTCAATAAGAGGTAGTCCAAATGACTCCATGAATGAAGGAAATATTAGCGCTTTTGAATTAGAATACACACTTAAAACCTTATCAAAGTCAACATAGCCCAAATTATCAACTTTTATATCATACTTCTCAACTAAAGCATTGATATTATTAATTTCATCTTTATGATCATTTGATAGAGTTAATGCGAGTTTTGGAAAAATATTTTGACTTGCCAAGTAAACCCATGCATTTAAAAGATTCTTATGATTTTTATGTTTTGGGCCCTCAGAAATATAAACAAAGTCATATTTTTTTGATATCTTAGAATTTATTTCTTTAGGAATTGGAGGAAAGTTTATAAATGGATAGATTGTAACAATGCCCATCTTTTTTGAATAATAAAAATCAAATTTTCTCTTCATTGTAGAAGATTGAACAAAATACTCATCAACATTTCTATGAAAAAATTGTGCCAATAATTTTTCAATAAATATCCTTACATTTGCCCTTGTATTCTCTGAAGGTAGATCAACATTTTTATCTTTTATTAAATGCTTATTGTGGAAATAAACAAACACTTTAGCCTCAGCTTTAAAAATCGGGGGAAGACTATGAAAACATAAAATAATGTCACCTTTATTTGCAATTTTTTTTAAGGTAATTTCTGCCTTAAATCTCGATTTAAAAGTCGACTTCACTCTAGAAACTATATTGTGATGATCGAATTTCAGATTACTCAATCTTTGATCTAAAATTAGCATAGAATCACTTGGAATTGCTTTTAGCATTGCAATTAATAGTGTTCTACCTCCTCCAGTGTGAACATTTGGAGCATAAATAATTAATTTTTTCATTTATACTTTCATCCAAATTTACTTGATTTTATGTTTTCAATTACTTCTCCAACATTTGCATGATTTTGATCCAAAGTTTTGTTTATCGAAGACAAAGCTTTAATCACATACCCTAAATCAATAAAGAAAGTTCCAAGAAAAGTCACCGGTAAAAATAAAAATGATTGAAAGATTTTTCCCCTATTGAAGAGATTTTTTGCACCAAAAAAACAATGCTTATACTTATATGCATTTCTAAACAAAAATAAAAATAGATGAAAACCAAAGAATGGAGAATATACCAAAAAATAATGAATAAGCAGGTGAGGAAAGAATAGGATATTTAATGGCCTCAATGCTTGTTTTAATTTTTGCATTTTGCTTGCTTTTCCAAACTTTAAAATTTGAAAATACTCCTTTCCACCTTTATATTGTTGATCAAGCCAAACAAAAAGATTTTCAGGAAATTCATTAAATACAATAGATTTCTCTGCGAAAACCAGACTTTCTGTAGGATTTTTATTCATATAGTTTTGTAAAAAAAGCGTTTCATCGCCTCTATTTTTAGTAGCAGCAAAAAAACCACCGTATTTTTCAAAGACAGAACTTTTAAAGCCCATGTTAGCACCTATAAATCTATTTTGCTTTAAAGAATTTGTGAAATGAGAGTAAAAAATAAAATTTGCAAAAAAAGAATTAGTATTTAAGATACTAATGTTTCCAGCTACTATTGAGGTATTTTCATCAAATTCATTAATCATGTGATCTAGCCATCCCTCCCCTACTTCTGCATCAGCATCTACAAAAAATATAAATTCACCTCTACAAAATGAAATTGCTGTATTTCTTGAAGAAGTGAGAGGAACATGTTTGATTTTTAAAAACTGTATTTTTAAATTATTATTTTCATTGATGAATTTTTTTGAAATCTCTGAAGTAAGGTCTTGAGAATCATTATCAACTATTAGGATTTCTGTATTGAGGTGATTGATTTGAGATTTAATACTATTTAAGCATTCATATAATCTTTTCTCTTCATTGAAAGCACAAACTACTACTGATGATTTAATGCTGCTCATAGGTAAAATCCATTACCATATTTAACAATCTGCTCTACAAAATAAATGTTTTTAAGTCCAAAATAAACTATAGTTAATAATATACCAATATTAAAACCATTTCTCACTTGCAAAGCTGAATATAAAAAAATAAAAAAACAAAACATATTGACTCTTGAATCACCTAATAAAAATGCAGCTAGAATTAGCGGTATAAACAGGCAGAGTGTGCTTAATTTGTTTTTTGTATAAATCAAAGTACCTACTAAGAAAACTAATGGCTTCAATATACCTCTTATTCCATTTGCCTGACTCATCGCAGCATTAACTTTATGAAGAATAGCATCATTGAAAATATAAAAAAATATCATAGGAAATATAAAAATTGCTATCAGTTGCCATGATAATTTAAACTCATATATTAATATAAGAAACTTTGATAATTGAGACCTAAATAAAATTGAAAAATATAGAATAATCACCTGGAAATGAGTAAAACAAGATAGAAATGAAAACAATAATGATTTTTTCAACGAATTAATAAACAAAACCGAAAGAATAAATAAAATAACTCCAAATTTCAATCTTTCAGCAGGAATAAATAATACATAAGCATAATAATTTGTTAGCAAAATGACTGAAGAAATGAAAAAATTTGCTCCTAATTTTCTGAAAAGCGCTAAGACTGAAAATGCAAAGATTGAATTAACAATAGAGATAAAAACTGCCTTCTCAAAAATTCTTGAAAAAATAAAAATAAAAATAAAATGGACTAGCTCTCTTGAGGTAAGATATTTTTGATAATATTTTTGCGCCTCAAATAAACCAAGATTTGGCATCATGTTATAGACCTTTATGTAGGCATATTGATCACCCCCCACATAATAATTGCAAAGCACTAAACTTATAAGAAAAACTACAAATGAAACCATCACTGAATGAGCTCTAAAGTTTAGATCTCTCTTAAGATCATTCTGATTTGAAAAGCTACTCATGCCGACAAAAAATTAACTCTCATTCTTTGACTTGATAGAAGTTACTGTTTTTTTAATTCCTTCTAAAAGTGTAATTTTTGGATACCAATTCAGTATTTTTTTGGCTTTTGAAATATCAGCAAATAATCTCATATTTTCTCCATTTCTGTAGGCAATTTTTCCAAAGTCAGGTCTTCCACCTCCAACATACTCTTGAATAATTTCTATAACTTCTTTGATTGATATTGGAACTCCTGATGCTAAATTAATAATTTCACCATTAACTTTTTCATTTTCCAATGAAAGCAATATTCCATCTGTAATATCATCAACATAACAAAAATCTCGCAATTGCTCACCTTTAGATGAAGCAAAAATTTTGTCTACAAGACAACCATTGATAATTTGAGGAATAAAGCGATTATTACTTTGACCTTCACCATAAACAAGAAATAAACGCAAAACTACTGCAGGGAATTTTTCAGTGCGATATAGCATCTGAAGTAAATTAGTTGAAGAAACTTTGCCTATAGAATATGGTGAAATTGGTGACTCTCTAAGATCTTCATTTTGAGGAGCAGGAAGTCCCCCATATTCATCACTGCTACCTATCTGAACAAACTTTTTTAATTGACTCCAATCTAATACCTCTAATAGATTTTGAACTCCACCAAAATGAGTTTCTATTACTTTATTACCTCCATTAAGAAAAGAACTATGGTCAATATAACCAGATAAATTTATGATGTAATGAAAAATTTGATTTGATAATTTTTTTCTTAAATCAATAAGATTGGTGATGTCAACTTGGATATATTTGACTTTGGATATTTTTTTATCAGAATCTATTTTTGTTAAAGAAATTACTGTAGTTTGATAGCCTAAATTAACAGATTTAATTGAGAGGTTTCTACCTATAAAACCTGAACCACCAACAATTAAAAGATTGCCATTCATAAGTTAGATGAAATTATTTCTATTAAATATCTAACCATGGGGGGCTCCCAGATAGCCACATTTCCTCTAAAGAATCTCTATCGCGCTTGGTATCCATTGGCTGCCAAAAACCATGATGACGATATGCCATTAATTCTCCTAATTCAGATACTTTTTCAAGTGGATCCTTTTCTAGAATAGTAGAATCACCATCAATATAATCAAAAAAATCTGGCTCAATTACAAAATATCCTCCATTAACCCAACCTCTAGTAGTTTGAGGCTTTTCTTTAAATGTTGTTACTTTATCACCTTCAAGGTTTAATTCTCCAAAACGGGCTGCAGGGTGAACGGCTGAAACAGTTACCATCTTTCCATGACTACGATGAAATGACACTAAGTCATCGATATTGATGTTTGAAACGCCATCTCCATAGGTTAAAAGAAAAGTTTGATTACCAATCTGAGTTTGTAATCTTTTCACTCGTCCACCAGTCATTGAATTTAAACCTGTTTGAGTTAAGGTCACATTCCAATCTATATTATTATTATGTTCATGAGAAATCGAACCTGAACCTAGATTAACTGAAAAATCAGAGTTCAAATTTTTATAATTCAAAAAATATTCTTTAACTATTTCAGACTTATATCCTAAAGCTAAATGAAAATCTTTGTGGCCAAAAAAAGCATAATGATTCATAATATGCCAAAGTATTGGTTTCCCTCCAATTGATACCATTGGTTTTGGTATCATCTCAGTGTACTCAGATAGTCTAGTACCAAAACCTCCAGCAAGAATTATCACTTTCATAAAACCTCTCTCCAATTGAATTCAATATCATCAATGTTTTTACTATCAGATTCACTTGGATTATGAACAATGTTTGCGATATTTAATAACATTGAACCATTAATATCAAGTCCCTTAAAAGCTAGCCATACCATAGGAGGAACAGTAAGTCTGCAATAGTTTTTTTTTGAAATGATAATATCATATCTCTTGAAATTAACTTTATTTCGATCATCAAAAAGTGCAAACTGTATTTCCCCATTGGGAACTATGATATTTAATGTCATCTCATGATGCCTCTTCCAACCTTTAGTTTCTCCATAATTTATAGAGGAAAAGTATGCTTCACCAAAGCCACAGTAACCTTTATCTATCCTCTTCATTCCATGATAAATATCGCCCTCATCAACCCTAATAATTTTCAAAGGTGAGATGATAACTCCATCAATCATTAGCTTTTGTCCAGATTACCTCTCTATTTTTTGCGAGATCACTAAAATCTTTTATTTGACTTAGTGTGAAATCAAGCATAGACGAAGTTTGTTTTTCGTAAAAAAATTTATACCACTGAACTGTCATTTTAACTGTCTCATTGAATTCCATAACTGGGGTCCAATTCATCTTAAAAAGAGCCTTGTCACAATTCAACTTCAATAATCCAGCCTCTTGAAAAATTTCTTTATTGTCAGAAACATCTAGCCACCTAACATAATCCCAATATTTGCTCATTTCTTTTATTATTTCATTGACAGAGAAGTTTTGGTTTGCATGGGGACCAAAATTAAAAGCCTCACCATGCAAATGTGCGCTGTTTGAAAGATGGCTAGCTAAGGTTAAATACCCACTCAAAGGCTCCAAAACATGCTGCCATGGTCTAGTTGCTCTTGGATTTCTTATTTCTACTATTTGATTCTCAGACCATGCTCTCATGCAATCAGGAACAAGTCTATCAAATGCCCAGTCGCCTCCACCAATTACATTACCAGCCCTAGCTATCCCAACCCTTACATCTGAAGATGCATGTTGATAAAAGGAATAAAGATAAGTGTTTATTGCTAATTCAGCCATACCTTTTGAAGCACTATATGGGTCTTTACCACCAATATTATCAGTTTCACGATAACCCCAAACCCACTCCTGATTATCATAGACTTTATCACTAGTAATCATTACTAATACTACTTTCTTACTTAAATTACGTGCTGCTTCAAGAATATTTGCAGTTCCTATAGCATTTGTTGTTAAAGTTTCTAAAGGTGAATCGTAAGATTTTTTTACAAGTGCTTGAGCAGCTAAATGAAAAATAAAATCAGGTTGATGCTTAATGACTAGTTTATTAATCTGATTTGAATCCCTTATATCCAATCTAATGTCGTTGATTAATTTTGAAACTTCGGATTCAATAAAGTTAGATGTGGCTGAAGGAATGTCGATTGAAATACCAATAACTTTTGCACCAAGACTGTTAAGCCATATACAAAGCCAACTCCCTTTAAAGCCAGTATGACCAGTAACTAGAACTGTTTTATTTTTAAAAACCCCAAATAGATTATTCATCTTAAAAATTAGTTTGAATATTTAAAAAACATTATAAATTAATTAGGGAATAAACCAAAAATAATCCCCAGTATAGCCAACATCTTGAAACAAATCTTTCCATTCATCAACATGCATTACTGTTTTCGCAGTCAAATTCCAAGCCTCCATTCTTTCTTTTTCTTCATCATTTCTGTATGCATCAAGTGTAATAAAACTTCCTTTTAAAGTTACTCTTTCAATTTCTAATAGTGCCTTAATTAAGCCTTTTTCATCAAGATTATGAAGAGTTGTGATAGATATTGAATAATCAATAGAATTATCATCAAAAGGCAATGAAGTTGCATTTGCAACCTGACAAAAATCACGAACATCTTCCTTGGCATTCTTTATGGCATATTCAGAAACATCGACACCAAAGACATTTAAATTTGGCATAAGCAATTTAAAATCATACAGCATAAAACCTTTTGCACAACCAATATCAAGTAGTTTATCACCTGACTTCAAGTTCCAATGATTCTTAAAATCAGTTACAACATTTTTCCAATATCTTGAATTATATGAAAAACCACCATATCCATGATTTCTAGAACCATCAAAAAACTCTTTTCCAAACTTCATAGCTATTATCCTATCTTGTTTAGTTTTAGAATTTAACCTTCCAGTAATATCTCTTTTTGTATAAGGATAATTCCTCATTAAATTTATTTCTCTTCCCATTTTAAGCTTCACTAAATCAAATTAAAGGACTATAAAGTTTTAAGACAACTTGGCATTGCTTGTCTGACAAGCCAAATATTTTCTGATTTCTCAATATCTTCGCTGGAGGAAATTATTAAGTCTTCAAGAGCAAAATGAATTTCGCCATCATTATTTAAAATTTTTTCATAAAATTTTAGTCTTTTATCTCTTTTTTCTGGCATCTGAAATAAACTATAGGCCAATATTCCATCAACTCGTGGAATCTCATCTATTATTTGATTAAGCATTAAATATGAGTCTTGCATCGCATATTCAGCGCCACTTAATAGATACTCATATGAATTTTTAAAGCAATAATCTCTTAGAACCAGATTCTGTATATTTTGAGGGCATCTTTCCCCCAAAAACATTCTACTAAATACATATCCTCTTAACTTCTTCAAATTAGCCTACTTCTGGAAAGTTATATTTCAGGCCATAAATTGATGCTGGCTTTAAAGTAATTGGCTCAAAAAATTCACCTATTTTTTTATCGCCATAAGGTGT
>Ga0213868_10001750_pt1 | contig 20999 bp, 22 predicted proteins | sample PICome_9_FD_160087 | JGI IMG/M metagenome (GOLD analysis project Ga0213868, IMG submission 160087) | Coastal seawater microbial communities near Pivers Island, North Carolina, United States - PICO127 | ecosystem: Environmental > Aquatic > Marine > Coastal | place: USA: North Carolina...
CAACGCCATTGGTGCTCACCGTTGCGATGACATCAGCTTGTTCCTGGCCAGACACCGCTCTCCCCATACCCATGCCCATACCCATGCCCATACCCATGCCGCCCATCATTGGGCGCCCCAGGCGCCTGTAGGGGAGGTTGTTCAAGCGAAACCGACCACCTTCGGGAGCCACCTGCACCAACACATCGGCACGCTCGCCGGGCACCAGCAGCAACTCCTGCAACGGCAGTGGTTGCTCCAGTGCACCACCATCAGTGGCAATCAGATGCATGGTGTGACCCTCCAGCGCCAGTCGCCAGAAGCGGGCATTGGAGGCGTTGAGAAGGCGTAGGCGCAGCAAGCCGCCGGCTGCAACCTGCAGCTCGGGCTTCACCTGGCCGTTCACGCTCAGAATCGAGCCTTCTCGGCCAAGCATCACACCAGAACCGGAGCGCTGGTTGGCGGCTGGAAGATCCTTGAGCACAAGCACTTCTTCCTGGGCCGCCTGCACTTCAGGGATGCGATCGAGATCGCCTCTCACCAGCAGCGCACCACCCAGGCCACCAAACACCTGGTCAGCCACCGTTCCATGGTGATGGGGGTGGTAGTAGAAGAGGCCCGCCGGGTGATTGTCCGGCAAGGAGAAGCTGTAGCTCTGTCGCTGGCCAGGAGCAACCCTCAGGAACACATTGTCGGCTGCTCCGCTGGGTGGAATGTGCAGGCCGTGGTAGTGCAGATTCGTTGGCTGAGTCAGGCGGTTGTGCAGCTGGATCCGCACCGCATCACCAGGCTGCAGTTCAAGCTGGGGGCCAGGGAGTAAGCCGTTGTAGGTGAGTGCCCGTCCTGATGTGCCAGGGATGCTGATGGACGTTTCCTGCGCTACCAGATCCAGCTCCAGCAGGCCAGCTTGAGAGCGCACTGGCGACGTCGCCGCCGCGTTGATGCTCCTCCGTGGATCTGCGTCCCAGCCATGGCGCAGAGCCGCGACTGAGGCTGCTGCAGTGCCACCGGCTGCCAGGGCGAGAAAGGAGCGCCGGCTGATCACAACGCACCCCCAGAAGCAAGAGCCATCACTGGCTGAATCAACATCGCCAAACCCATCAGCCCCATGATCAGATTCTCAGCGAAGCTCACCACCCCCAGCGGTGTGCGGGAGTTGCCGCCCACGCAGGCACAGTTCAGTGCCAGGTGATCGACGAACACGGCTTTGCCGACGGAGACCATGCCCATCACACCGAGAAGCACTGCTGTCACGCCAATCACAGCTTCAAGGCCCATACTCTCGGCCGATTGCAGCATCCCAAGTCCCACCAATAGCTCAACAGCGGGATACAGTTTTCCCCAGGCCTGCCAACGCTGCGTGAGCAGGTCATATTTGCGGAAGCTTGCAGCGAATGCCGCAATATCCATCAGCTTGAGCATCGCCAACAGGCAGATCGCCAGGCCCATGTAGCCCCGGATTTCGCCCCCTAATGCCAGGTTGATCAACAGAGCGCTCAGGAACACAGCGATCACTGGTGCGTAGGACACCTCTGCTGTTTCCGCGGTGACACCAAGCCGTTTCGCCAGCTCGGTGTAGCCCCCAATGCGCTCCGCGCCGGCAAACACCTGCGGCGTGGTGGTCACACCGTGGGCATGCTTGAAGGCTTCCACCTCCGCCTGGCTGCGCAGAGGATGATCCTCAAACGGAATCCCCTGGGCGCGCAGGAGCTGAAGCGCGCGCTGCCCCCACGGACAGGCATGCTCGGGCGTCTCCATCCTGTAGAGACGCACAGCGCTGAGTTCCGGCTTAGCCATCACCCTCCACCGTCTGGAAGGCTTGGGTCCGGCCGGATTCGGTGAAGGTGAACACCGTGTAGCTCTCTGTCTTGAACGGTGATTCCATGCCGGGCGAACCGAGCGGCATACCGGGTACGGCAATTCCGGCCACCTGTGGGCGTTCCTTCAGCAGCCGCTGAATCGCCGACACTGGAATATGACCCTCAACCGTGTAACCCCCAATCCGGGCGGTGTGACAGGACTGCAGCTGAGGTGGAACGCCGTAGCGCTGCTTGATGCTCGCAAGGTTGCTCGTCACGTAGTCCTTCACTGTGAAGCCGGCTTGCCTGAGGTGGTCCAGCCAGCCTTTGCAGCAGCCACAGCTTGGGGAGCGATAGGCGGAAACCACCGCAGGCACAGGTATGGCGGCGACTGGAGGCATCAACAGAGGCACAGGAGGACGGCGACTGCTTCCACCGTAAACACTCCAGTCGGTGGAGAGTCAATGGGGTGGCTCAGCCGCCGGAATCTCCAGGGAGAAGCAGCTGCCGCATCCAGTCCTGGAGTGCACCTGGATTGCTGCGCGATGGCGGACGGCGATGGCTTGCGCGATGGCCAGCCCCAGCCCACTGCCACCCTGGAGGCGTGAGCGAGACGGATCCAGTCGCGTGAAGCGATCAAAGATTCGGCCCTGCATCTCCTCAGCGATGCCAGGCCCGTTGTCGGTGATTGAAAGCTGGAAATGGCGACCCTGGTGCTTCAGGGAGACGTCGATCGCGCCACCTGCTGGGCTGTGCTGCATCGCGTTGCTCAGCAGATTGATCACAAGCCGGCTGAGTTCTGTCTCCGCCCCAAGCACCTTGGCACTGGACATCCATGACGTGTGAATCAGGCTCACCTGAGCAGCCGCAGCTGTCTCTGAAAAATCCTCCATCACATCGGCCGTGATCTCGGCGAGATCACACACCGTTGCCGGCTCCCGCTCGCAGGGTCGTTCAAGGCTGGCGAGCAACAACAGGTCGCCGATCAGGTTCTGCAGGCGCCGGCCCTGGACAAGCACCCGATCCCAGCTCTGGATTGACGGCTGTTCAGCCACCATGGAACGTGTGGGGCGTTCTGCCTCCACCAACGCCAAGAGATTGGCAAGAGGCGTGCGTAATTCGTGCGCGACGTCAGCGCTGAACTGCTCCTGACGCTGATAGGCCTCTAGCAGTGGTGCGATCGCCAATCCAGCCAGCCACCAGCTGGCCGCGCCGATCGCCAAGAGCGCACTCAGAAAGACACCATGACCCAACCACAACACCTGTTGGGCTTCCCGATCGAGATCGTTCAGGCTGCGTGAAATCTGGAGGAAGCCCCACACCGGTTCTCCGCTGCCGTTGGAGTGGTGGAGATGGATGGAATAGGTGAGCCAGCGCTGGCCGAATGCTTCTTGCGTGAGCTGCCAACCTTGATCCGCAGCTGGAGATACAGCCTCCGGAGCCCCGGGAGAGCTGGCGATCAGAGCACCGCTTTGATCGAGAACACGCAGCTTGTAGCGGTCGGGATCAGTGGCACTGATTACATGGCGTTCAACCAGTGAATCTGGTGCCTTGCAAGGCTCTCCTGCGATACAGAGGCCCGGCAGAACCGCAACGAGTGCGGATGTGGGCCGGGCTCTCTGCGGCAGGACAGGCTTAAGACTGTCGTGCAGGGTTCCGGCAAGAGCCTGCAGTTCACGTCGGATCGCACTCTCCTGGCTCTGCAGCAACAGCCTTCCCATCGCGAAACCCGCGCCGTATAGGAGTGCACCCATCACCAGCAAGGAGAGTCCCGCCAGCCTCAATCGAGCTTGAAACAACAGGCGATGCGCCGGCGTTCGGATGGTCATCACAGCAACACCGCAGCGTGCGGATTCAGCCGATACCCCTTACTCGGGACGGTTTCAATCGGGGAAGCAAGCCCATGAGCAGCAAGCTTGCGCCGCAGCAATCGCACTTGAGCTGCAACAACATTGCTGATGGGATCTTGCTGGAGATTCCACAGTTGGTTGCGCAAGCGAGAGCCTGAAATCACCTGACCTGGGTGATCCATGAGATAGCTCATCAGTTGCTGCTCTTTCGTGGACAGCTCAATACTCATCTCAGCTGTGGCTGTTGTCACGACCAGTTGCCCCGTGGCGAGATCCAGCCGGAAGCAGCCGGCTTCCAGGACTGGTGCGCGATAGCTGGGATGACGCCGCTGCAACGCCCGTACCCGTGCGAGAAGTTCCTCCATCGCAAATGGCTTGCTCAGATAGTCGTCCGCGCCGGCATCCAGCCCCTCGACCCGATCGGCTGTGTCGCCGCGTGCCGTCAGCAGCAAGAGCGGCAGCTCCAGGCCCCGCGATCGCGCTCGCCTACACAGATCGAGGCCGCTGAGGTCTGGGAGCATCCAATCGAAAATCCCCAGCTCATAGCGGGCCTGATCACTGCCAAGCAGCACCCAGGCGTCCTGGCCGCTGACGCAGTGATCCACCACATGCCCGTGGTCCTGCAGAACGGCCTGGATGGATCCCGCCAGATCCGTCTCGTCCTCCACTAACAGGATCCGCATGGGCATCAGCGTGGCGGATCAACGAGGCTCAGATCCTAGTGCGCGCAGCCGGTTTCATCTGTTTTTCATCCCGGTTGCGCCATCCTCCGCCCATCCACTGCTTCCTCAGGCCTTTGCTTCTACGAATCCTCCAGCTGGCGGGAAGCGCCAGCCTTGCTGCAACGGCTCTGCTGGCCTCCCCCATCGCAGCCCCCCTCGCTCTTGCCCATGTGGGCCATGGCGATGAGTTTCAGCAGCAGGGCGACGCACGCCAGGTGCGCCGCAACGCCGAAACCGATGCCCTGTTGGGGGTGGCCACGGCAACGCCGGAAGAAGGGCCGGATGGGCTCTCGGTTCCCTCCACTGCTCTAGTCGATGCGAATGGCAAGCCACTGCTGTTCGTGCAAACCCAGACCACCTACGACCCTGTTCTCGTGGTGACGGGTTCCAGACAGGGTGACCGGGTTGTGATCACCGAGGGCCTTGATCCCACCGACGAGGTGGTGATCTCTGGCGCCCTCTCGCTGTACGCCGAATCGAAGAAGACACCACAGGCTGAGCCGGCAGCAGATAACAAAGCCGCTGCGCCACAGGACAGCGCGACGGCGAGCCCGTCCGCTCTACCCATTCCCGCCCTGGCAGCTGGCGCGGTTGTCGTACTCACCGCTGGGGCTATCTGGCTGAACCGCCGCAGGAAGACGGATGCTTGAGCGGTTGCTCAACACAACGCTGCGGTTTTCGATCGCTCGCCGCTGGCTGATCGTTGCCGCAGCCATCGCCATCAGCCTCTGGGGCCTGCTGGCGGTGAGCCAGATGCCCCTGGATGTGTTTCCCCCCTTCGCGCCGCCGCAGGTGGATGTGCAAACCAGCGCCGCTGGGCTCTCACCGGAAGAAGTGGAAACCCGCATCACGCTGCCGATCGAATCGGCAGTGAATGGCATTGCCGGGGTGGAGACCGTGCGCTCCTCCTCCAAGCCGGGTTTGTCGATGGTGCAGGTGGTGTTCAACCAGAACGCCGACATCTACCGCGCCCGCCAATCCGTGGCGGAGCGGCTGCAACAGGTGAGCGCCCAGCTGCCCGCCAACGCCGACGCTCCCGAGGTCTCCCCACTGGTCTCGCCACTGGGCACGATCCTGCAGGTTGCCTTCACGGTGACCGGCGATGGCGCCACATCGCTCATGGATCTGCAGCAGCTGATCCTGCGCTCTTACCGCCAGTCAATCCTGGCGGTGCCCGGCGTCGCCCAGGTCACGATCTACGGCGGCGATGAGCAGCAGTTTCAGGTGCTGCTTGATCCCCAGGAGCTGCAGGCTCAGGCTGTCTCGCTCCAGGCGGTGATGGAGGGTGTTGGCTCGGCGATGGCTACCAGCCCTGGGGGCTTCCTGATCGGGGGTGGCCAGGAGCGGTTGATTCGCCCCCTGGCTCAGGTTACGCAGGTGAGTGATCTCGCCGATGCGGCGGTGCAGAGCGAGCAGGGACGCCCGGTACTGCTCTCCACCTTGGGCCAGGTGAAGCGCGGTGTGGCGCTCAAACGCGGTGATGCCAGTTTCAACGGAAATCCCGCCGTTGTGCTGATGGTGATCAAGCAGCCCGATGTGGATACACCCACCGTGACTCGGGCGGTGGAGCAGCGGCTGACTGAGTTGAACCGCACGCTGCCTAACGATGTACAGGTCCAGACCACATTTCGTCAGAGCAATTTCATCGATAGTGCCATCCGCAATGTGAGCGAGTCGCTGCTCCAGGGGGTGGTGATCGTTTCGGTGGTGATCGTGCTGTTTCTCATGAACTGGCGCGCCGCCGTGATCAGCCTCATCGCCATTCCGCTGTCACTGCTGATTGGCCTGATGTTGATGAAGAGCCTGGGCCTGGGCATCAACACCATGACCCTGGGTGGGCTGGTGGTGGCGATCGGTTCGGTGGTCGACGACTCGATCGTCGACATGGAGAACTGCTATCGGGGGCTGCGCCGCAACCGGGCCAGCGACACGCCCAAATCGCCCCTGCAGGTGGTGTTCGACACCTCGGTAGAGGTGCGCCAGCCCGTGCTGTTCTCCACCGTGATCATCGTGGTGGTGTTTGCGCCGATCTTTTCGCTCACCGGCGTGGAAGGGCGCATCTTTGCGCCGATGGGCCTGGCTTATCTTCTCTCCATCGCGGCCTCCACATTGGTGGCGGTGACCCTGTCACCCGCGTTGTGCGCGATCCTGCTCGCGCCTGCGGAGCTGCCAGAGGAGAACACCTGGCTGGCTAACCAGGCCGAGCGGCTCTACCGCCCGATCCTGGATCTAGTCCTGCGCTCACCCCAGCGGGTGTTGGCGATCGCACTGGCCCTGATCGTGGCAACCACCCTGATCTTGCCGGCCTTGGGGCGGGTCTTTCTTCCGGAATTCCGCGAAAAGTCATTGGTGAATTCGATGTTGTTGTATCCAGGTGTGTCGTTGGAGATGACCAACCGAGCAGGGCTGGCTCTGACCCGTTCCCTGCAAGACAACCCTTTGTTTGAGTGGGTGCAGGTGCGCACGGGCCGCGCTCCAGGCGATGCCGATGGAGCTGGTGTGAACCTGGCTCATGTGGATGTGGAACTGAGTGACAAGGCCATGGCGAATCGGCCCGCTGCCATCGCCGAGCTGCGGCAAGCCTTTCTTAAGCTTCCCGGCGTAGCTCCCAACATCGGCGGCTTCATCTCCCATCGGATGGATGAAGTGCTCTCGGGGGTGCGCAGTGCCATTGCAATCAAGATCTACGGCACCGATTTAGGCGAACTGCGCCGCATCGGTGAGGCGGTGGAGAAGGCCATCAAACCCATTGATGGAGTGGTGGATCTGCAGTTGGAACCGCAGCTGCCGATTCCCCAGGTGCAGATCCACTACGACCGCCCGCTCGCGGCGGCGCTCGGGCTCACGGTGGAGGAGCTGTCGCAAGCAGTGGAGATCGCGCTCAACGGCAAGGTGGTGGGCCACGTGGTGGAAGGGGGTGTGCGCAGCGATGTGCTCGTGCAGCTTCAGGAGAATGCTCGCCAGAACCTGGAGGCCATCCGCTCGTTGCCGGTGGCCTTCAGCAATGGCATGACCGTTCCTCTCGGCAGTGTTGCCTGGGTTGAGGAAGGTCTGGGGGCCAACATCGTCAACCGAGAAGATGTTTCCCGCTTGATTGTGGTCTCGGCCAATGTCAACGGTCGGCCCCTTGGCAGTGTGGTGAAAGATATTCAGCGCACCATCACCCGGGATGTGCGTTTACCTCAGGGCTACACCATTCGCTATGGCGGTCAATTTGAATCAGAAGAGCGGGCAACCGCGTCTCTGGTCTTCTACAGCGCTGTTGCCGCAGTGGTGATCGGTGTGCTGATGGTGATTTCGGTGAAATCAGTGCCCGCCACAGTGGCGATCATGCTCAACCTGCCCCTGGCCCTGATCGGAGGTGTGGTGGCGGTGTTGCTCACGGGAGGAGTGCTATCGATCGCCTCGTTGATCGGCTTCATCACGCTGTTTGGCATCGCCGTGCGCAATGGGTTGTTGCTGGTGGACAACTACAACCGCCGCCACGGCGCAGGGCAACCCCTGGGCGAGGTGATCCGTGAGGGAAGCCTGGAGCGCCTCAACGCCATCCTGATGACAGCCCTCTCCTCGGCACTCGGAGCCTTGCCTCTTGCACTCGCTTTCGGGGCCGGGAATGAAATCCTGCAACCGTTGGCTGTGGTGGTGCTCGGTGGATTGATCACCTCCACGGCCCTGACCCTGCTGGTGCTCCCGGCGCTCTATGCACGCTTTGGCCATTGGCTGCTGCCCGCCCGCGACGGTTCGGCGTCGTCTCTTGCCTCTCTCCCGTCATGAACCTGAGCCTTAACCACCTCACGCATCACCTGCGCCAACCCGGCGTGCTTCTTCCTCTGGCGATCTCCGCATCTCTGCTGGTTGGAATCGGTGTGGGTCGCCAGAGCAGCCGGCCGGTCTCTGCGCCATCGGTTGCGGCGATGGACCGTGCGGATGCCAATGGCAGCGTGGCTCTCAGCGAAGACCAGCTTCGGCGATTGGGATTGACCACTGTTCGCCCCGAACTGAGCTCGGGCACGGAACGTCCGATCACTGGTTTTGTTGAAGCAGCAACATCGTCGCGCTCAAGCGTGGGGATGCCTGTGGCGGGACGTGTTTTACGTCTGATGGTGTCACCGGGCACCCGTGTTCGTGCTGGCGAACCGATCGCAGAAGTCCAAAGCGCTGATGCGGCTGCTGTACGCGCCGATGCCGATGCAGCGCAGGCCACGGCGCACTCGCTCGCATACCTGTACCGCCTTGCCGAACCCATGGCACGGCAAGGTGCACTCTCGACCCAGGAGCTGGAAAGCCGCCGCATCGCCAGCGTTACAGCCGCGACGACAGCCAGGGCAGCCGCTGCCAAGGCTTCAGCGCTAGGGAAGCCTGATGATTCAGGGCGTCTGTTGATTCGCAGTCCAATTGCCGGTCAGGTCACTGCTGTGAGCACCTCACCCGGTGCCGTCCTGTCTGTGGGGGAAGACGTGGCCCAGATCAGTGATGTCACAGGGGGTGAGCTTCGCTTCCTCGTGTCACCGGGACTCGCCACGAACATCAGGACCGGACAGCTGCTGCGCGTTCGAGCGGGAGCTCAGACGCTGCAGGCACGGGTGATCGCTGTGGCACCTGATGCGCAAACCGCCGGGCGCGTGATGCTGCTCCGCGCGCAACCTATTGATGCTCAACTCCCACCGATCGGAACAGCTATCACGGCCTTTGTGCAGATCCCATCCTCCGAGCAACGGTTCATTGTTCCGCAGGATTCCATTGCCCTGATCAATGGATCACCGGTGGTCTTTCGCTATCAACGGGGGGCTGTGGAACAGGTTGCTGTGGTGGTGGCCCAGCAAACGGCGGGGCAAGCGGAAATCCTTCAGGGTGTTCGTCAAGGTGATGTGCTCCTGAGAGGCAACACGCAGATGTTGCGCAACGCACTGGATGCTTCCAAGGACAGCAGCCAGAACTGAGTGAAGTTCAGCAACCCGATCAAACCGATGGCATCCTTGAGATGCGGTCAACTCTCTGGCTTCGCTGCGGCCGTGCTGTTCGGATGCAGCGCCCCACTGATCAGTACGTTCACGGCCAGCGGTTCGTCCCTGAGCATTGCCGGGTTGCTCTACGCAGGGGCGACTCTGGCTCTGGCGATTGTTCGGCTGATGAAAGGCCGAACCCAGGATGAAAGCCCCCTCCAACGGCGTGATGCGCCTGCCTTGGCTGGGTTGATCCTTCTGGGCGGGATCGTCGGGCCCGTTGCCCTGGTTCACGGCCTGGCGCGGTTACCAGCCGCATCGAGTTCACTGTTGCTCAACCTTGAGACCGTCTTCACCCTGGCCATCGCTGTTCTGGTGGGGCGTGAACATCTCGGCAAACGCGGCGCTGCGGCAGCAGCGCTCACCATCGCTGGGGCCATCGTTCTTTCGGATGGATCACTCGGCGGTGTCAATGCCACCGGAGCTGCCCTGATCGCTCTGGCGACCCTGGCCTGGGGGATCGACAACAACCTCAGCCAACGCCTGAGTCTGCGCGATCCGATTCAGATTGCCACCGTCAAGGCACTGGGTGCATCGCTCCATGCTCGTTCTTGCCTGGGTCCTGGGGCATCCCTTTCCACCTGCCACCGTCTGCGCGGCCTTGCTGCTTGTCGGTGCACTGGGCTACGGCCTTTCGATCTGGCTGGATCTCCTGGCGTTGCGGGATCTGGGTGCAGCGCGGGAAGCCGTGATCTTTTCCACAGCGCCTTTTGTGGGCGCCTTGTTTGCGCTTGTGGTGCTGCGTGATTCCTTCACGCTGAACCTGAGTGTTGCCGCCGGATTGATGGGGTCAGGCGTCGTTCTATTGCTGAGGGAAGAACACAGCCACTGGCATCAGCATCATGCGCTGCGCCACGACCATCGCCACTGCCATGACCTAGCAGCAGGCGATCTCCACCACGAGCACGAGCACAGCCCGCAGGAGCTCGAGGGGATGGACACCGATCACCCCTTCTGGCATGCCCATGAACACGAGCATTCCCAAACCGCCCATGCACACCCGCATGTGAGCGATGTTCACCACAGGCATCCACATTGAACAAGCACCATGCCACCAGAAACCCCCGAGCAATGCCCGAGGGTCAAGGGTGAATCACCATTCCAATGGCAATGATCGGTCGAAGCTGCTGGCGTTGGCACCTGGGGCCGAACGTTCCAGGTGTGGGTTACTTTGATCTCCTGGGGCACCTGTGGCGGCGCAAACGGAGTGTCGATCAGTCAGGCGTACAGAGTGAGGCGGCTTTTGATGCCCTTCCTCGACATGCCCGGCTGAACGACCCGCCCACGGTTGGGTGAAGACTGTTGGAGCAGGGGCCGTAGGTCAGCGTGGCTTCTATTGATGCTGAGGCGGAGTGTCAGCCATCGGTGGCTCCTCCTTGTGTTGGTCTCTCCAGATTCACTGACCCTGCGGGCATCTGCAATCCGAGTAAGCACCCATTGCCTCGCGGTCGCTGGTGCACAAGAGTTGAGGTTTGGACAGTGGATTGCGGACGGAACCCTTCTGGGTTGTTTCCTCGTCCCGCATGGACTTTTTCAAGCGTCTCGTTCTTGGTGCCAGGGCTCTACTGCCCCTGGTCACCCCCCATCTCCCCCAGGCCTCGGCGCCTTGTCAGCACACCCTCGAGGCCTTCGAGCAGGGTGACTGGCTCGCTGAGCTGGACCTACTGCAATTGGGTCAGAGCCTGCAGCTCAAGGCACTGCGCTGCGGCGGCTACGACGGCCATGCCTTTGACCTGATGGTCGCCATCGCCGATGTACTGGAGGCCGATCACGGCTGGAATTTTGAGCAATCGGAGGCCTGGCTGACGCGGATGGGGCTGTGGGAGGAGGAGCTCTAGACCTCATCTTGACTGCCTCTGCCCCGCGCGCGTCAAGGTCCATTCGCGTCCAATCTCGCTGTGATCGCAATTCCTTTCTTTTGACGTTTGGCTGGTCTCCGTGCGCTGATGGGTCGGTGCTTGTTCTGAGGTGGTGGTTGGCTGAGGTTCCTGATGCAATGGCACCACACATCAGTGTGGAAAACCAAATGCCGGCCGATCTCTTCGACGCGATGGTTTCTTTCATTGAGCGCCACCCCCCAATGTGATCAATACCGGCTGATGCAATCGGCCGTTTCCGGATTCCTCTTTCAGCAGGGCTGCCAAGAGAACCCGGTCGTGCGTCACTACCTCGACGGGCTCTTCCGCAAGCCAGATGAAGTCACGCGTTAGCCCGCTGAGGTCGATACCAGACCCGCCGCTTTCAGCTTGCGGGCCATCTCCAGAAGATCCGGTGTGATGTCATCCGGTAGCGCCACTGGTGCGGTGTGGGGCTGGATCGCGTTCACCGCCACCCCCTGACCTCTGCGTCGCTGCAGCGCTTCCTTACGCCGACTGGAGCTCAGCCAGCGGAGATAGATGCGGCGATGCACATCCACGCCATGGCCCATCCAGGTGGCCATGTCGTCGTCAAAAGCCTCCGCTGTCTCGACCGAGGTGGCACAGCGAATGGCGTAGGCGTGACGCAGGTCATACGGCCGAACCCAATCCATCCCTTCTCCGTCCGCGATCGGGGCCCAAAGCTTCTGCAGACCCTTCCGCTGGAATTCCTTGTAGAGGGAGTTGGAGACGGCCACCAATTCTGTGGCTTCTGAGCGGAGTTGCTGTATCTCTAGATCACGGATTCGCTTGAGCAACGCGTTGATTTGCCGTTGAAGGTTCCAAAGGAGCAGCAATCCAAGCAGACCAATCAGAAATGCAATAACAAACAGCTCTCCCATCCAATCTCTCGATCCATCTGTTGTATATGTGTAGTTTGAACAGGACCTGAACGCTTGAATGGTCTGATCTGTTTCTCTTAAGAGTCTTACTTCGAGAAGTGTTCTCGGAAAGCCTGCCTGAAAGAGCAAGAGATATCAATGTTACGGGAATTGGTCAACACTAAAAAGAACGAGACTTAACTCTCTAGCTAAATGATTCTGATCGAATTTGCTCTGCATCTTCAACATCTACATACTGAATCCAAACAACGAAGGTAGGACCCGCATTGATATGGCTCATTGTGGCTGGAGCTTGTGTGAATCCTGCTGATCAGCGCTAGGGTTTCTGGCCGCTGCTGCCACTGAGCTGTTAGTTACAGGAACAGGTCTGAGGGACTTGTCCCTGAGTTGTCACTCGTTTTTTGTGCAACTGGGTTTATTCGAGAGCAACTCGTGATAATGCAGAGGGCTGATTTTGTTTGCCTCCTAGAGGATCCATGCAGGCATCGCGTTTAGTGCCCAAATGTTCAACCGCCGTGCGACGGAGCTTGGTTGGAGTCTTTGTGGTCGGCTCACTGTTCTGGGTGATTCAACCGGTTCAGGCGCATGGTGATGTGAAAGGGGATGCTGCGATGCCCGAAACCAGAAGAGCGACCGGACCGCAGATGAAGGTGTATCGATCGGCGAGTTGTGGTTGCTGTACGTCATGGGGATCCCACATCGCTTCAGCGGGATACCGCATTGAGGACCATGTCACCGAGGACATGGATGCCGTGAAGAAGGCGCGTGGTGTCAGTCCGCAACACGCTTCTTGCCATACCGCTGTGGTGGAGGGATACGTGATCGAAGGGCATGTGCCTGCTTCTGCGATCCACCGTCTTTTGTCGGAACGGCCCAATATCCGTGGCCTGGCAGTTCCAGGGATGCCAATGGGTTCCCCTGGGATGGAGGTGGCAGGCGTTGAGGCTGAACGTTTCGAGGTGCTCGCTATTGCCCATGACGGAACAACCTCCGTCTTTGCGCGCTACTGAGCGGTTTCAGGGAGACCGCTACAGAGAATGAGGTGTCATCGCGATGGCTTCAAGAGCATTGCCGCACCTGAGATGGTCACGATGACGGTGAGCCCACCCAAGAGCATTGGATAGACGGGCTGAAGGTTCAGAACACCGAAATTTCCGGTGTGGATCTTGAGCAGCCAAAAGGCATCAATGCCTTGCTCTAAGAGCAAGCTGTAGAGAGATCCCGTACCGGCGGTGATCAGCAACGGAACAGCGGCGATTGGAACCAGCCAACGGTGAATCTTGCGTGCTCGCCGTGAAAGCGGACGTTGGTTCATAGCTTGCGAAGTTGGCGGTGGAGTTCACGCTCATCTGCGCAGGGCATCCACTTTCCGTTGTTCTGATGCAGCGTATTGCAACCAATCTCACTGGCACGTTGTTGCGCGTCAGCTTTGGATTGGTAGATGCCTTTGCTGTGAGCATGGCTGGCCATGGGATGGACAACGAAAGCAGCGACGAGGGCGAATGAGATGGAGATCCATCCCATCATCGTTGTGGTGAAGGCATTAAAAGTGATTGCTTTCACAGCGCGAAAAGGCCATCAAATTTGTAGTAGTCCGGCTTATTCAGTCCTCCGCTTTGCAGCATCTTGCGGAGTTCGATGATCTCTTTGCGCTGGGCGACGATGATCTCGCGCGCCAGGCGAAGGACGGTGGGGTTGGTGGAGTTTTGCCGAGCCTCATGTGCCATCTGAAGTGCGCCTCCATGGTGCTCAATCATTCCCTCTAAGAACCACTGCACCCTGTTGTCGCGCGTTGGCTTCGTTCCCGACATGCGCATCGCGGCAATCACATCAGGACTCATGCGCACCAGATCTGCCATGGAGTTGGGGTCCCCGTTAGGGCGCAATGCCACGGGATAAACCGGTGCATCCGGATACCAGGCCTTGCGCCATTGGCGCATCGCCTTGATCTCACGGGCCTGTTCGTCCCAGATGCTGTTCGCAAGGGCTCCCACCCCAGGGGCGCCGATATTGAAGACGTACTCACTCATCCGCAACGCCCCGGTGTGATGCTCGACCATGCCATCGATAAAGCGCAGGTCGTAGGTGCTGCCTGCTGGTCCCATGCCATGGGCATGGTGCTGATGGTTGCCGGAATGGGGGGGTGCAGCCTCTTTCGTTTTTTCAGGTGCTGGGTGATGCATTTGGTCCATTTGGGCCAATGCGACTTGAGGGGGCAGTGCCGAGATGGCGGCCAGAGCAAAAGCGATTCGACGCATGGAAAGAACAATCACGTCGCTATCGTGGAGTCTCCAGTAAGTGGAGAGTCAACCCTTCGTGCCTAAAGCGCCTGGCGATCTACTCAAGATTGGAGTTGTCTCTGCAAGAAGCAACATTTCGGTGAAAACGATTCGTTTTTATTGTGATGAAGGTTTATTGCTGCCAGTATCACGTACCGATTCCAGATATCGATTGTTTGATGAGTCTGTTTTTGACGATCTTAGTCTAATCCTTCGTCTGCGGGCCATGGACTTGCCTCTTGATTTGGTGAAACAAGTAATTCAGGCACAGCGATCTGGAATCTGTACTTGCAGTGATCTCAAGACCACGATGCGCGAAAAATTAAGCGAGATTCATGAGCGCCTGGATGAATTGAAGGTGCTGGAGACTGAGATCAAAACGATGTTGAAGAGCTGGGAGCCTTGTGGCGGGGCTTGATCAGTCGTACGAGTATCGCAGTGTTCAGGCTTCAATCAAAATATTTCCCATCATGCCGAGATCCTCGTGATCAAAAACGTGGCAATGATAAACGCTTTTTCCTCCAAAGTCGTTGAAGCGGGTGCGCGCTTGGACGGTTTCTACATGCTGCACAAAAGGCCGCATCGAGGCCAGCCTCATCAATCCATCGCATGGAAGACCTTAGAGCTGAACGCCGGAGGTTTTCTGGAGCCAGATGGCGCTGACGGGGACCAGCTTCAAGAAGCTCTCATGCTGTGTTCACTCCATCTTTCCGTCAAAAGTCTTCGTTAGTTCGAAAAATCTTCAAGCAGCCCTGCGACCCCAAGAGCCGTCGCCTCGATGTTCATGGCACCCTCCAAGGCCTTGCAGGCCGCGGCCATTACGGAAGGAAGCTCACGCCCTTGGAGAACGGTGCCAGCTTCCAGGTGATGCCTGACGCTGCGCTCGACCATCGCCAGTAGCTCTTCAGCTCGATCTCCAACGGTGCGAGCTCGTGCGAGCTGCTCTTGTCGGAACGTCTCAAGCTGGTATTTGCAGCGCTCAAGGTCCTCCTTCGTTCGTGCCTCTGATGCCTGCTGAAGCATCCCGGAGTCGTAGTCAGCCAGACGCTCGTTCCAGCGCCACTGTTCTGCTCGTCGGCGCAGGGTTGATTCAGAGCAGCCCACAACATCCGCTGTCTGACTGAACTGACGACTGGGGCCAAAGTCTCGATGCAGCAGGAGCTGCTCGAAGGCATCTGCGGGCTCACCAGGGAGTTGTGGGAAGGAGTTCATCGACTTGTGCGCTTTCCAACAGGCTTCCAACGGGCTTCAAGCAGCGTCATCGAGCTTCATCCGGAAGAGCCAAACCATTCGGATTGGTGGTGATTTTGTAGCTGCTCAGAGTGATCTAGCGGGCAGCATTCCCAGCGAAGTGGACGTCCTCCAGTCGCCTCCCACTGCTTCTCGATGAAGGCTCTACGCCTTCTCTCCATCCATCCTGAGGATCTATTGGGTTGGCCCTTGTAAAAGGAATCAAGATCGGTTCTAAAGGAAGCCAAGAGAGAGAGGTAACTACTCCAGGCTTCCGGTTGTTATCGACATTCCGAACGAACCTGAACAAGCCCAGGTAACTTGAAGGGTTGGCATTTCGAGGTAGTTGCCACCGCTTCGGAACACTTGCAACGAGAACAACAACTGCTCTCTTGCCACTTCTGTGGCGAACTTAAACAACCTCAGGAGTAGCTCCCTGAGCCGGATAGCCACCTCGTTTGGGTTCATTGGCCCTGTGTGTGCGAGGTGGTCGGTCCGGACCTTCCTCACACACAAACCCAATGCGCAAGAACTTTCAGGGCCTCAGGCCCCACACAACTGAGCAACTCAGAGCCGAGTTAGTTGTCGACCATCTGATTAATCTTGACGATTACATCCGCGGAGCGATCACGCTTGGCGCTGATGAAGGCTGGCGTGAGGCGTTAAATCGCAAGGCACAGGAGCAGATCAAGGAGGTCAAAGAAAATCTCAACCTGCGCCCTAACGAGGTCGCCTGGGAAGAGCGCTCCATCACTCGCAAGACGGACTACAGGTTCCGAGAAACTCCGCCCGAGAACTGGAACATCTACAGCGTCGGGATGACCAACAAAGGCGTGCTTCTGACCGGACTGCACTTTGCAGGCCAACGCAAGCACCCCAGCATCCGCACCCGAGAGAAGGGTGAAGTTCGCTTCGACTGCACCGGCACCCAGGTGAAGGTCTACCTCCCGCCGTTGACGTGGGAGTACGCCTTGCATCTGCTGGATCATCACGGGTTCATCTGCACTCGGGAGGAGTACACCCCGGAGATGGCATGGCAGTTCATCTTCAGTAACCCGGCGGTCCCCATCTGGGTCGAGGAATCAGCCCTTAAGGCGTTGTCTGCGACCTCCCATGGTCAGCTCGCCGTCGGCATTAACGGCATCAACTCAGCAGGGCAAAAGACCCGATCAGATCGCCTCCGTGTGCCCCTGCAGAAGCTCGCGAAGGGTGGCCGTCGGATGATTGTCAGGTTTGACAACGGCAGCAACTCTGAGCGCGCTGCGCAGCGAGTAGCAGGGCAGCTGAATCGAGCTGGAGCTGATGCCAACTGGTTCACCTGGACAGATCCAGGCAAGGCCAAGACGGACGACTACTTCGCGGCGAAGGGCAAGGCACTGGTCGCCGGCACGTTTGACCGCTCAGCCGATCAAACCGACAGCTTCAACCTGAACGAGGGTCAAAAGGGCCATTACTCCCGACTGAAGGGCAACTGGCGGACGACCACGATCGATCGCGAGTTCGAGCCGGAGGACCTGGTCAAGGCGCGGATGCAGGGGCGAATTATCGCCCTGGAGGGCCCCACGGGTACTGGCAAGACCAAGGCCTCAGTCGGTGCCATTGACCTGATGGAGCAGGCCCTGGGCCACAAGGTCATCGTGCTGGGTCTGTATCACCGTGCCTCGCTGGTCCACAAAGGCGCTGCTGAGTTCGGTGTCAGGGACCTCAGCTCATCCAGAGGCACGTTTGAGCGTGAACGTGGAGAGCGCAGGGACGGTCTGTTCTGCTGCTGCGAATCGATCAAGAAGGACAGCGGCGAGTTGGACATGTGGAGATGGAGCCACGACCTGGAGGAGAACCCCAGGCCAGCTGTGCTGTTCCTTGACGAGCTCACCCAAGCAACCCTGCATCTGCTCCTGGACGGGACTGACGGGATGAGAGACAGCAGGCGTGAGGCGATCCGGTCAGTTGAACGGTTGATACGAAACCCAGAGCTCATCATCATCGCTGCTGAAGCGGGCATAGGCGACATCGAGCTGGAATGGCTACAGGCGCTGTCTGGTGTTCAACCTCAGGTCATCAACACCACGTTTCGCCGGCAGTCCGACCTGTTCTATGGCGCCGCTACTGCTGACAACATCGACAAGCTCCAGCAGCTGTGCGGACAGACCATCGATCAAGGCCAGCAGGTCTGGCTCTCGATGGGCGAAGCAGAGTCACTGAAGAAATTCAGCGCACCTTTTTCTCGCAGCTTTCTGATCCACAGCGACAACTCCTCATCCTTGGAGGTCGCTGAACTGATGTCCAACACCAATGCGGTCGCAGGTCAGTACACCTTGGTCGGATACAGCCCATCTGTGGTCTCTGGCATCTCGTATGAGGCCTCAACCGTTGGCATCGCTGCTTGTGTGCAGCAATTCGCGATGGCCCCCCAAGACGCCATGCAAGCCGTCGCCAGGGCACGAAGCGCAGATCGGCGGATCATGCTGTCGCCTGTCTCAGCACCGATGGCAAAGATCGGAACTGGGCGGACATCACAAGAAGAGGTCAGCCGTGCCAGGTTCACTGCGATCGACCCGAAGATGCAGGAGCTCTACCGAGACCACCTGAAAGGCGTTGACCCGGCAACCGTGCGCTACTCAGTCGCCCTCGAAGCTCGGGTCAACTATGAGGCCGTCAATAACGAGCACGTGTTGGCATGCCGCCTCAAGGATCAGGGCTACACGCTCCGGCCGTTTGACGAGCTGATCAGCGACAACGCTGTTGTTATCCCGAAGGCTCAGCGGGATAAACAGAAAAAGCAGGCTGAACTGAGCCGCCGGACCCAGCTGATCCATGAGGTCATGACTGGTCAGAAGACCATTGACCAGGCCAACTCAGAGGCCAGTAGGGAGACCAAGAACGGCATTTGGGTGGACCTGGCAGCGGTAGACCCCAGCCATGCCTATGTGTGGATGCTGCGCGTCAGGGTGCATGACCTGATCGCTGCAAGGTCATTCACTGTCGATAGCGCTGAGTTCCGCGCGATGGCAGCAGAGGTGCAGAGCCTGAATAAGCACGAGGCACGGGAACTGCGAGACATCCTCGGTGGCCGCGTCACCATTCCTGGACCAGACGACGACGTCCCCGCAACGTTCGCCAAGGCGCTGCTCAAGGTGGCGGGGTTCACCACCCAGAGGCAGAGGCTCCAGGTTGATGGCGTCCGTACCTACCGCTTTGAGGTGATCGCGTTGGAGCTGTCCCCATTCTTGTAGTGGGGTCTATAGATCTACACACCCCACTACAAAAACAGGGCAACGTCCAACATCTTTCCAGTCCATAGAGTCGCCACACTCAGCTCGAAGCAAAGAAGACTGTTGATAACTCGAACAGAGCGCCTTCAGGGAACTGCTGAAGCTCACGCTTGTTTTCATTGTCGTCCCTCGCTTCTATCGCCTCCAAGATCAACTTCGTAACCAAGCTCTGATGCACGGAAGCGAGCAATCTCTTGGAGACCAGCCACAACCTCTGGGGGGAAGACAGGCCGCGGAAACTTGCCAGGCTCCTTGATCACCCCTCCTCGTCCTGTCACCAGTTGATTGAACCAAGTCTTGCCAGCGAACAAGAAGGCAAAGCCGCGCTCGTAACCCATCGCTCGCAGGGCATGCAGCTCTCCAAGCGCAGTCCCCCAGGAATCCGTCGGAAACCCATTGGGACCAAGCCGGTTGTAGTGAAGCTGAATCGAGTCTCCACTCATGACCCAAGAAATACCGAGCTGCTGAAGCCAAGAGTTGAACTGCATCCGTTTGGGAATCTCTTGAAGCCCATGCTGAAGAAACTGGGACACGATCTCGACTGTGTCCTGCGCCTTCAGCACAGGGTCCTGAGGGCGTAACTCGCTGAGCCTGTAGTTCAACTCAGAAATCTCTCGCTCGAGCTCTAGAACTTGCTCACGCGCCTGAGAGATGGCACCGGTCAGAACAGAGACCTGAATCTCGTTGGGCAGCTCCTTCGTCAGCTCTTCAGCAAGACGATGTTCACCGCGCTGAATCCTTCCACTGAGCTCCTGAAGCTGATCGTTTGCAGTACGGATCTGCCTGCTCAAATCCTCCACTTCCGGCCCCATCTGGATGGGGAAGAGGTTCTGCCAGTCGGCCAACGACAAGGTCGCCATCAGCATCGCCTCGGCCTCATCCAAAGGAAGATTGATGGTCGGCGACTTCCGCCAAGCACCAAGCTGCTCACGACATCGCGTCGCACCCTGCTTTGCGACCGCACCAGCACTGTCAGAACAGGTGACATAACCGGGATGCCCGGGTCTGGCGTATCGACCGGCCGCCCTGTAAGTCAACAGAGACCCACAACCCGCGCAACGGACCAAACCACTGAACAGGAAGTGAACTTTCCGCGCCTTGGTGGTTGAACGCTTCCGATCACGCGTTGCCTTCGCCCGTTGGGCTCTTGTGAAGGTCTCCTGATCAACAACAGAGGGGTAATAACCCGGTATCTCATGGCTGTTTTTGCGCTGCAACAAGCCGGTGACAGCGGGGTCCCTTAACCGTTGACTCACTTGACCACGGTTCCAACGACCGTCCTTAGATGCAGGAGGGGCTGCATAGCCCTCCGTATTCAGCTCATCGGCAATCTGCGTCTGGCCCATCCCCGCCAGGCACATCTTGAACATGGCCTCGATCGACTTGGCGTAGCCGTTTAAGCGAAATGGGTTGTCAGGCAACGACTCATCCCGGTCAATCCAGTAGGGATTGCGATGCCGCGGCCTCTCACCACGATCCTGCGCCTCGTAAATCTTGCGCCACCCACCACGAGACCATTTCGACTTCTCGTCGCTCTCGGCATGAGCCTGTGCGAAGAGGAACGACAGCATGGCGAGGTCTTGGGCCCCAGTCGTCTCTCTGAACAAAGGAGAGCCACCCTGATAGCTGCAGACCGCAAACCCAAGCCCCTGCCCCCAGACATCCCGGATCAGAGACTCCAGTGCATCCAGAGGCTCTTGCCTGGAGAAGCGCCTGTGATCCTCAACGACCAGCACGGACCCCTTCGGGATAGAACCGGAGCGAGCTGCCTCTAGAAACCGCCCCAGCGCCCCTTGGGTGCGGTTCCGGCCGGTGTAAGCGCTGACGCCTGGATCGAGAAGTTCCTCAGCAAGACGAAAGTCGGGATGCCTGCGCATCCAATCCTTTAGAGCCTCCTCCTGGCGCTGCAGACCTGACTTATCGCCTTGTGCCTGGCCACCACTGGAAACGCGGCGATAGGAATAAGCCAGCGCCATGGAGAGGCTTGCCCGACACAGACAAGCTAGTCACCTATGCCGCAGAGCACCGCATCACCTCCGCGATCCAAATGCCATAGGGAGACAACATCTGATTTGGCAGCGGCCAGGCTTGATCAGCGGTGAACATC
>Ga0213868_10001753_pt1 | contig 20996 bp, 15 predicted proteins | sample PICome_9_FD_160087 | JGI IMG/M metagenome (GOLD analysis project Ga0213868, IMG submission 160087) | Coastal seawater microbial communities near Pivers Island, North Carolina, United States - PICO127 | ecosystem: Environmental > Aquatic > Marine > Coastal | place: USA: North Carolina...
TTCAGTCCAAGCCATTGTGATCTCCATTCAGCCTTACAACCGAACAGAATCACAAGTGACTGAACTCACTCAAATAGTTTCAAATCAGGCTCTCAGACTTCCAGACATCAGCTTGAGCGCATTGCTGGTCGACGGCATGTCGAACGACACGAGCTCCATTAGGCCACCGTTATCCATGAAACCTCGGACGGGACCTCGTGAGCATATGGTCCGACTAACGAGGGCTTGGGTGTGCCCGCCTGCTCCCTATCCATTGACCTGCGCCCTGACCGCGCTACACTCTGTCTATGTTTAAAACTGTCGCATTCCTCCTATTAGCCGCTCTGCCAGCCCACGCTTCTGGGACATTTACATGCAAAGAACTCGAAAGGGTCGCTTTGGCTGAAGGAGGATCGATGCGCCCAATGTATGAGGGGCGTAGTCTGACGTTCACGTGGGCCGAAAGCGGCTTTTCAGGGGATGGTGTGTTTTACCACGATACTTACGAGATTACCCCTCTGGGCGAAAACGGCTTTCGCGCCCTAGCTGAAGATTCTGACCGCAGCGACCTGTTCCGTTTTGAAGATGGTATACTTATGCACGCCGCGATTGTTAAATATCGTTCAGAGCCATCCATCCAGTCGCAGGTGTTTCGCTGTGAACCCGTTGATTAGCATCTAAACCCTGCCAGCCAGGCGGATCGGTGCTGTCAGACAAATGCGAACCAGTCTCTGAATGGCCAGTGACGGTCGCGTTATGCCGTACCGAGTTGGCGCCACTCAGCGAGAGCAGCGGTGCGGTTAAGCTTGAAATTGGCCCGTGAATATAGATGTCTTTCCCGGTTGAAATGGTTGTGGACCAAGGCGTGAACGGAGGCGAATTTCTGCAAAGTTCGCGTTCGTCGGAACCGCAGCAGGGCGCGCTCCCGCCTTCGGAAAGGTGAGCTATGACTGAATCTGGTGTTTGGGCGGTTTGAAGGTTGGCGGCGTATCTGGTTGAATTGTTGTTGAGAGACAGCATCCCAACCGAAGGAGATACACCACCATGGAAACGACTAACATTGTAGATTTTACGCGTCGAGAGAAGATGACGGACGCGCTGACGGAATTGCTCAGGACGGGGGCGCAGGATTTGATAGCACAAGCTGTAGAAGCTGAGTTTTCAGGCTACTTGGCGCAATTTGCCCAGATGCGTACGGAGGCAGGCCACGCGGCCGTCGTACGCAATGGGCATCATCCTGAGCGCCCGTTTCAAACGGGCATTGGCCCTGTGAGCGTGCGCATTCCAAAAGTCCGCTCCAAGGACGGCACACCGGTGACATTCCGATCAGCCTTGGTTCCGCCCTATGTGCGTAGAACCAAGACGTTGGAAGCGGCGTTGCCCTGGCTTTACCTTAAAGGCATTTCCAGCGGGGAGATGGCCCCAGCCCTCAAAGTCCTGTTGGGCCCTGATGCCAAGGGCTTGTCAGCAAATACGGTCTCTCGGCTCAAGCGCGATTGGGCTGAGGAATACGATGGCTGGAAACACGCTACGTTTGATGACGAGCCTATCGTCTATATCTGGGCAGACGGCGTCCACAGCGGTCTTCGCGGCGAAGATGACAAGCTTTGCGCCCTTGTGATTGTTGGGGTCACGGCCCGTGGCAAGAAACGCTTCCTGGCCATCGAGGATGGGGTGCGCGAGTCCACTCAAAGCTGGCGCGAGGTTCTGCTCAGCCTCAAAAGCCGGGGGATGAATGCCCCCAAGTTGGCTATCGGAGACGGTGCCATGGGGTTCTGGGCTGCCATGGACGAGGTCTATCCCACGACCCGCCACCAACGTTGCTGGCAGCACAAGACGATGAACGTGCTCAATTGCTTGCCAAAGCTGTCACAACCAAAAGCCAAGGCCGCCATCCACGACATTTGGCAGGCTGAGACCAAAGGCGATGCGGAGAAGGCCTTCGATTTGTTCATCAAAACCTACGAGGCCAAATACCCCAAAGCGACGCTGTCCCTACAAAAAGACCGAGCTGAACTCATGGCATTCTTCGACTTCCCCGCCCAGCATTGGCAGAGTATCCGCACCAGCAATCCGATTGAATCCGCCTTTGCCACGATCAGGCATCGCACCAAGCGCTCAAAGGTACGTTCGAACGCCTCAGCGGTCGCATCGGCACGACCGATTTCTTTAACTGAATGCCCGGAATACAGACTGCGCGCTGCAGTCACGATATCAGGCGTCGGACTGTAGGTGGAGGCGTCGTATGCCCGCAAATTGAATCGCCCCGCTAAGAAAGGCTGCCAAACAAGGCTCTCAATACCCGTGTTTGACGCCGTCCAGAGCAAAGATTCCCGTGAATGGCTGGCCGCAGCAAGCATCTTTACGAAAAGCTATACTCCGCCCACCGCCAGGCTGAGAACCACATCAAAGGCTGGAAAAGGCATCTCGCCTCAGACCGGACGTCTTGTAAGAGTGCCAGCGCCAATCAGATGCTGCTCATGCTGCACGGTAGCGCCTACTGGTTATGGTGAACACTACGCGCGACCTGTCCAAAACGCTCCCCATGGCGACAGGCCCAGTTCGACACTTTGCGGCGGCACCTGGTCAAACTGGCCGCGACCATCGTGGAGAAGAAAACCCGGATTGTCATGACGCGACCAGCCTCATGCCCACGCCAAAGCCTTATCCGGTTCCTGTTCGACGCGCTCGCGCCGCCGCTCCCGCCATGACGTCAAAAGCGCGCCCCGCTAACCCCGAAGTATCAACTTGAAAAGCCCCAGATGACACCGCCGTACGAAGTGAAAACCCGGACGTAGATCACGCTTAAGCTTGACATGGCACGCGCGCGTAAAACTTGGTCTCACGGCAAATGACATCCGTGTCGTGAATTATTCGGGTTAGTGCCAAAAAATTTGATCATACGTAAATTCGCTGAAGCAAGATCGTCAACAGTCAGAGTTGGTTGCTCACCAGTCGGCCCTTTCGCTGTTCGCTACCCACCGTCCGCCAGGAAACCTGCCGTCTCGATAGCTGAAATCGCGCAGGCTTCGTCGTTGTCGGAATTATCGCCCGTGATGCCAACCGCACCAAGAATAACGCCGTCGTGCTTGATCAGGACACCACCAGCCACCGGCACAAGCGAGCCACCTGCCAGCGCGTTCATTGCCTGAATGAAAAACGGCTCGACCTTTGCCCGCTCGTACAGCGCCCGTGATCCAAGCCCCATCTGGACCGCCCCTCGCGCTTTGCCTTGGGCAATTTCGGGTCTCAGCGCGCTGGTGCCGTCCTCGCGGGCCAGCGCCAGCAGACAGCCCCCCGCGTCCAAAACGGCAATCGTCAAAGGCTTCAATCCATTGTCCTTTCGCCACCTGAGGCAGGTGTTGATGATGCTTTGAGCCTGTTCAAGGGTTAGTGCCATTGGCTGATCCTATCGTGTGGTCGAATTATGAGGCAATGACCGCTCGAGATTGGACGAGGGCGTCAATCTGCGCTCTATCATACCCCATTTCGCCCAGAACCTCGCGGGTGTGTTGGCCAAGGACAGGCGCGGCGTCTGCAACTTGTGCAGGTGTACGGTTGAATTTTACCGGATGGCCAATTGTCTTGACCCTCCCTGCTACCACATGATCCACCTCGACAACCATATCACGCGCCAGAGCTTGTGGGTCGACGTGCATTTGCAAGATGTCATTGACTGGTCCGGCGGGCAGCTGGGCCGCTTCCATGCGCGTCAGCCAGTTTTGTGTCGTGTCTTTTACCAAGTAGGTGTTCAATATCTCGATCAGCGCCGGCAAGTTGCGTGCACGTTGGGCATTGGAGGAGAACCGATCATCCGCGTCTAGTTCAGGTGCCTCGATCACGTCCAGAAACCGGAGCCAGTTGCTTTGGTTCGCAGCGCCAATATTGATCCAGCCGTCGCTGGTCTGAAACGCCTGATAAGGGGCATTGATCGGATGTGCGGAGCCGAGCGGTTCCGGCTTCTCTCCGGTGGCGAAGGCAATCGCGGATTGCCAGTATGTCTGTGTGATGGCCGCCTCGAACAGGGAAGTATCCACCTTCTGTCCGAGGCCGGTCTGCAACATATTGGCATAGGCTGCCGAGACGCCCATCGCTCCAAGAATGCCTGCGTTGATATCAGAAATCGGAGCCGCAACCTTCACCGGCGCTCTCCCCGGACCCTCACCCGTGATTGACATCAAGCCCGACATCCCTTGCGCAATCAGATCAAAGCCGCCTCGGTCTGCATAAGGCCCAGTGCGGCCAAAGCCCGAGATTTCGCAATAAATCAGGCGTGGATTGGCGCGGGCCAGATCCTCGTACGACAGGCCAAGCTTTTCCATCGTGCCTTTGCGATAGTTCTCGATCACTACATCGGCCTCGGCCAGCATTTTGCGCAAGATATCGACGGCGTCAGGGTCCTTGAGGTTCAGCGAGATGCCGCGCTTGTTGCGGTTCATCATCATGTAGGCGGCAGATTCGCCCTTGATCTCGGGCGGGGTAAAGCGGCGGCTGTCATCGCCGGTGGGTTTTTCCACCTTGATGACGTTCGCGCCCATATCGGCCAACATCAGACCACAGACGGGTCCGGCCATGATATGCGCCAACTCAATCACGCGCATGCCTTTGAGTGGGCCTGTCTTTTCGCTCATTTGCCTGTCCAGACGGGTTTGGTTTTACCCAAGAACGCTTCCATCCCTATTTTGAAATCATCGCTCATGTAGCAAGAGATAATGAGATCAGAATCGTCCACTTTCAGGGCGGCACGGTTGCGGCGCAGCGCCTCTTTGGTGGCTCGCAGGGTCAGCGGAGCCATGCCACCTACGCGTTCTGCGAGTTCACTGGCGCGGGCCAGCAAACTGTCTTCATCGGGGAGGACCTCGCTGATCAAACCTACCTGCAATGCCTCGCTCGCCTCGATCAGGCGCGCCGTAAAAATGATCTCGCGCACGCGCCCTGCCCCGATCAGTTCGGACAATCGCGCCAAATTGCCAGCGGCAAGGCAATTGCCCAACGTGCGTCCAATCGGGAAACCGAATTTCAGACTGGCCGAGGCGATACGAATATCGCAAGCCGAAGCGATTGAACCGCCTCCACCTGTGCAGGCCCCGTGAACGGCAGCAATTGTTGGCACCGGACAGCACTCTACTGCTTCCATAACAACATCGATTTGCGCCTCGTAATCCAGCGCGTCCTGCGGTGTCTCAAAGGCGCGAAATTGCGTCATATCCGTGCCTGCTGCAAAGGCTTTGCCCCCTGCCCCTGCAATCACCACGGCACGAACTGTGCCGTCTGTCGGCATGGTGCGGCACAATTCCGCCAGACGTTCATACATCTTAAACGTCAGCGCATTGCGCGCCTGCGGGCGGTTGAAGGTAATCCACATAATGCCCGCGCGGACCTCATCGGTTATCTCGGGGGTTTGATCGGTCATCGGTAGAAATACTCCACAAGGAACATCGGGACGGACGGTACATAGGTGCACAGCATAAGCACTGCCAAAAGCACACCAACGAACCAGATATTGACCTTGGACACTTCCCAAATGTTGGCGCGCGCGACCGAACAGGCCGTGATAAGGACGGACGCCACGGGCGGTGTTTGTTGCCCGATGGCAAGGTTCAACGTGACCACCAAGCCAAAGTGCACAGGGTCAATGCCTGCCGCCGTGATGAGCGGTATCACAATCGGGATGACCAGAATGATGGCCGCCGCAGAATGCAGAAAGAAGCCCACAATGAGGAAGAAGAAGTTGAGGATCAGCAAAATCGCCCATTGTTGGTCCGTGATCGAAAGGATGCTTTCGGCCAGTTGCTGCGGGATCTGGGCACGGGTCAGGAACCCGCCCATCAATACCGAAGCCGCAACCAGCAGCATCACAACAGCCGTCTGGATACCACCGTCCAACATCGCACGGCGCAAGTGGCTGACATCGAGGTTGCCGTACCATGCCGACACGACAATCGCCGCTAGAACTGCAAGGCCTGCCGCTTCAGTCGCTGTGACATAGCCACCAAATATGCCCCCCAAAATAATCACTGGCAGGGTAAATGCAGGCAGTGCGTCCACAAAGGTTTCCCGCAGGCGAATGAGGTTAAATGCCGCCTCAGTTGGAAAGTTATACTTTTTAGCAAAAAGGTAAGCGACCGTCATAAGCCCGGCTGCCCCAAGCAGTCCCGGCACAACGCCTGCGACAAACAACTGTTCAACAGAGGTATTTGCCGAAGCCGCATAAAGGATCATCGGGATCGAGGGCGGAATGATGATTGCCAAAGAGGCCGACGATGACGTTACTGCTGCCGAGAATTCCTTGGAATAGCCACGCTTTTTCATCTGCGGGATCAGGATAGATCCCATCGCGGCAACATCTGCCACCGCAGAGCCGGAAATTTCGGCAAAAAACAGAGACACGCCAATGTTGACCATAGCAAGGCCACCGCGGATGAAGCCGATGATCGCAGTCACGAAGTTGATTAGCCGGTCGGTGATCCCGCCTGCGTTCATAATAGCACCGGCCAGAACGAACATCGGAATAGCGATCAGCGAAAACTTGGTCGACCCATCATACATATCCAGGGCGATTGTGACGAGGCTGTCCGGTCCCTCCGTGGCCAGCAAGCCCAGCACACCCGCCACCGCCAAGGCAACAGCGATAGGCATGTTGATGCAGATCATTATCAGCATCGCGATGAAAATAGCAGCCATCAACATCAGATGCGGTCCTTGTTTTTCTCGAGTTCGGTTTCGACTTCTTCTTCAATCTCTGCGTGCTCGAGCGATATACCCGCCGCAGTGAGTTTGAGAAATCCGGGCAGGCTGAGTATCTGGCACAGCATGAACAGGATGGCGCCAATCGGGATGATGGATTGCGTGACCTGTATAGGCACCCAAGTCAGAGAGACCAGCGTGTCACCGGCAAGGACTTCAAGAACCTGAATTCCGGCCCGTGCCATCAGAAAAAAGAACAGCAGCACAATCGCCTCACCGAGGAACAAAACCGCGATACGCATCTTTTGCGGCATCGCCAGTAGCAGCGTATCAAAGCCGATATGGCGGCGGTGCAACGCGGCAAGGGCTGATCCGTAATAGGTAATCCAAGCCAGCATGATGGCGGCGACCTCATCATACCATGAAAAACTCTGCCCCATCAGGCGGGCAATCACAGCCAGAGTCACGATCAACGTCAGCAGCACCATCAGGCTTATGGTGATCCATTCAAGCACCCTGCTCAGCATCCGATTGATGCGCGACAGGGTTGGGTAGGCAGCATGTTCCATGTGGGTCAGACCTGCAAGATACCGGATATCACGTCCCAAACGCCATAAAGCTGGTGCGTGCCGTTGGAGTATTAATAATCGGGGTCAGGCGACAGGCATGATGCCCGCCGCCTGCAATCCGATCAGCTGGCGTTGCCAAGACCAAGTACGGTATCGATCATCTCCTGACCGCCGTCGACCTCATCCGCAAACTGGGAATAGATCGGCTTAGAGGCCGCAATGAAAGCGTCCTTATCGGCTGTGTTCACAGCAACACCCGCATCCATGATCACTTTCAAGAGGCTCTCTTCCAGTTCCGCTGCCTTCTGGTAGGTGAAGTCTTGCGTCTTGTTGGCGCAATCGGTCAGACCCGCCTGCATATCGGCGTCCAGACCGTCAAATTTCTTTTTCGACATCAGAATATAGGCAGGCGTATAGACGTGACCTGTCACGGACAAGTACTTCTGCACTTCCTGAAACTTGGCCGATGCAATCTGTGCATAGGGGTTTTCTTGTCCGTCAATCACGCCGGTTTGCAGCGCGGTAAAAACGTCAGAAAAAGCCATTGGCGTTGGGTTGGCCCCATACTCTTGGAACATCTTCAGGCGCCAGACACCGTTTGGCGTGCGCAGCTTGATGCCTTCCAGATCAGCAGGCAGGTTGATTGGGCGAACGTTGTTGGTGATGTTGCGGAAGCCATTCTCGGCCAGACCGACAATGTGATAGCCGTTGGCATTCGCCGCTGCCTGAAACTTGTCCATCATCGCATCCTGAACACGGCGCATGTGGTCACGGTCCTTGATGATATAGGGCATCTCGAAGATACCAAAGGTATCATCGACGGAAGACATCACAGAGGACGGCAAAGAGAAATCCACCTGCCCCAGCTTGAGCTTTTGCAGCAGTTCCTTGTCCTTGCCCAGCTGTGAAGAGCCGAAAGTCTGAACCTCGACAGCGTCGCCCATCGCTCCGTTCACACAGGCTGCGAAGTTATCGACCGACGCCTCAAACAGGGATCCCGGATTGCCAACGTGGCCAAATTTCAAGGTCATATCCGCAGCATAAGCACCTGTTGCCATGCCTATGGCTGTGGTCGCTGCAAGCAGTTTTGCAATTATCCTCATGATGTTCTCCTCCCAGAGATTGAATGTTGTCACTTATTTTTAGTTTTTGCCCCGTTCTGCGGAGGCATTCTTTTATTTCAGGTGTTCCATTGCCGCTTGTACGCCGCCCGCTTCATGCGGAACGTCCGCCTGTTTGAGACCCATCTCAACACCAGCAAGCGTGGCAACCAGCATCAGATCGTTGAAATCGCCAAGGTGGCCAATACGGAATACCTTGTCGGCCACTTTGGACAGGCCATTACCAAGCGAAATGTCATAATGCTGTAATGTGGTGGCGCGGAACGCATCCGCGCTGTGACCCTCGGGCAGCTTTACCGCGGTCAGCACAGCACTCTCCTGCCCCTGCTTGGTGCAGAGCACTTCGAGTCCCCATTTACGAACAGCCGCTCGTGCGGCCTGACCGTGACGGGAATGGCGAGCAAAGACGTTGTCCAGCCCTTCTTCATGCAGCATATCAACAGCTTCATTCAGCCCGTAAAGAAGGTTGGTCGCAGGGGTATAGGGGAAATATCCGTTCTTGTTCGGACCAACCATTTCGGCCCAATCCCAATAGGATCGTTGCAGCTCCGCTTTGGCATTCGCAGCCATCGCCTTTTCGCTAGCCGCATTGAACGAAAGACCTGGGGGAAGCATTAGACCTTTTTGAGACCCTGAAACCGTAACGTCCACACCCCACTCATCATGCTTGTACTCCAACGAGGCAAGGCCAGAGATGGTGTCGACCATGAACAGCGCTGGATGGCCTGCCCGGTCAATCGCTTTTCGCACCTCTGCGATGGGCGAGACCGAACCGGTAGACGTCTCGTTATGCACGACACAAACGGCTTTGATCCTGTGCCCCTTATCCTCGGCCAGATAGGCTTCGATTTGGTCGGGCTCTGCCCCACCGCGCCAATCGCCCTCAATAAACTCTGCATGCAATCCAAGCTTTTCCGCCAGCTTCTTCCACAGCGTAGAGAAATGCCCCGTCTCAAACATCAAAACATGGTCGCCGGGCGACAGTGTATTGACCAATGCCGCCTCCCACGCGCCGGTGCCAGAAGCAGGATAGATGAACACGTGCTGCTGCGTCTTGAAGATGGACTTGAGCCCGTCCAGCGCCTTCATGCCTACGGCTGCAAAATCAGGACCACGGTGGTCGATGGTCTGCTGTCCAATTGCACTCAGTATCCGGTCCGGTACAGCACTCGGGCCGGGGATTTGCAAAAAATGGCGGCCGGCTTTTCTCATGACAATCAGTCTCACATTCAGGTGGTTGAAGCGGCCAAAGTAGAACCCAGCGGCCGACAAATTTTTCTTTTCAGTTGAACCAACGTAATTTTGAATTCATAATTTAGTCAATCAAAATGATTGTCCTTAACCGATATTGGATCGCACATGTCTGATCTCTTCGATGCTCTGCAATCCCGCGTTCAAGGTGACCTCATGTTCGATCGCTTTTCGCGCGGACGCTATGCCACGGATGCATCGCTTTATCAGATGATGCCATTGGGCGTGCTGTCGCCAAGGTCCGAAAATGATATCAGCGCCGCCATCGACATTGCAGGCGCGCAGGGCCTCCCCCTGCTGGCGCGCGGCGGCGGGACGTCGCAATGCGGCCAGACTGTGAACGAAGCGCTGGTGTTGGATAACACACAGTATTTCAAAGACATTCTTGAACTTGACGTTGAAGGGCAACGCTGTGTCGTCCGCCCCGGCATCGTGTTGGACGACCTCAACCGTGCGCTAAAGCCACATGGGCTTTGGTTCCCCGTTGATGTCTCGACCGCATCCCGCGCCACCATTGGCGGCATGACGGGCAACAACTCCTGCGGCGGCAAATCCCTACGGTACGGAATGATGCGCGACAACGTATTGTCGATTGAGGCCTTTCTGGCGGATGGCAGCAAACATCATTTTGGCCCCGTCGGGCCCGATGCATCCCCTCTGCTGCAATCGCTGACGGATGAGCTTTTGGGCCTTGGTGCCAGAGAAGCGGCTGAGATCGACGCCCGATTCCCAAAGGTCATGCGCCGCGTGGGTGGCTATAATATCGACGCGCTGGTGCCCCGCGACACCCCCAATAACCTCGCGCATCTCCTGGTGGGCTCCGAAGGGACGCTTGCCTATTCCACCGCGATTGAGTTGAAACTCTGGCCCATCATTCCGCAAAAGGTCTTGGGCGTTTGCCATTTCCCGACATTCCATCAGGCGATGGATGCCGCACAACATCTAGTCACATTGAACCCCCAAGGCGTTGAACTGGTTGACGCAACAATGATCAAGCTGGCCCGTGATATTACGATGTTCCGCCAAACCATTGAGGAATTCGTGACCGGCAAACCCGACGCACTATTGCTGGTTGAGTTTGCCGAAGAAGACGCAAGCCTGCACGCCCAGAAATTGCGGCAACTGGACGAGATGATGGGGGACTTGGGATTCTCGTGGTCCGGTTCGGGTAAGAATTGGGGCGGAATGACCCCTGTGCCTGATCCTACGATGCAGGCACGCATCGCTGATCTGCGCAGCTCCGGGCTTAATATCATGATGTCCATGAAAAGCGACGGCAAGCCAGTATCTTTTGTTGAAGACTGCGCTGTGGAATTGCCAGACCTTGCTGCCTATACGGCTGGCCTGACGGAGATTTTTGAGAGAAATGGGACCAAAGGCACTTGGTATGCCCATGCATCCGTCGGCTGCTTGCATGTCCGCCCTGTCCTTAACCTCAAGTTAGATAAGGACGTTAAAACCATGCGCGCCATTGCCGAGGAATGCTTTGATTTGGTGGCGCGGTACAAAGGGTCCCATTCGGGTGAACACGGCGACGGGCTGGTCCGATCAGAATTTCACGAAAAGATGTTCGGGGCCCGCATGGTGGCCAATTTCGGCGAGGTCAAAAAGCGGTTTGATCCAACCGGTGTGTTCAATCCAGGCAAGATCGTAGGTGCGCCCAAGATGGATGACCGCCGCCTGTTCCGCTATGGTCCCGACTACACAGTACCGGACTTCGAGACCGGCCTTGACTGGTCCGAGTGGACGGGCAGCGCGGGCGGGTTCCAAGGCGCTGTTGAGATGTGCAATAACAACGGGGCCTGCCGCAAGCTCAAGGGTGGTGTTATGTGCCCCTCCTTCCGCGTAACCCGCAAGGAGCAGGACCTCACACGCGGGCGGGCTAATACGCTGCGGCTGGCGATCTCCGGACAATTAGGTCCCGATGCGCTAACCTCGGACGAGATGGCTGAGACGATGAAGCTGTGTGTGTCATGCAAGGGCTGCAAGCGCGAATGCCCCACTGGGGTTGACATGGCCCGTATGAAAATCGAAGTGCAGGCTGCCCGCGTCCGTAAACATGGGCTGAGCCTTCAGGACCGCCTGACAGCGTTTCTGCCACGCTATGCCCCATGGGCGGCGCGGCTACCATTTCTGGCGAACCTGCGCAACACAGTGCCAGGGCTGGCAAAGCTGACCGAAGGGGTCACTGGCTTCACGGCAACCCGCAAGCTGCCGACGTGGGCCAAGCACCCGTTTAGGGACAGTGAGGCGACATCTCATGATGCTCCCAAAGCCGTCGTTTTTGCCGATTGTTTTAACCGCTACTTTGAACCTGAAAACATGCGCGCCACACTTAATGTGATGCAGGCCGTCGATGTGCCAGTGCATCTGGCACAGGCTCCCTTAGGCGAGCGGCCGCTGTGCTGTGGCCGCACATTCCTGGCTGCAGGTTTGATTGATGAGGCAAAAGTAGAAGCGCAGCGCTTGGTTGACGCCATGATGCCCTACGTAAAGCAGGGGTTGCCCATCATCGGGCTGGAGCCGAGCTGCTTGCTGACCCTGCGCGACGAGATCCCCGCCCTTCTTCCCGGTGAAGACGCGGCCAAGCTTGCCACCAAGGCCCGCATGCTCGAAGAATACATCGCCGATCAGGAAGATAACCCTGATTTTGATCTTCCGTTGACCTCCCCTGCCCCAAAAGTTTTAGTGCACGGCCATTGCCATCAAAAGGCAATGGGGGTTATGTCCAGCATCGAGAAGACCCTGTCGCTTTTGCCCGATACAAAGGTCGAGACTGTGGAGACATCGTGTTGTGGCATGGCGGGGGCATTCGGGTATGGTGCCCTCACACATGAGGCATCCCGTGCTATGGCAGAGTTGGATCTAGCACCTGCAGTAAGGAAAGCAGACACAGAAACCTTAATTGTGGCAGATGGTACATCCTGCCGACATCAGGTCGCAGACCTGACGTTACGTAAACCTATCCATGTGGCACGCCTATTGGAAATGGCTCTGAAAAAGTGAAATCAAGTCCCTTATGGCGCAAACAACAAACCCTCAGGCGATCACCCGCACTTCGTTGCATCACGAACTGGTAGGCCGACTTCAGACATTGATCATCAATGCCGACTTGGAACCCGGATCGAAGGTGCCCGAAAAGTTGCTATGCGACCAATTCGGGGTGTCGCGCACCCCGCTTCGTGAGGCGCTCAAGGTGCTGGCCTCAGATGGGCTGGTGCGACTTGAGCCCAATCGCGGCGCATGGGTGACCCGTGTCACGATTGAAGAGGTTGAAGAAGTGTTTCCGGTGCTGGGCGCATTGGAGGCTTTATCGGGCGAGTTGGCCTGCCAAAACATCACCAACGCCGAGATTGAAGCAGTCCAAGATTTGCATGCGCAAATGATACAAAGCTACAAGGACAGCGACCTAGACGCTTACTTCAACATCAACCAAAAGATCCACCGCGCCATTCTGCTTGCAGCGCGAAACGGTACGTTAAGCTCATCCTGTCAGGCCCTGTCACTGCGCATGCAGCGGGCCCGGTATCTGGCCAATATGACCCAAGGAAGATGGCAGGAAGCCGTGCAAGAACACGAGCGTATCCTGAAATTCCTTATTGCGCGGGATGGTCCCAACTTGGCGCGAACCCTGACGGATCACATGAATTCCAAGCGCCTGTCAGTTGTCAGGTGGCTTCAGTCCGAGGGGGCGATGAAAGACTGAAGGGCTTGCGTTTGTCAGTATTGGACGAGCAGACATTCTGCTTTCCGCCCTTCACGTCGATGCGTTCGTCCAAATGTTGGACTTTGTGCGCCTTAAGGGTGTGTCAGTTCGCCATCCTATACCCAGAGCAGTTCGACAGGTGACCCGTCGAAACCGCGTGGGCTAAGCCTCATACACAGAGTTTCGGATACTCCCCTCTGCGCTTCCAGAAGGCTCCTCCTGCTCCGAACCCAAAGCTCCCTTTTTGACCTGCTTGCATCGGCCGCTACTTGGCTTGCAGGGTGGAGATCAGAGCGTCGACCAATTCGCTTGTGTCGTGTTTCAAGGGATCTTTTATGCTGTCGGCAAGGCCCAGCATGAGAGCCAGACCCAGCACCGCCGAATGGATGGCAAAGGCCTCTTGCCGAGCAGTCGCCCGATCGGTTCCGAGCCGTTCCGCTAGGGCGGCATACATCCGATCTGTCACCGGATGTATCTGTTCAAGCAGCGAACCGCGCTGCGGTCCGTCAATGCCTGGCCTTATAGTTTGTGGCAAAAGGTACATCATCCGGAATCGATCAAGATTTTCGGAATGAAAATGGGCCACCGCAATTACGAAAGCGCTGATGGCCTTATCGCGAGTAGTTGCCACGGAAACAGCGGCGATTGCCGTGTCTGTCTCGGCTTGCAGCCACGGCAGAAACATTGCGGCCAGCAAGTCATGTTTGGTCGGATACCAATACAGAACCGCTTGTTTCGTTCTATCCAAACGGCGGGCAATCGCATCAAAAGAAACCGCCGCAAGACCATCCGAAGCAAGGATTTCGCGGGCAATTGTCAGTATCCGATCTTTCGTGCTGTCTTCAGACATCAACGTGCTCCTTGACTACTTACCATCGGTAAGGCAAGCTACTTATCACTGGTAAGTCAAGATGCAACCCGAGAACACAATATGCGGATTGTGACGGCATAGGCATTGCGTACCAGGTCTTTGGCCAGGGTAAACATGATTTGGTCTATGTGCCTGGGACGATTTCAAACATTGAAATGGCATGGGACGATCCTGCACAGGCTAGATTTCTACGCAGTTTGGCAGAACATTTTCGCGTCATTGTGTTTGATAAGCGTGGACAGGGCGTGTCGGACCCAATCCAGGGAGCGCCGACCTTTGAGGAACGCATGGAGGATGTGGGTGCAGTGATGGCGGCATCGGGTTCCCATAGCGCCACTCTGTTTGGCACGTCCGAAGGTGGCCCAATGTGTATTTTATTCGCAGCAACTTATCCGGAAAAAGTAGACAACCTGGTGCTGTTTGCCTCAATGGCAAAATTTTGCGGGTCAGAGGATTATCCGTACATGCCACTGAGAGAAGCATTAGTAGAGCATTTTCCCAAGACATGGGGCACCCATGAATCGGTCGCTATTTTTGCGCCCGATTTGGTTGGCAACGCCGAGGCAGAAAATGCGTTTATCCGTTTTCAACGGCAGGCCTGCACACCAAATGTTGTCCGGCAAACTTATGAACTGACCGCTAAAATGGATGTTCGGCAGGTGTTGCCGCTGATCTGTGTGCCGACGCTAATTCTGCAACGTAGAAAAGATCGCGCAATTAATTATCGCAATGGTCGTTATTTGGCGGATCACATACCTAATGCCACTTATCTGGAGTTGCCCGGTCGAAACCATGTGATCTTTTTGGGCGATACTCAGGCCGAAGTCCGGGCAATCTCCCAGTTCGCGCAGTCACGAGCATCAACGGATACTGCACCGGATAGACGCCTATCTACGGTGCTGTTCACCGATATTGTTGGGTCAACGGAAATGCTTGGTCGGTTTGGAGATCAAGACTGGAGCAAGACTCTGGATCGGCATGACGCGCTGGTAATGAAGGTTGTGTCCGAGTTCAAAGGGCGGCTTGTCAAGAGCACCGGTGACGGTAGCCTTGCCCTCTTCGACAAACCGTCGCGAGCGATTAGTTGCGCGGCTGCACTGGTCAACTTGCTGGGACAGGCAGGCATTCCGATCCGAGCTGGACTGCACGCAGGTGAAATCAAGATCCGTGGCGACGACGTGGCCGGCATGGTCATTCACACTGCCGCGCGTGTCATGGATCACGCGAAAACCGGTGAAATTCTCATCACACGTTTGCTCGCTGACCTTACGGCAGATCAGGAAATTGACTTTGAAACCTTTGGGGCGCATCAGTTGAAAGGACTATCAGAAGAGACAGAACTTCTACGAGTCCAATAGTTACGACCAGTCTCGGACGAGGTACCGTTTTATTCCGCAGACGGCAGGGTTACGTCGCAAACTCTTCGAGCAACTTCCGGGCCGTCGCCTGATCTTTGAGGCAGTCTCCGTCAGCGATACTTGCGTGGACGGGGGTGAGAATAGCAATGGCCTCATCCATGCGACCCTGATCCTGCATGATATGAGCAAGATCAATGGCTGCGCGCAGCTCCCAAAGTTTGGCACCTTGCTGGCGGGCGACCGAAAGGGCGTCGTTGAGGTGCCGTTCCGCGGCTTCGCCATTTCCCTCATCGCGTGCCAAAGACGCGTACAAGCGGTGAAGGTTGGACCGCCACATATTCTCTCCGGTTTCATCCATCATCTGCTGCGCCTTGGTGGCCAGTCGTGCTGCTTGAGCGCGAAGCCCTAGCGCCAAGGCATGGATGCCCGACTCAATTCTCCATGACGGAAGAAAGGCCAACGCTTTTGTCGCCTCCGTAGCTTCGTCAATGCTATCAAAGTTAGCAATGGCAGCTGAATCGCCACTTTCCGACCTCAAAATCGCGCGACTCAGGGCTGCGTGGCTTTCAAAGAAAGGGAGCTTATACTGCTCCGAAAGATCAAACATGCATTTGGCATGCCGCTCCATTTTAGCTCTGTCACCGGTAACGACATTCATAATCGTGCCGATAAGTTGTAGATAGCAGTCCGACGCGACATCGCTGCAAGCCGCCGCATATCGTTCGCCGTCTCTAAATATCCTCTCCGCACGCTGAGTTTTGCCCCTTATCAGGAGGTTGAGGCATATGTACCCATGGCTTCCTATGCCCAGATCGACTCCATATAGATGTGCGAGGCCTTGATGCTGGTCCAGGTTGAAAAGGTCCAAGGCGCGATCGAAATAGGGTTGTGCTTGCTCCACTTGACCCGCGAACATCAGGCTGATGGCGAAGGATCGGTTAGCCACAACGGGATGCGCCGTCTCTATCGAGTTTTCCGCCAAGTCGACCAAAGCCTGCCCGTGTCGAATTGCTTCCATGTGATCGCCGCGAATGTAGCGAGTGGTCATCAGACCGTAGAGGATCGAGAAACGTAGCGGCGTTTCTCCCACCTCGTCTGCCAAAGCCAGCGCCCGAATCCAAGCCGCCTTGGTCTGGTCACTGCCAAAGCCATTACCAGCCATCGATGCGAGCCCGAGCTGGACCTGAAAACCAAGCGCGCGGGTGAGAATGGTGGTGTCGTCGGTCTCCAGTCGCGGCATGATCAGCGAGATTGCGCGACGAAGGTTGGAGATGCCTTCCTTGAACGCCGGTCTTGCGATGGCGGCTTTGCCTGCTGCTTCCCACAGGTCGATGGCGCGGTCGGTTAGGTTGGCGGCTTCGGCATGTACGGCGCGCACCTCGGGGCCAATATCGGGGTCGATCTCAAGTGCTTTCAGGATGCGCGCGTGGATAGCGCGACGCTTCTCCTTCAGCTGGCTCTCATACGCCGCATCGCGGACAAGCGCATGCTTGAACAGATACGTCGCCTCGGGCGGCACGCCCCGGCGGAAAATTAGCTCCGCCGCGATCAGACCGTCCAGCGCGGTGGTCAGTTCCACTTCGGGCAAAAGGGAGATCTACGCAAGCAAGCCATGGCTGAACTCCCGCCCGATGCAGGCGGCGGTTTGTGCCACCTCCTTGATCGGTTGCAATCGGTCTAGACGCGCCATCAGGCTGTCATGCAGCGTCGCCGGAATGGCGATAGTACTGAGCGGTCCATTCAGAACCAGACGGTCACCATCCTCTTTTAGCGCACCAGATTCCAAAATCGTCTTGGTGAGTTCCTCGACAAAAAGCGGTACGCCATCCGTTCGCTGCGCGATAATCTCCATGATCTCGTCTGGCAGCGCCTTGCTGCTGGTCAACTTGGCGACGATGTCCCCAATCTGATCCTTGCCCAACCGGTTCAGGGTAAAGCGCGTCACAATGGGGTGCCCGCCAAAGCCGTACTCAAAGCTGGGACGTGCCGTGGCCAAAATCATGATCTGGTGATCGGCAATTGCGTCAAGCAAGAGATCCAATAGTTCAAGAGATGTGGGGTCAACCCAATGCAGGTCTTCGTATACCAGCAGCAAAGGTTTGTCCTTGGCCTGCTCAACAAGCAATTCTGTCAACGCCTGCATTGTGCGCGCCCGCTGCTGAGCAGGTGTCAGATCAAGCGCGCCGTATCGAGTGATTCCTTCCAGACCCATCATCGGCGCGATCAGCTTCAATATGTCGGGGTCCTGACCGAGCAGCGCCTCCAGCTTGTCCAGCCGGGTATCCGGCCCATCTGATGGTGCAATTCCTGCAGCAAACGACAATTGTTGAATAACTGGGTAGAATGCTGAATCCGCGTGATAGGGCGAGCACTGATAGGTGATGCGGGTGTGATCGTCCTTCGCAACTTCGTCGACGACCGCTCTGGTGATACGCGACTTACCAATGCCTGCCTCGCCGCTGACGATGACCATCTGGCCTTGGCCTGATTTGGTAAGCGCCCAGCGTTCCAACATCAGTTCGATCTCACGGTCGCGCCCGACGATGGGCGTCAGGGTCCCAGACTGGCGCGCCGCAAAGCGGCTTTCGACGGAGGCTTCTCCCTCGACGACGAAGGCTTCCACAGCCTCACCCACGCCCTTCAGCTTCTGTGCACCAATTGACATCAGCTTGTAAGTGCTGCCCAGCAGACGCTGAGTTTCAATGGGCAGGACAAGCTGGTTCGGCCCTGCAACGCCTTGTAGTCGCGCGGCCAGGTTGGGCGTCTCACCAACAACGGCTGCTTCCTGAGTTGCGCCGCTTCCAATCAGATCCCCAACGATTACAACACCCGTAGCGACCCCTATCCGGGTTGCCAGGACCGTGCCGTCCGGTGCCTTTGTTGACTTGACGCTGTCGATGATCGCCAGCCCCGCCCGCACAGCGCGCTCCGCATCGTCCTCACCGGCACGCGGCCAGCCAAAGTAACACATCACGCCGTCGCCCATAAACTTGGCCACAAACCCCTCGTACCGGCTTACCACACCGGCAACCGTGTTCTGGTAACCGGTGATGACAGTACGCATATCTTCCGCGTCCAAGCGCGTTGCCATTTCTGTCGAGCCAACAAGGTCGATGAACATGACCGTCAGGTGGCGACGTTCGGCGTCGGAAGGGACAATTGCACCAGAGAGCGGGGCAGAAGGCAATTCGGGTTCTGCCGCAGCGAGAGGTGGCGGAACTGACGCACCGCCAAGCACTTGAATTGCATCCATGATTTTTCGGCGCGGGCCAATCGGCAAACCTAGATCTTTAAGGTCTTCCTTATCGAGACTTGGTAAGATGTCGAAATCAATCTCCGCCTCCGCAAATGCCGCAGCATATTTTTCCAAGCCGAGTTCAGCGAGCCAACTTTGAATGTCCTGCAACTTGATCCTCCAAAGGTACCGATGTCAGCCACCTACACCTCTCCAAACCTGACATTAACCATATCTTGGTTAGTGTCATGCCCTTACTTTACGCTTCAATCAGTCCGCTTAACGGCTGTCAGTCTGTCGACGGTAATGTGATCCGGGAAGTTCCAGCCATTTGGGATGCCCATTGACGGCCAGAAAAGCTGCACGATGAATGAATGCATGCGATGCGAAACGATACAGTAAATTGCTTTATTGAACTGACGGGAATGTCAGGGTCGGTCGTGAAAACTCCAGATCATGCTGCAAGTGCTAAATTGACCCATTGTGACGCGGCTGGTTTCGGCTTCCAAACCGCCTTGCGGCGGTGCAGAAAGAAGCTGAGATCCTCGGTAATGTGAATGTCAGCTCTCGCCGTTGATGTTTTGCCGCCTCGCACTTGCAGCGAACGGCGGCTGTCCGCCGTTATTGCAAAGTTCGGCACTCAACCAAACTGCCAAGCTATGACAACCCATGCTTTTCAGCATATTCTTCAGCCGATAAGTCGTAGCGCTTGCCCGTGAACATATCCTTTTTCATGCGTGGGGTCAGGTGGCTATAGTGCCGCTCAATCATCCCAATGGACGTTCCCATCTGCTTAGCGAGCGCGTGAATATCCATACCATCGTTGACCAACGCGAACGTCGCATAGGTGTGGCGCAGACTATAAAGTGTTCTGTTTAACCCGCTTTTTGGGCATTTGAGCAGTCCTGCATCTTTGAGAAAAGCCTTGAACGTCTGACGCAAGTGCTCGGTCACCGCTCCATTGGGCAGGCAGAACACGGGCAAGTCCAGCTTCTGCTTGAGCATAACGTCGAACGGCATGTGATTGATGGCCTCTGTGCGCGCATGAATGCGCTTGAGGTAGTTGATCGTACCAGAACGCCCAATGGCTTCGTGAGGCTTGGTCTTTCCATGAAGATAGAACTCAACATAATCCAATCCGCCTTCTGTGAACACATTCACATGCTTCCAACGCAGGTTTTGTGCCTCTGTTCCGTGCCGCATGCCGGTATTGGCAAGGATCAGCACGTAATCCCGCAGCAGGGCTCTCATGTCCTGCGATTTGCCCTTCTTACCCTTTGTGATCCAACTGGGCAGCTTTCGGATCATCGTCCGATAGTCTTCCAAACCAAAATCAGGACGCCGTTTGCCCTCTTCGCCGTTGTTCGCAAGGATTGGCACTTTGCCTTGGGACACAAAACCGCGCGCAACAGCCTCGGCATAGATTTTGTTCAAGGCTGAGTTGTGCGTGTTCAACGTGGACGCTTTTGGCTCATGGCCAATCTTCTGCACCCGCCATGCATTGAAAGCCTGAATTTTTTCATGATCGATGTTGGTGATGAATGTCTTGCCAAAGAACGGGATGAAATAGTTTTCGATGGCCTTGATGTAGTCTTTGAAGACCTTGCGCCCTGCCCCAGCGTCTAGCTGCCGCTGCATGTCAAAAATCGACAACCGCGCCACATCCACAAACTTCTTGGTCACAACTGGCAGATCGTGTTTGGCGAGAAATTTGTATTCAAGATACTGGTCACGAGCTACGGTCTTGGCTTCCTCTAGATCCCGCTTGCCTGTGCTGATGCGTATCCAATGGCCGTCGATCTGGAATGTGGCCTGCCAGCGCTTGCTGTTGACGCGTGGGTAAACTTTGACAGCGCCGTCCATCAGCACATGCGTATCATCGTTCAGTTTGGCCATCAGCGCTCCTCGACTACTCTCATCACACAGTAAGGTCGTGTGTTGGTAGTGTCATTCGGAAAGCGCAGGGTGTGGCCGTGGTTTTGGGAACGGCGGGCCAAAGCGGGAACCGCTTACGAGCATCTCAGTCATAGCTCAGCAGTCATTTACCGATGATCAGGTCACCTGCAAAAAAACCCAACAAAATTTCAACGCCATTTTTCTGCCATATTAGGGCCTGTGGACAATCATCTTGAGGCTATGAGTGCTGCTACAAGGTTCCAACACGCTGCGTAGCTGCAATCGGTTTTGTCGTATCTTGTAGCTATCCCTCTGAACTCTTT
>Ga0213868_10001755_pt1 | contig 20993 bp, 19 predicted proteins | sample PICome_9_FD_160087 | JGI IMG/M metagenome (GOLD analysis project Ga0213868, IMG submission 160087) | Coastal seawater microbial communities near Pivers Island, North Carolina, United States - PICO127 | ecosystem: Environmental > Aquatic > Marine > Coastal | place: USA: North Carolina...
TAAAGAAATGGTAGATGGAGGGCCTATAGATGTTCTGACTGGAGACTATTTAGCAGAACTCACCATGACAATTCTTTTTAATCAAAAGATGCAGCGCGGAGAGGATAAGGGATATGTGGGTACTTTTCTTAAACAAGTGAAAGCAGTAGCTAAGTCATGCAAAGAGCAAAATATTAAAATTGTTACAAATGCGGGTGGCTTGAACCCCTCTTCTATGGCTAATGAAATAGAGAAAATCTTAAATGAGCTAAATATTTCCCTCAAAGTAGCTTACATAACTGGCGACGATTTAATGCCAAGAATGGACTCCTTAAAAAATGAAGGAGAATCATTTCTTAACATTGATAAAAATATCCCGATTGATAATTCAGGATGTCAAACACTCACAGCAAATGCTTATCTTGGAGCCTGGGGAATTAAAGAGGCATTAGATGAGGGAGCTGATATTGTAGTATGCCCAAGAGTGACGGATGCTGCAGTAGTCATTGGTCCAGCAGCATGGAAATTTAATTGGAAGAGAGATGATTATGATGCATTGGCTGGCGCATTAGCAGCTGGTCACATCATTGAATGTGGTTGCCAGGCAACCGGTGGGAACTATTCTTTTTTTAAAGAGGTGCCCAGCTTTGACAATGTGGGCTATCCAATAGCTGAAATCAAAAACGATGGAAGTTTTTACATTACCAAACATCCAGACACTGGGGGTTTAGTATCTACCGGAACTGTAACAGCGCAGCTTTTATATGAAATTAGCACTCCTGCATACTTAAATCCAGATGTTATAGCTCATTTTGATACCTTGAATATTGAGGAAGTCTCCAAAGATAGAGTTTATGTATCAGGTTGCAGGGGAAGCTCACCAACTAATACTCACAAAGTCTGCATTAATCTTGCTGGCGGTTATAGAAATGGTATGGAGTTTATTCTTACAGGCATAGATATTGAAGAAAAAGCTCAAATTATTAGTGATGCACTATTTAACTCTGTTGGAGGCAAAGAGCAATTTGATGAGGTTTCAATTTTATTAGATCGAACCGACAAAAAAGATCCCAATTCTAATGAAGAGGCAATGGCCTCTCTTAGAATTTCGGTGAAATCAAAAGATCCTGATTTAGTTGGCAGAATGTTTACAGCAAAAATGATAGAGCTGGCTTTAGCCAATTATCCAGGATTTTTTACTGGAGGGGGAGTAAGATCTGGAGGACCGGTCTTAGTCTATTGGCCTGCTTTGATAGATAGCAAGTACATTGAAGAGACTGTTCATATAGACGGCAAAGAAATTAATTTAAAGCCAACTAATCAACTCGATTTAGAAGAAACCTATTATCAAAAACAACCAATTGAAATACCTCCTCCTCCATCGGGTCAAACTCTTAACAAACCATTAGGAGAGCTTTTTGGTGCTAGATCTGGTGATAAAGGTGGTTGTGCGAATATCGGTGTATGGGCAAAAAATGAAAATGCATTCTCTTTTTTAAATAATTATCTAACTGTCGAAAAAATCAAAGAATTGATGCCTGACATAAGGGAATTTGAAATAGATAGGTATGAGCTTCCAAACATACTTTCACTAAATTTTTACATCCATGACATATTAGAAGATGGAGTTTCTTCTAATACTAGGAAAGATGGCCAAGCTAAATCTCTCGGGGAATACTTAAGAGCTAAGTATGCAGATATCCCTAAATCTTTATTTGAGGAAAACATATGAGCGTAGATAGATTATCTTTAGAGGGTTTGAATTTTCAAGCAACGAAAGTAAGTATTAAAAATAATATTTTAACTATTACATTAAATCGACCTGAGAAAAAAAACGCATTAAATAATGTGATGATGAATGAACTGAATTATGCTTTAGCGTTCGCGAAACAAGAAAAAGAAATCAGGGTTGTTGTTATTGATGCGGAAGGAGATATTTTTTGCGCCGGAGCTGATCTAAGGCTTGCTAAAGAAGATTCTAATGTCCCAAAAATAGAGGGTGCAGATGACATCAGTCTCTCTCTTAGAAGACTGCACAAGCCAGCTATATGTAAAATTCAAGGCTCTGTTTTAGCCGGAGCCTTGTTGATTTTAACCAATGCAACACATGCAATAGCAGTCGATACTGCAAAGTTTTCAGCACCTGAGATACACAGAGGCTTGTGGCCTTTTATGGTCATGGCTGGATTGTTCAGAGTGATGCCTAAAAGAGCTGGGCTTGATTTTATTATGCGAGGTCAGCCAATCAATGCCAATCAGGCTGAAAGATGGGGGTTGATTAATGAATCTGTAGCGGCTGATGAATTGGATAAAAGAGTTAGCGAGCTGGCTGAAGAACTAGCTAGTCTGGCGCCAGGAACTATGCAATTTGGTCTAGAGGCATATGAGAAACAAGACGCTTTAGAATTTGATGAGGCTCTGCCTTATCTACAAAAACAAATTGCTAAATGTTTTGAAGGTGATGATGCTAAGGAAGGTATTGCTGCATTTTTAGAAAAAAGAAAACCTAATTGGAAATAAATAAGGAAGAATTATGGATTTAGAATACGGGCCTGAATATCAAAACTTCACAAAAGAGGTTGAAAGCTTTTGTGAAAAATATAAAGGATTGTCTTTTACGGATGGTTCTAATAATCCATTAGGAAGTTCAGGAGGTTCTGGTGGCCCCCAGATGTCTAGGTCTGAATGGCAAAAAACCTTAATTGAAAACGGCTATTTTGCTCGCTCAGTGCCAAAAGAATATGGAGGATATGGCGGCGAAGCAGATATTCTGAAAAGCAGAATTATTGCTGCAGAATTTTCAAAATCTAACACTCCAGGAGCAATGGGTGGTCAAGGGATTGATATGCTGGTTCCCACTCTATTGGAGATGGGTACTGAGGAACAAAAACAAACCTATATCAAACCTACACTTCATGGAGAAATGATTTGGTGCCAAGGTTACTCTGAGCCAAATGCGGGGAGTGATCTGGCAAGTTTACAAACTAAGGGGGAGTTAGTTGGAGATGAATGGGTAATTAATGGTCAAAAAATATGGACCAGTACTGCTCAATACTCACAAATGTGTTTTTGTCTTGTTAGAACTGAACCAGATGCACCAAAACATGCTGGGATAAGCTACTTATTAATCCCAATGGATGCCCCAGGTATTGAAATTAGACCACTTGTTGATATGACTTTGAGGGCTGGATTTAATGAAGTCTTTTTTACAGATGTGAAAATCCCTGCAAGTAATATTGTAGGCAAAAGAGGTGAAGGCTGGGCCGTTGCAAATGCAACTTTAGGGCATGAAAGAGGTTCCTTGGCCCCACCAGATGCAACCATGAATAGAGTAAATATGCTGATGCATCTAATGAAAGAAGAAACGTTAGATGGACAGCCATTAATTGACCATCCAATTTACCGAGATCGATTAATGCAAATTCAAGGTAAAGTTTTAGCTCAACAATCTCACGCCTTAAGGCTGTTATCAGCTAAGTTAAATCCAGGAGCTGATGTCAAGATAGGCAAAATGATACAAAAACTCACTGGAACAGAGTTAAGGCATGAATTAGAAGGCCTTGCCATTGATGTAATGGGTGAAATTGGAACCTTGTATGAAGATAGCCCGCATCTTAAAAATGACGGTACATGGCAATTCATATACATGTATTTTCTTGGCCTCATTATCGGTGGAGGAACCAGTCAAATTCAAAAGAATATCATTGCCGAGCGAGGTCTAGGCATGCCTAAAGAACCAAAAGTAGAAGGAGCATAAAATGTATTTTGGCTTATCAGAAGAACAATCCTTTTTTCAGGACAATGTAAAAAAGTATCTAGAAGAACATGCCACCATAGATAATATTAAACATATTACTAGCGGTGATGAAAAAAATCTTTCTGCAGAAATTCATCAAGGTCTTCTTAATCTAGGTATAAATGGGCTATTAATTCCAGAAGAATTTGGTGGTCTAGGTCTGGATTTGCTCTTTGCAGCTGTTGTTTCAGAAGCTTTGGGAGGTGGAGTGGGCCCTACTCCGTTTATTGCACCCTATGTTATGGCCCCAACAGCAATTAAGCATGCAGGCAGTAAAGCCCAACAAGAAAATTATCTTTCTAAAATTGCCATCAATGAATATCGTTTTGGAGTTGGGTTTAGCGAATTCACAGGCAAAAGAAATAATGCTGGGATAACTTTTTCGGACAATACGTTAAATGGAAGAGCAATGTTTGTTCTTGATGCAAATGATGCAACACATTTATTACTTGCAAACGAAAGAGGTCAAATATTTGTTGTGGATGCCGAATCTTCAAACCTAGAAATAGTCAAACTAACGACAGTCGATAAAACTCGGCAATATTCAGAAGTGATTTGCGAAAACTTAGAGGCAGAGCCGCTGGAGAATTCCTCAGACTCAGTAGAGCCGATTAACCAAGCAATTGATGCTGGCAGGATTATGCTTGCAGCAGATTCTCTTGGCGCATCACAAACCATGATAGATAAGGCAGTTGATTATGCTAAAGAGCGTAAGCAATTTGATAGAGCCATAGGATCATTTCAAGCTGTAAAGCACATGTGTGCTGAAATGGCTGCTGATTTAGAGCCTTGCTACGCACTGGTGTGGCATGCTGCCCATTGCCATGACCATAGTCCTAGTGAAGCAAGATTGATGGCATGTCATGCAAAGGCACATATCTCTGAAATGAGCAAAGGTATTGCAAAGAAGGCTACTGAAGTTCATGGGGGTATGGGTTTTACAGATTTGCTCGGCCTGCATTACTGGTTCAAGCGAATTGGTTTAAATCGTCAAATACTAGGCAGCCCAGAACTTGTAAGAGAAGAAGCCTATAAGGCACAGCTTTAAATTAAATTTTTTGTAATTACTTCTTCTAAAAGATGCAAACGATCATTACCAAAAAACATTCTTCCATTATAGAAAAAAGTTGGTGAGCCAAATCCTCCGCGCTCAATTAGTTCATCAGTATTTTTAATTAATAGATCTTTGGCCTCTTGTGAGGCTATAAATTTATTAAATTCTTCAGTATCTAAGTTTGAATTCTTAGCAATATCGATCAATAAGTCTTCCTGGCTAATATCTTTACCTTCACTCCAATAAGCTTGAAATACGTTATCTGCAAACTCCACTAATTGATTTTCTTTATTGGCAAACAAGCAGCCTCGCATTGCCTTGACGGAATTAACTGGAAAAACTTCCGGAAAGCTAATGCTAATTCCTCTAACCTTTGACCATAAATGCAGGTCATTATTCGAGTAGTTTAGCTTTAGAGGATTAGGCTTTTTTCTAAACTCATACACATCTTGATTGACGGTATTAAAAACTCCTCCAACCAATACTGGTTTCCAGTCTATATTTAGCTCATGTCTTTGTGATAATGATACAATTTCGGTAAAGGCTAAATATGTCCAAGGGCTTGAACAGTCAAAGTAAAATTCTATATAGTTAGCTTTCATCGTTAATAAATATTGTAAATTAATTATCTTGTATAAACAGAAAAAAGCTTTGGGCTTAATATCAATACTGTTCCTTAGCATTGGCATTGGGGCAAAGATCAATATCCCTGCATCAGATGAAAAACAAGAGCTGTGTCAGGAAATTTATAAAAAGATGACAAATGAACATTTCTTTAATGATAAAGACTTGAGTTCAATTAATTCTGAAATATTTGATTCATTGTTAGATCAGTTAGATTCTCAAAAAATATATTTCACAGAAAATGAAATTAGTTCATATAAAAGAAAATTTTTTAAGTTTGATAATCCTATTGGCTATCAAAAAAAATATTCAAAATCTTCTCTTTGCTCAATAGATTTAAAGTCAAATTATGCATTTATAAATTTGTACTTTAACCGGTTAATTGAGGCAACCAATTATCAACTTAAGGAAGTTGCTAAACAGGATTTTGATTTCACCAAGGAGGAAATTATCATCATTGATGATGATCAAAAAAAATGGCAGAAGAGCAAATTGGAGCTTCGAAAAATTTGGAGAAGACTGGCAAAAAATGATGTATTAACATCTATGCTTGCTGAAAAGGAAGTAGACGAAGCAACGGAAACTATTGAAAAAAGATACAAAAATAGGCTTCGAAGAATCTCTCAAAGAAATGCGGAAGATATCTTTTCAATTGCTATGAATAATTTGACATCTTATTTTGATCCGCATTCTTCATACTTCTCCCCAAAATCAGCTGAGGATTTTGAAATGACGATGAGTTTAAAGCTCGAGGGAATTGGAGCATTGCTTACAACAGAAGATGATTATCCCACCATTGTCAGTATTGTGCCTGGTGGTCCTGCTGAAAAAACTGGAAAAATTAATCCAGATGACAAGATAGTCAAGATATCTCAAGTTGAAGAATTAAATTCAACTCCAACTGATGTTGTGGGATGGAGAATAGATGAAGTGGTTCAATTAATTCGAGGTAAAGCAGGCACTAAAGTTGAGTTGGAGCTCATTCCCGGAAAAACAGAGGATTTCAGCGAAAGAAAATTTGTAACAATTACGCGTGAAGAGGTGAAACTTGAAGAGCAAGCAGCAAAATCTAGAGTAATTGAAATGAAGAGAAATATGCAAACAATAAAAATTGGCATAATTGACTTACCTACTTTTTATATAGATTTTAATGCATGGCGGAATAGAGATCCAAATTTTAGAAGTAGCTCCAAGGATGTAGAAAACATTCTTAAAAAATTTAATGATCAAGAGGTTGATGCAGTCTTGATTGATCTTCGCGGTAATTCTGGTGGCTCACTTTTTGAAGCAAATAAATTAACTGGATTGTTTGTTTCTTCTGGAGCAACGCTTCAAGTAAAAGAGAGCAATGGTGCTATTAGACCTTGGGGTGATGCTAGAGCTAAACAAATTTGGAAAAAACCATTGGCAGTAATGGTTGATAGATATTCTGCTTCAGCATCAGAAATTTTTGCTGGAGCTATTCAAGATTATCAAAGAGGAATAATCATTGGTCAAAAAACATTTGGGAAAGGCACCGTTCAAAAATTGGATAGTTTAAGCTCTGGACAAATAAAAATTACTGAATCCAAGTTTTATAGAATTACTGGGGCTGGGATGCAAAGCAAAGGGATACATCCAGATATAACCTTACCAAGTACCTGGGACATAGAAGAAATTGGTGAAAGTTCATATGATACAGCGCTCCCGTGGGATGAAATTAAACCAATTCGATTCCAGAAATTTTCTATGGGAGCTTCTTTGGTCTCTCGTTTAAATGATGCACATTTAACAAGAGTCAGTCAGAGTCCTAATTTGCAATACATCATTGATATAAGGAAAAGATATGAAATCCAAAAAAATAAAGAGGTGATTTCTCTTAACTTAGCAAATAGAAGAATTGAAAAAGAAGAAAGGCAATTATGGGCTTTAGATATTGAAAACAAGCGACGCGCCTCACTTAATTTAGAAATTTTTGATTCTTACAAGTCTATGAAAGATTATAATGATGCCAAAGAAACTGAAGACGATAAAAAAGATTTTGCGATAGACATTGATAACGATTATCTTTTGAATGAGGGTGCGCAAATTCTTTCAGACTACATGTTGTTCAATCAAAACACCTATTTATCCCAAGCTGCATAAAATATGAAAATTGTATCCTTTAACATTAATAGTATCAGAGCTCGGCCTCATCAACTAATTCACCTTAGAGATACTATTGATCCAGATGTAATTGGAATTCAAGAGACTAAAGTCAATGATCCAGAGTTTCCAATTGAGGAAATTAAAGAGATTGGATACCACCCAGAATTTTGGGGTCAAAAAGGCCACTATGGTGTAGCCATTCTAAGCAAGAAAAAACCTCTAGATGTTCAAAAGGGTTTTGCTGGGGATACCAAAGAAGATCAAAGAAGATTCATTCAAGCTACTTTTAAATGGAAAAAAAAAGAAATTACAATTATGAATGGATACTTTCCTCAAGGAGAAAATAGATCTCATCCAACTAAATTTCCTAATAAGATTAAATTTTATAATGACCTTGAAAGGCACATAAAAAAACTTAAGAAAAAAGAAGAGAATCTTATAGTTATGGGAGATTTTAATGTTGCTCCAACAGAGCTAGATATTGGGATTGGTGATCAAAATGTAAAAAGATGGCTGCGTGATGGCAAAACTGCATTTCTACCAGAAGAAATTGAAATGTGGAATATGATCAAAAATTTAGGTTTTATAGATTCATGGAGAATACAAAATCCTAGAGAGGATGCAATATACTCCTGGTTTGATTACCGCTCAAGAATGTTTGATGATAATCCAAAAAGAGGTTTAAGAATTGATCACATCCTACTTTCAGAAAATTTAGAGCATGCAATGCTTAATACCGGAATAGATTATATGGCTAGAGCCATGGAGAAACCTTCAGATCATTGCCCGATTTGGCTCGAATTAAAATAAATTTTTTTGAGAAGCTTTCTTGGCTCTCTTGGAATTAAAAAATTTTTTTAATAGCTCGGAGCATTCCTCTTTCATATGCCCTCCACTGAAAATTACATTATGATTAATATCCTTTCTCTCTAAAAATTGATCGATTGATTCAATTGCGCCTGTTTTTGGTTCCTTTGCACCATAATATAAATGGTTCAACCTTGCATCAACTATTGCTTTTGCACACATGTGACAAGGCTCCAAAGTTACATAAATATCACAATTTTTTAATCTATAATTATTTATAGATTGACTCGCTTGATTAATTGCATTGATTTCTGCGTGAGAAGAAATAGAATTTTTTTCTATCACTTGATTGAAACCTCTACCGATAATTTTTCCATTATTCACAATAACTGCGCCTACCGGTACCTCATCATTCTCAAAAGCTAGCTTTGCCATATTAATAGCCTCAAGCATAAAATCATTGATAAAGTTTTTTATCACAAAAAAATTAAATAGTTGCAAATGATTCTACAGAAATTTGGCCCAGTCTTCGAGAGGCCTTCTTTCCGATCTGAGGGAATTAACTGGTGCATTAATGTCCTTGTAACCAATAGACATCCCACAAAATAAAATGTCGCTTTCATCGGCTTTAACATATTTTGAAACACTATCATGCTTCATAGACCATGCCTCTTGAGCGCAAGTATCTAAACCTGCTTCTTTAGCTAACAACATAAAAGTTTGTAAGAACATTCCTAAATCTGACCACTGAGGCGGACCCATTTGGTTGTCAACAAAACAAAAAAAAGCACACGGAGCACCAAAAAATTGAAAATTTTTCATTACTTGAGCAATTCGACCTTCCTTATCATCTCTAGAAATTCCTAATGTTTCATACATTTGCTCACCTAATTCGAAGCGAGAGGTTCTGTAAGGTTCTTTTAATTTAGGCGGATAAATTTCATATTTAGGAGTCTCAGGTATCTCCCATTTTTCTTGAAATTTCAAGAAGCTTTGCATGGATTCTCCATTTAAAACAAAAATTTTCCATGGCTGAAGATTTCCACCCGATGGACTTCTGCTAGATTTGATGAGTAAATCTTTGACCAGAGAATTCTCTACTTTTTTATTTAAAAAGGCTCTAATTGATTGTCTAGTTTTTACTGCAGAAGAGACGTCCATTTATAAATTATATTAGATATAAGGTGCCAAAGATCGAAATAATATATGTTTTTTATTTGAATAAATAAATTTTGCTTCTGTAAGGAAGCTAGTATGGAGCAATTTTGATAAGATCCTTGATTAAGTTAAAGTCTTCTTGAGTTTTTAGTAAAAAGTTGCTCCAGGATGAAGACTCGATCATGACGGTATCTTTATTAAATAACTGGCTTTTTTCAAGATTTTTTTTGAAATCTTTATTCCAGGACATCATTGAATAATTAAAACAAGTTACAGGTTTGAGATCTTGTGTTTTTGAAAAACTTTCCATCCAGTTATAGTTCAAGGGAGAGCCATCAAAAAATGAATGGACATTATGATGAGTAACAGCTACAGAAGATTTACAATTTTGCTCCAATGTAATTTGCACAAAATTTTCTATGTCACTAATTGTTTGTAAGGGCGAAACAGTATTAAGCCAAAACACTCTTTCACACTCGTGATTCTTAAAAAAATCTAATACGACCTTCTCACTTGTAGCTTCAGAAGACGCAAACTCAGGGTCTCTTAAATAAAAATCAATGCCAAATTTAGACTTCACTTTTTCAAGAGATGCATCATCTGTATTTAATACAATTCTGTCAAATGCATTGGATTGTTGGGCTTTTTCAATTGCCATCTCATATATAGCTTTGCCATTTATTTCTAGATAGTTTTTTTTAGCGAGTCTTTGAGAGCCTCTCCTTACTGGAATCATGCAAATATTCATTTGCTATAAGTCTTCTTGAGTTAATTTAATAATTTTCCAATCTCCATTCGATTCAAGACTTTGATTGGCGGATTCAATTACTGCCGAGCTAATCAATGATTCTTTAAAAGTAGGTCTGGTTAAAGAAAGTTTGTCGATTGAAGATTGGCCAGTCTCAATATCTAAAACATCATTCAAAAAAGTTGCTACGCTATCAATGCCATAACCCTGCCATTTTGTGACTCCATCACTATCTTTAATTGGAATGCAAAAATCAGGATTAATATGCTCTATTCCAACTTGATCAGTATTAAATGTAATGCCTCTATTCTTCTGGTCAGCCTCATACCTTCCATCAGTTCCAATCACTTTAATTCTTTGATTTGACATAGCTGAACTTGTTTCTGCGTCTATCCAATTTGTAACAATCACTTGATTGAAAACTTTTTTATTTGGAAGTTCCCACTCAATCACACATTGAATAGAATCATAGGTATCTATCTTTTTTTTGGCTAAAAAAACTTTTTGCCCTGAAGCCATCACCCTTGTGGGGGTAGCATTTGATATAAACCTCATTAAATCAATGTAGTGAATTCCAAGATATTGCAAGATATTAGTTTCTGCAGCCCATTTTTGAAAAAACAATGTTGGGACAGACTTTCTTTGACTATATTCAACTATGCTGTAAAGGGGATCACCAATCTCACCAGATAATATTTTATCTCTTAAAATTAAGTTCGATTTATCCCATCTCTTGTGGAACTCAACTACGCCATATAACCCCTTTTTTTTTGCAATTTGACTTAGATCTTTGCTTTCTGCATAAGTTGGTGTTAATGGCTTTACTACCAAACAATGCAGACCTGCTTCCAAGCAATCCTTGGTAACCGAATAATGCAGATGGTCTGGGACAACAATGATTGCACAGGCAGGAGATCTGATTTTTTTGAGTGCATCCTTGTATGATTCTATGTTTATATTATTTCCTTTTGGATATATTGAAAGGTCTAAATTAATTTTAGTAAGTTCAGATAGTTCTTTGGATTTTTTTAATAGGGCTTTTGCAGAGCTGGGAGATGTAGCAGCACATTCAATGTTAAGCTCATCAATCTGTATGTTTCTTTTCCACTCAGAGATAGCGGGAAGAATTGTTCCAAACCCAGAAGTGCCGCGGCCAGAAACATACATTCCTGCACCAATAACTAATATATTTAAACTTTTAATATTTGATACAAATTAAAGAACTTTATTAAAAAAATATTAAGTTATTAATTCTAAGTTTGCAACCAATCTAGTATTTATAAATACTGTTTTAATCTCAGTATTTAAAGTGAGTTATAGTAATATTCATTAAGAATTTCTATGGTATATGGTTTATCGTAATGCTATGATTTTGGAAAATTATGGGTCGTAAGCTCAAATCTTTTATAAAATCTATGAAATCTTCATCTACAAATTCAAAAAGCTCTGAGTTGATTGTAGTTGAGTCAATAGAAGTAACTGACATTAGAGTTCCAACCTCAGATTCTTTGCTTGGCTCGGACCCTTTTCATAAAAAACCAAATTACTCATGCGTTTATACAAAAATTAAATTAAGTAATTCGATTGAGGGTGTTTCTGTTTGTTTTACTTCCGGAGCAGGCAATGACTGGATTGCATACGGGGTAAAAGATATTGCTAAGCTTATTATCAAAAAAGATTTTAAAAAATTTACAATTAATCCTGGATCCATTTATAAGGAAATCAATGACCATCATCAGCTAAGATGGCTTGCTGATGGAGTAAATAGAATGGCTTTGGGTTCAATTATGAATGCTTTGTGGGATGCGTGGGCAAAATTTGAAAAAAAGCCACTTTGGAAATTATTAGTAGATTTACCAGATGAAAAAATTATTCAAGCTATTGATTGGAGATATCTTCAAGACGCATTAACACCAACTGAAGCTATAGACTTGTTAGAGAAATCTCAAAAGGTTTGTGATGACCGAGAAGATAATCTTTTGAATAATGGGCCGAAAGCATATTCTACTGCTGGTTGGTTAGGTTTGACTGACAAAGAAATTACTAAAACCATTGAGCTGATGAAGGCGCAAGGATTTGACTGCTTTAAAATGAAAGTTGGTCAAAATCTTTCTAAAGATAAGGAGCGCCTATCGTTTATTCGAAAAGTTATTGGGGAAGATGCCCAGCTGATGGTTGACTGCAATCAAATATGGGGCGTTGATGAGGCAATAAAATATATGAAAGAGTTAGCTGAATTCAAACCGGTTTGGATAGAAGAACCAACTGCGAGAGATGATGTGCAAGGTCATCTAAAAATTGCAAATGCTCTGAAAAAGTATGGCATCAAGGTGGCTAGCGGAGAACAAATCCCTTCTCCAGTTATCTTTAAACAAATGCTGCAGTCAGGAGCCCTTGGATATTGTCAAATAGATGCAAGTAGGCTTGGTGGAGTAAATGATGTCTTGGCAGTAATTTTATTGGCAAAGAAATTTAATGTTCCTGTGTGTCCTCATGGTGGTGGAATTGGATTATGCAATATGATTGTTCATTATGCGATGTGGGATCAAATAAAAGTTGCTGGAAACTTGGGTTCGCAGGTAGTTGAGTATTTAGATTTCTTACAAGAAGAAGTATTTCTTCAACCCATAGATGTTAAAAATGGCTGTTACATTGCGCCTTCAAATTTTGGCTGGGGCCTAGAAATGAAAAATGATTTTGTTACTGCCCATCAATATCCTTCAGGAAAAGTTTGGAAAGATCGAGTAGAGTCTGGCAGCATTACTTTTTTACCATGAAAGTAGAACTAAGTTAATTTGAGAGAAGATATTATGGATTATGATGTAGTAATACGATGTAAGAATGAAATAGAATGGCTACCAAGAGTTCTCAAATCTCTTCAACTTCAGTCAATTAAACCAAGTAATATTCTCCTAGTTGACGACAACAGTACCGATGGATCATCTGAGCATGCAAGAGCAAATGGCTGCAAAATTATTGATTACGATAAAAATGATTTTAACTATAGTTATGCTTTAAATTTAGGTTTAAAACAGACAAAATCAAAATATATATTAATCCTTTCAGCTCATTGCGAGCTTGCAAAAAATAGATCTCTAGAGCGCATGCTGGAATTATTTCAAGATCATAAAAATCTTGCTGGAGTATTTGGGAGGCAGATCCCCACTCCTAAGAGTAATCCATTTGATACTAGAGATTTATTAACAGTATTTGGAAGAGAACAAATTATTTATAAATCCTATCCTTTCTTCCACAATGCCTTTTCTTTAATTTCTAAGAAATCTTGGGAAATCATTAAATTTAATGAAAATTATAATGGTATAGAAGATAGAGTTTGGGCTAAGGAGCAAACTGATAATGGAAATATTGTAATCTATGAGCCTGATGCAGTTGTGTATCATGAGCATGGACTTAATCAAGGAACTAGTTTTGGAAGGGCTAAAAGAGTGTGTAATGCTTTAAGTAACCTTCATGAAGATGATATTTTTGAGTGGCCTTCCTTTGAAACTGAAGAAGCTTAAACTTTTTAAATCTTTTGAAAGTAAAATGAGCCAGGTTCGCTTGCCGTTGTGAGAAATGGGCATACCTTTTGCAGAGCATCAAAGTGGTCATGTTTTAAAAAATTTACTGCAGCAATAATCTCATAGGATAAATTATTGCTTAAAGTTGCCTCAAGAATATATTGCTCATTCCAAAAGAATACATTGTCTCTGATCCAGCTCTCCAAGTAATCACGAGGAGAGAAAATATCGTGGGCATGCACAACCACTCCAGACTGCAGTGAGGGAATGATTTCAAGATATTCTTTAATAATATCACCTTGTGGTCTAATAATATGGCTAGAATCCATAAACAAGAGATCATTTTTTTCAAGTTCGGTAAACATTGAATGGTCAACATTTTCAATTTTTGCTCTAATGACCTCAATACTCTGAAAAGTATCTAGCCACATCGCTTCATATGGTTCTATGCATCTATGCTGAGATAAAATTCCAGTTTCTTGCTGATTTAGAAAAAGGGCATGAGAAATTATTTTAGTGCTCTGCCCACACCCAACCTCAATTACTTTGGACGGCTTAAGGTATCGTACATAATTAAAAAGAAACTCAGCATCTCCAGCATCAAAAGATTTATTTGGTAGTCTGAATACAGACTCATTACTTGAATCATCTTGTGTATCTATAAAATTTTGAAATTCTGCTTGAAAAGTTAAGCTCTCTAATAATTGGAGTTGATTTTTAGCATTAAAATCAATTCCAGGTAGGAATCTTTTTTCGCGTAAATTTTTGTACAATTTTTCATTGTTAAATAGAGGCTCATAATAATGATCTCGGATTGGAAAAACACCAATTTTTTTTAATAACCGAGTATTTCTTGATAGTCTTTGAGATCCTGCTTTACGGTATAATTTTAAAAAAATTGCTGAGATCGCAATAAATGGAATCAATAACACATCAATTAAAGACATGAATCTTATTAGAAAATTTTTTAATGAATGCTTTCTCATGTGGCTTGAATTTATTTAAGTACTAGTTAATTGTTAGAGAATTAAGCACATAATATGAATTAATTTTTTAGGTTTAGTGTTTTAAAAACACGCTTTAAATTTTATAAAAAAAAATAATTGGAATCAACTATCTTGCTTTTCAAAATGAAAAAGTTTCTTATGCTATTGAAAAAAGAGTTTCACTGATAAAATAAAGGCATCATCGAATATTTGATTCGCACATTGTGAATTAAGCGTTATAAGATAATTATGTTTTTTATAAAAAATTTAAGATTAAATTTCTCATGAGCAAGAAAATTCTCATTATTGCAGAAGCAGGTGTAAATCATAATGGAGATTTAAACATTGCAAATGAGCTGATAGATGTTGCTGCTGATGCAGGAGCCGATTATGTAAAATTTCAAACATTTAACCCAACCCTTCTAGCATCATCATTTGCCAAACAGGCAACATATCAAAAAAAAAATACAGGAATCAACCAATCTCAGCTTGAAATGCTTGCAAATTTAGAGCTTAAAAAACGTGATCACATCTCACTGATTGACCGCTGCAAAAAGAAAAAAATTAAATTCTTATCAACATCTTTTGATATCCAAAGCACTAGGTTCTTGAGAAAACTTGATTTAGGTTTATTTAAAATTCCATCCGGAGAAATTACTAATCTTCCCTACCTTGAATTGATCGGAAGCTACCAAGAGAAAATAATTTTGTCGACGGGGATGGCAAATTTAGGAGAAATTGAGGCAGCTATTCAAGTTTTAGAAAAAAATGGTACTACCAGGAATCAAATCACTCTCATGCATTGCACTACAGAATACCCAGCCCCGTTTTCAGAAGTGAACCTAAAGGCAATGAGATCATTAAAAGAAACATTCGGAACAAACATAGGTTATTCTGATCATACAATTGGAATCACTATTTCTATAGCGGCTGCCGCTCAAGGAGCCTCGATAATTGAAAAACATTTTACTTTGGATAAAAATATGCGAGGCCCTGACCATAAAGCTAGCCTTGACCCAATAGAATTACAAAGCTTGATTCATTCCATTAGAATAGTTGAAAAGAGTCTTGGAGATGGAATAAAAAGACCTTCAAAATCAGAATTAAAAAATATAAAAATTGCAAGAAAATCAGTCATTGCAAAAAAATCTATTAAGCGAGGAGAAGTTTTCTCATTGAATAATATTTGCATTAAACGTCCAGGAGATGGTATATCTCCAATGAATCTTGATCAGGTATTAGGCCAGAAAGCAAAAAGAAAATTTAAAATTGATGAAAAAATAGAGCTATGACTCGGAAAATACTAGTAGTAACAGGTTCAAGAGCTGAATTTGGATTACTCAAGCCTTTGCTCTATAAAATTAAAAAGGATCCGGATCTAATTCTTCAAATCATTGCTACCGGAATGCATCTTTCCAAGAAATATGGATTAACAGTTAATGAAATTCATGAAGCTGGTTTCGAAACTGATTTAGAAATAGATTTAATGCTAGAAGATGATTCGGATGAATCAATTGCCAAATCAATTGCTATAGGTATGACACATTTCATGAGTGCATATAAATCATTAAGCCCCGATTTAATAATTATATTAGGTGATCGATTTGAAATTTTACCAGTAGCAATATCAGCTTTAATTGGGAAAGTGCCCGTAGCCCATATTCACGGTGGTGAGAAAACAGAAGCTGCATATGATGAAGCAATTAGACATTCAATTACTAAAATGTCTCATATCCATTTTGCTGCTAATGAAGAATATAGAAAAAGAATTATTCAACTTGGAGAATCTCCAGAAACTGTTTTTAATGTTGGTGGTCTAGGCGTAGATGCGATTAAAGAGATTAAGCTTTTAACAAAAGAAGAATTAGAAAAATCATTAAAACTAAAATTCTTGGATAAAAATCTTATAATTACTTTCCATCCCGTGACTTTAAATCAGACTGGGTCAGAAGATGAGGTAAAAGAACTTCTAAGTGCTCTTAAAGATTTAAAAGAAACCAGTCTGATATTTACAATGCCAAATGCTGATTCAGGAAATGCTAAAATATTTGATCTAATAGAAGGGTTCGTTTATAAAAACAATAATGCATATGCATTCAAATCCCTAGGTCAATTAAGATACTTTTCTTGTATGTCGCTTGTTGATGGGGTTGTTGGTAATTCATCTAGCGGGTTATTAGAGGCTCCTACCTTCAAAATTGGAACTATAAATATTGGAGACAGACAAAAAGGCAGGCTTCAAGCAGGGAGTGTATTGAATTGTACTGCTAAAAAAAATAAGATTTTAGAGTCATTAAGCTTTATGTATTCAGAGAAGTTTCAGTCGAAGCTGAAAAATGTAAAAAACCCTTATGGAGATGGTGGAGCCTCAATTGAAATTGTTAATACTCTGAAAGAAATTAAGTTAGAGGGAATAATCAAGAAAACTTTTTATGATTTAGTCTAGTCAAATCTTTCTAATTGCTAGCAGATTGTTAACATTATTTTTTGGGAAATTAATTCTGTTTTTGAAAATAAAAGCATCATCTGGTCTTGGTTTTCGATTTCTTACCTCAGCTCTCCAAATGGAACTCCATACTTGCAAGTGATACAACAAAGAAATAGCATCTATACTATTTTGCTTTGGGAGTAAGTAGGCATACTTTTTAACAAGGGTTATTATTTCTTGATTTGCGTCAAATAATATCTCAGCATATAAAAATTTTTTTGAATTTTCGCAATATGCTAAATAAATTTCATGGGTATAATTAAGTAAAAACTCCAATTTATCAATAAACATCGCTAGGTCTTTACTATTTTTTGACACAATTATTTCTTTAATGATAAATAAAAATCGTATCCGTGTAGTTCTATTTTTGGAGGATAAGCATCAGTATATGTAGCTCGTATAACTCTTTCCAATTCTTTCTTTGTAATATCTAAATTAATTATTTGTAATTTATCCAAGTCGCTAATAAGGCTTGCATTTCCATTCCATTTTTCATGCTTAGCAGAGCTTATTTTTTGATGAATGAAATTTTCGCTAGTCACTGACATTAGTTCTATAAAATCTGAACACAGCTTGTAAAGCTCTTTGTGCGTTTTTGAAAGCAAAGATGTCAGATCATCATCCACTTTTACTCTGAACCTTCTAACTTCTATGATGTTTCCATTATCTATCTTTTCGTTCATTATGTGTGCTGTGACTCCATAATCTTTGACTCCATCATATAAAGCATAATTAATACAACCGCTTCCTGGATATTCCGGTGGACCAGGGTGAAAATTCACTGCTGCAATATTCGCCCTATCGATCAAAGACTTTGGAAGAAAAAATAGGCTTCTAAAGGAAATAATATATTCGCCACTCCACCCACAAATATCTTCAGTTAACTTTTCACCTCTTTTGTGTGACATAACTGCCTGTACTTTAAAGCCTTTGCTATTGAGAATATTTAGCAAAGATTTGGAATGGTCACACTCGCTCCTTCCAAAAAATAGTACCTTTGAGGATTGACTGTAAGAAGAAGTTTTTAAATTTTTCATAATTATATTTTTCCATTAATTTACCATTTCATTCCCACTCAATAGTGGCTGGTGGTTTGCTTGAAATATCATAAACCACTCTACTAATACCCTCTAGCTCATTAACTATTCTATTTGAAACATGTGCCAAGAAATCATATGGAAGCCTTGCCCAAGTAGCAGTCATGAAATCTACTGTCTCAACTGCTCTAATCGCTATTACATGCGCATATCTCCTCTCATCACCAACAACTCCGACTGATTTAATTGGGAGAAATGCGCAAAATGCTTGACTGACTTGATCGTATAAACCAGCCTTAATTAATTCCTCTATGAATATAGCATCAGCATTTTGCAGAATTAAAACTTTTTCTTGAGAAATCTCTCCCAGAATTCTTACTCCTAGTCCTGGACCCGGGAATGGATGCCGATTTAATATCTCCAATGGCAGGCCAAGTTTGGATCCCATTTTCCTGACCTCATCCTTAAACAAATCACGTAAAGGCTCCACTAATTCCATCTTCATATCATCAGGAAGACCTCCAACATTATGATGAGATTTAATCACCCTAGCCTCTTTGGATTCTGATTCAGAGGATTCAATTACATCAGGATAAATAGTGCCTTGTGCTAAAAAATTGATCTCATCTTTTAATTTAGCGGCTTCATTATCAAAGATATCAATAAAAGTTCTACCAATAATCTTTCTTTTCTGCTCAGGATCTGAGGTGCCTTTAAGATGTCTATAAAAAACTTTTTTTGCCTTAACGACTAATAAATTTAAATCCATCTTATCTTTAAATAAATTTTCTACATCTTCAGCTTCATTTTTACGTAGCAATCCATTATCAACAAAAACACAAATTAAATTTTTTCCGATCGCTTTATCCAAAAGCATCGCTGTAACAGATGAGTCTACTCCGCCTGATAAGCCAAGTAATACCTTTTGATCTCCTACTTTTTCTTTAATATCATTTATTCTTTGCTCAATAAGATTTTCCATTCTCCATTGGGCTGAGCATTTACATATCTTGAATGTAAAATTTCCTAATACGGTATTGCCCTGTTTAGTATGAGTGACCTCGGGATGGAACTGCAGTGCATAAATAGGTTTTTGGGCATGCTCTATGGCAGCTATTGGAGCTGATTTAGTTGAGGCAATTAAATCAAATTCATCTGGAAGAGTTGATACATGATCTCCGTGACTCATCCAAACATCAACTAAAGATCCAGAGCTAAAGCCATCAAAGAGCAATGATGATTTTTCCAAAAGAATTTGAGCATGGCCAAATTCTTTATTTTTTGAAGAAGAAACTTGCCCCCCGAATTGCTCTGCAAGAGTTTGCATCCCGTAACAAATACCCAGCACAGGCACATCTAATTCAAAAATAATTTCAGGAATTCTTGGAGTATTAGATTCGGTAACTGATTCAGGGCCTCCAGATAGAACTACTCCCTTGGGGTTAAGAGATCTAATTTTTTCAGCTGAAACATCCCAAGGAAGTATTTCCGAAAACACATTTAACTCTCTAATTCTTCTTGCAATAAGTTGAGTATATTGAGAACCAAAGTCCAGCACCAAAACCGTATCAATGTTTTTATTATCTAAAGAGAGATTATTGGAATTGCTCATACTTAATAGTGAATGAATGAATGAATATTATAAAGGAAACTATATTAAATCTTTCTTAAGATATAAAAGGTTTAATTTTTTCAGCAAGTTCAGAAAGCTCAGGTTTAAACTCAATAATTTCATCCATGGATAAACCCTCAAGCTCATGGGGAAAAACGAGCCATTTCTCAGTTTCATGAATATAAAAGTCAGGTTTTCTATCTGTTTTATTTTTCTTTGGTTTGAAGTATGGAGTAGCTACTTTAATTTCAGGTGTATTTTTTTTACAAGCAGTTTGAAGATCTGAGATTATTTTCTGAATGGATATACCCGTGTCATGAACATCATCAACTATTAGAAGGGAATCTTCTGACTCAACCTGCTTAATAATATAGTTCAAACCATAAACTTGAACCTGGCTATCTCTCAGATCTATTCCTTTATAATGAGAAGTACGAATTGCAATATGGTCGGAGGGCACGCCAAGGACATCTAAAAACTCTTGAACGGCTATACCAATTGGGGCTCCCCCTCTCCAAACACCAATAATATAGTTTGGGCGATAACCGCTTTCATAAACTTGCCAGGCAAGGTTAAATGAATCCTTAAGCAGCTCCTCTGATTGTATGAATAATTTATCCATTATTATTTAATTGCTAAATTAATAGCTCATACTTAATCGCACCATAAATTGACGAGGCGGAATAAGTTCTAATCCAGTTGCAGCTACACCAAAGACATCAGTCATACTGGAATTGACCCCATCTTCATCAGTCGCATTAAGAATCTTGAAGTCTAGCCCCCACTTATCTCCTACAAAATCAATGCTAGCAGTGAGATTTAATAAATCATATGAATCAATGGCATCAACAATAGAGTTATTAGAGACTCTTTGTTGGAAGTCTCCTCTTTGAATGAACTGTATTATCCCAGTAAACATACTTCCAGAAGCAAGGGCAGTTTCATAAGTGAGACTAATGTCAGCTGAAAACTCTGGACTTTTTGCTAACTCGTTACCCTTAACATTTTCTCTTAAACCATATCGAAGATCCTCTTGACCAAAGAAATACTGATATG